>ENA-UEQP01001318-UEQP01001318.1-human-gut-metagenome-genome-assembly--contig:-NODE-1318-length-23312-cov-6.783215_pt1 | contig 23312 bp, 21 predicted proteins | sample MGYA00242951_ERZ507951 | MGnify/ENA primary metagenome ERZ507951 (study PRJEB26167, sample SAMN06115539) | human gut metagenome | host: Homo sapiens | place: China:Shanxi | collected 2015-11-18...
TAGCTCAGCTGGTAGAGCACATGCTTGACGTGCATGGGGTCACAGGTTCGAGTCCTGTACCGCGCACCACAGAAAAGTCTTGAAGCCACAAGGGTTTCAAGACTTTTTCTTTTGCCTTTCTTGCGTTTTTCCCTTATTGTATCATCCGGCAGATACGGCTTGAATAAACTGTTCCATCCGCTGTGCGCTGTCCCGCTTCATCTGCTTCGTGACGTGTCCGTAGACATCCAGCGTAAACGCAGCGGTTGCGTGTCCAAGATTTTCCTGCACGGTCTTAATGTCGTCGCCGCTCTTGATAGAGGCAACGGCGAAGGTGTGACGCAGATCGTGGAAGCGTGTGGCCGGTGCGCCGATGTTTCGGACGATACGCTTGAAGCAGTCGTACACAGTTCGATAAGACAGATAGCCGCCGGTTTGGTTGGTGAATATGAGGTCGTGCTCTTCCCATGCATCGCCGGCCTCCATTCTCATACTGTTTTGCTCCAGCTTTTGAAGTCGGAACAACTGAATCACCGAGGGGGCCAGCGTCAGACAGCGGCTCTTGTTATTCTTTGGCGGAGAGAAGTAATACTCTCCGCCCTTTTTCTGCTCCCTGCGAAGCTGTCGTTTTACCGTGAGAGTACCTGCCTGAAAGTCAATGTGTTCCCAACCGAGACCGAGCACTTCACCCTCGCGCAGGCCAGTGAACAGAGCAATCTTATAGAGGTATTCGTGCGGATGCCCCTGCACCTCGCGCAGAAACACAGCGACCTGATCTTCCTCCAAGGGGTGTATCTCTTTTCTGATGATGCGTGGGAGAATGCACGCTTCGGTCGGGTTTGTACGAAGATAGCCAATCAGAACAGATTGCTTCAACGCCTTGTGCAGCACGCCGTGAATGTTCTTGATGGACTTTGCGGAGAGAGGAGCAGCATCAGGTTTTGACGGCTTGGCAAGCTCGTTGTAGAAATGCTGCACCGCGTGAGCATTCAGTGCGTCGAGACGGATGTGACCGAGATGCGGGTCGATATATAACTCAATGGTGCGCCTGTAAAGGTATGCGGTAGAAGCCTTGACCCCGACAAGGTAATCCTGTGCCCATATGGACATCCATTCGGATATGCTGAGCTTACAGGGAGCAACATAGGTCTTTGCATCAATTTCGGCTGTGATCTGCCGAAGCTTCTGCGCGACCTCCTTCTGCGTTTTCCCCGTGATGCTGCGCTGGATCTGCTTGCCGGTACAAGCGTTGTACCCCTCGGTATAGCGCCCCTGCCAGTAAGTGTATTCTTTTCCGTTGCGAGTGGTTGTGATCTTTCGGATAGAACCGGCGCCATTGGCGCCTTTTTTGTTTTCATTCTTGCGCGACATATATCCTCCTTTCCGCCGCGCAGGACATACCTAAATAATATGATACGCCTTGCGCAGCAGAAATGCAAAGCTTTATTTGAGAGACTTAGGTCTCTATTTCTCGGTATCCTCCAAGAACTCGATCAGCGCGTTCTTGGGGATACGCACCTGCCGGCCGACGCGGATGCTGCGGAGCCTGCCGCTGCGCACCAGCTCATAGGCTGTGTTGCGTCCAATGCCGAGGATCGGCATCAGCTCCTCCACGCGCAGCGTCACAGGCAATTCGTCAAGAGAGCGGTACTTATTTTCCATCGCGGCCCTGCTTTCTGACCGATGCGAGGTAAATGTTCGTTACATCGGCACGCTCGTGGCCCAGCAGACGGGAAACGGCAAAGTGCGCGTCGATGGCGCTCATGCCGCCCTCTGTCAACTTTGTGTACTTCTCCGCGGCATAGGTGTGTCGTAGGCCGTGAAAGGTCAAGCGGCGGTCGGAGCCCTCGTCGCCGATCTCGTTTCGGCAGCGGTAGATGAACAGCTCCAAGGCGTTGATGGCGCGGTCGGTAGGCATGCCATCCGGCACCAACAGCTTGTGGCCACGCTCGGTCTGTGCCAACACTCTCTTCAACATCATTAGGATACGCTCGTCCTCGATGGGGACGGTGCGCACCTTGCCGCCCTTGCCTTTTACGGTGAGGGCGTTTTCGCGTAATGCCCGTTCTGCTGCCGCTGTGTCAATGCGGAAGCACTCGTGGATACGAAATCCTGCATAGCGCCCAAGGTAGAGGGCAAGAATGAAGTCATCACGGTTTTCCGCCATTGCCTTGCCGAGCAGACGGTTGAACTCCGGCCCACTCCATGTCCGGTCGAGCTGCCCGAACCGGCGGCGCTCCAGCCCGACGCCTAACTCGCTGTTCGTTGGCAGCGAGTATTTTGGGCGGGACATCTTATCGTGGAAGAAGCGAATGGCGGCAAGGTCGGTTTTTACGGTGCCGGCAGACTTGCCGGTATCCTGCAAGTACAACACATAGCTTACCAGATGCTTGCCGCTGATGTTCTCCAGCTTTTGCAGATGATATTCTGCGGCGAGGTAGGCGCAGAACCGTTTGCAGGCTTCGTAGTAACGCTCCTTGGTACGAAAGCTGCCTTGTCGATTGTGCCGTGCCAGCTTGTCCAGCTGGGCGACAAGGGAGCGGAATATCCCTTTGGTATGAATAGTAGCCATATATGTAGATCTCCTTAGAAGTCGTTATCGTGTTCAGATGGGCGCACTTCACCCGTTGGCAAAAAATTCCGTTTCCGCTTCCTTTCCGCGGAATGTCAGGTTTTGAATGGCGAAAAAGCCTTGCGGCGTCTACCGTTTTGCGGTGCGGCCAAGAACCTGTCTCTTTTTACTTTTGCCTCGGTCAGTACGATACCGCGTGGGGCGTGCGCCCTGCCATCTGCGATGGCAGCGGTGAACACCAGGCCGCTGAACTCGGCTGCAGCTGCTGACAAATCGGAAGCAGCTGCCGGTGTTCTTTGATCCGCACCGGCTGCGGATCGGGAGTGTGCGGTTCCTGCGCCGCCGGTTCGGACACGCTGCCCGGGCGCAGGGGAGAGACCTTTGCCGCGGTCTCGGGGGCGCTTCTCCTGCATCTCAAACCGCCCCGATCTGAGAGGAATCCATGCTGTTTTCTGCCTATTCTTCCATCCTTCCTGCCGCCTCGTGGCCACCGGCTGGCAAAGCCGGTGGCTGCTCCAACGAGCGAGGCTCCATACAAAAACACAAAAAGAGACGCGGCAGACCGGATGTCTGCTTCGTCTCTTCATTTCTTCGGCAAGGCGCAAAGAAACGCCCTGTCACTTTATACATTCTTCGCCTGTTAATTTGGGGGGTCTTCTAAATATTCTGCGTTCTTTTCGGAACGATAGGGCGCACTACGCACTATGTTTTCGCCGTTCCTCCCTAACTTACTCCGCCCTAACTTACTTCGCCCAAAGGATGCTTCGCGGCAAGCAGATATTTCCTGCCCAGTGCACCGCGAGACTCCTAATACAAGGCTATTGTAGCAGAGCCTTCGGGGGCTGTATAGTTGGAGTTTTTCCATAGTGAGCAAAAAGGCGAACGGACACAAAGCGCCCCTTCGTCTCTCCAATGTGCCGAGCAGCTGCAAAGCCATTCGGCAAAATCCATACAAACACAGAGCAGATCTGCTCCGCAAAAGGGCATAACAAGCCCTTATCGTAGTAATTACATAACGTACAAACCTAACTACGTGCACAGACGGATCTCTCCGCACATAGGCCAGACAGCCTACGCCTCCGAGGAGGAAAGTGGCATAGAATCAATTACGATTTTTATATACCACAAGATACGGTATATGTCAAGCGACAAATTTTCAAAATGTGGTGTTTCATTAGACTGAGGCGGATTTTCATAATGCGAATTATGTACATATTCCGTGCGGATCATCGGTTCATGATTTCGACAATACGTATTGCTGCCGTATTCCACGTTGTCCGGTTTTTGGGGAGCGTATCAAGCAGCAGGTGGATGTGCATCTCACCCAGACCACAGTAGAGATCTTCTTCGCCGGTACCCGGATCGCCTCCCATCTACGTCTCCATGGCCGTCCCAACCAGTACAGCACGGTGGAGAGCCATATGCCGCCGGACCACCGGGCCTACCTGCAGTGGAATGGCGAGCGTTTCATCCGCTGGGCAGAACAGATCGGTCAGCACACCGCTGCTATTGTGCGGATATTCCTCTCTGCCCACAAGGTAGAGCAGCAGGGCTACAAGTCCTGTATGGCACTGCTGAAACTGGCAGATCGCTATGCGCCTCATAGGCGAACTGCCGCTTGTGCTCGCCCTTTACGAATAAGCCGCAGTCCGGATCTGTCGTGCTTTTGGTTACGGTACGAAAGCCTTGCTTCTTCCTGCGGGCCAGCTTCTTCTTAGAGGTGTTGTCTTTGTGCTTCCTGGGAGAGGCCGGAGGATCGTTGTCATCATCAAAGGGCTTCTTGCCATGCGCTTCTCTATCTGCGTTGACCTCTTCCATCAATTCTTTTGCATAGTGCCTGGCAGCTGCTGGGATCTGTTCCTTCATCTGCTTCTTCATGTTGGCGTTGGCCTTGATGTGAGTACCGTCAATGAAGACGGCCTTGGGAGACAGATAGCCTGCCTTGGCTACCTCATCCAAAATCCACGCAAATACCCGATCCACGGTCTCTTCGGTGAACCGATGCCGGAAGTTATAGCTCACCGTGGAAAAATGCGGCGTTTCCTCCTGCAAGGGATAACCGAGAAACCAGCGATAGCAATTGTTTGCGCTGACTTCTTCCGCTGTCCGCCGCAGCGAGGGAAGGCCGTACAGATGCTGGATCAGCACCATCTTGAACAACACCACAGGGTCGATGCTGGGGCGCCCATTATCCTCACTGTACAGGGGTTCTACCATTTCGTAGAGCCGGTTAAAACCTACCGCCGCATCTATTTTTCTCAGCAGATGGTCTCTCGGCACCAGTTGGTCTATGACTACGAACTCTACCAGATCTCGATCCATTTTCCCACGTTCCAGCATCTTTCATCACCCTTGTCCATTCTACCATATCTATCAGAAAAAGCCCAGCTCCAGCCGGACTTTTTCGATATGCTGAGCTGCCGGGGAGTTGATCTCCCCGGCAGCTTTTTTGCGGTCAGCAGAAGGTTGGATTCCCGCAGAAAAATGCCCGAAGGAGATGTTCCTTCGGGCATTGCGTGTATTCGGCAGAAATCAGCTGCTTTTTCCCAGATACGCTTCCTTCACCCGGCTGTCCGCCAGCAGCTCCGAGCCGGTGCCGGACATGGTGATGGTGCCGGTCTCCAGCACATAGGCGAGGTCCGCGATCTTCAGGGCCATGTTGGCGTTCTGTTCCACCAGCAGCACCGTGACGCCCTGCCGGTTGATCTCCCGGATGATGGAGAAGATGTCCTGCACCACCAGCGGGGCCAGGCCCAGAGACGGTTCATCCAGCATCATCAGCTTGGGGCGGGACATGAGGGCACGGCCCACGGCCAGCATCTGCTGCTCGCCGCCGGAGAGGGTGCCCGCCAGCTGCCAGCTCCGTTCCTCCAGACGGGGAAACAGGCTGTACACCCACTGGATGTCTTTTTCAATCTCCGCCTTGTCCCGGCGCAGATAGGCCCCGATCTTCAGATTTTCCAGCACCGTCATATCCGGGAAGACCCGGCGGCCCTCCGGACTCATGGCGATGCCGGTGGAGATGATCTTGTCGATGGACTTGCCCAGCAGCTCCTGCCCGTCCCACTGGACGGAGCCGCCGGAGGCCTTTACCAGTCCGGTGATGGTCCGCAGGGTGGTGGATTTGCCTGCGCCGTTGGCACCGATCAGCGTCACGATCCTGCCGTCCGGTACTTCCAGAGAAATGCCCCGGAGGGCCTGAATGCCGCCGTAGTGGACCTGGAGGTTTTCAATTTTAAGCATCGTCAGCCACCCCCAGATACGCGTCGATGACGCGCTGATTTTTTTGGATCTCCGCCGGTGTGCCGTGGGCGATCAGCTTGCCGAAATCCAGCACATAGATGCGGTCGGAAATGCCCATGACCAGATTCATGTGGTGCTCGATGAGGAGAATCGTGATCTTGAATTTTTCCCGGATCTCCCCGATAAAGGCTGTCAGCTCCTCCGTTTCCTGAGGGTTCATGCCGGCGGCCGGCTCATCCAGAAGCAGCAGCTTCGGCTCCGCCGCCAGTGCCCGGGCGATTTCCAGCCGCCGCTGCTTGCCGTAGGGCAGGCTGGTGGCCAACTCGTTTTTCACATCGGACAACCCTACGATCTCCAGCAGCTCCTCCACCTGTGCCCGCTGGGCCGCTTCCTCCTTCCGGTTCAGCCGGAACGCGGCGGAAAACACGCTGCTGGTGGAGCGGCAATGCTTGGCGATGAGCACATTGTCGAACACCGTCTGGGTCTTCCACAAACGGATGTTCTGGAAGGTCCGGGCCATGCCCGCCCGGGTGATCTTATCCGGGGTAGGGGAGAGGGTCTCCGTGTAAAGTCCGTCGCACTGGCCCTTGTACTGCTTTTTCATTTTGCCCTGGGGGTGGTTTTCGATGATCTTTGCCCCATCGAACCACACCGCGCCGTTGGTGGGCTGGTACACGCCGGTGATGACATTGAAGGCGGTGGTTTTTCCCGCGCCGTTGGGGCCGATGAGGGCCACGATCTCCCCCTCGTTGACCACCAGCTCCAGATCGTCCACAGCCACAACGCCGCCGAACTGCATGGTGATGTGATCCAGTCTCAAAAGCTGCTCACTCATGGCTGTACCGCCTCCTTCGTTGCTTTTTTCTGCCGCTTTTTCAGGAGATCCGGCAACTCTTTATCTCCCATGATGCCCTTCCGGAAGAACAGCACCACCACCATGATGATGACGGAAAACACCACCATGCGGAAGCCAGTCCGCAGGAACGGCACCTTGAAGCTGCCGATGTAGGTCTCGGTATCCAGAAACCGCAGCCACCACTCGCTGGCCGCCACGTACAAAAACGCCGCAATGCAGCTTCCGGAAATGGAGCCGATGCCGCCGATGACCACGATCAGCAAGATCTCGTAGGTCATGGCCGTGGTGAACACCTTGGCCTGCGCCTGATTGGCGAACATGGCGAACAGGCCGCCGCCCACTCCGGCGAAAAACGAGCTGATGCAGAAGGCCAGCCGCTTGTGGCGGGCCAGATTGATGCCCATGGCCTCTGCCGCCACCTCATCGTCCCGGATAGCCTTGAAAGCCCGGCCGTAGGTGGAGTTGATCAGCAGCACGATCACCGCCACGCACACCCCCGCCAGCAGAAACGGTACGAAGGTGGACAGCCGCAGAATCACCTTGCCGTCGGCATTCTGGATATTGAAGCTGGAGAAGGTGGGGAAGCTCTTCAAGGCGTTGGCGCCGTTGGTCACAGGGCCGAGGGGGTCCCACTGGAAAATGGCCCGGATGATCTCCGCGAAGCCCAGAGTGGCAATGGCCAGATAGTCGGATTTCAGACGCAGCACCGGCAGGCCGATGAGCCACGCCACCGCTGCCGCCGCGCAGCCGCCCAGAAACAGGGCCAGCAGAACGCCCAGCACCAGCCCCACAGCCCCGCCGCCGAACAGCTCCGGCAGGGAGAAATTCACGGCGGAGCCGTTATAGAGATAGTACACCGCTTCCCGGTCCGCCGTGGGAATGGTGAGAATGGCGTAGGTGTAAGCGCCCAGCAGCATGAAGCCCGCCTGCCCCAGAGAAAACAGGCCGGTGAAGCCGTTGAGCAGGTTCATGGACACCGCCACCAGCGCATATACCGCGCCCTTTTTCAGAACGGTGAACAGCATCCCCGTGGGCTTCATGGTGTTTTCCAGCAGGATGACCAGCGCCAACAGTGCCAGCGCGCAGAGCAGGGCGATCACCGTGCCCCGTTTGCTTTTCTTTTCGTTCAGCACAGTCGATCCCCCCTTACACTTTGTCCGTGACCTTTTCGCCGAACAGACCCGTGGGCTTCACGCAAAGCACCACGATCAGGATGGCGAAGGTAAAGGCGTCGGAAAAGACGCTCCAATCGGAGCCCTTGATGACGCTCTCGCAGATACCGATGAGAAACGCCCCCACCACAGCGCCGGGAATGGAGCCGATACCGCCGAATACCGCCGCTACGAAGGCCCGCAGTCCCGGCAGGGAGCCGGACAGGGGGACGATGGACTGGTAGTTGGTGAAGTACAGCAGGGAGCCGATGGCCGCCAGCAGAGAGCCGATGGCCGCCAGCAGAGAGCCGATGATGAAGGTCACGGAGATCACGCTGTTGATCCGGATGCCCATGAGCTGCGCGGTTTCAAAATCCCGGGACACGGCCCGCATGGCCATGCCGATCCGGGTGTGGTTGATGAGCTGGGTCAGGGCCGCCACCAGAAGCACCACCAGCACCGGCGTGACCACCGTCACATACTTGGTGGATACCCCCGCAATGGTCAGCTGGTTGGACAGACCGGGCAGGGCGGGGTACATCTGGGGCAGGCCGCCGGTGACATAGGTCGCCAGATTTTGCAGCAGATAGCTGACGCCGATGGCGGAGATCATCACCGACATCCGGGGGGCTGTCCGCAGAGGCTTGTAGGCCGCCCGCTCGATGATGAAGCCCAGCAGCACCGCCAGAATGATCATCAGGGGAATGGCCGCGGCCAGCGGCAGGCTGGCGCTGAGGTAGACCATCATCAGACCGGCTACCATGAATACATCGCCGTGAGCGAAGTTGATCAGCCGCAGGATGCCGTAGACCATGGTGTAGCCGATGGCGATGAGGGCGTACTGCCCGCCCAGCGATATGCCGGAGAGCAGAATGGAGATGCCGTATTGCACGGGGAACCCTCCCTTTTCTTTCAAGTTTTACGCGGAAGGCACACGGCGGAGCCGTCTTGAAAAAAGCCGCGGAGCGGCTGCTTTCGGGGCGGTCCCGGCCTTGGGGCACTTTTACGCGAACCGTCTGTAAACGGTAAGACCGCCTGACGGGGGAGTCCCCGCCAGGCAGGTCGGCAGGATCGGATCAACCGGCTTTCTGCATCGTTTCCAGAGCCCAGGCGTTGTTGGCGGTGTCAGCCACCTTGATGTAGGCAGTGTCGCGGATAGCGTCGCCGATGTCGTCAAAGGCGATGTCGCCGGTGACGCCGGTGTAGGTTACACCGGGCAGCGCGGCCTTTACAGCGGCGGGATCGGTGGAGCCGGCGGCCTTCAGAGCCTCCAGCGCCACATAGTAGGCATCATAGCCCATGGCAGTGACGGCTGCGATGGTGTCATTGCCGCCGTTGTTGGTCATGGCGGTGGCGTCCTCGTTCAGTCAGGCCTTGATGCCCTCGTCGAATTCGGGAGAGCCGCCCTCCTGATAGAACGTAGAAACATACAGCTGCACATCGGAACCGGCAGCCGCCTCCAGCACCTTGTTGCTGTCCAGCGTATCGGAGCCGAGGATGGGGATCTCCAGCCCCATGGACGCGGCCAGCTTGATAATCTGTGTCGCATAGGCAATGGACACCGGGCAGAAAATGACCTCAGCCCCCTGATCCTTTGCCTTGGCAAGATACGTGCTGAAATCGGAGGTGTTGGTGGGGAAGGAGTCGGTGATGACCTCGCCGTCAAAGGCGTCGGTGAAGTACTTGATCAGGCCCTGATCGTACTCGTTGCCCAACTCGCCCAGGCAATAGGCCTTCTTGGCGGAGAACTTTTCCTGCGCGAAGTTGGCCAGAACGGTGCCCTGGAAGGGGTCCAGGAAGCAGATGCGGAAATAGTAGTCATTGCCCGCAGTGACGCCGGGGTTGGTGCAGGTCACGCCGATGGCGGCCAAACCCGCTTCACCGAAGATGGGGCCGCCGGCCATGGCGCAGCTGGAGCCGTAAGTACCCAGCACCAGAGAAACGTCCTTGCTCACCAGCTCAGAAGCGGCGGTAGGAGCCTTGGCGGAATCGGAGCCGTTATCGGCATAGACCAGCTCTACCTTGTAGGTCTCGCCGCCGATGTCCACGGTGGGGGTCATATGGTTGGCGTACTGCATACCCAGCATCTCCTGCTTGCCGCCGGCGCCGGAGTCACCGGTAGCAGGCTCAAATACGCCGATCTTTACGACTTTTTCGCCGGAAGCGGCGTCAGAACTGCTCTGACTGCCGCTGCTGGCATCGCTGGAGCTGTCAGCGCCGCAGGCCGCCAGACTCATGGACATAGCCAGCGCCAGCGTGATGGAAACAAACTTCTTCATTCAATTCCTCCTCCTTGCGAGATCTGGACTGCTCAAAGCGTCCGCCTCTTGTAGATGGATGTTTTTTATGCAGATACAATACCGCCCGCAAGAGAAAATCCGCACAAAATTTTTCCTGCGGTTTTCGCAGGCTTTTCACCAAATGACCATGAAGCGTAATCAAATGTATTTGGTATACGAACAAATTGGCTGATTTCAGAAAACACAGCTTTTTTCGCTGTCCGTCAGAAACGGACATTGCCTCTGGTAATTTTGACTAAAAAATTTGAGTTTCTTGGACGAAACGTAAAAGCAAGGGGCGGCCAGCACTTTGAGGACGGTGTTTCTGGCCATGAAAAAGGGGCGGCAGATGCCGTCCCCTTGCGTTTGAACTCTTTTGCATGTCTGAAACCCCGCGATATGGAAACGGTAAGTGCCCTTGCATCTGCCGCCTGCGAAGTAGGCCTTCCAATCACGGCTGCGGCTGATGGACGATGCCCACAAACAGCGGCAGGCCGTCAGTCCCGGTGATGGCGAACACGAAGGGACGGTTCAGAACGAAATCCACTTCCTCCTCCGGCGGGGCGGCTGTGCCGCACACCATCATAACGGTATAGGCCGCGGCGGTGACGCCTTCCTCGTCAACGGTCACGCGGGCGGCGTGCTTGGCCTGAGAGAGATAGGCCGCCGTATCATCGGTCATGGGGGAAAAGTCCGAGATCGCCGGATCAAAGACATCCGTGATGCCCAGAGCCTTCAGGCTGTCTGCCAGATCCAGATCCGACGCGATGTCGAACTTTGGCAAAGCGAGGTTGACGATGAGGTATTTGCTCTCCGCGCTCTCACCGCCGCTGAGAAGGAAGTCCATAGCCGCTTCATCGGCCAGCAGCTCCTCCGGCGCAACGCCTTCGTCCGGCAGTAGGAGCCACATGGCGCCGCTGCCCTCCAACCGCTTGGAAACCGCGGAGAAATGGTCGCTCCAGTAATAGGTGTTCGTCCCGCGCTGACGCATGAAGTCACAGGTCGTATCGCCGCTGTCGGCGTGGAAGGTATCCGGCACGGTGTTGGCTTCGGAGAACTCGCCGCTCCACTTGGCCCGGAAATAGATGGTGGACGCCAGCGCGAGGATCGTTTCCTTGTCCATTGTCAGGCCGGAGGCTTGCTCCTTCAAAAGCCCGCCGGTCTGCTGGTCGATCCAGTCCTGAAGCGCCTTGTCAAAGGCGGCGGCGCCCATTTCGCCCCGGAAGGACGAGGCGTAATCATACTTTGCCAGCGCGTCCATGGTTTCCTGCTTGAAGCTGATTTTGTCGCTGAGCCACAGGGAGTTGGCCAGAATACTGGTCACCGCGCCGTCATCACAGTAGTTGGCGTTCCAGACAGCGGCGGCCTCGGCCCGGAGGGCGTCCACATCGCCGCTGCCCAGCAGAGCGAGGATCTGCTCCCGGCTCTCGCCGCCTGTCACCTCTGCCAGCATAGCGAGGGCCATGTAGAGGTTGATGGGGGAGCAGACCTTGTTCTCTCCACTGCCGCCGGTGAGAAGCTGGGGAATGGCGGCGCGGAGGTAGCCGTCCAGCACGTCCGTATAGCCCTCCGGCTGATCCGTCTGCTTTCTGCGGTCTGCCTGCCATGCGTCATAAACCTTATTGAAACCGTCACTGTCAAAGTCTCCGTTGGGTTTGCTGAACTTGGTTTCGTCCGGGTACTGCGCCATCTGGGGATACTGCGGGGCGGCCAGCTGGTACTTGCTGGCGGTTTTTGCCTTGGGCTGCGCGCAGGCGGTCAGGGAAATCAGACTGACCGCGGCAAGGAGAAGAGCGAAGATCCGTTTCATGAGAAGCACCTCCATCTGAAAAAATGAAAACGACCGTCTATATTGATATAGACGGTCATTTTTCAAAAAAGTTTCACAGAATATCAATTTTCGTACCGGGTCCAGTCCGGGTTCGCATTGAGGTCGGTCCAGGTCTCATAGCTGCCGGCCTTGCGCCTGTAATCGTGGGAGTTGGTAGCCTCCTGAATGGCCAGATAGAACCAATCGCCGGGGCCGCAATCCGGCCAGACGTTCATGCCGGGCAGCAGATCGCTGGGGTCCTCCGGGACCCGATTCAGCATCCGGTTGATCATGGTCACGGCCTGGGCGCGGGTGATATAGGCGTCAGGGCGGAAGGTGCCGTCCTGGAAGCCGCTGATCCAGCCCAACTCTGCCGCCCGCTCGATATACGCCTTGGCCCAATGGCCCTCGATGTCGGAGAAGGTGCGGCTGCCGTTGCTCTTGCCGGTGTCGAACCGAGCGCAGATAGCGGCAAACTGGGCCCGGGTGATGGGATCTCCGGGGCCGAAGGCTGCGGCATCATAGCCCCGGACAATGTCCAGTCCCGTCATGGTGGAGATGGCGGTGTTGGCCCAGTGACCGTCCGGTACGTCGGTGTAGGTGCAGCCGGTCAGCAGGTTGGCATCACGGACGGAGTCCTTCAGCAGGCGGAAGAAGATGGTGGCCACGCCTGCCCGCGTCATGCTGTCATTGGGACGGACTGTACCGTCTGGCCCACCGACGATATAGGCATAGTGGTCATCGGTGAACAGCGCAGGCACTGCGGCCTCGGTATTGTAGACAGTGATCCTGCTGTTTTTGCCTGTATTGGTCGGGTGCTTGCCCCCGCCCAATCGGTAGCCCTCAGGCGGCACGGTCTCGACCCAGTAGTAATCGCCGCTTTGGGAGACCTCTGCCTGTGTCCAGCCGTACCGGTTGGTCTCGTAGACGCCGAGCCTTGTATCGGATCGGGTCCCGACACGCCACAGCTCAAATTTCGCGCCGCTCAGCGGCGTACCGTCCCCGGCATCAAGCTTGGTGAGCCGGAGCGTGTAGCCGGTGTCGTCATCGTCGCCGCTGCTGTTGCGTGTCCACTGCGCGTACAGATGAATATGGTCTGTCACCGTGATCGAAGAGCCGGGGACATGGTGCGTGCCGCTCCCATCGCGCTGAGTGTTCCAGCCGACGAAAGAGTGCCCGTCGCGGACGTAGCCGTTTTCGGATACCACGGCCAGATCTCCGAAGATGTAGCTGCGGCTGTCAACCGTTTCGCCGGAGTCCGCGCCGTTTCTGTGGTAAGTCACGGTATAGGTCTGGGCGGTCATCCTGGTCCGGCAGATGCTGGAGGGGATCACGACAGAGGTGACGGTACTGCCGCTGGATACTTTGCCGCTGATATGGGCGGCGGTGTTCAGAGATTCACCGGCGGCGAAAGCTGCTGCATCCAGAAGACCGGCGCATTTCAACACCATCTTGACGGAGGATTTTCCCGCAATCGCGGCTTTCCAACCGGGCAAGGGGGTGCAGGTGACGGTGACCGTATGGCCGGAGACACTGGCCGTGCCGTCGAGGATGCCGTCACCGTCGAAGGTGTAAAGGCAGTTTCCGCTGTCACCGGTTTTGGCTGCGAGACGGCTGTCCAATTCCACAACAAAGGACATGGCCGGGATATCGGCCGATGCCATGTTCAGCATACCGCGCAGGCTGTCCGACATGGTGTAGGTCACGGTATAGGGGACCTCGTAGGGCGCGGCATCAGAGGTCTTCGCAATTTCTGTAGGGCCTGAGATGCCGACGCTGCCGAAGTCGGTGGTAGGCTGTGCCAGCGCAACCGCGCAGCCGTTCGTATAGCCGTTGGGAAGTGTCAGACGGATGCCGTCGTCAGTAATTTTTGTGCTGTATACCCTGACCTCCGCGCCGGACACCGGTTTACCGTCCGCACCGGTCTCCTGTACCAGCGCGTAGACCGGAAGTGCTTTGTTGAAGGTCAGCCCGCCCACTGTCAGCTCGGCCGCGCCGTCCCGCTGCGCCCAGAAGGTGGCGAGGGGAGCGTTCCAGCCGTTCGCATCAGCCTTGCCGGACAAGGCGGTCACACTCTCTTTGCTGGCGTTGCCCAACTTGATGTCCAAACTGTTCTCCGCGGGGGTGACGGTTGTAGAGTTAATCTGGAAATAGACATTCTGATTGTCAAGTTCTGTGTTCTGTGAGATATACAAATAATGATTGCTGCTGCCGTTGCCCTGGTTGCTTATTGTAATATCATTTTCGGTTCCGGTGGAAGAATCTTTAACATCGGTGGCGTTCATTGTGTTATCACGGATTGTGCCGCCCTGAAGTTCAACTTTGGAATTATTCTTATATTGATAAATTCCGCCGCCGACAGTCTGACTGACATTGCCGGATATTTCGCCGCCGTACATCGTGAACGATGTATTACTGCTGATCATAATACCGCCGCCATTTTTCACTGCGGTATTCCCCTTAACTTCAGCACCTTCGTACATATTTATGACCACTTCACCATGACCCGCGGTCGCAACGCCGCCGCCTCGGCTGCTTGCGTCATTATTGTTGATTTTACCATATATATCAACAATTGCATCTCGTTGAATATAGAGGGTTCCATAGAAGACGCTGTTATGATGAATATTGCTGTCAGCGCCAATCAACAGTGTGCCGAACTTGAACTGTATTGGAGTTTTATTGTTTTTAATGCCAGATATTTCACCGTGAATTGTAATTGTATTGCGGTCTGTACCATAATCATCTTTGTTAACAAGACTCCAAGTGGGATCTTCGTTCGTTTTGATGCCAGCTGCATCGGAATTGCCGAGGAAGGAGCCGGTGGCCATTTCAAAAACTGCTTTATCAACGAAGACCAATACGCCCTCTGTACAATCGGAAATTTTCCCGTTTAAGGTTGCCTTTGCACTGCCGCGCAGGTGAATGGCCGTGCCGTCCTTGCCCTGCCACATAGCGGGATTGCCGATGATGCCGCTGATCGTGCCGCCGACGCTTACGCTGCCACCGTCCGCGTAGACCGCGCGGCCGTTTACATTTTTAATTTCCGCACCATTTTCCATCTCGAAATCGGAACCCTGCAGCCAGACCGCACCGGCGGGGCCGACGGAGCCTGCATCGCCTTTGCTTCGTGTGATCGACGAAGCATCCTCGATCACGCTGCCGGGCTCCATCACCAGCTTGGCTTCGCCAGTGGCGCGTACCGCCGACATGCCGCCGAAGTTCCGCAGCACCGCGCCATCACCCAGCGTGATCGTGGTGGTGACGGTTGCGTTGGAGGCGATGATGGCGTCCTGCACATAAACGAGATTATCGTTGCTGGCAGCGCCGACAGAACCATCACTGACGGCCTGAGCAAACACCGTGCCCTCTTTCTTGCCGGCATCGTCAAAAATGATGTTCGTCAGGGTCAGACCGGCGCCCACGCCGCCGGTGGTCTGAACCTCGACCATGGCGGGGTTGTACCAGCTTCGGGCGTGGTCGCTCTGCGTGGTAAAGCTATTGTCGCGCGTAACAGTGTAAGGGCCGCCCTCGCCGCTGGTGATCGTCAGCGACTTGCTGTAAAAACGGGCGGCGCCGTCATGGTCAGGTCGCTCATGACGTAGACCGTCGCGCCGTCATCCGCTGCGTCGACCGCCTTGGCCAGCGTGGCGAAGGGCTTGTCCGCCGAGCCGTCACCGGTCCCATCATTGCCGCTGCTGCTGACATAGACCGCCGTGCCCCCGTCGGCATAGGCCGCTGCCGGAAGGAGTGTGAGACACAGCACAAGTGCCATCAGGGATGACAAAATCCTTCGTTTCATAGGTTTTTTTCCTCCCTTAAATGTAGGAATATAGAAGAAGTTCAGCCATGGGTTTGTCCCGGCTGAATTTATACCGCGGCGGTGCTGCCGCCCTTGAAGCGGAAGTGAATTGTTTGGCAGTGATGACCAAAATCCGTCAAAATGCAAAATAAATGCGAGGGGGGGACTGGCTATCTGTGTATTTTACCATGCGCGAACATGAAACACAAGGCGTTTGCAGAGTTGACAGACAGAGTTTGCGCTAAGTGAGCGTTAAGAAATTGATGATCCGCTGCGGAACCGGGGGGGGGTGCCTCCTTACCTATATAGGATACGGGCTGAAAGAGGAAAAAAACAAGCGAACGCGCTCGAATGACCATGCCAGATTTTCGGCACAAACCGTGCCAAAATTGTTGGCTCGTGCGGATAGCTGTCATATAATGGAGAAAAAAGCAGAGAGATCACCATGTTTGTCGAACGATTTGACGCACTGACGAATATTGCGGAACTTTCCAACAGCCAGCTGGGACGGGAGATCAGCATGAATCCCTCCCGCATCGGACGGCTGCGCTCCGGTGCACGGCCTCTGCCGAAGCACCACGAGTTTCTGCCCGGGATGTGCGCTTATCTGGCAGCGCACCTACCTTGCGGGAATGATCCGGTGAGAAACCGCACAGCGGGGCAGAACTGTCCGATTCCGTAATAGATAAAACCCCCGGATACCTTGCTCCCCTGACAGGGAGGATAAGGTATCCGGGGGTTTTTATTCCTGGGTTTGCGGGCTCTGCATGGCGGTCAACTCTCTTTTCTGCCTGCGGATGTCCTTGCGAAAGAGGGCGTCTGCCATACCGAGCCTGCGCCGGTAGGCAGATAGGCGGGCACTGTTTGGGCAAAGACTTCCAGACCCATGGGGCCGGTGCAGTGACAGACACCGGCACAGGTGATGGAGCTGTGCCGGAAATAGTCTGCCGTCCGGGCAATGCGTTCCGGGTCCGGGGGTACCAGGTGGGTACCGCCGAAAACGGCCTGGATGGGCCGCTCCGGGAAGCGCCGTTCCACCGTGGAGAGAATGCTGCGGATGCCGTTGTGGGCGCATCCGGTGAGCACCACCAGCCCTGCTGGGGTATCCACCACACAGACCTGCTCCTCCGGGAAGGTATCCAGCACCAGGCGGCCGTCCGGCCCCTCCATCACGGAGGAGGGATGGACCGCCTCTTCCGGTTCAGGGTCCGGAAAGTTTCCCAGAAGATACACATGCGGAGCGATCTGTATGCAGTCATCTGCCAGACAGCGGAAGCCGGTCAGCCCCTGCTGGAAGAACCAGGATGCCTCCATGGGCGGGCCTACCAGCTCCAGCATCTGGGAATAGGTTTCCTGCTGAGGCGGGTCGCACCGGTGATCCCACCACTTCCGGATGAAAAAGCCGCTATGGGCATAAATGGGTACGTCCGGCGGAAGGAGCTCCGCCAGGCGCAGAAAACCACCGCAGTGATCACGGTGGTTGTGGCTGAACGCCACGGCAGTGACCCGCCGGAGGTCGATACCCAGCTTCTCCGCGTTCCGCAGGCAGGCGTCCCGTTCCCCGGCGTCGAACAGCAGGCGGGTATCTCCTTCCTCCAGGTAGACGGACAGGCCGAATTCCCCCTCAAGGCCGGGGTACAGAACGGCGTTTTCTGATAAGACAGTCAGCTTCATGGCAGGCTTTTCTCCTTGTCAGTTGTTTAAAAAAACGGAGGAAACGCCGGGGCGTCTCCTCCGTTTCTGCAGATGCGTGGGGATTACTGAACGGCAACAGTGCGCTGGAAGGTATCGATCCAGGCTTCCTTGTTGGCGGTGATGTAGGCCTCGTCAAATTCCTTCAGGGCGTTCATGGATTCGTCGCCGAAGGCCAGATAGGTCTTCAGAGAATCGTCCATGGTGGCGTTCTTGTTCACGGGGGCCTCGTTCATGACCTCAGCGATCTTGTCCTGGGTGTCCTTGCTGATGAGGTATTCCACAAACAGCTGGGCCAGCTCAGGGTTCTTGCAGTTCTTCACCACGTTGGCGGTAGCGGGAGCGGAGAAGGAACCCTCGGCGGCGTCCACCCAGACCATGTTCAGGCCGCTGTCGGTCAGGCTGGGCATATTGATGTCCATGAACACGGCGATGTTGGCCTCACCGGTGGTGAAGGCGTTGACAACGTCGGAAGAGGTGGAATACCACAGATCGATGTTGTCCTTCTTCTCCTGCATCAGCTCCATGGCGGGGGTCACATCCTCCTGGCTGCCGCCCATGGCCTCGGCCATAGCCACCAGCATGTAGGGGCCGGCGGTGGAGGTCATGTCGGGCAGAGCCACCATGTGCGCATACTGGTCATCAAACAGACCCTCGTAGGAGGTGGGGGCGGGCAGACCGGCCTTCTCCAGAGCGTCGGCATTGTACATGATGCCGTAGCGGCACAGGGAGTAGCAGGGGCCGTAGCCGTCGGCGTTGACAGCGATGTCATACAGATCGCCGATGCTGGTGACGATGTTGGTGTCGATCTTTTCAAACAGGCCTGCCTCATTGCCGGTCTGGGCAAAGCTCTTGGTCAGCAGGGCCACATCGGCGGTGGGATCGTTCTGCTCAGCCATCAGCTTGTTGAGACGGTCGCCGTTGCCGCTGGTGGGGTCCACCACGATGGTGCAGTTGTACTTGGACTCAAAGTCGGCGGCCAAGGTCTTGAGACCGGCCTCGGCCCAGCCCCAGGTAGCAACGACCAGCTCGGCGCCGCCGAAATCCTGAGTATCGCCAGCTGCTTCGCCGTTTCCGGCGTTATCGGCGGGAGCTTCCTCCTGCTTGCTGCCGCCGCAGGCGGCCAGGCTCAGGGTCATGACCAGAGCCAGCATCAGTGTAAAAATGCGCTTGCTTTTCATTTTGTTTACATCCTCCAGATTTTATTTGATGTCTTTATATACACAGAAATGCTGGGCGGGGAAGTGAAGCAGAACTTCACTGCCCTCCTGCACGTCCGCATATTCGTGGATAGCGGGATATACCATTTCCTCAAAACAGCCGGAGACCTCCAGCCGGGTGGTATGACCCTTGTAGGTGGCACTTTTGACGGTGCCCCGGACAGTATTGACACCTTCCTGCTCCGCAGTCCGGATGTTTTCGGAGCGGATGGCCAGAATGCAGGCATCCCCCTCAGTCAGCTCCTGGGCGGCCTCTGCCGGGACCTGGAGCGTGTGGGCACCGCAGCGGATCAGGCGCATATCCCCTTCCGTTCCGGCGGCCGTGCCGTGAAGAAAGGTGGAAAAGCCCATAAAGTCTGCAATAAAGGGAGAGGCGGGCCTGTCAAAGACCTCCTGGGGCTTGCCGATCTGCAAAATGTGGCCGGCATTCATGACGATGACCCGGTCTGCCAAGGAGACGGCCTCCTCATGATCGTGGGTCACGATGATGGTGGTGATGCCCAGCTCCTTCTGGATGCGCTTGATCTCCACCTGCATCTCTACCCGGAGCTTGGCGTCCAGGTTGGAGAGGGGCTCATCCAGCAGCAGAATGGAGGGACGGGTCACCAGAGCCCGGGCCAGGGCCACCCGCTGCTGCTGACCGCCGGAGAGCTGCCGGGGATAACGCTTGTCCATGCCGGTAAGCTTTACCAGAGCGAGCATGTGCTCCACCCGCTCACGGATCTCGTTTTTGGGCAGCTTCTGGAGCTTCAGACCAAAGGCCACGTTTTCAAAAACCGTCATGTGGGGGAACAGCGCGTAATTCTGGAAGAAAATGCCGATATTGCGGCGGTAGGGGGGGATAGTGGAAACGTTTTTGCCGTCCACCAGGATCTGTCCGGCGGTGGGTTCAGTAAAGCCGGCGATCATGCGCAGTGTGGTGGTCTTGCCGCAGCCGCTGCCGCCCAGCAGGGCGATCATCTCGCCTTCGGCAGCCTTCAGGTTCATGGAATCCACCGCAGTGAACTCGCCGAATCGCTTGGTCAGTCCCTGTAATTCCAAAGTAGCCATAGTTTACACCTTTCCGTTCTCACTTAACAAACATGTCCAACCCTACAAACTTCTCCATCAGTACGATCAGAACCAGAGATGCCAAGATCAGCAGTGTGGAGATGGCGGCCAGAGTGGGGTCGAAGGTCAGCTCCATATAGTTCATGATGCGGATGGGCAGGGTGATGAACCTCGGGGTGGAGAGCAGGCTGCTCAGGGCCACCTCGTCAAAGGAATACAAAAAAGCCAGCAGCGCACCGGCCATGATGCCGGGCCGGGCCAAGGGAATGGTGATCTTGAAGAACACCTGAATAGGGGTGGCTCCCATGGAGGTAGCCGCATCCTCCAGCGTCCAGTTGAACACATGGAGTACAGACACCGTGTTCCGCACGATGTAGGGCAGAATGATAATGAGATGGCCGATGAAAATGCGCAGCATACCGGGGACACCGCCGATCTGGCTGTAGACCTGCAGCAGGACAAAGGCGAAGGCCACACTGGGCACATACATGGGAGAGGTGTAGTAGTTCAGCAGAGCGTCCTTGCCCTTAAAGCTGTACCGGCAGACGGATAGGGCCGCCGTGACGCCCAGCAGAATATCCGCCGCTGTGGCCAGAATACCGATTTTCAGGCTGTTCACCAGACCATCCATAAAGTGGGTGGAGGAACCGAAAATATTGGCGTACCATTTCAGGGAGAAGCCCTGGGGCGGGAAGGTGATGAGGGCTGTGGGCGTGAAGGAGGCGATGACGATCACCACCAGAGGCGCCAGCAGGAACAGCATCACCAGAATGGCAAAGATCCGGCAGGGCAGATTCACATCTTTTTCGCGCATATCACTTTCCTCCTCCCATACGTTTCATATATCCGGAGGTGCACAGCACCACCGCGATCTGCACCAGCAGGATCACTGCCAGCAGAATATAGCTGATGGCGGAGGCCGCACCCCAGTCAAAATTCACATTGATCTCCTGGACCACCATGGTGGCCATCATCCGGAACTTGGAGCCACCCAGCAGTTTGGGCGTCACGTAAGAGGTCATGCTCATAGTGAACACCAGAACGCAGCCGGAGATAATGCCCGGCAGGCTCAGGGGGAACACCACCTTGGAAAAGGTCTGCAGAGGAGAGGCACCCAAGCTGTAGGCCGCGTACTCCACGTTAGGGTCAATGCTCTGGAGCACACCCACCAGAGAGAGGACCATATAGGGCACCAGCAGGTGGATCATACCGATGATGACCGCCGTCTCCGTGTTCAGGATTTTCAGAGGGGTGGAGATGAGCCCCAAGGACTGGAGCAGCTGGTTCAAAAGGCCGTTGGTGCCCAGAATGACCATCCAGCCGTAGGAACGGACCACGGCGCTAACCAAAAAGGGAAACAGGATCACGATCATCATGACCTGCTTCATACGGGACTTGGTCCGGGCCATGTAAAAAGCCGTGGGATAGCCCAGCACCAGGGAGATGGCGGTGGACACCAGGGACACCCGGAGGGTGACCCAGAGGATGTTGCGGTAAAAGGGATCTCCGAAGAAATCCACAAAATCGGAAAAGCCGTTTTCATGCAGGGTGTGGACCAGAATGTAGACCATCGGTGCCACGAAGAAAAACAGCAGGGTCAATACGGTGGGCAGTGCCAGCAGCAGTGCACGGTGTTTACGTTCCATCCGAACTTATCTCCTTTATCTCGTCAATCAAAGGCAGAAGCCGCTTGTGCAGCGCATCCACCAGACCCCGATCCGTGCATTTCAGCTCCGGCGAAACCGCCAGCGGCATAAGGGTGAAGAACGTCAGCAAATTTTGATGGTTGAAGCCCATGCGGCGGCAGTCCGACAGGAGCTGCTCCATCTGCTCCAGCAGTACCTCCGGAGGCAGATCACACATCAGCCCCGCCAGAGGCAGCGGGATGAGGGTCAGTACCTTGCCGTTTTCCACGGTGCAGAGCCCACCCTGGGATTCCCGGAGGGTGTTGGCCGCCAGAGCCATATCAGCGTCATTACCGCCATAGACCGTCAGGTTGTGGCAGTCGTGGCCGTAGGTCAGTGCGGCGGCACCGGTGACACCGTCCATGCCGGTCAGCAGGCCGATGCCGTGCTGATCCCGGCCGTAGCGGTTGAATACTGCCATTTTTAAGTAAGGAGCTGTTTTCAGACAGGCAAAGCCGTCTCTTTCAGCGGACAGGGGCAGGGCCTTCCGGACCCGCTGGGTGCGGATGGAGACGCCATCCTGGCCGATCAGATTCACCACGGCGGTGCCGCCGGAGAAGCCGGGGCGTACCGGCACCGTGACGGCAAAATCCTCTTCCGTCACGGGACGGAGATGAACGGAGCCCTGCAGGTGGTCTGGAATTTGGTAAGGAGCGGTATGGGGCAGATAGCTGCCATGGTCCCAGACGATCTCTCCGGCCCGGAGCACCAGCTCCGGTCTGGGATGACGCAGATCCTGCACCAGCTGTATATCAGCCTCCATGCCAGGGGCGATGCCGCCAGTGCGGTACAGCCGCAGGCGAACGGCGGGGTTGATGGTGGCGTACCGGATGGCCCGGATGGGGTCCAGCCCCAGCTCGATGGCCCGCTCCACCACGAAGTTCAGATGGCCCTGCCGCATGAGCCGGGGCAGGGGAACATCGTCCGTCACCAGGCAGATGCGGTCCTGCACCGGTGCATCATTCATGGCCTGGACGATTTCCCGGTTCAGCATGCATTCCTGTACCTGCACCGTGAAGCCCAGAGCCAGCTCCTCCCGGAGCTTTTCAGCAGAGGGAACGGTGTGGTCGCTGTCGATGCCCATGGCCCGGAAAGTCTGCAAGCGGCGGCCGGTGAGGGCGGAGACATGGCCATCCAGAAAAACGCCGTGGTTGGCGGCAGCTTCAATGACGGAGAGCATCCGCTCATCCCCGGCGGCGACGGCGTTGAAATCCATGACCTCGCCCAATCCAGCCACGCCGGGAATATCCAGCAGGGCCTCCATCTCAGCGGGGCCAACATCAAAACCGGAATCCTCCAGACCGGGAGCGGAGGGAATGGTGGAGGGGGCGGTCAGCAGCACCCGCAGGGGCAGGGACCGGCAGGCATCTGCCAGACCCCGGACGCCCTCAATGCCAAGGACATTGGCAATTTCATGGGGGTCGGCGCATACCGTGGTTGTGCCGCAGGATAGGGCCACCTGAGCAAAATGCTCCGGCGTCAGCATGCTGCTCTCCAGATGCATGTGAGAATCCACGAAGCCAGGCAGGGCATAAGCGTTGCCGCCATCAATGCTCCGGCGGCTGTCCAGCGCTTCTTCCGGGCCAAAAACCCCGGCGATATGACCGTTGACAATGCCGATAGATCCGCTTACAATAGAGGCGCTGAACACATTGACGATCTGCACATTGCGGATTACCAGGTCAAAGGGGCGTCTGCCCAGCATAGCTTCGGTGATATCTTTCAGCATAGCGGTGTCCCCTCCGTTTCGTATGTCAAAAATAAGACATTTTAATGATATCTTTCTAGGGAAAAAAGTCAAGGTCATACCATACCATAATTTTAAACGGGAATTGCGGTTGTTTCATACAAGTTGAACGATCGAAACACCCCTTGAGAATAGGAGTAGTCAACAATCCACGGCCAAAAGGCCATGGGCTTGTAACTGCCCAGTCGTAGTAACGGATAGCTCCTCCGACCTTTAACCCCAAGAG
>ENA-UEQP01001319-UEQP01001319.1-human-gut-metagenome-genome-assembly--contig:-NODE-1319-length-23304-cov-5.357041_pt1 | contig 23304 bp, 26 predicted proteins | sample MGYA00242951_ERZ507951 | MGnify/ENA primary metagenome ERZ507951 (study PRJEB26167, sample SAMN06115539) | human gut metagenome | host: Homo sapiens | place: China:Shanxi | collected 2015-11-18...
TCGATCTCTTCTTTTGTCAGGGGCTTCATGCCGCTGCCCACCAGTTCGCCGGAGTCCACAAAGGGTTGAAGGAAATATATGGGTCTATAATTTATAATTTCAACATCAAATCCCATAAGTTTCAATTGCTCTTGAATTGCATAAGCCTGCAAAACAGCTCCATAATTATGTGCGCAATGAAAAGTTAGTATTCCTATTTTCATACGATATGCAAAATCTTAGATATATCATTCCGTTTCGATAAAGTAACTTTGAATTGTTCGGGTACTTTTCCACACGCTAAAACCATTAAAAAAACTTCACTTGGCGGCACATCACAAATTTGCCGCATTCTTTTCTCTGTTTTATATGAGAAGTAAGCATTTAGGGTACATACCCCAACTTTATAATAATGTAAACAATATAACAAGTTCATACCGAACAATCCACCATCAATATACGCGGAATTACGTTCACCAATCCCACTATATTCTTCAACACTCGCAGTCAATATAATAAGCTTATTCGATAAATGTCCAAAACCTCGATGTCCATTTTGACAATTCAATACCTGCTTGATTTTTTCCTTATCCTTTTGGGCTGATTTTGTAATCATCAGCTTATAATTACCACTCAAATTCTTCACACTCCTCAAGCGGAGTTTCAATTCCGTCCTTTAATTTTTCACTCATACCGGGGATTGAATTAAGATACATTGTTTCAACAAGATTATTATAATCTTCTTCACTTATAAGAACAGCATTTCCGTTTTTGGTGCTGATGTTTATAGGTTCATTATACTTTACAGTCTGATCAATCAATTCAAAAATTTGTTTTCTGAAATTAGTTACATTAGTATTAATCATAAACGCACCTCCTATATTACTATATGTACATTATAGCGTACATATAATAGAAAGTCAATATTTTTACAACAAAATTCCGCAATCGGTCGGGTTGGTTTTCTTAATCATATGTCCCGCTTCGTGCATTGTCGTGGCAGTTTTGGTTTGTCGGGGTGCATTTTTGGCTTTATCAACAAAGCAGACATAAAATGATTGTACAGTTTACCGATATAATTAAAGGTCGGAATATTGTATAATCGTTTACATATTCTATTTATCGTGGGGAGATATGTATGTGGAAAGAACTTCATACACAGCATGAAATTGACAATTTCATGAAAGAAATTATTGAATTTCACGACAGTTGCATAAAAGAAATAAAATATTCAAGCGGTGCTTATGTCGAAACGAATCTGTCAATGTCGCCCATAAACACAAAGCGTACATTAACAGTTCTTATTCAACGACAATTTGAGGATATTTCCGCACTTGAACTTGAATTTTCCGAACTTGAATATATAAGCATGTACCCTGTAAATCCGGACTACACCTGTGAAATATTGGACGCATCATTTTTCATAAAAGACGGTCTTATTTATTGGTGCGATAACGGTGATATAAAGGAAGATGACATACACAATTATAAAGGCACGGTCATCTGCTCAAAGAAAGTTCGTTGGAGAAATGCAAGCGAGCTTATCGGCGAAAGAGATTTTTATAAAAGTGCAGACGAATAGCAGAAAGCAATTTAAAAGCAACGAAGTTTTTGCCCCGTTGCTTTTTTGTTAACCTATAAAATCATTAAAAGATTTTTGTGCTATATCAGATACTATTCTCTGCATTTCACAACGGGAATTTGCGTTTCTCGCCCTGTCAATGCAGCTTTCACGGTACTTTTTCGGCATACTTGAAAAGACAAACATTGCGTCGGGATTTTCACCGAGTGCCATTGTAAAGCCAAGCGGCAAATCCCATTTTTCTCCGAGTATTTCTGCAGTTCTGTTCACCGTAATCACCCCTGTTTTAGTTTTTGCCTAGGGATTTAAGATACAACAGAGAATAATCGGAAAATATAAACCGAAAATAAAATTACTTCTGCTCTGCAACAACAGCAAAGAATACAAGGTCGGAGTCGCTGTCGTTAATAAGGCTGTGTGTATGACCTTTCGGGCAATAGTGGCACACGCCTGCCTCAACCCTTTCATACTCGCCGTCCATAAGCACCTTGCCTGTTCCCTCAATGATGTAGAACATTTCGCAGTTGCCCTCGTGAGTGTGAAGTCCGATTGACGCACCGCTTTCAAGGCGACCGTGCATAATTATATTTCTGTCATCCGTGAATTTCTTTACGGCATACGCCTTTTCGCCGCCTTTAAAATTCGGCAAAATCTGTTCTTCCATATGCTTAAAATCAATAATCATATTTCTTGTCCTCCTGTTTTGATCAAATTAAAAATTTTAAAGTTCTTTATAATAAGGACAGATATCCTCATAGTGACCGTCCTTCATCAAAAAGCCTTTTGGAATAACTCCCAAGCCTACAAAGCCAAGGCTTTCATAAAGTTTTCTTGCAGGTTTGTTGGTTCTCACAACAGCATTGAACTGCAAAATTTTGAAGCCGCATTTTTTAGCACGCTCAAGGCAATCCGACACAAGCTTTCTGCCGACACCTTTTCCCCTTGACGATGAGGAAACCGCATAGCTTGCATTACAAATATGACCGCATCTGCCGACATTATTCGGATGAAGAATATACATTCCGAGAATCTCGCCGTTTTCATCGGTTGCAACGGGACAACAAGTCTGCTCTGCAAAAAACTTTTTTCCGCTTTCAAAATCAAGTTCTTCAGTCTGCGGAAAGGCAACTCCGTCCCTTACAACTTCATTCCATACGGAAATCATACCCTTAATATCATTTTCCCCGTATTCTCTCACGGTAATACTCATTTTCAGTCACCTCGGGTTAATTTTAGCACTATAAGTTAAAATTTTCAATCCAAACGGCTGAAATATTTACTATTTTTACCTTTTTAAAATTGCAAATTAATCTTGAAATTTGTCGAAAGATACTGTATAATCTATTTATAGAATTGAATAAGAATGATCTTATCAAGAGTGACTGAGGGGACAGGCCCTGTGAAGTCCGGCAACCTGCGTATGCAAGGTGCCAAATCCTGCGGTATTTACCGAAAGATGAGTAAACACAGCACCTTTCGGATGAACGGTGCTTATTTTTTTGGAAGGAGTTTTCTAAATGGCTAAACATTTATTTACATCCGAGTCTGTAACGGAAGGTCATCCCGACAAAGTGTGTGACCAGATTTCCGACGCAGTTCTTGACGAAATCCTCTCTCAGGATAAAAACGCCCATGTTGCCTGTGAGGTTACGGCTACAACAGGCATGATTCATGTTATGGGTGAAATTTCAACCGATTGCTATGTTGACATCGCAGATGTTGCAAGAAAGGTTGTAAACAACATTGGCTACAACGATCCGAAGTGCGGTTTTGACGGCAACACCTGTGCGGTTCTCACATCAATTGACGCACAGTCACCCGACATTGCAATGGGCGTAAACGAAAGCCTTGAGCTTAAAGACGGCGAAAGCGATACCGACAATCAGATCGGTGCAGGTGATCAGGGCATGATGTTCGGTTATGCGTGTGATGAAACACCCGAACTTATGCCGATGCCAATTTCTCTTGCCCACAAGCTTGCAAAACAGCTTACAAAGGTAAGAAAAGACGGCACTCTTTCATATCTCCGTCCCGACGGTAAGACTCAGGTTACTGTTGAATATGACGATGACAAGATTGTCGGCATTGACACGGTTGTAATTTCAACACAGCATGATGAAGATGTTACACTTGAGCAGATTAGAAAAGACCTTATCGAGTATGTTATCAAACCGATTATCCCTGCTGAGCTTATGAACGAGAACACAAAGATTTTCGTAAACCCGACAGGCAGATTTGTAATCGGCGGTCCGGTCGGCGACTCAGGTCTTACAGGCAGAAAGATTATTGTTGACACCTACGGCGGATTTTCTCGTCACGGCGGCGGTGCATTCAGCGGTAAAGATCCGACAAAGGTTGACCGCAGTGCCGCTTACTACTCAAGATATATTGCGAAGAACATTGTTGCCGCCAAGCTTGCCAAAAAGTGCGAAATTCAGCTTGCATATGCAATCGGTGTTGCAAAGCCTGTTTCAATTATGGTTGACACATTCGGCACATCAAAATATTCAAACGAGGAACTGGCAAAGGCTGTTGAAAAGGTATTTGACTGCCGTCCGCAGTCTATCATCAGACAGCTCAAGCTCACGGAAACAAAGTATCTCCCACTTGCCGCTTACGGTCATATGGGCAGAGAAGAACTCGGTGTTGAATGGGAAAAGACAAATAAGGTTGACGAGCTTTTAAAGGCTGTCGGCTGATAAAATTAAATTTTTCGATAATTTCGGGAATAAGGCTTGTGTACAAACGCAAATTCTTGTTCCCGATTTTTTTATTTAAAAAAATATTGTTGATAAATTGTACAAACAATTACAATGCTACGCTCGGGCATGATATGTTTTTGTGTGCATTACAAACTATCTGCACGAATTGGGTACGGCGGCTCGCCCCTACAGAATTGTACAAACAATTACAATGCTACGCTCGGGCATGATATGCTTTGTGGGCATTACAAACTATCTACACGAATTGGGTACGGCGGTTCGCCGTGCGGGCGTCCGATGAACGCCCCTACCGGATTGTGGTATTCATAATTAACACAAAAATCCCGATTAACTTTTTACGGTTAATCGGGATTGTAATTTTTATACGGATATTATTTTTAATTCTTAATCAGAATTAAACTTCTGCAATAACCTCAACCTCAACAAGGACATCCTTTGGAAGCTGTTTTACTGCAACACAGCTTCTTGCCGGCTTTGATGTGAAATACTTGCCGTAAACCTCGTTGAAAGCACCGAAATCTTCCATATTTTTCAAGAAACAAACTGTCTTAACAGCTTTTTCAAGAGAACTGCCTGATGCCTCAAGAACATTTTTAAGGTTTGTGCAAACCTGTTCTGTCTGAGCCTCAATTGTTGCAGCCTCAACATTGCCTGTTGCAGGGTTAATTGCAATCTGACCAGATGTAAAAACAAGACCGTTTACCTTTACAGCCTGTGAATACGGACCGATAGCATCGGGAGCATTTTTAGTATAAACCTTTTCCATTATAATGACCTCCTGTCAATATATTAAAAATTACTGATTAAACAAGCTTAAAGCCTGCGTCAACAAGTGCATCACGAATTTCTTTAATCTGAGCAAAATCTCTTGTTTCAAGAACAACACGGAGATAACAACCGTTTACATCCGTACCCTCTCCGCCTCTTTCGTGGTGGATAGAAATTACATTTGCGCCCTTTTCGGCAATGATATTTGAAACAGCAACGAGCTGACCCGGCTTATCCTGAAGTTCAACACAGAAAGTCTGCTGTCTGCCTGTCATGAGAAGTCCACGCTTGATAACTCTTGAAAGGATTGTAACATCAATGTTACCGCCTGATACAACGCAAACAACCTTCTTGCCCTTAACAGGGAGCTTGTTGAACATTACAGCAGCCAAAGGAGCTGCGCCTGCGCCCTCGGCAATCATCTTCTGCGACTCAATAAGCTTGAGAATTGCAGATGAAATTTCGTCATCGCTTACCGTTACGATATCGTCAACATACTTCTTCACATATTCAAATGTATGCTCACCCGGTTCTTTAACCTGAATACCGTCGGCAATTGTAGAAACGCTGTCAAGATGAACAGGCTCGCCGTTCTTGATTGATTCAACCATTGAAGGAGCGCCCTCTGCCTGAACACCGTAAACCTTAATGTTAGGATTAAGACTCTTGATTGCACAGGCAACACCCGAAATAAGTCCGCCGCCGCCGATTGCACATACAACAGCGTCAACATCGGGCATTTCGTTCATAATTTCGATACCGATTGTACCCTGACCTGCAATTACATTTTCATCGTCAAACGGGTGGATAAATGTATAGTTCTTTTCATCACGAAGTCTTAAAGCCTCGTTATAAGCATCATCATAAACACCCGGAACCATACAAACCTCGGCTCCGTAGTTCTTAGTAGCCTCAACCTTTGAAATAGGTGCACCGTCAGGCAGACAGATAAGCGACTTGATGCCATACTTTGTAGCGGCAAGTGCAACACCCTGAGCGTGGTTGCCTGCAGAACAGGCAATAACACCTCTTGCCTTTTCTTCTTCGGTAAGCTGAGAAATCTTGTAACCTGAACCTCTTACCTTGAACGAACCTGTAATCTGAAGATTTTCGGGTTTGAGATAAACATCACAATCATCACAAATACCCCTTGCCTGAACGATATTAGTCTGTCTGATAACATCCTTCAAAACATATGATGCGTGATAGATTTTGTCTAATGTAAGCATACCAATTACTTCCTTTTCTATATGTATCCATTGCTTATTTTAATACAACAAGGCTTTAAAATCAAGTTTTTTTAGAATAAACAAAAGGAATTTTTGCAGGATTTTTTTAAGTTTCATTCATAATTCGCAAACAGAATATAAAATATTAATGATGAACAAATAAAAACACCTGCTTACAAATGCAAACAGGCGTTTCTATGAAATTATGAAATTGGTATTAACTAATTGAATACTTACAGCCTAAGTTAAGCAAGTGATGCGCCAAGCTTTTTGCAAGCCTCAAGAGCGTCGTCATCGGGAGCATCGTTACAGATAACGCTTTCGCAAACAAGGTTTGCACCGTCACCCTTACAGGTGTCCTCCCAGTTTCTCATCCATTCGCCGTCACCCCAGCCGTATGAACCGAAGAGGGCAATGCTTTTGCCGTTTAATGCACTTTCACATTCATTGAAAACAGGCTCAAACTCGCTGTCTTCAAGAACCTCCGCACCCATTGCAGGGCAACCGAATGCAATGCCGTCAAAATCGGCAACCAATGAAGAATCAAAATCGTTTACATTTGCAAGAGTAACTTCTGCGCCTGCGGACTTTGCACCCTCGGCAACGGCTTCCGCCATCTGCTCTGTGTTACCTGTACCGCTCCAGAATACTACTGCTACTTTACTCATATTATATACTCACCTTTCAGTTTTTGTACTTGATTACACTTTAAGTCAGTTACACGCAACCGTCAGTTTCTGAATAGGTGTGCCCTGTAACCACTTAGAGTAATAGATGTCAGAACATTTTTTGAATTTGGCGAACTCTTTGGCTGCTTTTTCTTCATTACCGTAAACCTTCCAGCAACCTGAATATTTACAGCAATTTCCTTTATGAAGAATAAAGCCACGGACATCTTCGGGAGGATAACCGAGGAACAGTCCGATTTCGTGTGGGAACTCTGTTGAGTCTTTAAGTCGGTGGCGAAGCTCCCTTATACAGCGTGCGGCATCGTGTGAATGATACCCCTGCGACTCAAGCAGCTTGCACGCATATTCATCGGACAAATCAACAGCAAGCTTGGACGGGCGAAAAATATAGATTAAAGCCTTTCCGTTGCTGAACTTCAGTGGCAGAACTTTTATTCCCTTTTTGCAGAACATTTTATTCAGCTTTCTCACATCACATTCGCACTCAAGCCGTGATGAGTACGGACAGTTAAAAAGGTTAGCCGTTTTTATTCCTGCAAGCGTTGGGGAACAATGCTTGATAATTAAATCTTCTGACATCTTTTCCTCTAAATAATTGAATGAATGATTTGAATAGAATTGAATAAATACACCACAGTGATTATCCGATAATTGTTTTGCAGTTAGCTTTTGCTAACTTGATTCCATAAGCAAGACTTGTTTGTTGTCTTTATCTTACAGTTAAAATATACCATCAATCAATGTTGTTATCGGCTCTTAAAAGGTTTTCTACGCTCCAAACGGACAGACAATTTCAGCTAAGATTTAGGGACAGCAAACGCTGTCCCTGAAAGGAGAAGAGATATTATGAATAATTACCCGGCAAAGTAATCATCAAATACTCTGCGGATATTTCCGCAGTCTGTCAGAAAAGAATATAGGCGTATCTTTTCGACAATGTTATTATAGCACTTTACAAAGTCTTTTTACTGCTCTTTACGGACATATAAGGCTCTGTTCAGACGAGCGATTTTCTGTACTCATTCGGCGACTTATTCATCACCCTTCTGAAAGCACCCGCAAACTTACTGCCGTTGTTGTAGCCGACAATTCCCGCAATTTCAAGAACACTTTTGTCGGTGTTTTTCAAAAGCGAAGCGGCTTTTTGCATTTTACAGTTCGTTATGTAGCCGTTAATCGTGTCGCCGTAGACACCCTTAAAGCAAATTTTAAGAGAAGTTGAAGAGATGCCGAGCATATCGGCAAGCTCCGTAATTGTTATATGCTCATCAAGGTGAGCAAGCAGATATTTTTTTGCCTCTTTTGCGGCGGTAACCTGTGAGCGTGAAAAATATCGTCTTTCCTCACTCTCACCCTTGTATTCAAGACCACTCAAAAACAAAAGAAGTTCAAGCACCTTAACCTTGTGATAACCCTTTCGGATATTTTCGGGAACGGAATAGAGTTCCGAAAAAATATGCTCAATGCTGATATTTTCACGCATAATTGAGTACGGCTTTTCGGAACAGAATTTCATTTCAAGCTCTTCGGGGCTGACAAAAACATCGTCAAGAATACACGAAAAACACCTTGGCACACGGTTCATATCAATTGCAACCGATACACCGTGGTAGTGGCTCAGCGGACAATATCTGTGTCGGATGTTCTCCGTGTTCTTCTGTATCGACAAATCACCCGACGCAAGGTAAAGATATTCGCCGTTTTTGTATTCAAACTCGATTCTGCCCTCCTGACAATGCGTGATGATGAGCATTTCTCTTCCCTTTGCAAGATTAATGTCACAACTTTGCATATGTACATCGTAATACACAAGCTCAATGCCTGAAAACACAGGATACACGGTGACCTCGCAATCGCCCGTGCTGTCCTGTGAACGGTATATGCTGAACGATTCGCAGTGTTCAACAGTCTGTATCATACCGTATGGATTGTCAATTTTCTGCAATACTGCCATAAGGTTGCCTCTCTTCTCCTAAAAGACCTTATTCCACCTTCATAACGGTGTATGCGCCTATATCGTTTACTGCCTTTTTGAGGAGTTTTTCCTCGATTTCATTTTTCATTCTGACCGTAACTCTGCCGGAAGAAACATCGGCTTCCGCCCACACGCCGTCAATTGAATTGAGTGCGTTTTCTACTCTTGCGGAACAGTTTTTACAGACCATTCCGTCAACAACAAGAGTTTTTTCATAGGGATAATGTGACTTATCCTTATCGGCAACCTTGTTTTTCTTAACGCTTTCGTCACTTGCACCGCAACATCCGCTTGCAAGCTTTTTCCTGTAACTTCTGATTACGAGAACCACAAACGCAATGAATGCCGCGGCAAGCAACCCGTAAAAAACATACTCCATATTTATCTCTCCTTTTATTTTTTACGATTCAGAACAGTTCTGAAATACACTTTACACCGTAAAATTTCTTCAACACCAATTTCATAATTTCAATAACAAACAAGAAGGGGTACAGCTTTTTAGCTGTACCCCCTACAAAACATTTACTTATGATTATGGCAGTCACCGTGACACGCACAGTGCGCACAGTTTGCACCGCAGGAGGATTTGCCCTCTTTTTTGTCTTTTACCATACGGGCAACCACAAAAGCAATCACGGCAATAACAATTAATGCAACAATGATTGTGCCGATATTAGCAGCTAACCATTCCAACATATTTATTCCTCCCATTGTTAATCAATAAATTTATTACTTCTTAGCCGGCTTAACTTTAAGAGTTGTAGCCTCTTTGTAAGGTCTTACGAGCATATAAATCATAAATGCAAATACTGCAACGGCAAAGATAAGACCGATTACATTAAGACCGCCTGCAAAGATTGAACCGAACTGGAATACCATAAATGCAATTACATAAGCAAATACACACTGGTAACCAACTGCGAACCAGAACCACTTGATGTTGTTCATCTCTCTCTTGATAGCACCCATAGCGGCAAAGCAGGGAGCACAGAGGAGGTTGAAGAGAAGGAACGAGAAACCGCTGAGTCCTGTGAATGCGGTGCCGATTTCTGTCCATCCGCCCGGATAAAGGATACCCATTGTACCAACGATGTTTTCCTTAGCAACAAGACCTGTGATGGATGCAACGGTTGCCTGCCAGTTGCCCCAGCCGAGCGGTGCAAAAATCCATGCAAGACCGTTACCGATTGCTGCAAGAATTGAGTTGCCGATTTCGTCCTCACCGAGCATACGGAATGTACCGTCAACAAATCCGAAGTATGTTGTGAACCAAACAAGGATTGTAGAAAGGAGAATGATTGTGCCGGCTTTCTTGATGAATGACCAGCCACGCTCCCACATTGAACGGAGAAGGTTGCCTACTGTCGGAAGATGATAAGCCGGAAGCTCCATTACAAACGGAGCGGGGTCGCCTGAGAACATTTTTGTCTTTTTAAGCATAATACCTGAAACTACGATTGCAGCCATACCGATGAAGTAAGCCGATGTTGCAATCCACGGTGAACCACCGAAGATAGCACCTGCAATCATAGCGATAAACGGCTGTTTAGCACCGCAGGGAATGAATGTTGTTGTCATAATAGTCATACGGCGGTCACGCTCATTCTCGATTGTACGGGACGCCATGATACCCGGAACACCGCAGCCTGTGCCGACAAGCATTGGGATAAACGACTTACCCGAAAGACCGAACTTACGGAAGATACGGTCGAGTACGAATGCGATACGAGCCATATAACCACAGCTTTCGAGGAAAGCAAGGAGAATAAAGAGTACAAGCATCTGCGGAACAAAGCCGAGAACCGCACCTACACCGGCTACGATACCTTCAAGGATAAGACCCTGAAGCCAGTCTGCACAATTGATTTGGTTAAGACCGTTCTCAATAAGTTTTGGAATACCGGGAACCCAGATTCCGTATGTTGCGACATCGGGAGCGCCGTAACCCTCTTTATAATCTGTGTTGAGGTAGTTTGAAACAGCCTTTTCAAGATCAGATTTCTTAGTATCGGGAGTTTCTGTAATTTCAAGAGTTTCTTCATCCTGAACAGAATATGTAACGCTTGCGTCCGAAGGTGTGAGATTTACGAGTTCTGCAAGAGCAGCCTTAGCGGCGTCTTCGGAATAATTTTTAGATTCAAGGTCAACAGCTTCGGCAATGTCGTCATTACCGTACTGAGCATTGAACGCCTCGATAATTGCATCTGAATCGCCGTAGGTTTCTTCAGCCTCGGTAGCCTGTGATGAACCGATACCGAAAAGGTGCCAGCCGTCACCGAAAAGACCGTCGTTTGCCCAGTCCGTTGCCATTGAACCTACTGTCTGCATTGAGATGTAGTAAACAAGGAACATAATAACCGCAAAAATCGGAAGACCGAGCCAACGGTTGGTTACAACCTTATCAATCTTGTCCGATGTTGTAAGCTTACCCTTGTTTTTCTTCTTATAACAGCTCTTGATGATTGAGGCAATGTAGATGTATCTCTCATTAGTGATGATACTTTCTGCGTCATCATCAAGCTCTTTTTCAGCCGCCTGAATATCTTTTTCAATGTGGTCAATAACATTCTGCGGAATGTCAAGCTTTGCAAGAACCTTGTCGTCACGCTCAAAAATCTTGATAGCGTACCAACGCTGCTGTTCCTCTGGCATATTGTGAACAGCTGCCTCTTCAATGTGAGCGATTGCGTGTTCAACAACACCGTTAAAGCTGTGCATGGGGATTGTCTTTGTTGAGCCTGCGGCTTTGATTGCTTCCTCGGCTGCTTCCATAATGCCTGTGCCTTTAAGAGCCGAAATTTCAACAACCTTACAACCAAGCTGTCTTGAAAGCTCATCAATGTTGATTGAATCGCCGTTCTTCTTAACGAGGTCAATCATATTGATTGCCACAACAACAGGGATACCAAGTTCTGTAAGCTGTGTTGTGAGGTAAAGGTTTCTTTCAAGGTTAGTACCGTCAATAAGGTTGAGAATCGCATCGGGGCGTTCACCGACAAGATAGTTACGGGCAACAACCTCTTCAAGAGTATAAGGTGAAAGTGAATAGATACCGGGCAAGTCCATGATTGTAACATCCTTGTGCTTTTTGAGCTTACCCTCTTTTTTCTCGACAGTTACGCCGGGCCAGTTACCGACAAACTGATTGGAACCCGTGAGTGCGTTAAACAAAGTTGTCTTACCGCAGTTAGGGTTACCTGCAAGAGCAATTTTAATTTCCATATATCAGTTATCCTCTCTTAGATTAGCAAAAGCTAACCGTAATGTTATAAAAATACGGGATTCCTCCCGTAGGATTTGCAAGTCCGAATTACTCAACTTCAATCATTTCAGCATCGGCTTTTCTGAGCGAAAGTTCATAATTTCTAACAGTAATTTCAATCGGATCTCCGAGCGGAGCAACTTTTCTGATGTAAATTTCAACACCCTTTGTGATGCCCATATCCATAATTCTGCGTTTGACAGCGCCCTCACCGTGAAGCTTAACAACCTTTACGGTTTCACCTACTTTTGCCTGTTTTAAAGTTTTCATAACAGTTTCCTCCGTCTTAATTTCAGCATAAAGCCGTATAAAAACACCTCTCGGAACAACTCCGCTGTGTGTTTGTTACATAGAATCAAATCATAATTTTACGAGCCATTTCTTCGCTGATTGCAACTCGTGTTTCCTTTACATTAACGATAACATTTCCGCCGAGTGACGAAATAACGGTAACCTCTCCGCCGGCAACAAAACCGAGATTTTCAAGGTGCTTTTTAACCTCGGGAGAACCTCCGACTTTCTTTATAATATTGGTTTCACCTGTGTTAGCAAACATCAAAGGCATCATAAAATCAATCTCCTTTAAGTTAGCAGATACTAACAATATTTGTTGATCAAAAGTTAGCTCTCGCTAACCAGTTATATGGTACTATAAAACTCGAAATATGTCAATAGGCTTGCGAAAAAATTTTATTTTATTTTGAATTTTGGCAAATTGAATATTTCACATCTGTAATTTGGATATTATTTTTGTTGATTTCGGTAAATCGTTTTTTCATAATTATTGAAAGCACAATTAATTTTATTGATTTTTTGTTCATATCATGATATGATTAGACAATGTAAAGGAGTGCAGACTATGCAATTAAAAGAATCAGGTGAAATGTACCTTGAAACAATATATGTTCTTTCAAAAAAGAGCAATTATATAAGATCAATTGATGTATGTGAAGAAATGGGATATTCAAAGCCGAGCGTCAGCCGTGCCGTTGGTCTTCTCAAAGAGGGCGGTTATCTTAAAGTCGGCGATGACGGCTCGCTTATTCTCACCGACCTCGGCAGGGAAATTGCAGAAAAAACATATGAAAGACACACCGTTCTTTCAAAGCTCTTTGTTAGGCTCGGAGTTAATCCCGAAACTGCCGCTGCAGATGCCTGCAAAATGGAACACATTATCAGCGACGAAACCTTTGCCGCATTGAAAAATCACCTTGAAAATCATATGCAGTAAAAGGCTGAATAATTACCGAATATTACACACAAAAGGCTGACGATTTACTCGTCAGCCTTTGTTTTTTACTCAACTGCTTTCAATAAGGCGATACACTTTTTCGGTTGATTCAACAATTCGACACGCTTAAATAAAACGCAAAAATAACAATAGTACAAATTATTGCAACCGCCTTTTTCATAAGAACATCTCCTTAATTACTTTTAAGCATTTTTAAATAGGTATCCAATCTTTCGTTGACATAACCTGCAAAAAGCTTTTCCATTGCAGACAGATTATGCTTTACATAATATTCGTCAAAAGCATTATAATAGGCAATTCTGTCGGCAAACTTAATATCAATCGGCGGATAGCCGGCTTTCATCAATTCAAGGTTCACAAGCAATCTGCCTGTTCTGCCGTTTCCGTCAATAAATGGATGAATTCCCTCAAACTCAATATGAAAACGGGCAAGTTTAGTAATTATATGTTCCTTGCTTTCTGCAAAATCAATCAACAGCTGTTCCATTTTCGGCTCAATAAGATACGGCTGAACGGGTTCGTGCTGTGCTCCCATAATTCGCACGGGAACTCTTCGATAAACTCCACGGTCATCTCTCTTATCGGCAAGCACCAAAAAATGAATTTGCTTTATAATGCTTTCACTTATCGGAACTTTTTCTTTTACAAGCTGTGATATATAGTCAAAAGCCTCTTTGTGACCGACAGCCTCCATATGGTCTTTTAACGGCTTTTGCGCAATGGTGAGTCCTCTTAAAACCAAATCGGTTTCACGCAAAGTCAGCGTGTTGCCCTCGATAGCATTTGAATTGTATGTGTATTCAACAATAAATTCCTCGTTAAGCCTTTCAACTTCACCCGCGGTCAAAGGTCTGCATTTGTCAAGCTCGGCTTTTTTACGGTCAATCTGCGATAGAATACTTTCCTGCGACTTGTATCTGCCGTCAACAGGCTTCACGGCATCAATCGGAATATGCCACATTCTTTTTTCTTGATATGCACCCGATATTTTGCCATCGGAACAAAGCGTTCTTATTCTGCGTTCGGAAATACCCCATTTTTCAGAAGCCTGTTTTACTGTCATAAACATAAGTCACACCTCCGTGTAAAAAACAAAGCGGTACAATAAGCATTGATTTTTGCTTATTATACCACTTTTGCGGAACAATATCAACAGTTGCGGAATAACGCAAAGGTGATTTGCGGAACAATAGAACTGTTTTTTTGCTTTATTCGCATTAAAATTTCATTGTGAGAGAAATTCTGTTCTTTTCGGGATCAACAGAAAGAACCTTTACATTTACAACATCACCGACTTTGAGAACCTCGGCGGGGTGCTTGATGTACTTATCGCAAATCTGCGAAATATGAACAAGTCCGTCCTGATGAACACCGATATCGACAAATGCGCCGAAGTCGATTACATTTCTGACCGTTCCTTTAAGCTCCATTCCCTCTTTCAAATCCTTGATGTCAAGAATATCACTTCTGAGCATTGGTGCAGGCAATTCATCACGGGGATCTCTGCCCGGTTTGGAAAGTTCCTTTACAATATCGTCAAGGGTTGGAAGTCCGATTCCGAGAACATCGGCAAGTGACTTTGTTCCCTTTGCTTTTACTCTCTGCTGAATATCGGAGAAGTTGCCTGATTTTATTTCTTTGTCGGAATATTCAAGAAGCCCTAAAAGTTCTTTTGCACTCTTGTAGCTTTCGGGGTGAACGCCTGTGTTATCAAGCGGATTTCTGCTTTCGGGAACACGCAAAAATCCTGCACACTGCTCAAACGCTTTAGGTCCGAGTTTCGGAACTTTCTTGAGTTCTGCTCTTGATGAGAACGCACCGTTTTCTTCACGGTAAGCAACAATATTCTTACACACGGTTGCGTTAAGTCCCGACACTCTCGACAAAAGTGCAGGCGATGCCGTATTAAGGTCTGCACCAACCGAGTTTACGCAGTCCTCTACAACACCGTCAAGTGTTTCACCGAGTTTTTTCTGCGGCATATCGTGCTGATACTGACCGACACCGATTGCCTTAGGCTCAATCTTAACAAGCTCTGCAAGAGGATCCTGAAGTCGTCTTGCGATTGAAACGGCACTTCTGAGTGTGAGATCAAGTTCGGGAAGTTCTGTTGCGGCAAGCTTTGATGCCGAATAAACCGACGCACCTGCCTCGCTGACTACCATATAATAAACGGGGTGGTCAGCCTCTTTGATTGTTTCGGCTGTGAACATCTCGGTTTCCTTGCTTGCAGTACCGTTGCCGATTGAAATAATATCAACATGATGCTTTTTGATAAGGCGGAGCAAGGTCTGCTTTGATTCCTGAATTTTTTTGTCTGAATGTGTAGGATAAATTACGGTTGTATCAAGCACCTTGCCTGTGCTGTCAACAACGGCAGTCTTACAGCCTGTGCGATATCCCGGATCAAGTGCAAGCACGGTTTTGCCCTTTACAGGCGGCTGCATAAGCAGCTGTTTGAGGTTTACGGCAAATACCTTCATAGCATTTTCGGCAGCGACATCTGTAAGGTCGTTTCTGACCTCACGCTCAATTGAGGGATAAATAAGTCGCTGATAAGCGTCTGTGCAAGCCTCACGGATAATGTCTGAACAAAGCTGATTTTTGTCTGTAATCATTGCTCTGAAAATTGAATTAAGCGGTTTTTCGCTGTCGGTTTCAACGCTGACTTTGAGAAATCCCTCTTTTTCGCCACGATTCACGGCAAGTACTCTGTGACCTGCAATCTTTTTAACAGGCTCTTTGTAGTCATAATAATTTTTGTAAACGCTGTCCTTTTCTTCATCTGTTGCAACAGACACAAGCACACCGTTTGCGTTTGTAAGATTTCTTATTCTCTTACGGATTTCCGCATTATCCGACACAAGTTCTGCAATGATATCCATTGCGCCCTGAATTGCATCTTCAACGGAGGTAACTCCCTTTTCTTCGTCAATATAATCAACTGCCGACTTTGACGGATCAAAGCCTTTTTCCTGCTTTAAAATATCGTTAGCAAGCGGTTCAAGTCCCTTTTCCTTTGCAATTGACGCCCTTGTCTTTCTCTTTGGACGGTACGGGCGGTAAATATCCTCAAGTTCGCTTAGTGTGGCGGCCTTGTCAAGTGCAAGGTTGATTTCATCCGTGAGCTTTTCCTGTGCGTCAATGAGTGAACGGATCTCATCTCTGCGCTTGTCAAGTCCTCTTAAATATTCAAGCTTTTCGGCAAATTCACGAATCAACTGGTCATCCATTGAGCCGTGCATTTCCTTTCTGTATCGTGCAATAAAAGGAATAGTGTTGCCGTCATCAAGCAATGTGATGATGTTCTTTGCATACTCCTCTTTAATATTAAACTGCTGTGAAAGAATCTGTGAATAATCCATTATATCCTCCGTTTTTGTTTTGTAAGGCTTATTATAACATACTTTTAAATAATTTGCACTAAAAAGAAAACGAGCAGTCAAAACGACTGCTCTCATGAATTATTTATGTTTATGTATTTTAAGCACTTTTCTTTTTGCGAATATAGGCAAAATAGAGCGGAAGTCCCACAAAAATCATACCGCCGATTATGTTGCCGATTGTAACGAACAGCAGAGATTCACAGCCCGAAAGATTTGCAAGATTCTGACATTGCTGTGCCGTAATACCGTAAAGCTCCTGAACTTTTGCAACATATTCGGGATTCATTGCCGCCATAACACCTGTCGGAATATAGAACATATTTGCAACGCAGTGTTCAAATCCGCAGACTACAAATGCACAAATCGGGAAAAATACACCGAAAATCTTACCTATTGCATCTGTTGCACCTGTTGCCATAACGATTGCAAGGCATACGAGAATGTTGCAAAGTATACCGCTGATAATTGCCGTTGCAGGATTGATTGTTGTTTTGGCAAGTGCAACCTTGATTGTAAAAGCACCGAGTCCGCCGTTTGAATAATTGAGCTGTCCCGAAAAAAATATCAGCAAATCAATAATCATTGCACCGACAAAATTTGAAATATAAACCGTAACAAGATTCTTTATCATTGAAACAGGCTTGATTTTCTTTTCAAGCGTCGGAATAATCATAAGGCAGTTGCCTGTAAAAAGTTCACTTCCCGTAAACACAACAAGCATAAGTCCTACAGGGAAGATTACGCCTGCAACCACTCTTGCAAGCCCCACATCGGCAACTCCGTGCATTGCAACATCACTTGCCGCACCGCCGAATGCGATAAATGCGCCTGCCATAAGTCCGAGCAAAATCATTTTCGGCAGAGAAAGCATTGATTTTGTTACACCTGATTTTGACACCAGCGACGCAATTTCAGCCGGTGAATTAAATCTGCTGTCCATTAAAAAACCTTCTTCAATTAGTTTGTCAATTATTGCAAAATATACTGCCATTCGGCAATAAACCGCAAAATCACAGGATACATATTATCACAAAAGCAAAGTGTTTGTCAATTAATATGCGATTATCTGTAACATTGCACACAAAAGGCTTTACAAATTGTCAAATACAGTTTATAATTGTAGTGTAAATATTACACAACCTAAAGATGTGTAATATTCGGAATTAAAGTGAGAATAATCACATACAAAACGGGAGCTGTTACCGGCTGAGAGGAAATTCGATTTCGACCGTCAACCTGATTTGGATAATGCCAACGAAGGGACATATCAAGCTTGAAGTGTGCGCACTTGGAGTATGTCTTTTTGGCATACTCCTTTTTTGTTGTGTTTTTTCTCCGAAAGAATTTTATTTAAGGAGTAGTTTTAATGAAAACGAACGGTAAGAAAAATGCACTTGTTATGTGCGAATGTGCAATTATGATTGCACTTGCGGCAGTTTTAAGCTTTGTAAAAATCCTTGAACTTCCCTACGGCGGCAGTGTTACCGCATTCAGCATTGTTCCGATTGTAATTATCTCATATCGTCACGGTGTAAAATGGGGATTGCTTTCGGGATTTGTATTCAGCATTATTCAGCTTATTCAGGGAGCTTCAAACCTTTCATACGCAACATCATTTTTGGCAGCCGTAACAATCATTCTCTTCGACTATGTAATTGCATTCACGGTTATCGGCCTTGCAGGCTTTCTCAGAAACAAGGTCAGCAATCCGTCTGCCGCTGCCGTAACAGGCACGGTAGGAGTTTGTGCTTTGAGATATATCTGTCATGTAATTTCGGGCTGTACCGTATGGGCAGGCGTTTCAATCCCGTCAACCGACGGACTTCTCTATTCACTCAGCTACAACGCTACATATATGATTCCCGAAACAATAATCAATGCGGCGGCTGTATTCTGGCTTTTCGGCTGTCTTAACTTCAGAAGTGAAAAAATCAGCGTTGCAAAGAAAATTGAAAAAAACCTTACGGAAACAGTTTCGGCATCAATTTCAATTCTTTCACTTATGGTTGCCGTAATTGTTGACGCTGTTGCAGTTTTTGCATCCCTTCAGAATCCCGACAGCGGTGTGCTTGATTTTTCACTCATTTCAAACACAAACTTTACTCTTGTAGGCATAGTTTCGGCAATCGGAATTGTGCTTTGCGTAGTTTTTGCAATCATTGCAAAGGTTACTTCAAATTCTGCCAAAAAGGTTAATTAACATTTAATCGGATATTCACGGTAAAACCTCTGTATCAGGGCTGACGGCATTGCTGTCGGCTCTGTTTTTTTATTATGTAAACACAAGTATGAAACGGGCATATTATGAGAATGAACAGCAATGTTCATAAGTTTGAACAAAAAGGAGAATTAAATTGGATATTAAAGAAATTATTTCTCAGCAGTACGGAATACCGTGTCTGCCAAAGAGAACGAGCGAGGCTATGGCATATGTTCCCTTTCAGCAGTTCGACTCCCCAACCTACAGCCCATTGCAGGGACTTGAGTCGGGTACAATGTTCCCCGTTCTCAACAAACCATTCTACGGAAAGAAATGCGGTGAGGGACTTGACTGAAAGAGAAATTCTTTTAAAGAAAATTTCAACCTACGAATTTGCCGCACTTGACCTTCAGATTTATCTTGACACTCATCCGCACGATACGGCAATGATACAAAAAATGAACGGGTTCAAAGAAAAATTGAAACCGCTTGTTGAAGAATATGAAGAAAAATTCGGTCCTTTGAAAAAGAGTATGACAAGCACCAATATGTGGAGCTGGATAAAGGGACCGTGGCCGTGGGAAAACGAGGAGGATTGCTGATGTTTGTCTATGAAAAAAAGTTACAGTACCCCGTCAATATCAAAAAGCCGAACGCAAAGCTTGCCAAGATTATCATAACGCAATACGGCGGTGCGTAGGGCAAAATGTGATACTTTTTATTTTCGTATAACATCCCGATAAAAATCAATAAACGCATTAAGCGCAGGAGATTTCCACTTGTTTTTGTGGATAAGCAACTGCGTCCACACCGAAACATCACAATCGTTGACGGGAAGATGTTTTATCTCTCCCGGATTGTAGTAATCCTCCGTGATGAAATCAGGCAAGAACGAAATCATTTTGCTGTTTTTGATTAGAGAACAAATTTGCAGAGGGTTTCCTATTTCCAAAACAGGATGAATTTCAAGCGATTGTGCGGCAAGTTCATTGTTGAGCAATTTTCTGTAGCTCATATTACTTTCGGTCAGTACAAAATCCTCGGTGCATAATTCTTTTAGCAAAATATTTTCTTTATTCAAAAGTGGATTGTCAACTGATGCAAAGAAGTGAACCTTTTCCTCATGCTCTGCACAAATTATAAATTCCGAATCATAAATGTGGCTGTCAAGCGTAAAAATCAAATCAACCTCATTTTTGCGTAACATATCAAACATCTGCTCTGTACCGCTTTCGACAACGACAAGGTGAATATTAGAAAAATGCTTTCTGAACTCAAGAAAATCATCTTTAAAAAATCGGTTGCAGACAGAACTTGACATTGCAAGGCGAATGTTGCCCTCAATTGTTTCGGGGGTACGCAAATCTTCAAGCATCTTTTCGTGAGATTCAAGAATTTCTCTTGCGTATTGCAGAACCGTTATGCCGTCGGAAGTCAGGCTGATTCTGTGGTAAAAGCGGTCAAAAAGCACCGTGTTAAGCTCGCTTTCCAACTGTTTTATCTGTGATGAAACGGTTGACTGGGTATAGCCGAGCTTTTCCGCTGCAGCAGAAAATCCCGAATATTCGCACACAGCTACAAAGGTTTTAAGCACATTGGTATCCATAACTAAATCCTCTTTTATACGAACGATATCTTCGTTATTATAGCACAGTTTTATCAATTTTACAAATGGTATTTTATTTGCTATACTACTCTTTGTATTGCAAAATAAACAAAGAAGCAGTATTTATGACGAAAAAATATTGTGTAGATAAAATAAATTCGGCAGGAGGACTTGTGTTGTGAATCGTGAAAAATTAGGAAGCCGACTCGGATTTATAATGCTTTCGGCAGGCTGTGCAATCGGTTGCGGAAATGTGTGGAAGTTTCCGTGGATGTGCGGACAATACGGTGGCGGAAGTTTTATGCTTGTGTACATCATCTGTCTTATTGTTTTGGGAATTCCGTGTTTGATAATGGAATTTTCGGTGGGCAGAGCGGCACAGACAAGTCCGATTAAAATGTACCGCAAACTTGAAAAGCCAAAGCAAAAATGGGGCGGTTTCGGTTGGGCATGCCTTGTGGGCAACCTTGCAATTATGGCTTTTTACACAGTTGTTTGCGGTTGGATAATTTACTACTTCATAAATTTTCTGACGGGTAACAACCGTGACCTCGGATTTACCACAATGATTGCAAATCCGTCAGTCAATGTTATTTTTATGATGATAACGGTTGTTATCGCCTTTGTTATACTCTCGTTCAACATTCAGGGCGGACTTGAGAGGATAACAAAATATATGATGATTGCTTTGCTTGCACTTATGATTGTGCTTGCAATCCACAGTCTGTTTTTGAGCGGTTCGGGTGAGGGTATGACATTTTACCTCAAACCCGACTTTTCAAAAATCAACGGTGATGTTGTTGTGGGTGCGATGAATCAGGCATTTTTCTCGCTGTCAACAGGTATGGGCGGTATGGCTATTTTCGGAAGTTATATCGGCAAAGACCGTTCACTTATGGGCGAGGCAATCAATGTTATCTCTCTTGACACACTCGTAGCTCTGCTTGCAGGCATAATCATCTTCCCTGCCTGCTTTACTTACAACCTTGAAGTTAATTCAGGTCCGAACCTTTTGTTTGACACAATGGCAACCGTGTTCAACAATATGCCCGGCGGAAGAATATGGGGTTCGCTCTTCTTCCTGTTTATGGTGTTTGCGGCAATGTCAACCGTTTTGGGTGTTTGCGAAAATATTCTTGCAATGATTCGTGATTTGACAGGCTGGTCAAGAATAAAAGGCAGTCTTATTTGCGGAATTGTAGTGTTTGTGCTTGCACTCACAACGGCTCTCGGATTCAGCGTTCTTCATTTTCAGCCGTTTGCAGAGGGTACAACATGGCTTGATTTTTGGGACTTCATTGTTTCCACAAATGTCCTTCCTCTCGGTTCTCTTGTGCTTGCTCTGTTCTGTTGCAACAAGTTCGGCTGGGGTTGGGATAACTTCATTAAAGAAGCCAACATGGGCATCGGTATGAAAGTGCGTTCGTGGATGAAACCGATTTTCAAATATGTAGTTCCTACAGCTATCGCATTTATCTATGTTTACGGACTCGTCACCTTTAAATGGCGATAAATAAAATTTGATACACAAAATAAAATCCGTATGGAGCAATCTTCATACGGATTTTTTCGGTTTAAATATTCATTTCCTTGTATTCTCTGTAGGTTTTGAATCCTACGGAATCGTAAAACCTCATTGCACCCTCGTTGAATTCCCACACATCAAGTTCCAGCCTGTCAAAGCCTCTGTTCTTAGCCTCTTGTTTGCAGAAATTTATCAGCTTGGTTGCAACACCCATTCTGCGGAAGTTTTCATCAACTCCGAATTCGCAAATTTGATAGAATTCCCTTTGCAAACCGTACGGAGATTTTTCCTTGACTATGTATTCAACAGTTGCAAATCCGCAGATTGTATCCCCATTCACGGCAACAATAACATCGGAATTTTCGCCGTCAAAAACTTTATACACTATGTTTTTCATCTCATCGCAGAAATCATCTCGGAATATATCAGGTCTGCCGTTTGAGTGAACCCTGTTGACCTGATAACGAATTTCATTCACACGGTCAAGTTCCGATTTCTTAGCGTATCGTATTGTAAAGTCGGGCATATTGTCACTTCCTTTTGTTGTGGTTTATATAATCGGTTTTTGTGATTTCGAGTTCGATTATTCTGAAATCTTCACCGTTTATGTTTTCAATTTCGTATTTATCGGTAACAATTTCATTGAAACCGATTGATTTGTAGCATTTGTACGCAGGAATATTGTTTTCAAAAACACCGATTGTGACCTTTTCGACACCCAAAATTTCAAAGGCATATTTGAGTCCAAGTTCAAGCATTTGCTTGCCGTAACCTTTTCCCCTTTGCGTATCGTCAACAATTACCCAACCGAAACGAAGTATCTTGTTGTTGCCGTTTATGTATCGCATTATAAAATGTCCGACAACACTGCTGTCGTCAAAGGCGGTCATAGGATAAAAATTGTCCTCTTCAACGCAATCGCCGTTATCGAGTTTATATTTATCGTCAATAATTTTTGCATTAATCGGGTACGAACCAAATCTTTCACCGCCCCATTTTACAAAAGTTTCTTCATTTTTAATCCAGTCGGCTATGCGTTTTGAATCACAGCTTTTGTACGGTCTTAGTCTTAACATTTTAGTTCACCTTTTTCAATTTTTAATTAAAAATTTCTAATTTATCGAATTC
>ENA-UEQP01001336-UEQP01001336.1-human-gut-metagenome-genome-assembly--contig:-NODE-1336-length-23134-cov-4.807998_pt1 | contig 23134 bp, 18 predicted proteins | sample MGYA00242951_ERZ507951 | MGnify/ENA primary metagenome ERZ507951 (study PRJEB26167, sample SAMN06115539) | human gut metagenome | host: Homo sapiens | place: China:Shanxi | collected 2015-11-18...
GCCCACAGTAAGCTGTGTCTGACCTGCCGGCCCGACAAACGGAATGTGATAATCCGGATACAGGACGATGGGGATGGCATTGCCGAGGGAGACCTGCCCCACATCTTCGACCGCTTTTACATGGGCAAAAGCGGAAAATCCGGCATCGGCCTTGCCTTGACGAAGGAGATCATTCACCTGCATAAAGGTACGATCCGCGCCTACAACGGGGACACCGGCGCTGTGTTTGAGATCACGCTCCCGGTGGGCAGATAAACGCAGATGTCGTCCACCAAGTACAAGGCCTTAAACGCCGCCGCTTCTTTCGCAAAGCTCATCACTCTGCGACGATTCGCTATCGGTGCAGTTCCTCTGCACGGTGGCAGGCAACAAGGCGGCCAGCGACAGGGCGCAGCTGCGGTACTTCGCGGCGGCAGCGCTCTGTTGCGTAAGGGCAACGCGTGTGAAAACGGCAGCCGGGCGGTGGGTCAGTGGGACTTGGCAGCTCCCCTGTCAGAAGTGGCTTTTCCTCAAAGCGTGCGGCTGGGTCAGCCTTGGGAATGGCGTTGATGAGAAAACGTGTATATGGGTGCAGCGGTGCGGAATAAACCTCTGCCGTGTGCCCGATTTCACATAACCGTCCGAGAAACATTACGCATATCCTGTCGGAGATGAAGCGTACAACGGACAGATCATGGCTGATGAACAGATAGCTCAGCCCGCGCTCATGCTGGAGCTGACGAAGAAGATTGAGTATCTGATTCTGCACCGAAACATCGAGTGCGGAGACCGGCTCATCGCAGACAATGAGTGCCGGGTCGAGGGCGATGGCGCGTGCAATACCTATCCTCTGGCGTTGCCCGCCGGAGAACTGGTGGGGGTAGCGGAAGAGGAACTCCTCCGGGATGCCGACATCGCGCAGAAGCGAGAGCACGCGTTCGGTCATTTCCTCCTTTGTGTGGCAGAGTTTGTGCGTTTTCAGCGGCTCCGCCACAATGTCACGCACGGTCATGCGCGGATCAAGGGAGGCGTAGGGATCCTGAAATATGAGCTGCATACGGCGACGGTATGGGCCGAAGTCCTTCTCGCGGAGTGAGGTGATATCCACTCCGCCGAATGTTATCTCGCCGGAAGTTGCCTTTATGAGCCGGATAAGCGTTCGTCCAAGTGTTGATTTGCCACAGCCGGACTCACCCACAAGGGCAAGCGTTTCACCCTTGAATATCTCAAGTGACACGTCGGAAACGGCGTGTACTTTTTTCCTGTTTTTCAGAGTGAACTCCTTTGTCAGCCCCTTGGCCTCAAGCAGAATTTCGTTCATAGGCGCACCTCCGGTATGTTGATACAGCGCACAAGATGACCGGAAGACACCTCCCTTAGCTCCGGCACGACATCGCCGCAGTGCGTACCGCACTTGGCGCAGCGCGGAGAAAAGCTGCACCCCACTGGCAGATGCAGTAGATTAGGAACAGTGCTGGGGATGATCTCCAGCGCACCATTGCCGCGTGCAAGCGAGGAGACGGCAGCCATGAGACCTGCGGTATAGGGGTGCATGGGGTGGGCGAATAGATCAAACGTATCCGCCTGCTCCACAACGCGGCCGGCGTACATCACATAAACGTAGTCGCACAGCTGTGCTATGACACCGAGATTGTGTGAGATGATGACAATGCCGGAGCCTGTTTCATTGCGCAGCGCACGCATGAGCTGGAGTATCTGTGCCTCGACGGTCACGTCCAATGCCGTGGTTGGCTCATCGGCGATGACGAGCTTGGGCCGGCATATCATTGCCATCGCGATCATCACCCTCTGGCGCAGTCCGCCGGACAGCTCATGCGGATAACAGTTATAACGCCGTTCCGGTTCGGATATGCCGACCTTGTGGAATATGCGCAGAACCTCTGCCTTTGCCTCCCGCGGCGAGATCTTACGGTGCAGCAGCAACGTCTCACGCACTTGAAGTCCAACACGCATCACAGGGTTAAGGCTCGTCATAGGCTCCTGGAAAATCATGCCTATCTCCTCGCCGCGCACAGTGGACATCTCATGCTCAGAGAGCTCCAACAGCTCCTTACCCGCAAGCTTTATACTGCCGCCGACGATTCTGCCCGGGTAGTGTAGAAGCCGCATGATGGAGCGCGCCGTCATGCTCTTCCCGCAGCCAGACTCGCCAACAATGCCGACTATTCTTCCGCGCGGGACGGATATGGACACATCATTAACGGCTTTGATCTCGCCATTTTGTGTGAAGAAGCTGGTACATAGATGCTCAACACACAGCACGGTCGCGTTGTCCATTATTCTTCCTCCTTTACTGGTTTTTGAGATGCGGGTCGAGTACATCGCGCAGGCCGTCGCCGAGGAAATTGAACGCCAGCACGACAACCATAATGGCGACGCTCGGCGATAGACTAAGCCAGGGTTGGCTATAAAGAAACTGCCGCCCGGCGTTTACCATCAGTCCCCATGAGGCCTGCGGTGCTTTTATACCGATACTCAGAAAGCTTAGCGAGCTCTCTGAAAGAATAGCGGAGGGAATGTTGAGCGTAAAGAGCACGATAAGTGAAGGTACGCAATTTGGAAAAATATGCCGGAGCATGATCATCAACTTCCCCACACCGATGGAGCGTGCCGCCTCTACAAATTCCGTCTCCTTGAGCTTGAGCGTTTCCGCACGCACGATGCGCGCAACACTTGCCCAGTTGACGAGTGCTAAGGCAAGGAAAATATTGATCATCCCATCACCGAGAGTATACATTATCACCATTGCGAGGAACATCGACGGGAACGCCAGCATGACGTCCGCAATGCGCATGATCACGGCGTCCGTCCGCCCGCCGTTGTACCCGGCAATTATGCCAAGTATCGCACCGGCCAGCATAGAGATGACGGTCGGCACTATGCCGACCAGCAGCGACACCCGCGAGCCGTACAGCATCCGTGTCAGAACATCCCGCCCAGCCTCGTCCGTACCGAGCAGATGCGCACGCGACGGTGGGGCAAGGCGGTTGTGCAGGTCCATGCCATCAAAGGTGTAGGGTGTGAGTACCGGCGCAAGAATTGCAGCGAGGATAAACAGCAGTATCACAACGGCGGAAGCTGCGGCAAGCTTGTTTTCCCGCCACAGGCGTTTTACGGCAGAGGCAAAGGTCTCCGCCTCGCCAAGCTGTGCGCACAGTTCGTTTGGAAGTTCGGGAGATTTTCTCATGCTCACACCTCCTTACTTATGCGTGGGTCAAGTGCGGCATACAGGCAGTCGGCCACAAGGTTGCCGAGGATGACAAGAAGCGTTGAGAAGAGTATTGTCCCCTGCAGGAGCGGAATATCGCGCCCTTCAATTGCTTGTACAAGCAGACGGCCTATGCCGTTGACAGAGAACACCGTTTCGCATATCACAGCACCTGAGAGAAGAGAGGAAAGCTGTACTGCCATCATTGTTATCACCGGCAGCAGTGCGTTTCTCAGCGCATGCACGATGATAACACCGATCTGACGGTGACCCTTGGCCCGTGCGGTGTCGATATAATCCTCCTGCATGACCTCCAGCAGAGTAGAGCGTGTGAGGCGTGCAATACTGCCTGCACTATTCCAACCGAGGGCGATGGCGGGGAGAATGTATCCGGTCCAGCTATCCACGCCGGAGATGGGGAGCCAGTTAAGCCTATACGCCAGAAAGTATTGCAGCACCATTGCCACCATGAAAACTGGTACAGATACACCAAGCAGAGACATGCCCATGAAGAGCCGGTCGAGTATCCCGCTTTTTTTCACAGCGGCGATTATACCGCAGGCTATACCAGTCACCCACGCGATGAGTGCTGCAGCAAGCGCGAGGTGAACGGTGTTGGGAAACGCCGCACCGATAAGCTCCGTCACACTGCGGTTGAGGGAGTAGCTCGTGCCGAAGTCACCGCGCACAGCATCGGATATGTAACGCCAAAACTGTACGTATATCGGCTGATCCAGCCCGAGCTCGCGTGTCATGCGCTCGATCGTCTCTAACTTTGCGTGCTCACCCATCATCGTGACAATGGCGTTGCCCGGTACGATGCGAAGCATTATGAAGATAAGCAGCGCCACGCCAAGCATTACTATCGCGGCTTGAATGACGCGGTTGAGTATGTTTCTTGCCAAAAACTCAGCCTCCTGAATACACAGCGCGGACACCCGAAATATCGGGTGTCCTGCCGCACATTGATATGTATTTTTAATTACTTGAGCGTTACGTCATTAACGTAGAAGTTGCTGAACCCTGCCCAGTAAGGGATAAAGCTCTCAACGCGATCGCCAATCGCAAATAGGTGGGTGCTGCCTAGAAGCGGAACCCAGGCGGCATCATCGACGACGATCTTCTTTTCAAGTGCCTGATACTCTGCCATGCGCTTGGCGTCATCCGTGATGCCGGAGGCTGCGGCAACACGCGCCATGACCTCGGTGTCAGAGTAGTTCAAGCTGCGGATGCGCGTCTTGGCGGCACTGCCGAAGAAGGTGTACATAATGTTGGCGGGATCATTATAGTCCATCGTCCATGTGGCGATGAAGGAGTCCATCTCGCCGGACTTACGCAGGTCGAGCCAGGATGACTCGTCATAGCTTTTTATCCCAGCATTGATACCGATCGACTGCAGGTTCTGCTGCACGACCTGATAGACGAGCTGAAGATTGCTGGAGGCGGAGGAGTCCATGGAAAGCTCGAAACTTATCTCGCCGTCGGCATAGCCTGCATCGGCAAGAAGTGCCTTCGCACCTTCGGGATCGTAAGCGGAACGTGTGAGATCTTTGTTAAAGCCCCAGACGCCCTTAGGAATAATGCCGTTTTCGACCATGGCGTTCCCAGCGTAGATGGAGGAAACGATAGTGTCGGCATCAACTGCCATCTGCAGGGCCTTGCGCACGTTGACATCAGAGAGGTACTGATTGTTCTCGTTGAGTGCAAAGTACGTAAGTCCCACCCGAGAGCTGACAACAAGCTTGTCGGCGTACTGCGCTTTATAGGTGGCCTCGACAATGCTGGAATCAAGAGCCTCAAGGTCAATGATGTCCAATTCGCCATTCTGATACATGAGGTTCTGGGTGGAAGGGTCGGGAATGATGGAGACGATCGCTTTCTTTACGGAAGGTACTTCTCCCCAGTATTTGTCGTTATATTCGAGGGTGAAATGGTCGTTTACCACCCATTCCGTTACCTTATAGGGGCCGGTACCGACGGTATCCTCGCAGCTTAAACCAAAATTGGCGACGCTCTCTACGGTTTCCTTATCCACAATGGACATAGCAGGAGAGGTGAGCTCTGCAAGGAAACCTGCGTTCGCGGTGTTGAGCGTGATGGAAAAATGTGTATCGTCGATTACGGCAAAGCCCTCAAGTGTGTCGGCCTCGCCGTTTTGCAGAGCCTCAGCACCGACGACCTCAAGAGGAATATCGTCGTTCACACCGCCGGCAGTCAGAAGCCGCTCAAATGTGTACTGGACATCGTCGGCAGTCAATGCATTGCCGTTGGAGAAGATGATCCCGTCTTTCAGCGTGAAGGTGTAGGTCAGACCATCGTCAGAAACCATATGACTCTCGCACCGTCTCGGACCTCGGCAACCTCAGACTCAAACAGGCGGTCAAATACGTTCATAGGCACCATGTAGTCGTCTGTGGTCTGCGAAACATCCATGGTGCTGATATCGTAGAGTGCTGCAACACGCAGCACTCCTTGCTCAACGGCCGTACCGTTACTTCCCGGGGTGGGTGTGGTCGCTCCGGTAGAGCCACAGGCTGTCATCGCGAGAATGCTTGCGCAGATAAGCGAAACAAAAACAAATCTTCTCAAGTTGATCCTCCATTCAAAATAGATGTTGTGGTGTCAAAACTATCTTACGAGGTCATTATACAGGGAATAGTTTGCAATTAAAACCGTTAAAAGTGGGTGAAAAGCTGCAAAAAGTGCTATTTACCGCTTCCCGTCACGCTGCAGCGTGCGGCAACAGCTTCAGAAGGCTTTTGCTTGTCTTCCGGAAAAGAGGAACACTTCCGCCCCTACAAGGCTCTACTATACCAAAATCCGTCTGGCAGCGGCATTATGAATGTGCTTGAACTGAATCCTTATCATTGCTGAGTCAGATGATATTGGATTTATCACAGGAGGATAGGGCAGCGCATTAGAGGAGCGGCTTCTTAATATGTGTCTTGATGCCTCTACATTCGAGATGACCCGTTAGAGATTTAGGAACTTAACATGGACTTTATTTTCGACATGGTAAAATGAACAAGCGGGAGCTTCTGCCGTCCGAGGGCGGCTGAAAAGCACCGCCAACCCTGCGGATACAGAATTACTTACAACGGAGAAGATGTATGGCGTTTGAAATTCACAGTGACATCACAAATCGCTCTATGACCATAGCCTCCCGCGCGATGCGCAGGGTGCTGCGGCGAAAGAGAAGCATTATTTGGGCCATCTTCGGCTGGAGCGTCTTTTTATTCAACGCATTGCTGCTGATCCCATTCGATGGAGAGCCTTTTGCGCTTGATGTCAGAACGGTGACTTCCCTGCTGGTAGAGGTGATGCTGCTGTCCGTTCTGCTGTTTCAGGACCGATTCAATGGCATGATCGCCCGCAAAAACGCGCTGGCGGGCACAAAGGAATATCATGTCGCATTCGGCGAGGATTCCTATACTGTCGTTACGGCGGCCACCACCTCCACGTTCCGCTACGAGCTGATCGACGCACTGGCTGAGTCGCAGGACTACATCATCCTTCTGATGAAGAAACGCTATGCGCAGCCTCTGGACAAGCGTACTCTTACCGGCGGGACGGTGGAGGAATTCAAACGATTTCTTGAGGAGAAGACCGGAAAGACGTTCCGGCGTGTGAAATGAACGAATTTTCTATTACGCCCTTTCGCGGGCCGCATTTGCTTCTGCTTTTGCTTACGGTAACGGCGGTGCTGTTCATACTCTTGCTGCTGCGCGGAAAACCGGAAGCACGGCGCTCCCGGTATCTGATCGGCGTTTGCTTTTTTAATCTCGCGCTGTTTGCCGGCTACAAGCTCTCGCTGTCCATGGACGCAGCGTATATCCGTGCGTACTATCCCAATGGCTTCAGCATTTTCAATGAGCTGCCGCTGCACCTGTGCAACATCAATCTGTTTCTGATCCCGCTGGGCGTGTGGAAGAGAAACCGCTCGATCATGGGCTTTTCCTTCTTTGTAGCGCCCCTTGGCGCACTGATGGCGCTGCTCTTCCCGGAGCCGCTGTTCTCCGGCTTTTCGCTGTTCCTGCCGCGAATTTTCGGCTACTATGTGACCCACGCGCTCCTTGTTGTCTGCGGCCTGAGTCTGGCGACGCTGGGCTTTTACCGCCCCGACCCCAAGGATATCCCGCGGATCCTCAAGACCTTTGGCCTGCTTGCCGTAGGCGCTCATCTTATCAATCTCCTGTTGCGCCTCACGCTCTGCCCGGAGGCGAACTACTTCTTCACTTATGGCGCGGAGATCGGCGTGCTCAAGCTGTTTTGGCGTATCATCCCGGCGCCGCTGCTTTACGGGCTGCCGGCACCGCTGATCCTTGCAGGCTATATGTACGCGGTCTGTGCGTTGTCCCGCCTGACGCGAGGCGCGGAAGAAGCGTCTTTTTCATAAAACAGGACACAAAAAAGCGGCCTTGGGCGCGATCATGCCCCGCTTTTTTTGGTGGTTGGCAGTTGAACGCTGCCGGCCGCTTTTTCTGCATCGGACAAAGCGGAGCGCTTCTGCGCTCCGCAGCAGGATATCAGAAAAGGCGGGCTGAGGCGCGCCGGGGAAGGAACAAGGTCAACAGAACCGGAGAAGGAGCGCGAGCAAAGGCTCACTGGGGCGCTTCCGGGAAGAATTCACCGTGCACCGCGTGCACGGCTTTTTCATATTCCGGCTCGCTGATGCCAACGGTGATGTTGATCTCGCGCGTGCCCTGCACGATCATCCGCACGTTGATGCCGGCGCGTCCGAGCGCACAGAGCAGACGGCCGGAGAGGCCCGGCTTTCCCGCCATGTCCCGTCCGACGATGGACACCATGGCAAGCCCGTCTGCAACGCAGATGCTGTCCGGGCGGACGGCGGCGGAAATGTCCGACAAAAGCGCCTCGCGGCAGGCGGAGACCGCCGCGGCCGGGGCGATGAACGAGATGCTGCCAAGCCCCGTTGCGATGTGGTCAAAGGGGATCTCGTGCGTTTCGAGCACCGAGAGAATCCTGCGGCAGTAGCCTACGGCGCTGTTCATATTTTCCTTCTCCACCTGTATGGAGCAGTAGCCCTTGCGCCCCGCGATTCCCGTGACGGGACAGGCGGAGGGAGGGCTCTGCGAGGAGACGAGGGTGCCGGGCGCGTCCGGCTGCATCGTAGAGCGGATGTGAATGGGAATGCCCATACGCCGGGCTGGCGTCACCGCGTCCTCGTGCAGCACGTTGGCGCCCATATACGCAAGCTCCCGTACCTCGTCATAGGCCATGGCGGGAATCGCCCTTGCGCTGGGCACGATCGCAGGATCGGCGCGGAAGATGCCGGGCACGTCCGTCCAGTTTTCGTAGGCATCCGACCCGGAGGCGCTTGCCAGCAGCGCTCCGGAGATATCCGAGCCGCCGCGCGGCAGCGTGTGGATGCGGCCGTCCGCGCCGCCGCCGTAGAAGCCGGGCATGACGGCACGCTCCATGTCGCGGAGCCTGCGCATTAGCGTCTGCTCCGCCAGCTTGTGCTGCGGGACGCCGTCAGCGTCAAAGAAGTGCAGCTCCGCCGGGTCGAGAAACGGCCAGCCCAGCAGGGCTGCCAGCATCCGCCCGCTGAGATATTCGCCGCGGCTGGCGCAGTATGCCGCAGACGCGCCGGAGCGCAGATCCTTTTCGATCTGCCGGAGTTCCGCCTCCAGATCGATGCCGAGACGGAGCTCCTGCGCGATCTGCCGGAACCTCGCAGCGACAGGTGCAAAGGCAGTCTCGGGGTCTGCGCCTGTTTTTACAGCGGCATGGCAGTCATACAGCAGATCCGTCACCTTTTTGTCCTCCGCAGAGCGCTTTCCCGGGGCGGAGACCACGACAAAGCGCAGCTCCGGGTCTGCCGATACGATGCGCTTTACCTGCCGGAAGCGGGCTGCGTCTGCCAGAGACGTGCCGCCGAATTTTGCTGTTTTCATAGGGCGTCTCCCTTCAAAAGATCGTCCATATCGTAAAGACCGGACTGCCTGTCGCAGAGGAAAACGGCAGCCCGCAGCGCCCCCTCTGCGAACAGCCGCCGGTCATGCGCCTCGTGCTTCAGACTCAGCGTTTCGGCTCCGGTCGAGATCAGCACCTCATGGATGCCGGTCACACTGCCGAGGCGGATGGAGGATATGCCGATCTCGCTGTGTTTTCGCGGTGAAAAGCCGCTGCGGCCGCACACAAGCGCTGCCTCCGGCCGCTCTTTTTGAACGGCGGCAGCGAGCATACGCGCCGTGCCGCTCGGGGCGTCCGCCTTGCGGCTGTGATGCGTCTCCACGATCTCGATCTCCGCCTCCGGAAACAGGCGCGCGGCCTCGCGCACAAGGCTGCGGAGCGCCGCAATGCCGAGACTCATGTTGCCGGAAAAAAAGACGGGGATCTGCTCTGAGGCGCGCTCGATGCGCGCGCGCTCCTGCTGCGTGTGTCCGGTGGTGCCGATCACGATGGGAAGGCCGTGCTCCAGCGCAAAGCCAAGCGCGCTTTCGGTCGCGGTGTGAAAGGAAAAATCGAGCACGACGTCGGCAGATTCCCGGATCTCAGAAAAGGACGCAAACGCGCCGTTTCCGCTGCGGCTGACCATGGGCCCTGCGGTGCAGTCCGCAAATCCGGCGTCCAGCAGCGCGCGAAGCGCTCTGCCCATTGCGCCGTTTGCTCCGTGCAGAAGGATCCTTGTCATCTCAAACACCCCATGCTTCGAGCGCGTTCAGAAGGACGGCCCGGCTTCCTTCCTCCATCGGGGTGAGCGGCAGACGCAGCGTGTCGGTGCCGTAGCCCATTTTTGCCAGCGCTACCTTGACCGGAATGGGATTGACCTCGGAAAACAGCGCGTCGATGACGGGCAGCAGACGGCACTGGAGCGCCGCAGCGCCGCGCACATCGCCGGAGAAGAACAGCTCGCACAGCCGAACCGCCTCCTTGGGCAGCACATTGGAGAGCACGGAGATGCAGCCCTCGCCGCCCATGGCGAGGATGGGCACGATCTGATCGTCGTTGCCGGAATAGACGTCCAGATGAGCCTCTGCCTTGTGAAATAGCGATACGATCTGCGAGAGGTTTCCGCTTGCCTCCTTTACGGCGGCGATGCGCGGATGCGCTGCAAGTGCGGCGCAGGTCTCGGGCAGCAGGTTGCAGCCCGTGCGGGAGGGAACGTTATAGAGGATCACGGGCCTGTCCGATGCGTCCGCGATGGCGGTATAGTGGGCGATCAACCCGCGCTGCGTGGCCTTATTGTAGTAGGGCGTCACCACCAGACAGGCATCTGCTCCGGCGGCGCAGGCAAACCGCGTCAGCTCGACGGCTTTTTCGGTGCAGTTTGCGCCGGTGCCTGCGATGACCGGCACGCGCCCGGCGGCCCGCTTTACGGCAAAGGCGATCGTCTGGCGGTGCTCCTCGGCGGTCATTGTGGACGCCTCGCCCGTTGTGCCGCAGGTGACAAGCCCGGCGACGCCGCTTTCGATCTGCCAGTCTATGAGTCTGCCGTAGGCGTCATAGTCGATGGCGCCGGAAGATGTCATCGGGGTGGCAAGCGCTGTGGCGATGCCGCGGAAAAGTGTTTTCTGTTTCATTTGAGCTACCTCCTGTTTCTGTAGGTCGTCAAGTTCTTCTTTCCTGTTTGAGCTTTTCCAGAAATGCCTCAAGACGATCCATGCCGCGTTCGAGCGTCTGCTCGCCGCAGCAGTAGGATATGCGGATATGCCCCTCTGTTCCGAAGCAGCTTCCGGGTACTGCTGCGACCCCGGCCTCCGCGATCAGACGAAGGCAGAACTCCTCGGAGCAAAGGCCGAAGGCACGGATATCCGGGAAGGCATAAAACGCGCCCTCCGGGACGGGGCAGCAAAGCCCCATCGCATGGAGGCGGCGCAGCACCAGCGCCCGTCTTTTTGCGTAGGTCTCGCGCATCGGCGCCGTGTCGGTTTCCAGCGCCGTCTCACAGGCGGCCTGGAGCATGCTGGGCGCGCAGGTCAGAATATGCCCGTGGAGCGCAGTGAGCTTTCGGATGACCGGCGCGCTGCCCATGAGATATCCGATGCGCCAGCCCGTCATCGCCCACGGCTTTGAAAAGCTCTGGGCGACCAAAAGCCGCTCCCGCAGGCCGGGCAGGGCCGCAGTATCCGGACAGGGCCGCATGCACAGCCCGCGGTAAACGTCGTCGCAGAGTATAAAGATGGGCTTGTCTCCGACTGCGCGGCGGATGGCGGCCAGAGAGGGCTCCTCATATACCGCGCCCGTCGGGTTGTTCGGGCTGTTGAGCACGAGCGCCTTTGTCCGCGGCGTGATGGCGGCGGACAGCGCTTCATATGTCAGCTGAAAGCCCGTCCGGGCGGTGTCCAGATACACGGGAACAGCGCCTGCGAGCCGTGTCACGGTCTCGTAAAGCCCGAAGGCGGGCGTCGGGATCACGACCTCGTCGCCGGGGTCGAGGACGCCGGTTAGGGCACAGTAAATGGCTTCCGTTGCACCGGCAGTGACGATAATCTCGTCCGGGGCATAATCAAGATGGCGCGTTTTTGCCTCATAGGTGGCGATTTTCGCACGAAGCGAAGCGCTGCCCTGATTTGCGGTGTAGTGGGTGCTGCCGCCTGCAAGTGCGCGGACGGCGGCCTCGCATATGGGTGCGGGCGTGGGAAGATCCGGCTCGCCGATGGTCAGCGTGATGCAGTCCTCACGCTCTGCGGCAAGGGCGGTATAGCGGCGAATGGCGCTCAAAGAGAGCCCCGCGAGCGATGTGCAGAGCTTGTCTACCATACCGTTCCTCCCGCGACTGTCTCAAAATAGCGCACGCCGGCCTCAAGCACGCGCTCGTCAAAATCGAACGCCGCCGTGTGCAGCGCCGATGTCTCGCCGCAGCCCAAAAACAGAAACAGGCCGGGAAGCCGCTGCTGATAGTATGAAAAATCGTCGCTTGCCATGCTCGGCGCGGTCAGCGCCTCGATGGGAAACAGCGCAGAAGCCCTGCGGAGCAGATCGGGCGGATTCACAACAGCGGGGTAGCCCTCGCTGAAATGGACGGTGGCCTCACAGCCGCTGGTTTGCGCGGCATGGCGGCTGATCGTCTCCAGCGCCTCCCGGATGCCGCAAAACGCAGCATCATCGAGCGCGCGCAGACTGCCCTCCAGCCGTGCGCTTCCGGCGAGCGCGTTGCGGACGCTTCCGGCCTCCATGCGTCCAAAGCCGAGCAGGAGCTCCGGCCTTTGCGGGAGCGACAGCGCCGCCGCCTCGTTGTAAAATGCCACGCAGGCGGCAAGCGCGTCGCGGCCGGAGCCGGCGGAGCAGAAATGTGCGTAGCGGCCCGTGGCGGTGAACGTCACCTCGGCCGAGCGCGCCATCATGGGGCCGGGCAAACCGGCGAGCGTCCCGGCGGGAAGCCCCGGCCAGAGATGCAGGGCGAAAATGGCCTTGACGCGCAGCCGCTCAAAAACCCCTGTTTCACAGATCCGTCTGGCTCCGCCGGTCGTTTCCTCGGCGGGCTGAAACACCAGCAGGACGTTGTGCGGCAGATTTTCCTTTCCGCGCAGCCTGCGGGCAAGCTCCAGAGCCATCGCCATGTGCCCGTCGTGACCGCAGGCATGCATGCGCCCGCTGTGCTGAGAAGAAAACGGCAGACCTGTCTGCTCCGCAATGGGCAGCGCGTCCATTTCAGCGCGAAACGCCAGCGTATCCGCCGCGCCGAAGTCAAAATAGGCGCATACGGCGCTGTCAAGCGGGAAAAACACCTCGCAGCCGAGCGTGCCGAGGACGTTTTGTAAATAGTCCATGGTCTTGGGCAGCTCGTCGCCCAGCTCAGGGATGCGGTGCAGGGCGCGCCTGTCCGCTGTCATGGGGGTGAGCGTTTGCATATTTGTAAACCTTCCTTGCTGCTTTTTGAATGTCGTGCGTCCGCGGCTCAAAGCTCCCGCAGGGCGTCCACCAGCGCCGTCTTGGCGGCGGAGGTCTCATCCTTACGCTTGAGGATGCGCGCGGGGCATCCGGCAACCACGGTGTCGGGAGGTACGTCCGAGATGACGACGGCGCCCGCCGCAACGACCGCACCGCGGCCGATGCGGCAGCCCTCGATCACCACTGCGTTCGCCCCGATGAGCACCTCATCCTCCACGACGACGGGCAGTGCACTCGCAGGCTCAATCACCCCGGCCAGCACCGCGCCTGCGCCGATGTGGCAGCGTGCACCGACCATCGCCCTGCCTCCGAGCACCGCGCCCATGTCGATCATGGTGCCCGCGCCCACGCTTGCGCCGATGTTGAGGATGGCGCCCATCATGATGACCGCGCCCTCTCCGATCTCGACCTGCTCGCGAATGATGGCGCCCGGCTCGATCCGGGCGTTCAGCCCCTTCGTGTCCAGCATGGGAACGGCGGAATTGCGGCAGGTGCTCTCGATCACGATATCGGCAATGGCGTCCTGCTGCGCCTCGATGGCGGGGCCGATGTCCCGCCAATCGCCAAATACAATTTTTGCCCCGTCCCCGGCCGGAAAGATCTTGGCGTTCGGAAAGCTCGTCGGAAAACGCTCCCAAATGTAGACCTTGACTGGCGTTTTCTTTTCGGCAGTGCGGATATATTCGATCAGTTCCGCTGCGTTCATGTGTGCGCTCCTTTTCATGCTTATTTACTGTAAATTCATCATATCGGATACTTCGATGCAATACAATGCACAACAATGCGCAGATTATTGCAAAAAATGCTCATTTCTTTGCCACAATGTCAAGTGATGAATTAAGAAAATAAACATACAGCCATCTTCTCCACAAAGAAAAATAAATCACTGTCGATTCCAGTGTAGATAGATTTTCTTTTGCCTTCTTCATAAGGAACTTTTCTGTGTTTGTAGGCGGAAAAACATTTACATTCTTGCCCTTGAATACAACTCAAAAAAATGCTATACTTGCATATAAGTATCTGCCAGTACTTTCGGCAGATTGATTTTTGCGCATTAGTTAGAGGCAGCTAACCGCAAGGAGGTGTTGACTTATTATTATTTCATACCCTGAGGCTCGTTTTGTTCCCACCGCTGTAAGCATTGCTGCATCAAGTCAGATTATGCAGGCGAATAAAACAGCCGATAATCAATATCTCATTCCCCTCATAGATGGTACTATTGAAAACATTGATATTACCGATGGAATATTGTTGACAACATCAGAGTTTGTTTCACAGGAAGATATTGAAATGACAACAACACACGACGATTTGAGCCTGTTTCAGATTTCCTTTTGCATTGATGGCAATATGGAGTGGTCTTACATCAATAACGAGGTTGTTCATCAATTTCAAATTGCGGCACAGCAGAGCCAAGTACGCTACGGAACATTTAAGGAGTGCCGAAGTAAAATAAGCGGAAACAGAAAATTCAAAGGCATTAGCATTACTTTGGATGAAAAAATCTTTGAGCAAATTTTCACCTGTATCAAAATAAGGGGGGCATTATATGATACAAGAAAAACAGCGCCCGTAAGAGTATATACTTACACACCAAACATCAGTAAAATTCTCTCTGAAATCCTTGCTTGCCACTTTTGTGAGGACATGAAAAAGATCTATCTGCAAGGAAAAATTTTTGAGTTAATTGCTGTTTACTGCGACGAGGTTATTTGCAAATCTCCTACAAATGACTTTGGCATCCGTATCAGTGTGGAAGATTACAATGCGCTGTTGAAGGCACGAGAATTTATTGGTGAGAACTTCGCCCACCCCCTCACAATTCCAATTGTTGCAAAGGCGATTGCTATCAACGAGCAAAAATTAAAGGATGGATTTAAGCGGTGCTTTGGAGTTACAGTTAATGATTATGTTGTAGAAAAACGGCTGGAAGCAGCGATACGATTATTGAAAACTGGAAAACATACAGTGCAGGAAGTGACATGGATGGTGGGGTATTCTCATACGGGATATTTCATCGAGCTTTTTCGGAAGCATTATGGAATATCCCCCGGCGAAATGTTAAAAAACAACAGATAAGAACTTCATGTAAGTCTGAAAAGACCGCATGAAGTTCTTTCTTTTGTGATATAGGAACTTCCGATAGTGACACTATGCAGAAAATCATCGTGCTATACTAATAGCAGTTAGCGTTATCTAACCAAAAACTTGGAGGTTATTGCTATGAGCAGAACTAATGAAAACAAATTAAAAATGAAGGACATTGCAACCATAGGCATCTTTAGCGCACTCCTTTTTGTGGTGACAATGGTAGCAGGAGCTTTGATGGGAATTAGCATGGTGTTGAATATGTATTCCGTTGCGGTTGTTGCCGTTTTATCTGCGCCGCTTTATATGCTGATTATGGCAAAAGTACATAAGAAAGGCGCAGTCTTATTGACTTTTGCTATTGTCGGTATTCTATGGGGGCTGTTTGGCGGTATTTTTGTCTTGATTTGGATGTTGGCGTTTGGCGTTGTAGGCGAAGTCCTTGCCAGCAAATCAAAGTATCAGAATTACAAAATGCTTACCGTTTCTTTTGGATTGTATTCAGTTGGATATTATTTAGGTGCCATCGCACCCCTCTATTATTATCCCGCATTTTGGTATGGATTTGACCGTCCAAAGGAAACCGTGGATGCAATGATTGCAGCAGCACATTCTACGACTGGGCTTGCTGCAATTCCGGTTACATTGATCGCAATTGTGATAGGTGCTGTATTTGCAAAGAGAATGTTGAAGAAGCATTTTGAAAAAGCAGGAGTGATTTAATGCACCGCATAGACCCCCGGATAGTGATTATTCAGATTGTGCTTTCAGGGATATGTGCATTTTGGATTTTTAAGCCGTTAGCCATGCTTTGTGAAGTGATTTTTCTGATGAGCTTTCTGTTATATTTGCAACACCCGAAGGAGGCTTTGCGGCTGGTCGTATGGTTTGCGTTCCTTGTCGGATTGTATGCCTTACTGAATGAGAGCAATGCTCCGCAAATCATAGTCCAGCCCGTTTTCCTATTACGCAAGCTCTCTCCCTTACTGGGCGTAATGATTCTGTCACTAAAGGCGTTGACCGTGAGTGAGCTGTTCATGGGGCTTCAAAAATTACATTGCCCTAAATCAGCTACGCTTGCGCTTGCTGTCGCATTGCGATTTATTCCCACTATTCGCCATGAGCTTGAACAGATTAGAAACGGCATGAAAACAAGGGGCGTCCCCTTAAATGTGATTACTTTTGTAAAAGCTCCTGCCATGACCACAGAATACATGATTATTCCCTTTATCATGCGCTGCATAAAGGTAGCGGATGAATTGTCTGCGGCTGCGGTCACTCGTGCAATCGAAAATCCTGTGCCAAGAGGGATGAGAGTTCCTCTGAAAATCAGAATAAAGGATATTGTGTATCTGATGATGGTGATTTGCGCTAATATCGGAACACTTCTTTATTCATTGTGCGGGTAGCGCGGAGGTTCAGAATGAGTATGATCACAATAAGAAATTTACAATTTCAATATGATGCCGCACCGGAGATAAATGCTCTTTATGGAATTGATTTGGAAATTCGTAAAGGAGAGTGCGTTATTTTAACGGGAGAAAGTGGCTGCGGGAAAACAACTTTAACACGATGCCTCAATGGTTTAATACCCAACTTTTTTGAAGGAACGCTTACAGGAGAAATATTGTACGAGGGTGTTCCAGTAAATGAATTGGAACAGTATGAGCTTAGTCGCAAAATTGGCACAGTGTTTCAAGATCCCCGTTCACAATTTTTTGCAGTAAACACAACGGACGAAGTAGCTTTCGGGTGTGAAAATCTTGCCTTTTCCACGGAGCGGATAAATCAGAACGTGGACGCCGCATTCTCCCGAATGAATATTGACATACTGCGAGATCGGAGTTTATTTGGGTTATCCAGCGGCGAAAAACAGCGGCTGGCAGTTGCTTCTATCTATGCAATGGATACCGATGTCATTGTTTTGGACGAACCGACGGCAAACCTTGATGGAGAAACAATACAAAATCTCCGTGAGCTTTTATTTACACTAAAAGCCGAGGGGAAAACTCTCATTATTTCTGAACACCGCCTTTCCTGGCTTGTAGGAATTGCCGACCGATATGTATATATGCGCAAAGGGAGAATTGAAAAAATATGGGGTGCGGCGGAGGCTGCTTGCCTTTCGCCCGATGTGCTGCGAGAATACGGTTTACGCAGCATACAAAATGTGCTTTTTCCTACAAAGAAAACTCCTGCAAGGTCTGATGCAAACGAGCTGACGTGTCAAAACCTCTGTATTTACTACGGAAAGCAGGAAATTATCCATGATTTGAATTTTCGCTTTACATGGGGCGAAGAAGGTCGGATTATCGGAATTGTCGGTGCGAACGGTTCCGGGAAAACAACATTTTCTAAAGTGCTGTGCGGACTTATGGCACCGCGAACTGGGGAAATTCGTCTGAACGGCAAAAAAATGACCCATAGAGAGCTGCTGAAAAAAACATACTTTGTTATGCAGGACGCGGATTATCAGCTTTTTACGGAAAGCGTTGCCCATGAAATGGAATTGGCGGCACGAAAAAATAAGCAAAAAAACGTTCGATCTTCAAAAGAGGAAACAACAAACATTCTTGACAGGTTCGGCTTGGCCGAATATTCCGAAAGACACCCGCTATCCCTGTCCGGCGGACAAAAGCAGCGGGTCACGATTGCTGCGTCCATCGCTGCAAAATCGGATATTCTTGTTTTGGACGAGCCGACGAGTGGGCTTGACGGACGGAATATGCTCCGTCTAAAGAATATTCTGCGTGAACTGAAAAAACAGGGAATGCTGATTTTCATTGTAACCCATGACGCAGAATTTCTTGAAGGATTAACAGATGAATTACTGACTATTTCAAATAAGGAGGAAAACATGGACAAAAGAGAAAAACAGCAATCGCCTTTAAGGGGTATTTTGCAGTTTGCCAGTCAGAGGAAAGGGCTTTTGAGGATTTCTGTTATCCTTTCTGTTCTGTCCTCTGCGTTTGGTATGGTTCCATACGCTGCTGTAGCTGTGTTGCTTGGGAAAGCGTTAGACAATGCTTTGACCATAGAATGGGCAGTCAGCTTGACCTTGGTGGCTTTAGCAGGATATTTTCTAAAACACTTTCTATATTCAAAATCAACCCTATGCTCCCACAAGGCAGCGTATGAAATCATACAGAATATCCGCTGTGCAATTATGCGGAAGATGTCAAAAATGTCTATGGGGACAATACAGGAAAAATCTTCCGGCGAATTTAAGCAATTAGTCATTGATGATACGGAACGACTTGAAGGACAGATTGCTCATGCCATTCCCGAAATGACAGCAAGTATTCTTATTCCGATTTTTGTGTTTGCCTATCTGCTTTTTGTGGATTGGCGTATGGCGCTTGCTTCTCTTGCTTCGGCTGTTTTGGGAAATGTTATCTATTATAGCATGATGATAGGGCGCAGCGAGAGGATGAAAGAATATATGTCCGCGAATGGAGATATGAACGCAACCATTGTTGAGTATGTAAATGGTATGGAAGTTATCCGTATGTTCAATCAGACTGCTTCTTCGATGGGACGGTTTAAGGGAGCAGTATTGAAAGTGCGGGATATTACTACCGCATGGTATAAGCACTGCTATCCTTTTATGAGTATCAGTCAGGTTGTTATGCCCTCAACGATTGCATTTGTTTTGCCCGTCGGCGTTGTACTTCTTTCGGGTGGTACTACGACATTAAACGAGGTTATTTTATGTATTCTTCTCTCTATGGGGCTTGTTGGCTCTTTACAGGCAATGATTGAGTTTTGGCATGACATTGCCGCAATTTATGAGATACAGCCCCGTATTCTGGCACTTTTAGAAGCAAAGGAGTTGCCCGAGCCGATAGAAGCACAACACAGTAGCGGCAATGATGTGGAGCTGAAAGATGTTCATTTCAGCTACGGAGCAATCGAGGTTATCCATGGCGTTTCCTTTACGGCAAAGACTGGGACAGTCACAGCGTTGGTAGGTCCGTCCGGTTCGGGGAAATCAACTCTGGCAAAACTCATTGCCCGCTTTTGGGACGTGAGCGCGGGTGCGGTAACTGTGGGCGGCGCGGATATTCGCAATCTGCCGTTATCCGAGCTTTCCGAAAAAATCAGTTATGTTTCACAGGATAATTTTCTGTTCAATATGAGCCTGAGGGACAATATCCGAATCGGTAAGCCGGATGCTACGGATGCAGAAGTAGAACGGGCTGCGTCACTGGCGAGATGTGATGACTTTATTGCCCGCTTCCCTAAGGGTTATGATACCAACGCCGGGGATGCAGGTGCCCGCCTTTCGGGAGGGGAACGGCAGCGTTTGGCGATTGCGAGGGCAATTCTAAAGGACGCTCCGATTATTATTCTTGATGAAGCTACGGCGTTTACCGACCCGGAGAATGAAGATAAATTGCAGCAGTCCATTGACCATCTGACAAAAGGGAAAACGCTGATTGTGATTGCGCACCGCCTGTCCACTATCATGTACGCAGATAAAATTTTAGTGTTGGAGGATGGTGCGATTTCAGCGGAAGGAACCCATGAGCAGCTATTATCTTCTTCACAGACCTATTTGGATATGTGGAAAGCCCATATATCGGCAATGGATTGGAGTATGAACAAGGAGGTGGAAATATTATGCTGAAAGTAATTAAACGAGTATTGCGTTTGAGTGGTGATTTGTCAAAGCGTATCTATGCGAGTTTTGTATTCAGCTTTATAGACTCAATTGTGGCAATGTTCCCTGTCGGGGCTGTGTTCTATACCCTCACAAAAATACAGAACAACAAAGCATTTACAGGGAATGACTGGCTTGTAATTTTTGGTATACTGTTAATCTCTCTTGTTGTCCGCATGGTGTTCAAATACTTAGTGTATAGCTTTCAAAGCACAGCGGGATTTGAGTTTGTTTCCAGAGAGCGAATTACATTAGGAGATAAGCTGCGTAATGTGGGTATGGGTTTTTTCCATGAGCGAAATATGGGGGACATTACAACAACGGTTACAACTGACCTTAATTTTTTGGAAAACTACTCCATGCACATTCTTGACCGTGTAATAACCGGAATGGTAAACATGGTGGTGATCAGCATATTCATTCTGATGTTTGACTGGCGGCTTGGTGTGATTTTTATTTTAGGTGTTCTCTGCTCGTTCCTGATTTATGGGCGTATGCAGGAAAAGGGAGAAGAACTGACTGCAAAACAGCGGCAGGTACAGGCTGCTTCTGTTGAGGCTACGTTGGAATATGTGCAGGGAATATCCGTCATCAAATCATTCAATATGGCAGAGAAAAATTTAAGTGGCATTGAAAAGGCTTATGAAAAAAGTATGGAAGCGTCTTACGCTCTTGAACGGGATTTTGCACCTATGAATTTGGCATATTCTATGGTTTTCCGTGTAGCTGCCTGCGCTATCATATTAGTATCACAGATTTTCGCTTTAGGCGGGGAACTGGATTTTTCAAGTCTTGCGGTTATCCTCATTGCTTCATTCTCTATTTTCAATCCTGTAGAGGTAATGGGGCAAATGACCGCCATGATACGCTCCATGGAAGCAAGCCTTGACCGTGTGGAACGGATTAAGGGAGAAAAGAATATTGATGACGGGGGCGGAGATATTTCCTTAAAGAGTTATGATATTGTCTTTGATCATGTTAGCTTCTCCTACGAACAGGGAACGAAAATTCTTGATGATGTCAGCTTTACCATTCCGCAGGGAGGAATGACCGCCATAGTCGGGCCTTCTGGCGGTGGAAAGACAACGATTACCCGTCTGATCTCCCGCTTTTGGGATATTCAAGGCGGTAGCATTACCATAGGTGGCAAAGATGTTCGGGAATTTACATCTGACAGCCTTTTGAAAAATATGAGCATGGTATTTCAAAATGTCTATTTATTCAAAGATACCATTGAAAACAATATTAAGTTTGGTTGCCCGGAAGCAAGCCATGAGCAGGTTGTAGAAGCAGCTAAAAAGGCACGCTGCCATGACTTTATTTCCTTATTACCAGAGGGCTACAATACCATGATTGGAGAGGGCGGTTCTACTCTGTCCGGCGGCGAGCGCCAGCGCATCTCCATTGCCCGCGCCATGCTGAAAAATGCCCCTATCGTCCTTTTGGACGAGGCCACCGCAAGCGTTGATCCCGAAAATGAAGTGTATTTGCAGCAGGCAATCAGCACTTTAGTAAAAGATAAGACACTGATTGTAATTGCACACCGCCTGTCTACCATTCGGGACGCAGAGCAGATTTTAGTCATCGACAACGGGAAACTTGTTCAGCATGGAAAGCATGACGAGCTTGTTTTACAGGAGGGTATTTATCAGAAATACTGGAATATTCGCCAGAACGCAAAGGCATGGAAAGTAGCACAGTAGATTATGAGCCCGCACTGACAGGCCGCTGCTGCGGCAGTCCTGTATTCGTGCCGCCCACTCCTGCAGCTTTACACGGTGTTTCAACTCTGTGCTTGTCATCCCTTTACCTCCAATATGACAGTAACGGAACGTTTCGCAACGTCCCGTTACTATTGTCTCATGCCTGTCCATGCGCGGGGTGGTTTGACGCTTACGCTTCTTTACGGGGAGAAGGAGAAAAAGTAATTGAATTTAGCCATGGACAATCTTGGTGGTTAACTTTCGCAAACTATTGAGACTATAGCATACATAGACTGCCATTGCAAATGGATCAAGAATGGAGTAAAAGAGAATCCCTACTACTTCAATAACTTGATCCACGCTTCTTGTAGAAATAAATGGCAGAGATAACAGAGGGAATAGCAACCCACAGCAAAAATGTTCCTATCGCAAACCCTTCGCGGATGTTGGGGGCTTGGAAAGAAAACATAGCAATTATATTGCTAATTCCAAATGGAATTGCGGTATAACCAAGTATTCTATGCGCCAATATCCATGTAGATTCATCTGCAAGAGTCCATGGTAATCTGAGACCAGTATGTCTTGAATATGGGAGTTTGGGACACAGGTTACCAAGCACTAAAATCACAAGCGATGTAATGGCAGAAGCAATCATCGTTTCGCTACTGTCTGTCAATTGGATTGTCCCTGTAATGCTTAGGATAATAATGGCCACAACACCCAAGAAACAAACGGCGTTAAATACCGTGACAAACTTTATCGTTTTGACTTTCGGGTTATCCTCCACTATATTGGCAAGATGACTTATATTGCCTCCAAGAAGTGCCAACGCTATAAGAAGACAAGCGACAATTAGGGCAAATGATACCCATGTATCGCGCACAACAAGGCATATCGCCAGAGCTGCAAAAGATAGGATGCTAATTATTGTATGCACCTTTGTTACTCTCATATTTTTTCACCTCTTTTAAGTCTTTCATATAGGGATGAGCAAAACGCAAGTTTTGCAAAGTCGAATCACAATATATAGGCCGCAGTCAAGTCGGATGGCACTATTTATTGTGTGGTCTTATGAGCAAATCGGAGTTTTGCTCATCCCTATTCTAAAAACAGATATGGGGTGGATTTTTTATGAAACAGACGCGCTTACTTTTGCTGGCCGCAGCGCTGGCCCTTTCTCTCACCGCCTGCGGCGGCTCCCAAACAGATACACCATCGGAATCGGACACAGCGGAGCCGGAAGTCCCGGAGACCGAGGCCCCGGCAGAAGAAAATGGGTCCGATGATTCCCGATATAGGGCCGCATTGCTTGAATTTGAATCAGATACGGCGGAGCACGCTTATGGCCGCGTACTATGGGACGCTTACCAATGGGGAATCGTTCCGGACTCGAATAGGCTCCAGTTACCGGATTACGGCGCTTCGAAATTTGCCGACGCCAACAGCTTTGCCGTTTATGACGTTGACAATGATGGCCGGGAGGAACTGCTGTTCTGCTGGCCCAACGATATTGTAGCCGACAGGGCCGCATACATCTTGGAATATGCAAACGGGAAAATTCAAGAAGAAATCCAACTCTACCCCTCAAATATGATTTTTTACGACAACGGTGTT
>ENA-UEQP01001345-UEQP01001345.1-human-gut-metagenome-genome-assembly--contig:-NODE-1345-length-23000-cov-9.783362_pt1 | contig 23000 bp, 20 predicted proteins | sample MGYA00242951_ERZ507951 | MGnify/ENA primary metagenome ERZ507951 (study PRJEB26167, sample SAMN06115539) | human gut metagenome | host: Homo sapiens | place: China:Shanxi | collected 2015-11-18...
TTTTTTCTCCCCTTGATTTTGTCCTCGTATCGCTTCTGCGCTCCGCTGGCTTTCCGCTTCAAGTAGTTCTGATGAAGTCTGTCCTTGCGTTCCTCTCGCTTGCGGATTTCCTCTAATTCCTCCGGGGTCAGCTCCACTTCTCCAAACGCCGGCGGAACGAAACGCCCAACAAAATTGAAGTAAATCTCAACCTCCTGTGTGGTCTGTATACTTCCTTTGCGGTCACGCTCATGCACAAGAATTTTCTCGATAAACTCGTTGAGCATGGCAATGGTCAGCTTGTCGAAGTTCTCATACTTATCAATCAGAGCGATAAAACGGTCAGCGTCCTTTTCGTGCGTTTCATAGCTCTTGATAGCCTTTTCCAGAGCAGAGATTTCAGCGGTAAGCTCGGACTGTTCCTTTTCGTATTGAGCGTCCAGAGTGGCGTATCTGCTGTCGGACAGTTTTCCCAGAATGTTGTCCTCATAGATTTTACAGAGCAGGACTTCCAGTTCGGTAACTCTCTGCTTGGCGGCGGCAAGGCGTGTCCGCTGTTTCCTGACCTCTGCCGTCTGCTGGCTGGACTGCGCTTCCTGTACCACTCGGGCAAATTCGGCTCGGTCATGTTTTGCATACTCGGCAATGGCTTTGAGCATTTCGGAGACAAGAGAAAGTACCACATCTTCATTGATACGGTGCTGTGTCTTGCAGAGCGTTCCGACCGGGACTTTGGTGTACTGTGAACAGGTGTATTGAGAAATCCGTTTGCCGTTGTTGGTGCGGTGGACATACATCTTACCGCCGCAATCGGCACAATAAAGCAAGCCTGTGAGGGGTGCGACTTCGCCCCAGCCGTCCGGGTAGCGTCTGACTTTGCTGCGGATTTTCTGCACAAGGTCAAAGGTCTGCTGGTCGATGATTGGCTCATGAGTATTCTCGAAAATTGTCCATTCGTCCTCCGGGACATAATGGCTTTTCTTGTCCTTGAAATGCTTTCGGGTCTTGAAATTGATGGTGTGTCCCAGATACTCACGCTTTTCCAGAATGTTGACGATGGTGGAAGAACCCCAGCCGTACACATCTTTGAAAGTCTTGTTCTTGTTCACTCCCTCGCCATGCTGTGCAAGGTAAGCGGACGGAATGAGGACTTTTTCTTCTTTCAGCTTGCTGGCGATCTGATACGGACCGTAGCCCTCAATCGTCATGGCAAAGATGCGCTTGACCACATCAGCGGCTTCGGGGTCAACCAACCATTGGTCTCTGGCTTCGTTCCAGAGATAGCCGTAAATGACCGTGCCTGTGAGGTGCTTGCCGGACTTGCCTTTTGACTGGAAAGTGGAACGGATTTTACGGCTGGTGTCTCTGGCGTAATACTCGTTCATGATGTTGCGGAAAGGGGTAAAATCATCGTCCCCTCTGGCACTGTCCACGCCGTCATTGATGGCGATAAGACGCACGCCACGCTGACGCAGGATTTCCATAATTTGACCGACTTTCAAATAGTCACGCCCCAGACGGCTCATGTCCTTGATACAGAGATATTCCACATTCCCGGCTTCAACCTCTTTCATCATTGCCAAAAATCCGGGACGGTCAAAACAAGTGCCGCTGATACCATCGTCCGTGAAATGGGTCGGGTTCGGAAAATTATGCTGGGCGGCATAGTCCTCTAACAGTTTCTTTTGATTAACGATGGAGTTACTATCGCCTTGCTGGTCATCGTCACGGCTCAAACGCTCGTAGAGAGCAGTGATTTTCTCGTTTCTTCTCATTGCTTGCGCTCCTTTCTACGACTTTAGGTTATGTGTTCTAAGAGACTTCCCAACTACTTGATTAAGAAGTCTTTTAGAGCATACAACACCTGCCGCCAGCTTGTATTTTTTATACTGTCTGACTGCAAAGTGGTTCGGGTTCTCCTGTTCCAACTCCTCAAACAGCAGATCAACCGCATTTTTGAAATTCTCATCATCTTCCCTTGCTTCACTGGCATCTACCAGATCAATCAGCATGGAAAAATTCTGTTCCTCCTCCGGTGCTTCGTACCAGATATATGCGATCAGGGCTGTATAATAGAGCTTTTCCGCTTTCACCCAGAAATCCTCAGAGGCTTGCTGTCCTTCCCCCTTGGTGTTTACAATGATTGTGTTTACGAGTTTCAAAATATCCTTTTCGCTACGGATATAAGCGAAAGGATTGTAATGCATTGATTTTGCAAAGTTAATGGTATTCAGCACCTTGATCCGGTAATTATTCTTGGACAGCATTTTGCCACATTCCACGAGGACTGTGCCTTTGGGATCAGTCACAACGTAGGAACTGTGCATCTGCATAAGGTTCGGCTTAACAAAAAATCTGGTCTTGCCGGAACCGGAACCACCGATTACAAGAATATTCTTATTTCTCGCATACTTCGGCTGCTTTGGTCTGCCCGACATCATAAGTCTCTCCGTTGCAGTTAATAATACGTTGTTCTCGAATACAGGATCAACATACGGTTCAATGTCCTTGGCAGTTCCCCACCTTGCCGAACCGTACTCAACTCCCTGCCGGAATTTCTTTGCATTTTTCGCTTTATAATAAACTACCATACGAAATCCTATCCCGCATCCCACACCTACCAATAAATCTCTTGGCAGGAAACTCGGAAGGGGATTATGGAACGCACCTCCAATCCCATTGATCGTGTCCAACACTTTCTGTAATGTGTTATCTCCTGCCTGCTGTCCATACAGCCATGAAACCTTATTAAAGACATATCCAAATATCACATAGGGAGCGCATTTGAGGGCAAGCTGTTTCCCATTTACCCCTCTGCACTTTTCTTTGAGAATTTTCGGGATTGACTGCAAATCTTTTACAATCCCGTCAATGACCTTACTTATAGGCTCTGTCCCCTGTCTTTGTTTTTCTCTCTGCTCCGCTCCCTGTTCTTGTTCTGTGCGATCATCTTCTGAAGTCCTTTCAGTTTCTGCCGTAACGACGGACGCTGTTGCTTTTTCTCATTAACTTTTACAAATTCCTTGAACGCCTGTGCAATCACATCGGCATCCTTACCCTTAAAAAATACAAGGTATTTTGGCGGCTCCGTGGTCTTATCCCGCTTCACAGCGAAATCTACATTGTACTTTCTCGCCACACGCTCAAAAGCCTTAATGTTATCATCCGTGACCTCTATGGACTTCGCACCCGCTCCCTGACCTACCAGCTTTTTCACCGGTATTTTCCCGTGGGAAGGCTCTTTATGTTTCTGATGCTCCAGATACATCTTCATCGCCTTCTGGAGAACACTTGCGGTCAGTTTGGATGTCTTGATTGCAAGGGCAATCGTTTTTTGTGTTGTTTCCTCCTGCACAGTGTACCTCCTTCCTTATCTGCACCGATTGGATTCAAGGTGGAACCAACAGCCTGTGAATCTGTATTTTCATTGCCATATCGTTACTTCTCCCCTTCCTTAAGGTCTTTATCCCACCAGTTCAATTCTTCCTCATAGAAATCATTAAATGTATCAGCAGGAATATTTTCTTTCTGCTTTTTTGCATTTTTAGTGTCTCGTACCACCTTTGCCACAATTACCACAGCAATGGCAGCAAACAGTAATTTCTTCATATTTTTTCTGTTCATTTCATTTCCTTTCCACTTCTGGACGCTGTGACCAGAAGTTGTTGCAATAAAAAAAGCAGATACGAAACCTTTCGATCTCATATCTGCCTTAACGCTGTAAATTCTTCTATATCCTTTTTTGATTAGTAGAGCTTTGCACCTGCCGGAATTGCATCATCCAACATAACCAAGTTGAGTTTTTCCTCTCCGTTTACTGTATGGACAGCGGATAAAAGCATACCACAGGAATCAATTCCCATCATACTTCTAGGTGGTAAATTTGTAATTGCAAGTAATGTCTTTCCAACCAGCTCCTCCGGTTCATAATATGCATGAATACCGGAAAGAATAACTCTGTCAGTTCCTGTTCCATCATCTAAAACAAAATGTAACAGCTTCTTGCTTTTCTTTACCGCACTACATTCTTTTACTTTTACAACACGGAAATCTGACTTGCTGAATGTATCAAAATCTACCATTTCCTCAAATAATGGTTCTGTTTCCACCTTTGGCTCAACAGGCTCAGTAACCTGTTCTTCTAAATTCATATTTTCATCGCACATATTCATTTTCCTCCAGACATAATAAGCTAATGCCCATTATAGCAGAAAAGCTGTGCTTTGAGAAGAAATTCCTAACTTAAAAATCGTGTACATCTTTGCACCGATCAGATTATCTTCTATCCATACATCATCGAGCAGCAGACAATGTGATAACACTTCCAGATTTTCCATGTTTATCAGCCGTTGAACAACAGTATTTGTATTCTCCGGTATTTCATGAGCTTCCATTGCAATATCCCGCCTTGCTTCCCTGCAATATTTATACAGTCCTAAGATATACTTATTTGACAGGATAAAACCAAACGCATCATTATTCCGATACATCATTTTATGCTTTTCCCATTCCTCCGGCAATGAAAAATAGCACTTTGCTGTTTCGATATAACAATCTCCCTCATAAGTAGGCTTCATCTTCCTTTCCTGCCGGAGCATCTGATGATATATCTTTTCCCGGTCAAATATACTTCTTGCTCTGGTAAAATCCGGTGTTCTTCCACGCATAAAAGTATAAACATTGTTGATCACTGTTTTTCCTGCTAAAAATTTATAATTTTCTACCCTGTGAAGATACTGCAATACCTCTGTCAGCTTCTCCACAGAAGTAATTTCTTGATAGTTATCTGTATCAATCTCCATTTGTTCAAAAGATAATGGTGTGCTTCCTTTTTGGATTTCACGCTCCATGATACGCTTGGTGTCTCTCATTGATTCCATATCAGTTCCTTTCCACTTCTGGACGCTGTGACCAGAAGTTATAAAACAAGCAGGTACAAAACATTCATTTCATACCTGCTCCTGTTCAGCAAGAAATTCTCTTTCCTGCAAGTTCCATTATGATATTGATTACTTCTCGTATGATTGCAATGATTTTCATTATAAGGACAATCACTCCGATCATGCCGCCTATGACTGCGTCAAGTGCCAACACTCCAATGCTCCCTGCAATTCCAAAATTGCGAGGTATCAGCAGTACGAGCATCTTTTGTATGCCGAATGGAAATCCACTCATAATCCAGAATTGAAACCAGTTTACTCCGTTCTCTCCCAGACATATCCAGTAACACATATTCAGCCATACTGCAACAAATGCCAGCGGCAAAATCACCTTAAATAATACCCTTTTCATGCCATCCACCTCCATACATATCATGCTGCACTTCCTGCTGATAGAAATGATTTATCGTAGTTGGTGCATTATAAAGTGCTGTTATCATATACGCTTTAATATTTGTAATCTTTGTCGTTGTCTCTTTCATGCAACCAATCACATATTCCAGATGACTGCTGTTCAGTTTCAAGAATCTGGATTTTACAAGCTCATACGGATAATCCTCACCTGCAACTCGGATTGATTTTCTCTTTACGCACACTACTTCGCAGATTATCCCAAATAATTCGTCATAAAGTTCTTTTTCACCATAACCATCATACTTCATGTGATGATCATAATTGATATTTTCTTTAATCAGTTCTATGTATGCCTGTGCATCATCCATCGAATCAATCACATCATCTTGTGGCTTTTCTGTTGCAGATTGATTGATAGGATTGTTATAACTCTCCTCAGTATGGTTATAATTAGTCTGATTCATATAAGTCTGATTATAGTTAGTATAATTAGGGTTCGATTCTCCGACTTCTTGAGGTTCGATTTCCGAACTTCCAGAGGTTTGATTTTCTGACTTCCGAAAGTTCGATTTTCTGACTTCTTGAAGTTTGATTTTCTGACTTCCAGAAGTTCGATTTTCTGACTTCTTGAAGTTCGATTTTCCGACTTCTGTGATTTCATCAGCATTAGCAGGCTCTTTTTCGTCCATCTGCTCTGAAATTGAAGCAAAATTTTTCACATAAATTATATCCGGTTTTCCAAGTCCTCTGCGCACCTTTTCTACCAGACCAATTCCTTTTACAGAATCAAGCTCTGCCAATACCTTAACAGCTTTTTCCTTAGCGCATCCCAAATCCTCCATAATGCTGTCTATGGTATAAATGATGTATGCACGATTTTCATCGTCAAACCATTCATTTTTCATAGACAGCGACATACGATCAAGCATAAGTCCATACAATAATTTTGCATCACTGGACAGCTTCTTAAATCTCTCGTCCTTTATCAGCAGGCGTGGAACACGATAGAATGAGAACTGTTCCGCTTCTATTCCGTAATAATAGTCTAGCTGCAAAATTTCTCCCATTCTCGTCTCCTCCTTCCTACTGCGTATTTTTCCAGTTATCTAATAGCTGAAATATTATTTTTTCTATATCATCTGTGCTGTATGTATCCGGGAAATAACTGTTAATGCGTTCTGTTTTTATAACAACCTTACGCTCTACTGGCTTTTCTTTCTCCAGAAGCATACGCACCATTGGAAAGGTCAACTCTCCTTTTTTGTCACTTTCCTTCAGCATGGCACTCTGCTGTTTGGTTATGACAGCATTGGTGTCCTGTATGGCAACCAATACCCATTGCTGTGCATCCTCTGATAAAAACGAGATGTCCACCGCCTGCATAATGCCTATTTTCCCCGAATCCACCATATCAAGCAACGGTTCCGATAATCGTGAAATCCATATATATCTTTGAACAGTTTTTGCACTCTCTCCTGCAGCTCCTCCCAGTTCGTCCAGCGTAAGTCCACCTGCTCTGCTTCCCTGATGCTTCATGGCTTCGTATTTCATGCGATATGCCTTCGCTTTTTCGCTTGGAAGAATATCTTCTCTTTGAATATTGCTGTCCACCATGATAATCGTGGCTTCATCGTCCGTATAATTACGAATAAACATCGGCATTGTATCAAGTCCTACAAGCTCACACGCATGTCTCCTTCGGTGTCCTGCAATAATTTCATAGCCGCCCTCAGCTCTTGGTCTTGCAATACCCGGCATCAGCACGCCATGCTCTCTGACACTCTCCACCGTCTCCTGCATCTTTTCATCGTCCAGTACCTTAAATGGGTGACCTTTGAACTCATGCAGTTCTGATAATGCAATTTCCTGTACCTGCTCTATTCCTGCCTGTGGCTGTCCATCTCCGAATAAATCATCGAAGCTGTTCAGTTTTACCTTTGCGGCACTTCCTGTTTTATTCATCTGCAAGCACCTCCTCTGTCAATGACTGATAGGCACTCGCTACTTTTCCATTTGGATCATGCTCATAAATGCTGACACCTTCAGCAGAAATCTCCGCAGCTCTTACCGACATCGGAATACTGTTTTCAAATATTCTTACCTTGCTACCATAATTCTCCACAACCAATGCACTGATGTCTTTTGCATAATTCGTTCTGTTATCAACCATAGTAAGCAGAATACCTTCAATCTCCAATTTTGGATTGATCTGCCTTTTTACCTTTCCTATGGTCTTTATAAGCTGTTCCAGACCTTTTACCGGCAGATATGCTGCCTGCACCGGAATAAGGATGCTGTCGGCACTTGCAAAGGCATTTATGGTAATCATGCCAAGGGAAGGCATACAATCAATCAGAATGTAATCATACCTTTCTTTCTGCTGTTCTATATAAGTCCGAAGCACAAGCTCCCTGCTCATGACATTTACCAGTGATACTTCCAATCCCGACAACTCTATATTGCCGGGCATAAGGTCTACACCCTCGTCATGCTTTAGGATGCCATAATCCGGCTCCATATCTTCTTCATTGATGATATTCGCCATAATGGTTGCAAGAGATACATCCAGTTTATCCGGCTCCTGAAAGCCTAAACTTGCTGTCAGGCTTCCCTGTGCATCCGCATCTATCAGAAGCACCTTTTTCCCCTTTTTTGCAAGTCCAATACCTAGATTACTTGTTGTGGTGGTCTTTCCAACTCCACCTTTCTGGTTTCCGATTACTATAACTTTACACATGATGAAATTCCTCCAAATTCTACTATTATTCTTTTACATTGCTCTTTTTTACTTCTACATACGATCTGTAATATTTATCTGTTCCCTTGTTGGGATAGAGGTCTGACATTTCCAGAACCTCTACCTTTGGGTGTCTCTGCATGATTTTTTTGAACCATGTAATATCATTTTTTGTTCCCATCAACCGAATCTTTAACATCAATCATTTCCTCCAAACATTGCATACAAATTTTTATTGTATGTGGCATACTCCGGATAGCGAATCTGTATTGCCTGCCAGAAATATGGTGCATAGCAACAGCAGAACAAATCCTCTACTGAATATCTCCGGCACTCATCCACCTGCTCCTCTGTGTCCTGTTCATCATCCACGCTCGGTGTACCATTGCAATACAGATTAAATGCCATTCTGACAACCTTTGCACTTCCACTGGTCTGCCAGCCTTCATGCAGGCACTCCGGTTTTACACATCCAGTCTTGAAATTATAAATTCTATCCACATTTCTTCGTGTATCTTCGTTCATTCCAATGCAATAGCAAAGTGCCTTGTGATATACATCTGCTTCTCTAACTTTCTGAATTTTTTCATAGTAGAATTTCTTATGTGCTTCACTGATAAAGTTAATATTTTCTTTTTTTGCTCCTAACGCTGTACTGTTCATACTGACTTCCTCCATTTTCTTATTTTGTTCCGTTGACCATAACAAAAAAGGACATTCCTCTAAAATTTCTTTTAGAAAAATGTCCTTATAGTACAAAATATGAACTTGAACTGACTCGATTTTAATTTAAAATCGTTTGTTTTAACCCTTTAAGATAGGTTATTTTGTCGTACTCCTGTCGTACCATACAAGTCGGAAGTCCGCAAACTCTTGATTTTACTGGTCTTTTTTCTCCAGTGACTTCATTGTCGGGAAGAGAAGTACGTCACGGATTGCCTGCGAATCTGTAAGCAGCATCACCAGACGGTCGATACCGTAACCGATGCCACCCGTTGGAGGCATACCGATCTCCAAAGCATTCAGGAAATCTTCATCTGTATGCTCTGCCTCGTCATCACCTGCAGCTGCATTTGCATCCTGTGCGGCGAAACGCTCTCGCTGATCGATTGGATCGTTCAGCTCGGAGTATGCATTACACATCTCCCATGTATTGATGAAGAGCTCGAAACGCTCTACCTTGCTTGGGTCTGAAGGCTTCTTCTTCGTAAGTGGAGAAATCTCGATTGGATGATCCATAATAAATGTTGGCTGGATCAGCTTCTCCTCACAGAACTCCTCGAAGAACAGGTTGATAATATCACCCTTCTTATGACGATCCTCGTATGCGATATGATGCTCGTCTGCAAGCTTCTTCGCCTCTGCATCATCGGCTACCTGATCAAAATCAATGCCTGTATATTTCTTGATTGCATCATTCATCGTCAGACGCTCAAATGGCTTACCAAAGTCGATCTCAATTCCGTTGTAAGAGATTTTTGTGCTGCCACATACCTTCTCTGCGAGATAACGGAACATAGACTCTGTCAGTTCCATCATACCCTCGTAATCGGTATATGCCTGATACAACTCCATCAATGTAAACTCCGGATTGTGGCGGGTATCCACACCCTCATTACGGAATACACGACCGATTTCGAACACTCTTTCCAGACCACCAACGATCAGTCTCTTCAGATATAATTCCAGTGAGATACGAAGCTTTACATCTTCATTTAATGCATTGTAATGTGTCTCAAATGGTCTTGCTGCGGCACCACCTGCATTCGATACGAGCATTGGTGTCTCAACTTCCATGAAATCACGGTCTGCAAGGAAATTACGAATCTCCTTCAGGATCTGGGAACGCTTGATGAACACTGCCTTGCTTTCCTGATTCATGATCAGATCCACATATCTCTGACGATAACGCATATCCGTATCGGTCAGTCCGTGGAACTTCTCTGGAAGAATCTGCAAGGACTTTGACAGAAGTGTCATCTCCTCCGCATGAATGGAAATCTCTCCCGTCTTTGTACGGAATGCATATCCCTTCACACCATAAATATCTCCAATATCAGACTTCTTGAAATCTGCATAGCTTTCTTCGCCGATCTGGTCTCTTGCAACATAGACCTGAATATTTCCCTTCAAATCCTGAATGTTACAGAAAGATGCCTTACCCATGACACGCTTGAACATCATACGTCCGGCAATACTTACATGAATCGGAGAGCCATCCATGATTGTTCTTCTCTCATTGTAATCGTTTGCCAGAACTTCCTTCTTCTGCTCGTCATCCAGCCCCTCTACATCCGGTGTTGGTCTGCCTGCCAGAAGCTCTGCTTCATGCGCAATGTAAGTTTCCTTTACATCTTCACTGTGATTTGTCACATCATATTTCGTAATCTCAAATGGATCTTTTCCTGCTGCCTGCAGCTCTGCGAGCTTGTCGCGACGCACCTGCAACAGCTTGTTTGTATCCTGCTGCTTATTCTCTGCCACTTTTTAACTCTCTCTTTCTTATCGAATATCCAAAATACGGTAATCAAAGTTTCCGTCTGGTGCTTCCACTGTGACCGTCTCTCCAACCCGTCTCTTCAAAATAGCCATACCAAGTGGAGATTCGTTGGAAAGCTTTCCTTCCAGAATATTAGACTCTGTAGAACCAACGATCTTGAATGTATTTACCTCATCCATATCGATATCCAGAATAGATACCTCAGAACCAAAGTTTACAACACCCTGCTCTACTTCTTCTTCATCAGCAACCTCTGCATACTTCAGGATCTTCTCGATCTCTTCGATACGAGCCTCGATATCTCTCTGCTCGTCCTTTGCAGCATCGTACTCGGCGTTCTCTGACAAGTCTCCTTGCTCTCTTGCTTCTTTGATCTTCTGTGCAATTTCCTGACGTCTATTTACCTTTAAGTCCTGTAACTCGTCCTCTAACTTACGAAGACCTTCTCTAGTCAACAGATTTTTCTTCTCAGCCATCTCTATTTTCCTTTCTTTCACGACATACTTGCCCAGACTTCTTCCGAGCATACATGCTTGAATTATATCGGATATTACGTCATATGTCAAATAAGATTTCTATTGGATTTTACAATATTATTCGGCACACATTACAAAAATCCGCAAAGCCATTTCTGACCTTGCGGATTCACATTTTTCTTTCCACTATTATTTCGCTTTACAACATCCGATTAGTGATGGAACAGACGGATTCCTGTAAATGCCATAACCATATCGTACTTGTCTGCACACTCGATGACAAGATCATCACGTACAGAACCACCCGGCTGTGCGATATACTTCACACCACTCTTCTTTGCACGCTCTACATTATCAGAGAATGGGAAGAATGCATCAGAACCAAGTGTTACATCAGTATTTCCATCGAGCCAAGCACGCTTCTCCTCACGTGTAAATACTGGTGGCTTTACCTTGAAACGCTTCTGCCATTCGCCCTCGCGAAGTACATCCTCATACTCATCACCGATGTAAACATCGATTGCATTGTCACGGTCTGCACGTCCAAGCGAATCTACAAACTGCAAATTCAGAACCTGTGGTGCCTGACGGAGATACCAGTTATCTGCCTTCTGTCCGGCAAGTCTTGTACAATGTACACGGGACTGCTGTCCGGCACCGATACCGATTGCCTGTCCGTTCTTCACATAGCATACAGAGTTTGACTGTGTATATTTCAGAGTGATCAAAGCAATCTTCATATCGTTCTTTGCAGATTCTGGAAGATCCTTGTTCTTTGTCACAATGTTTGAAAGCAGTTCATCGTTGATTGGAAGCTCATTTCTTCCCTGCTCAAATGTGATGCCATATACCTGCTTGTGCTCGATTGGAGCTGGTACATACGAAGGATCAATCTGAATAATATTGTAATTGCCCTTTTTCTTCTGCATCAGAAGCTCAATTGCCTCATCTGTGTAGCCCGGCGCAATCACACCATCGGATACCTCACGCTTGATCAGTCTTGCTGTATCCTTATCACACACATCAGAAAGTGCAATGAAATCACCGAAGGAAGACATACGGTCAGCGCCTCTGGCTCTCGCATAAGCACATGCCAGCGGAGAAAGCTCGCCGAGATCGTCTACCCAGTAGATCTTTGCCAATGTATCATCAAGCGGAAGTCCCACAGCCGCACCCGCCGGAGATACATGCTTGAAGGAAGTTGCTGCCGGAAGTCCGGTTGCTTCTTTCAGCTCCTTTACAAGCTGCCAGCCGTTAAATGCATCCAAAAAGTTGATATAACCCGGCCTGCCATTGATCACCTTGACTGGAAGCTCGCTTCCATCCTCCATGTAGATACGAGATGGTTTCTGATTCGGGTTACATCCATACTTAAGCATAATTTCGTTTGCCATGATTTTTCATCCTCCGCTTTCTTAGACTCTGTCGTATTTATTGATAATCTTTGATGTTGCCTTACCTGTCTCGATATCGATATAGCGAACAAACAAAGATACCTTGTTATCCTCATTCAAAGAGTTCCACAGCATATCGGTAAATGCATCCATATCATTCGGGATTGCAACCAGCTTCGGCTCACCCTCAAAGCTTGGAAGTGGATTGCCATCACCCATATAGGTGTGAATGAAATGTCCGGTTCCCGGAAGTGGATTTGTATAAGAGAATGTAAATCTCTCACAGCAATCCGGATTTCCGTCTGCGGATTTTAAGATGGACATTGCATAATTATACGAACCATTTTCCACATGCATAATGCCGGAAATACGTGGTGTATAATTTGGTGCATCATCCTCATATTCTCGCGTGCGTAAAGACTGCTCAAATGTCTGCTGCTTATCCATCAGCTCATAAATCGTATCTGTCTGATCTCCATTTGTCACAATCGTCTTGTTGCCTAATACACGCACTGGTGCATAGATGATCAGATGTGGATCAGTCAGCTTGGAAGGATCTGCTGCCTCTGTTCTTATGCCATCCTCTGTCTCTGTAAATACACGGTTCCGTGAATTTACGCTGCGTCCCATAATGAAATATGCAGTTACCGCCTTCTTGCCATCCTGTGACTTTCCGATTACGATACCTCTGCCCGGGTACGCATTGCCCTTCAATTCTTCTTCCAATGAAATCATCTTCACGCTCTTCGCTCCTCCTCTTTTCTGTGTCTATGTTAATCTGCGCCGTTGGTAACATCCCCGCTTCCATCTAAGGAAATCGGGTTACCAAGTACAGTCGGCTCCGGTTTGATAAACGTCATAACAAAGTCCTTGCTGATTGCCAGATACTCGCGGATATTCCGGATGGTCTGTCCACCGTAGTTAATCGGTGCTGCCGCCACTCCATATGCATCCATACCGAGATTCTTGGCATTGTAGACCGCACGTGTCAAATGATATTTCTGCGTGACGATCACAACTTTTTCCGCGCCAAAGATTGCTCTGGCACGGTACATACTCTCATAAGTAGAAAATCCCGCATGATCCAGGAAAATATCCTCCGACGGAACGCCCTGCTTGATCGCATAGTTCTTCATGACACTGACTTCGTTATAATATTCGCTGCCGTGGTCACCACTCATCAGTATCTTCGGTGCACAGCCTGCCTTGTAAAGTGCAATCCCCTCATCCAATCGATCCCGCAGCATCGGACTCGGTGTATCTCCATTCTTTACAGATGCCCCAAGAATGATAATACAATCCACATCCGAAAGTGCAGTTGCGTCCTCCTCTTTCAGCAGACGGGGATTCACATCATGTTTAACATAGATATAGATTCCTGTCAACCCAAGAAGGATCAGCAGCGCACACGCAATCAGGAACACAAATATATTCCTGATTGCCCGCACAAATCCGCCTTTTTTCTTATCTGCTTTTTTCTTACTCATATCTTTCTGCCATTATTTCGTCGTCTTTTTTTCTACTGACTTATTTTCTGTGGAAGTCTTTGCCACAGCCGCTTTCTTTGCAGTCGGCTTCTTTGCTGCTGTTGACTTCTTCGCCGTTGTCGCCTTCTTCGGCTCCGGCTTTTTCTCAATTGCTGCTGTCGCAGGTGCATCCACAACAGCCTGTTTCTTGTCTACATAATCGTATCTGAATACCATCATGGAAAGCGGTGCGATATCAATGCTGATCGCATACGGCATACGATCACACTTTTCTTCAAATGCCTTTACCTTACCGTTTTTCGTACCGGAACCGCCGTAGATCTTCGCATCCGAATTGATGATCTCCTCATACTCGGTCAGGCAAGGCACTCCAATCCAGTAATCCTTTCGCTCTACCGGAACAAAGTTGCACACAAACAGCAACTGATCCTTCACCGTCTTTCCCCGACGCACAAATGCAATAATACTTGTATTCGCATCATCCACCTTTGTCCACTCGAATCCCATCTGATTGTTGTCATTGTAGTAGCATGCGTCATAGGTTGTATACATATGGTTCAGATCTGCCACCCATTTCTGCATCTTCTTGTGCAGAGGCTGATCTAATAAGAACCAGTCAAGACTTCTTGCCTCACTCCACTCTCGAAGCTGTCCGAACTCCTGTCCCATGAACAAAAGCTTCTTGCCCGGATGTCCATACATAAATCCATAAGCCGTACGCAGGTTTGCGAACTTATCCTTCTCGACGCCCGGCATCTTATTGAGCATGGAGCACTTGAGATGTACCACCTCATCGTGTGAAATCACAAGCACATAATTCTCTGCATATGTATATGACAGGCTGAATGTCAGTCGGTTGTGATTAAATGAACGGAAATACGGATCCATCTTCATATACTCCAAGAAGTCATTCATCCATCCCATATTCCACTTGTACAGGAATCCAAGTCCCTTCATGCTCGCCGGTGCTGTAACACCTGCCCATGCCGTAGACTCTTCTGCGATCAGGAACGCGCCAGGATTGCGCTCTTCCATAACCGTATTGATCTTGCGGAGCAAATCGATCGCATCATAGTTTTCATTTCCACCATCTTTGTTCGGCAGCCACTGTCCATCCTGTTTTCCATAATCCAGATACAGCATAGAGGCAACCGCGTCCACACGCAATGCATCTACGTGGAACTTCTCCACCCAGAACAACGCATTGGCTGTTAAGAAGTTAGAGACCTCATTTCTTCCAAAATCAAAGATATAGGTTCCCCAGTCCGGATGCTCGCCGCGTCTTGGATCCGGATGCTCATAAAGCGGCATGCCATCAAATCTTCCAAGTCCGTGCTCATCTCTCGGGAAATGTGCCGGCACCCAGTCCAAGATCACACCGATGCCGTTTTCATGCATGTGATCTACAAAATACATGAAATCCTCCGGCGAGCCATAACGGCTGGTCGGTGCATAATAATTCGTTACCTGATAACCCCATGATCCATCAAATGGATACTCTGCAATACCCATCAGCTCGACATGGGTGTATCCCATCTTCTTTACATAATCGCAGAGCATCTTTGCAAGCTCACGGTAGGTATAGAATCCAAAATCTGAATCCTCAATTTTCTTCTTCCACGAACCGAGGTGGCACTCATAAATTGCCATCGGCTTTTTCAGCTCGGTCTCACGCGTCTGCTGCTTCCGGTTCTCGATCCAGTCCGTATCCTTCCACTTATATCCGGTCAGATCCGCAACGACATTCGCATTGTCCGGTCTTACCTGACACTGGTTTCCATATGGATCTGCCTTGTATAAGATTTCACCGTCTCTTGTCAGAATCTGATATTTGTAGACAGCCCCCGGAGCTACATCCGGGATAAACAGCTCATAGATACCGGAGGTCTGCATCATCTGCATCGGGTTGAGTGCGCCATCCCACATGTTAAAATCACCTACGACACTGACACGTCTCGCATGCGGTGCCCATACTGCGAAGTATGTTCCCTTCACACCATCGATTGTCATCGGATGCGCACCAAACTTTTCGTAGACATCATAGTGCTTGCCCTCTGCAAAAAGATATGTGTCAAACTCTGTGATCTGTGAGTCAAACGCGTATGCATCGGCAGTCACAACCGTTGTACCATCCTGATAGGTTGTCTCGATGCGGTATTTTGTTCCCTTATATTTCTTCTTTGCACTGTAAAATCCATAGAAGCCCTCTGCCAGACATTCCATCTCCTCACGGTTTTTGCCTGTCGGAGATTCGACGCAGACTTTCTCTGCATATGGACGATATACGGTGATCACCTGTCCATCGCCATAAACATGGTTTCCGAGCAGATGCTTCGGTGCATTGATAACCCCATTTTTCAATTCATCGTACAAAATCCAGTTTACCCAATCTTCCAGTCGTTTGTTCATATTTTGTAACCCTCCTTAAAAATATCCTTCTCTAAATCTAAAACCGGTGTGGCCGCCCCGCCAGACGGACACACACACGAATCATCACAAACACAAAAATCTCCGCTGCAACTATGCCAAGATATAGCAGCGCCAGATTCCTTGCAAAGGTTTCCGGCAGAATCTTACACAGCACATCTCCGGAAGAAAAATAGCCATAATCGCCACGGAATATCATATTCCGAAGTCCTGCATAGACCTCTCTTTTTGATGTCACGATCCGCAGCATCAAAAGCGCCACCAGACACGCGCCGCCTGCACTTCCATAAAAACACGGCATCGTCTCCCGCCTGCGCCAAAGCCTGCGAAAACTGTATATCATCCCAGCCAGCGATGCAATGGTTAAAATCCATGCGAACCGGTAATACCCTTTCAATCGGTTCAGCTGATGCACATTTTCGTCCGATAATTCATATCCTGCAATCCTGTATTTTCCTGTAAAAAAGCGACAATACGAATCTGCAATCTGTCCGTAGTAAAGCTCTGCCTCTGCCTTGCTGATCTCCACGGTCACACCGTTACGGTAATCCGTCGAAGACAGCCGGTACACACTTCGGTTAAACGCCAGCAGGCACACAGCAAAGCTCAAAATAAACACCGCAATGCAGACACTCGCCAGCCATTGAAACTTTCTATATTCTTCTCTTTTCATAATAATTGATTACTATCTTTTTCCTGTAAAATCTTAAAAACCTATAAGCTTATTTATTTTACCATTTCCGCCCTGCAAAGTAAAGAAACCATTTTATAAATGCGTCCAATATCGCTGGAATTCTGCGTCATTTTTGCCTTGCGTCATATGCTGTTTTCCTCTATAATAATAGTAGTTTTTTTATACAGCATGAGGTGGTGGGGCGATAATGGCATCAAGCAATTTTGTAAATGGAAATGACGTGGCTACATTTGTCTTGGAGACAGATGCACCATACAATATTTTAGACTTTGACCAGGGGCTTTGTACAATGACCGGATACTCTCCGCGTGAATTGTCCAAGAAGATCTGTACCCTGGATAATCTGTTATATGTGGAGGATTTCACAGAAGTGATCGCCTCCATGAACTATCAGTTAAGTATCTCGAATCTGATCAGTATCCAGCATCGGATCGTGACGAAGAGCGGTACGGTGCTTACGGTTCTTTGCAATGGACAGGCATTTTCTTTGAACGATGGCCGTGACGTATTACAGTGCGTTTTTACCGATATCACGAATCTGGAAAATGCAGCGAACGAGACCGTCCGTGCCAAGACCGATCTGGAGATTTTCGCAAATACCGTTCCGAGCGGCGTGAGCAAGCATCTGCTCGACAACAATCTCTCTCTTTTATGGGCAAATAATTTCTTTTATGATATGTGCGGCTACTCTGAGCATGATTACAAGGAGAAGTTCGGCAAGAGCACACTGCAGCTCGTATTGAGTGAGGATCTGGCGCTTGTGATTGACGCACTCGCTGACCTGACGGAAAACGAGGAGAATTCCAAGATCATGAACTTCCGTATCCAGTGTGCGGATGGCAATATCAAATGGGTCAATGCAGTCATCGCCCGCTCCGGTTCCGAGGAACAAGGCTTCCCAGTTGTAAACCTCGTTATGTCAGATATTACAAGTCTGAAGATTGCAGAGACAAAGGCAATGCTTGAAGAGCAGAAATATCTGATCATCTCTGATATCTCTGAGGAACTTCCTTACGAATATGATATTGCAACCGATACGATCACCTTTGCCGAGAAGTTCAACCATATCTTTGAAGGTGAATCTGTGATTGAGAACCCGACCGAAAATATGCTCAAGATGGGACTCGTCTCTTACGATACACAGTCCGCGATTGAGGAGCTGTTTTATCTGGCAAAAGCCGGCACAGAATATCATTCGACAGAGTTCAAATTAAATACGAAAAATGGTGGTTTCCAGTGGTACTTCTCCACATTCTCCACCATCTACGACGAGGAGGGAACGCCGCTTCGTGTCGTTGGTCTGCTCCGGAACATCCACGCCCAGAAGGTGGAACAGCAAAAGCTGCTGATCCGTGCAGAGACTGATCAGATGACCGGACTTTACAACAAGGCGACAACCGAGAGCAAAATTCAGGCATCCCTGCGTGAACTAAACGGAAACAGCTATCAGGTTCTGATGTTGGTCGATATTGATGATTTCAAGAAGATCAATGATACATTTGGACATTTGAAGGGTGACGAAGTCATCGTCGACATTGCAAAGGCGCTGCAGGAATTCAAAGGCGATTACGGCATTGCCGGGCGTCTCGGCGGCGACGAATTCTGCGTATTTTTATCCAATGTGTTAGATACCCAGCTTGCAAGCGAAAAAGCCGTTATGATCGCCGATCGTCTGCGTGAGCTGTACCAGCACGATTGCAAGGTCACACTCAGTATCGGTATCGCCGCAACGAACCAGCAGATTCCATATAACGTCCTGCTGGAAAATGCAGATACTGCCCTGTATCAGGCGAAGTTAAACGGCAAAAACGGCTACTTCTTCTATGCCGATGATATGGAACGTGGGAAGTACGAAAATGATCGTTCCGAGCCGACAGCAAAAGAAACAGGAACCTCTGCTCTTCTGGATTCCCTGCTTTCTACACTGTTTGCCAGCACCAACACCTACACTGCGATTGAACAGGCAATGGCAATCGTAGGCGAGCACTACGCCATCGATAAGATCAGCATCTGGGAATACAGCTACAACAAGAGCTTCGTTGACTGTACGCATCAATGGTGCAAAAAGGGAATCAACAACGATATGACGCTCCGCCAGCATACGCCTGCTGCGATTCTGGAGGAATTATCTGCGATGGGAACGGACGGCATTACCTATTCCTCCGATACATCTTTGATCAAGACAAACACCGCAAGCATGAACCCGTATGCGGAAGGCATCCGCAAGCTCATGCAGTGCGATATCAATACAAACGGCAAACGGATTGGCTTTATCAGCTTCTATTCCATGGACAAAGACGTCACATGGAACGCGCAGACATTGACCGCATTTAAGCAGATCTTCCGCCTGTTCGGAGAAGCGATCAAGACAAAACAGGCAAACCGCGCGATGTCATTGCTGCGAGATGACACGATCAAGGCGTTTGATCTCGTACAGAATCCGATGGTCGTTGTCGACAAGGATTCCTACGACGTCATGTATTTCAACGAATGTGCGCGGGAATATTTCCCAAAACTTGCTTTAAACAGCAAATGCTACACCTGCCTGCAGCAGGAAAGCGGGCCTTGCCGTGATTGTCCTGTACATAAGATCTCTGACAGTAATCCGACTGTTGGCTGCATCAAGCACAATCGCACGCTCGACGAGCCGCTGGATGTCCATATGACAACGATCAACTGGAGTTCCGGCAGCCATACATTTTTGATTTCAACCTCCGCACACAAGGAGACAAAGGCAGAACAGCTCCGCAAGGAACTCGAGCAGAACATCAACATCGAAAAACGCATTGCCGAGGCTTCTTACCGCGATATTGTAACCGGATATGGAAACTTCGAGAAGTTCAAGGTCGATGCACAGGCAATCTTAAACGACAACCCGGACACCGATTATGTTATGTTCTACTTTAACATCAAGAACTTCAAATACATCAACGAAACCTATGGTCATAATGTGGGCGATCAGACGCTCAAGGCAGTCGCAGATGTATTGAACAAATATATGCAGGAAGGTGAGACATTTGCCCGTGTCATCAGCGATACTTACATCATGCTGATTCACTACAAGGCAGAAGATCAGTTTATGTCCATCTTCAACAACATCAAGGCAGAGGTGCATGATGCATGCCTTGCCATTCAGGATCGGTTCGTCGTAGACTTCACGACCGGAATTCTTATCATTGACGAAACAATGCACAGCTACAGCATCAACCGCTTAGTCGACCGCGCAATGATGGCTGGCAAGTCCATCGATGCTTCAACCGGCGTATCGTATGCATTCTATGATGACGAATACCACAAGAAGGTATTGAACGATGCACAGCTTGAGAACAGCATCCACGGTGCCCTTGAGAACAACGAATTCTGTGCATATGTACAGCCAAAGTACGATATTGCATCGAAGAGCCTGATCGGTGGAGAACTTCTGGTGCGCTGGTTATCTCCTTCCAAGGGATTTTTGGAACCGGCAGCCTTTATCCCATCCTTCGAGAAGAACGGTTTCATCTATCAGATCGACTGTTTCATGCTCGAGCAGGCTTGTAAGTCCATCCGCCGGTATCTCGATTCCGACATCTACGTCATTCCGTTCTCCGTGAACCTGTCACGGGTAACGCTGGCGCATCCGGACTTCCTGTCAAAAGTACAGGAGATCGTCGAGAAATACTACATTCCACATCATTATCTGGAATTCGAAATCACCGAGAGTATTTTCTCTGAGAATTACTCACAGATGATCGATGTGTTGAACAAGCTGAAATCGATGGATTTCATCATCAACATGGACGATTTTGGAACTGGCTACTCTTCCCTTACACTGCTCAAGGATCTGCCGATCGATGTCATCAAGCTTGACCATGATTTCTTGTCCCGGTCAACGACAAACGACAAAAATGCAATCAGCATCCTGCGCAGTATCATCGAGATGGCACACACCCTCGATATCCGCGTTGTCAGCGAAGGCATCGAGACTGTCGAACAGCTGGAAATGCTCAGTTCCATCAACTGTGAAATCGGTCAGGGCTTCCTGTTTGCAAAACCTATGCCAATCGCAGATTACGATAAGATGATCCAGGACTATTCTGCAAGCTAAAATTTAGGTTTTTACGGGTTTTTTCATCAAAAAGTATTGACAGAAAAATGGCTTTTTGCTATTCTATGGTTTGTGTGTGAACACAATTAGAAATTTTCACTGGTCCAATCTGTCTAGTGGTGTGGACGGATTGTTCGTGTCTTGACCAAAGTGATAATTATATAAACTTAAACTATTATAATATTTTATGGAGGTGTCAGGTTTGGCTAATATCAAATCCGCAAAGAAGAGAATTCTTGTTATCGAGACAAAGACTTTAAGAAACAAAATGATCAAGTCTAAGATTAAGACTTTAGTTAAGAAGGTTGAGGCTGCTATCGAGGCAAACGATAAGGCTGCTGCAGAAGCTGCACTTCAGGTTGCTACATCCGAGATCAGCAAGGCTGCTTCAAAGGGAATCTACCACAAGAACAACGCTGCTCGTAAGGTATCACGTCTTGCAGTTGCAGTTAACAAGATGGCTTAAGCATCTGGCTGATAACTACATAACTTTGACACAAGGATTTGGATATATTAAACGGCTGCATATATTTGAACCAATCATAGTTATATAAAAAATAACCACTGTTTTCACAGTGGTTATTTTTTTGCCTCAATATCTAATATCATCACCAGTCTCCTACTGCATCTCACACAGCTCCACGATCATGACCTCCATCGCCGCGTTATCCATAACCTGTCCGGTCTTGAGCTTGTAGTCCATGTCCTGACAGTTCTCCACTATGTCTTTAAGCTGTGCCATGCTGTAGCCCCTGCACTGAGCCTTGTAATTCTTCACTGCCCACACCGGGCATCCTGCGATCTTCGCCAGGCTGGCGTCCTGCGCGCCATCTGATAATGCCATCTTTACCAGAAGGAGCTTGTTGAACTGTCTCATGATACATGCGTTTATCATGATCGCCGATTCCTTATTCTCAAGAAGATCGTGATACATACTGCAAGCCTTCTCCTTCTGCTTTGCAATGATGAAGTCTATCATCTGATACACCTTGCTCTCCGCATCCTGACTGCACAGAAGATCCACATCATGCTCGCTGACCTGCTTCGTGTCTCCGGCGTAGCTTATCATCTTGTCAACCTCATTCTTGATACAGTTCATATCCATGTTAGCAGCTTCGATTATCTTGTATATCGCCGTGTCTGTGGTGGCAACACCATCGGCACGGAACAGTGACTTCACCCACGTGACCATCATCTTCTCATCAGGGGTCGCAAAATCCAGAGCCTCTCCATTCTTGTCCACAGCCTTGAACAGCTTATACCTGGTGTCCACATCCATCTCTACAAATATGGCAACTGATGTATCCTCTATCTCCACCAGCTTCTTTGCAAAATCCTCGTTGCTGCTCTTGAACAGACCACTGTTCTCCACAAGGACAACTCTTCTGTCCGCAAAAAATGGCATCTCGTTGCAGAATGCAAGAAGCTCAGATGTATCGATCCCATTTCCGGCAAATTTCATAAAATTCAGATTATCGTCCTTATCAGTCAGAGCCGACAGCAGCTTATCCCTGTACTGGTTCACGTGATACCTCTCCTCCCCATACAGAAGATATATCTTGGCAAACTCCCCCGTCTTTATATGTTGGTTTATGACCGCCATCGCGTTCTTTTTTTCTTTTTTCTTTGTTGCAGCCATTACGTTTCTCCTTCATCAAGCTTATGTCTCACAATATGATTTTCAAAATACAGTACCAGTTTCTACCATAATTATATCTTATGTGGCAAATCTGACCTGTTTTTCTATGTATTTTGATAACACCAGAGGTTATCTGACCTGTTTTTATAATCACATATTGATTATTCCTATAATGTCACTTTGGTTTTATAATCACCTACAGATTGTGAGTTTATGTACACTCACTCCAATAAACACAAATCTAATTATAAAGGAGGTTCAACATGGAGACAACAGAAAGATATAA
>ENA-UEQP01001346-UEQP01001346.1-human-gut-metagenome-genome-assembly--contig:-NODE-1346-length-22982-cov-4.058066_pt1 | contig 22982 bp, 19 predicted proteins | sample MGYA00242951_ERZ507951 | MGnify/ENA primary metagenome ERZ507951 (study PRJEB26167, sample SAMN06115539) | human gut metagenome | host: Homo sapiens | place: China:Shanxi | collected 2015-11-18...
AGTTCGATAATGACGTGGAGGTCGCCCTGCACATCCTCAATTCGGAAAAGATCAAGCTGCTGGCCACACGCGGGCATGCGCTCCACATCCTCAGGAACTCCACCTCCATCCCCATCCTTTCCATAGAATATTCGGCCGAGAACTTTTTCGAGACCCTCCTGCCCTTCCAGAACAGCAACATGCGCGTGGGCCATCTCTGTTTTCCCGGCCAGGGGCTCAAATTCATGCGGATAGCGCAGCTGCTCGGTCTGCGGGGCTACAGGCTGGAAGTCGAGGACAGGAACAATCTTGAAGCGGCCCTGAAAAAGGTCAGGGAGGAAAACATATCTCTTCTTGTGGGGGGATTTGGCCTGATAAGCAAAGCCAGGGAGGAAGGCTTCCGCGCCATCGCCCTGCTTTCAGAAAATCAGGAAGCCGCCTACAAGGTGTTTCTTGAGGCAAAGCACATCATAGAGATGGATGCTCTGAATATACAGAGACGAGATTTCATCAATACGGTTTTGAATATCAATCCGAATATCATCATAGTCGTAGATAAAAACTACACGATTCGCTACGCGAATGATAAAGCCCAGGGGGTGTTTGGCGTCATATCGGAGCAGATCATCGGCATGGATCTGGGCAGGATATTCCCCAGGACGGATTTCGCGCGCATCATGGGAGAAAGGAAAGGTGCCTCGGACTCCTTTATTCTGAAAGACATGATAAAGCGTGAGTTCCTCTTCACCATCGTCGATATCAAGCTCAAGGGGAATTTTGACGGCTATGTCCTGAGTCTGAACAATACGGTCGATATCCAGAAAAATGAGCGGCAGGTACGGCAAAATATCTATCAGAAAGGGAAACGCCGTTACTTCATGTTCAACGACATCATCGGTGACAGTGCCGTCATCACTCAGGCAAAGCTCATGGGGCAGCGTTTCGCGGACAGCGACGGGCCTGTACTGCTGATCGGCGATACGGGCACGGGCAAGGAGATGTTCGCCCAGGCCATCCATGCGCACAGCCGGCGGCAGGAGGCGGCCTTTGTTTCCGTCAACTGTGCGGCCGTGCCCGAGAGCCTGCTGGAAAGCGAACTTTTTGGTTATGAAGAGGGGGCCTTCACCGGCGCCAGGCGCGGGGGCAAGACGGGGCTGGTGGAGCTGGCCCACGGCGGGACCCTGTTCCTTGACGAGATAGGGGAGATGCCCTTGCGCTTGCAGGCCCGCCTGTTGCGGGTCCTGCAGGACAAAGTCGTGACCCGCCTGGGGAGCACCCGCTTCGTGCAGGTGAATGTCCGCATCATCTGTGCGACGAACAGGAACCTTTTTGCCATGGCCAGGCAGGGGCAGTTCCGGCAGGACCTGTTCTACAGGATCAATACCCTGCTGCTCAAGATCCCGTCGCTCGCAGCCCGCAAGGAAGACATCGGCCCCATCGTCCTTGCCTATCTGCGCAGGCTGCGCGGGGAAGGCCACAGAAAATTCTCGATCTCGGGCGAGGCCATCGAGAAGCTGGAACAGCATGACTGGCCCGGCAATGTCCGGGAGCTGCTCCATGTGGTGGACAGGGCCATCGTCCTGGCCCGGCAGCCTGTGATCCAGGCCTCCGACATCCTTTTCGATGCGGATATCCTGGATGAGGAAGACCCGGAAGCCTTTCCCGCCAGCAGGGGAGAGACGGCGTCGTGCGCCCGCCTGGAAGCGGTGCTGCAAAAATACAGATACAACAAGACCCAGGCGGCAGAGGCCCTGGGCATCTCACGAACGACCTTGTGGCGCCGGATGAAGGAATGTGGGCTGTAGGGCTGGCCGGGGCATCCGGCAAGGCGGAGAAAAACGACGGCCCCGCCCGGATGGACCGGGCAGGGCCTGGATTCAGATATCTATGCGGGGCTCACCCTTACCGTAGTTGGGGAGACAAGGGGCTGTCCCTTACCGCGATACTTCGCAGGATCTCCCTTTTCGAACGTCCGTGCTGCCGAAAGGGGGCAGCAGAGCTGGGGCAATGCCTGCGGACAGTATGCCGCGTGCGCTACCCCTTGGCGGACAGTTCTTTCTCAGCCTTGCAAACGGTCTCGTACAACTTCACGGTATCGTCGACGTAATCCGCGGCAGAGAGGGTACGGAAACTGTTGGCAGGAACGTCACCGTAGCAGCGTCCGAACCAGAACTGGGAGCGCCCATGATAGTCATATGCATCCACGCCGTCGGTATATTTTTCCAGTATAGGGGTCGCGTTGGCGCGAGGGATATTTTTCTTGTTGCCGAAGATAGAAATACTGATCTCTGTTTTTTCCTTCTCCCACTCTATGCACAGCGCCCGCCCCGCATCCATGGCAGCATCATAGCATCTGCCGCCTGAGACACGCTTCGCATATTCGTTCGTGGGGTTGCCCAAGGCCCCCTTCGGCAGGGCCTTGGCGAGCTTCTCATGGAGCTGTCGACAAAAGTAGGTGAAACTGTCCGTTTTGACGCTGCTGTCATCGATCTCCTGGATGGACGTCTCCGTATCGATGGAGACCACACGGATGCTGTCCAGGATGTCGGCCATCAGGGTCAGGCCTTCCTCCGAAAGTTCGCTCTGGTCCTTTTTGCCGTTGAGGGCCACGAGCAGGTTGTTCAGCAGCTGGGAAATGTTCTTGGCCTGCGCCTTGAGCCAGTCGGACTGGGCACAAAGGCAGTACAGGGCTTTTTCCCATTCGTCATTGAAAAGGTCGCTCTTTTCCAGCACGGCCAGTTCATTAGTGTATTTGGTGCTCTCCAGCTTCCAGACCTTGTCGAGCTCGGTACGCTTCCATTGGGTGAAGGCGCTCCTTTCCATGATCCGCCGGCAGATCTCGGGGAAGTTGATATGAAGGGCCACGATGATGAAGCGGGCTTCCAGATCGTCCATGGCCGCTTTGGGCGAGCTGTCGGTGTCCTCCCGGGATGCCTTGGCGATATAGTTCAGCAGGGGCAGGGTGTTCACGATGCGCTTGATGCTGCGGGGGATGCCGCCCGTGGCCAGCGTGGCATCCTCGGCGAGGCGTTTCAGCAGGTCGCCGTCTTCCCCGGCAGGCAGCCCCAGCTGTTCCAGGGCCGGTTGCAGCATGTCGGCGATGTGTGTGGCATAGGCCCCGATGGGCATGGTGAAGGGGATCTGGATGATCTTGTCGAAATACTGGCGGAACTCGCGTTCGTTTTCCCGTGATTTGGGGCCGAATTTTCCTTCCAGTCCTTTCACCACGACTTCGTAGTCGATGGCCAGGATGAAAACGCAATTGGGGATGTCGAAAATGTTCTTGGTGATGTCCAGGATCTCCACCGCCGTGGCCGGCGGTACGCGGTCCAGGTCGTCGATGAAGAACACGATCTTGCCCGGCGTGCCGCCCTGCGTGATCCTGGCCACCTGTTCGCGGAGCGACTCCCGCAATTCGTGCACATGCTGGGCTATGGGCTTCTGCTCCGGCTGTTCCTCCCGCTTGTCCTCGAAGGTGCCGCTCACGGCCTCACCGGCGCCGGCGGCATTGGCGACGGCCTGCACGGCGATACGGGCGGAGAGGCGCAGGCAGAATTTCAGCGCTCCCAGGGCCGCATTGATGGCCTGGCTGTTCTTGTTGACGCGATCGCGGACGTCCCGGCCCATCCATGTGGCCTGGACGACGCTCTGCTCGATGCCGTCGGCCAGTCCGCCCAGAAGGCTCAGGGCCACGTCCATCTTGCTGTTGGCATCCTGGAACAGGGAATGCTCCCAGGCATTGACGCATACGCAGAGGCTCGTGTGCGCTTCATCCTTGTCGAGCAGTTCCTGCAACATGCTGATGAGGCTCGTTTTACCGCTCCCCCAGCCGCCCTGGATACCGATGGTGACAGGTGTGTCCGCATGCTGGATGAAGAGGCTCAGGGCCCGGGCATAATCCTGGGCCTGGAGGCTGTCGCCATCCTTTGTGGAAACAGGCTTGTCTGTGATGCAGCTTTTGCTTGTCATGGCATGTCCCCTGCGTGTGGTGAGGTGGGAAGAAGAGGGCCCGGGATGGCGGAAAAAGCCGTTTTCCCGGCACAGGATCCCTCTTTACGCTGGGGAACAGGATACGAAAAAAAAGCCGGTACGTCATTGCTGACATACCGGCTTTGCTGCCTTAGTGGCGGAGAGGGAGGGATTTGAACCCTCGATACAGGTTTAAGCCCGTATACTCGCTTAGCAGGCGAGCTCCTTCGGCCGACTCGGACACCTCTCCGCTCAGGGAAGACTTCGTCATTCCCGCGTGAGGCTGTACATTAGTCGGGAAGGGGCCGAGTGTCAAGGGAAAATCCGGCAAAGGCACAAAAAAATCTTCGCCTTTGCCGGGAAGGCCCGGCGGGCGACGTTGACCCTCGTACCGGCTTGGCGTATCCTGCTGCGTTCAATATCTTACGGAGGAACAACGCCATGAGCGAAAACAAGGCCGAGACCGTGGCCGCTGCCGCGGAAAGCAACGACAATCCCAAAGCCGGTGCGGACTTCATCCGCGCCCGCATCATGGACGACAACGCGTCGGGTCGTTTCGGGGGTCAGGTGCACACGCGCTTTCCTCCGGAACCCAACGGCTACCTGCATCTGGGCCATGCCAAGTCCATCTGCCTGAACTTCGGCGTGGCGCGCGAGTTCGGCGGCATGTGCAACCTGCGCTTCGACGACACCAACCCCGTCAAGGAAGACACCGAATACGTGGATTCCATCCGCGAGGACGTGAAGTGGCTGGGCGGTGAATGGGACGACCGCGAATTCTACGCGTCCAACTATTTCGACAAGCTCTACGAATACGCCGAGCAGCTCATCCTCAAGGGCAAGGCCTATGTGGACGACCTGAGCGCCGACGAGATCCGCGAGTACCGTGGCACCCTGACCCGTCCCGGCAAGGAGAGCCCCTGCCGCAACCGCAGCGTGGAAGAGAACCTGGACCTGTTCCGCCGCATGCGCGCCGGTGAGTTTTCCGACGGCGAAAAGACCCTGCGTGCCAAGATCGACCTGGCCAGCCCGAACATGAACATGCGCGACCCGACCATCTACCGCATCAAGCATGTGACCCATCACCGCCAGGGCGACAAGTGGTGCATCTACCCGATGTACGACTTCGCCCACCCCATCCAGGACGCCATCGAGGGCATCACCCACTCCATCTGCACGCTGGAGTTCGAGAACAACCGCGAGCTCTATGACTGGGTGCTGGACGCGCTGGAAGTGTACCATCCCCAGCAGATCGAGTTCGCACGCCTCAACCTCACCCACACGGTGCTGTCCAAGCGCAAGCTCATCCAGCTGGTGAAAGAAGGCTACGTCAAGGGCTGGGACGACCCGCGCATGCCTACCCTGAGCGGCCTGCGCCGTCGCGGCGTGCCGCCGGAGGCCCTGCGCGAATTCTGCAGCCGCATCGGCATCGCCCGCTCCGATTCCATGGTGGATTACGCGGTGCTGGAATTCTGCATCCGCGAATATCTCAACGCCCACACCCCGCGCGCCATGGCCGTGCTGGATCCCGTGAAGGTGGTCATCGAGAACTATCCCGAAGACCAGGTGGAAGAGTTCGAGATGCCCTGGCATCCCGAAGATGCCGCCTACGGCAGCCGCACCGTGCCCTTCTCGCGTGAACTGTGGATCGAGCGCGACGACTTCCGCCAGGATCCGCCCAAGAAGTACCACCGCCTGGCGCCCGGCGCGGAAGTGCGCCTGCGTTACGCCTATTTCATCACCTGCCGCGAAGCCGTGTACGACGATGCCGGCAATCTGGTGGAACTGCGCTGCACCTACGATCCCGAGAGCCGCGGCGGCCAGAGCCCCGACGGCCGCAAGGTCAAGGGCACCATCCACTGGGTCTCCGCCCGCCATGCCGTGCCCGCCACCGTGCGCCTGTACGAACACCTGTTCTCGGCCGAGAACCCCAACGCCATGCCCGAAGGCCAGACCTTCCTGGATGCCATCAATCCCGATTCCCTGCGCGAAGTGACCGCCATGCTGGAACCGGCCCTGGCCGCCAAGGAAGTGGGCGCCAAGGTGCAGTTCGAGCGCGTGGGCTACTTCTGCAAGGACAAGGACAGCACCGACGAACGTCCGGTCTTCAACCGCACCGTGGGCCTGCGTGACTCCTGGGCCAAGCAGGAGAAGAAGAACGCCTAGCCCGGCGGAAGCTTCAGGATGCCCGGCCGTGGCGGCGTCCCTGCATCATACGGGGGCACGGCCATGCCGTTGCGGCATGGAATGGCCGGAAAAACGGATTTGTGGAAAATAATCCTTGACTTCATGTGGGGATTTGTATATCTGAAACGTCTCAACGGGTCGTTAACTCAGTAGGTAGAGTATCTGCCTTTTAAGCAGAGAGTCGCAGGTTCGAACCCCGCACGACCCACCAGATTAAAATCTCAGAAAGCCCCGCAAGGTATCGAAACCCTTGTGGGGCTTCACTTTTTTCCTTTTGTCCTCTCTCGCGTAGTCCCAGAAAGTCCCTGTACCTCTCGCCCATTTGTTGGTATTTTTGTTGGTATCTTGGAAAATACCAACACACCCGCCGAAAAAATACCAACAGATTGCCATGAAACTCACGGATGCCAAGCTTCGGAGCCTGAAGGCTACCGGCAAGACACAGAAGTTTTCCGATGAAGGGGGGCTGTACCTGCATCTTTCGCCCTCCGGGGGGAAACTCTGGCGCCTTGCCTATCGTTTTGGCGGCAAACAGAAAACGCTCGCCCTGGGGCAATATCCTGCGGTCAGCCTCGTGGAGGCCCGTAAACGGCGCGAGGAAGCGCGGGAGCTGCTGGCCCGGGGGATCGATCCCGGCGAAGCGAAAAAGGAACGCAAGGCCGCTGCGGCCGCTGAGGTACTGGCCCAGGCCATGACATACGAAGTGGTGGCGCGGGAATGGTTCGCCAGGCATGCCCCCGGCTGGACGGCGTCCAACAGGGACAGGATCCTTGCCCGGCAGGAGCGGGACGTCTTCCCCCTGCTGGGATCGCGCCCCATACGGGAGATCACCGCACCGGACGTGCTGGCCGTGGCCCGCCGTATCGAGGAGCGCGGCGCTGTGGACACCGCTCACAGGGCCATGCAGGATTGCAGCCGCATTTTCCTTTATGCCGTCGCCTCGGGCCGTGCGGACGTGGATCCTGTGGCCAGTCTCAGGGGGGCGCTGTCTCCCATCCGTTCGCAGAGCTATGCCAGCATCAGGGAGCCGCAAGCCATCGGGGCCCTATTGCGTGACATCGACGCCTACAAAGGGAACGTCATCGTGCGGGCGGCCCTGCGTCTGGCTCCCTATGTCTTCGTGCGGCCCGGAGAGCTGCGGAAAGCGGAGTGGGCAGAGATCGACCTGGACAGAGCGGAATGGCGCATCCCTGCCGAGAAGATGAAGATGCGCGTCATGCATATCGTGCCGCTGGCCAGACAGGTGGTGGAACAGCTCCGGGCGCTTGCGCTGTACTCTGGCGGAGGGCGCTACCTGTTCCCCGGCATGCGGAGCAGGACAGCGCCCATCAGCGACATGACCCTGCTGGGCGGACTGCGGCGCCTTGGCTACGGCAAGGATGAGATGACCGTCTACGGCTTCCGCAGCATGGCTTCCACCTTGCTCAATGAGCAGGGCTACAACCGGGACTGGATCGAACGGCACAGCGTCCGGGCCGCCTACAATTATGCGGAATATCTGCCCGAGCGTCGCCGCATGATGCAGGAGTGGGCCGACTACCTGGACAGCCTGCGCGACGGGGAAGGGGCATAGACAGATTATGCTCCCTGCCCTACCGGATAGCTAACAAGAGAGCAGCAAGGGGAACAATATGCAGCTATCTCCTGAAGAATCCCGAAAAGCTATAGAACGAATCAGGAAATATGGAGGATTCCCCCCCGACAAATATTTTTTCTCGGCTGTCGAGCTGGAAGAATTTTATGGCCTTCCGATATTGAACCTATGGGAATGCATGTCAAAAACTGATGAGTGGAGTTTAAGAATTCCGCCAAATACAGACTGTAAAATAATATACAAGCGCCCATTCACCAAAGAGACAGGCGCTTACCTCATCCGCTGCAAAGATTTTGAAAGAAAGCTCATCAAAGACGTTGGGCTGCCGGCCTATGAAATTGAAACGCATATCAAGATTTGCCACCAGGGGAATTGCCCTGTAGCCGTTGAGACCCCGGAAGACAGTATTGCCAGTCTAGAAAGCCAACTTACTACCCTTAAGTCAGAACTGGAGCAGGCCCGGCAAGAGAAGGCGGCCTTGCAAGCAGAGCTGGAGAAGACCAGAGCGGAACTGGAGAAGGCCCGGCAGGCGGAAGGGGTCAATCCCAGGAGCAGAAATACCTACCTCAAGGTCATTGCCGCCCTTGCCAACAGGAACGGCAAGATAGATCTGCACGAGCGCGGGGCGGCGGTGACTATCAGCAGGGCAACGGAAAATTTCGGTTTTCCGGTTTCCGAGGATACCACAAGAAAAATCATCAAAGAAATCGAAGAACTGCAAAAATAAAAACCGAATTCGGGAATAATTCCCCCGAGATCGGTTTCCCCGGTCCGCATTTTCTTAGCCTCTTGGAAAGTTCCACGAACTCTCCAGGAGGTTTTTTTCATGCCGGAAGTTACCCGTTATCTCAGGACAAAGGCTTTTGCCGAGGCGTTGGGCATCGGCACCTCGACTTTTTGGCGCTGGATCCGTGAAGGGCGATTGCCCCAGGGGACCCGCCTGTCTGCACGCTGCACGGTGTGGCCGGTGACGGCCCTGGAAGATTTTGTCCGCCAGCAGGGCGCAAGCAGGGAGGCCTAGGCCATGATCCAAAAGAAAAGCCCCCGATGCTTGGCGGCGGTGGGGGCAGATCAGAAAGGCGGCAAGGAGTTTCTTGCTTCCTCTGATCTTGCCACACCTGCCCGCCAAGCACAAGGCGAAAGCTGCGCCAATTGCCAGTTTTTCCGCCGCGTGGCCCTGCCTTCCGGCCGTGACCGCCTGCTGTGCATGATGACCGGTGAGAAGCTCCACTCCGTCGCCGGGTGGTGTGACCTGTTCGCTGCCGGCAAGTGGGAAGAACTGCGGCTCTTGACGTGCGCCCGCTGTCTGGGGCAGACTGAACTTCCCCAAACAGTGCAAGGCGTAACCGACGCCTTTACCGTGCCCCACGCGGTGAAAAGAGCGGTCTTTTTTTCTGCCAGCAATACGCGAGAGGTGTACCCTTTGCGCGGTGCTATACATTGGCGGAAGCAACGTCCGGGTGTTCGTGAGACCCCGGCGGCCTTGCACTGGCCGGGGAGCGTTGTTTCCGCCTTTTTTTGTATCCTTAATCCCCCTAAACAGTGCAGGTGCTTCATGCATTCCATCCCCCTTTTCCGTCCCGCGTCCTGCGGTGGCCGTGCGTCCCTGTCCTTCCTTCTTCGCAAGCTGGCCCGTGCCGGTGAAACTGCCGCCCTTGTGGCCCTGCTGGGCACGTCGCTGTCCACGTCGGCCCGTGTGCGCTGGGCCATGCTCGGCCATGTCCTGACCGTGGTGGAGGTGCGCCATGCGTAACTATTGCGCCCGCTCTTCCAGCATCCCCCGGAGCCTGCGGCACGTCTCCCCCAACAGCGCCCTTGAAGACGCTGCCCACCTTGCCACGTTCCTGCGCAACGTCGTGGGCGACATGTTTGCCCAGGACGGTGGCCTGCCCTCTGATGAAAGCAATATGGGCCTTGCCCTCTGCTTCGACCTGCTCCTGGACAAGATCGCCATCGCCGGCGGGGAGCTCTCCTTCCCCCTTGCCGGGCTGCCGCATGAGCGTGACCTGCCCCCGCTGTGGGATCCCGAACGGGAAGGGGGCGACCATGAGTAACATCACGGACGACATCATCCCCTGCGGCGGGCAGCCCCCCTATGCGGACATGATCCTTGCCAACGCCGCGGCCTTCGCCTCCCGGGCGGACACGGCAGGAAGGAAGCCTTGCGCCGCCGTTGTCCCGGTGCGGGCCATCCATCTGGAGACGGCGGCCGGTATCCTGTCCACGCCGCCCGTGGCCTGGCGCGTCAAAGGCGTCCTGCCGGCCCAGGGCGTGGCGGTGGTCTTTGGGGCCAGCGGCTCCGGCAAATCCTTCGTGATGCTCGATCTGGCCGCGCATATCGCCCTTGGCCGCCGCTGGTTCGGCTGCCGGGTCAAGGAAGCCTCGGTGGTCTATGTGAACCTGGAAAGCTCCGGCGGGCTGCGGACGCGCCTTGAGGCCTGGGAAAAAGAATACGAACAGAGCTACCCCCGGGACGTCCAGTTCGTGCGCGAACGCCTGCGCCTTATGGACGATGTGGAGGCGCTGGCCAATGTCAGCCCCGACGGGGGTGTCGTCATTATCGACACCCTGCACGCGGCGGCTCCTGATCTGGACGAGAACAGCTCCCAGGACATGGGCCTGATCATCGAGGCGGCCACGCGGTTGCAGACCCGGACCGGCGGGCTGGTGGTGCTGGTGCACCATACCGGCAAGGACCAGGGCCGCGGGGCCCGGGGGCATTACAGCCTGACGGCCGATGCCGACGCCGTGCTGGAGGTGGAGCGGGAAAAGAACGGCGCCCGCGCCGTGGTGCTGCGCAAGAGCAAGGAAGGCGTGGACGGCATGCGCTGGCCGTTCCTGCTCAAGGCCGTGCCGCTGGGGACCGACGAGGACGGGGACCCCTTGTCCTCCTGCGTGGTGGCTCCCGATGTCACGGCAAGGCGGGCCGAGCGCCGGCCGCACCTGACCCCTTCGCAGGAATACGGCCTTGCCTCCCTCAAGGCGGCCCTGCAGGAAGCGGGAGACGATGCCGTGCATATCGACGTCTGGCGCAGGCATTTTTATGCCCGGTCCCCTGCGGACAATACCCATGCAAAGAAGATGGCCTTCCAGCGGGCCAGAAAAGACCTGCTCAATCTCAACGCCATAAACGTACTGGATGACCTCTATTCTCTGTCACCCGGCACAGACGGCACAGACCGGCACACAAACGGCACATGTGCCGGGGGCATACCCCATCCCGAGACGGCACAAACGGCACACACCCCCTTTAGGGGGTGTGCCGGTGTGCCGGTGCCGGGGGATGCCTGCGATATGCTGCCCGAAAAAAACATGCTTTGTGCCGGTGCTTGTGCCGGGCAGGAGGGGAACAATGCCTGATCTGAGCACCTTCCTTCCCTGCCCGGAGCGATTCAAGCGCAAGGGGCCGCACGAGCTGGCGGGCCCCTGTCCGGCCTGCGGCGGCCGGGACCGTTTCCTGGTCTGGCCGGATCGCCCGCGCGGCGGCGCGTACCTGTGCCGCCAGTGCGGTGCCCGGGGCGACGGCATCCAGTTCCTGCGGGACTTCTGCCGCCTGTCCTATGCCGATGCCTGCCGCACCCTGGGGCTGGCGTCCGGGGAAGGACCACGGGGGACCACGGGCCGGGGCAGACGCCCCGCCCGCCCCACCGGCACACGGGCGGCACAGACCGGCATGGCCCCTTTTGTGCCGTCCGCACCGGAGACCTTCCCCCCTGCCGTGCTGCCCCCGGATACCTGGCGGGAGCAGGCCGGGGCCTTTCTGGCCGGGCTGTGCGCTGTGGAGGGGTCCCCCGAAGCAGCCGCCGGGATCTGCGCGGCCCGCTTCCTGCGCCCCGACACATGCCGCGCCCTGGGCGTCGGCTGGAATGGGGCGGACACCTTCCCCACCAGACAGGCATGGGGCCTGCCGCCCCTGGAGGACAGGCGCAAGCTGTTGCTGCCGCGCGGCATCGTCATCGCCACACGGCGCAAGGCCGGGGTGGTGGCGCTGGCCATCCGTGTGCCGGACGAAGACCGGCAGGCCGGGAAGCGGCCCAAATACTGGCAGGTAGCCGGGAGCGCCAACGTGCCCTTTGTGGCCGGCCGGGCCGGGGTGCCGGTGGTGCTGGTGGAAAGCGCGCTGGATGCCTGTCTTGTCTGGCAGGAAAGCCAAGCGTCCGTGGCGGCCGTGGCCCTGATGGGCAACTGCAAGGGGCTGGATGCGGACACGGCGGATTTCATCCGGGCCGCGCCGCGGCTGATCGCCTGCCCCGACAATGACGCGGGCGGGCAAAGCGCCTGGCTGCGCTGGCGAGGCCTTTTCCCTGCCGCCGCATGCGTCCCCTCCGCCGGAGGCAAGGACCTGGGCGACATGCACCGGGCGGCCCTGGCGCTGGAGCCGGTGCCGACCATCGCGCAATGGCTGGAGGTGGCGTTGTCCAGCCCTGTCAAAAAAGCCCGTATCGCCGCCCTGTCGCACGAAAGGGGCGCGGACGATTCACAGGGCGCAAACGAGGGGAAAACGCGGGAGGAGGGCAGCGGTGCGCGTTATCGTGGATAGCCGGGAGCAGGCTCCCTTTTCTTTCCGGGGGCCGCGCTATGAAGGCGTGACGGTGGAAGTGGGCACCCTGGGCGTGGGCGATTATTCCCTTGCCGGACTGGCGGACAAGGTGGCTGTGGAACGCAAGGAGCTGTCCGATCTGGTGGCCTGTCTGGGACGTGAGCGGGAACGCTTTGAACGTGAGCTGGCCCGCGGCGCCGCCCTGGACGCTTTCTGTGTGGTGGTGGAGGCGAGCTGGGCCGATCTGGCAGGCGGGCAGTATCGCAGCAGGCTGAACCCGCATGCGGCCTGTCAAAGCGTGCTGGCCTTCGCCGGACGGTACCGCCTGCCCTTTTTCTTTGCCGGGAGCCGGGCCGCGGCGGAGTACACGGCCTGGGGCTTCCTGCGGCAATACCTGGAAGGGGCCCGGAAACGCTGGGCCGCCATCGTGAAGGCCCATGATGCGGTGGAAGGTCGCTAACCATCAACGCACGGAGGTGCATATGGAGCTTAATTTCAGGGGGAACGCGGAGGAAGACCTGCGCGCCCTGCATGAACGTGTCCTGAGCGGTGACATGCCGGGATCCCGCGAACTTCTGGCTATCCTGGACAGCATGGATGGGGCCCATGACAGCCAGTAAAAGCACGGCGGAACAGGCAGGGCGTGATGCCCGTGGCCGATTCCGGGCCGGACGGTCCGGCAACCCCGCTGGGCGTCCACCGGGCGCCTCCTGCCGGGCCGTGCGCATGGCCAGGGAATGGGCGGAAACAAAAGGTCTGCCCCTGCTCATGAAGGCCGCCGAAGAGGGAGACATGGACGCGACCAGGTTGCTGGTGACACTGGCTGTCCCCCGGCAAAAGCCTGTGTCCCTGCCGGAGCCCGTGCCGTCCTTTCCGGCGGACAAAAACCTGCTGGAACAGGGCAAGGCCATCATGGCCGCCGTGACCAAGGGGACCATGACGCTGGATACGGCCCGGGGGTGCATGGAGCTGCTGGGCGTACTGGCCCGGCTGGACGAGAACCTCAACCTTGCGGAGCGTCTGGAAGCTCTGGAAGCCGCCTGGAAATGCAGGAGGGATGACGGATGGGGATGATCGAGCGACGCATCGAAAAACTGGAACGGCTCCTGGGCAGCGACAAGCCGCCCGCTGTGAAGGTCATCTTTCTTGAAGAGGGGGAGACCTTCCCGGAACACGAGGACACGGAAGACAGCGTGACGCTGGTTGTGCGGTGGATCTCACCGAATGCTCACGGCAACAATGAGGAGAAATAGCATGACGCTTTTTTATGAAGCCGACGACGAAATGCCCAAGGAAAACGAACAGGGCATCATGGATGATACAGCCCATGCTGCCCCCTCGCCGGGTGAAGCGAGGAAGGCCGATCCTTTTACCGATGACCTTGATCTTGTCCATAATGCCTATATCGCCAGCAAAGAGCGCCTTAAAGGAGACTGCGGGGCTGCGGACTATGAATTGCTGAGGACCTTCGGCCGAGACGTGATACTTGCCGAAGCGGAGGCCGCGGCCAAGGCAGCGGAAGGGATCGCCGCGGCGCCTCTTGAAGACATCGCTGTCCCCAGGTTCGTGGCCGATGTCGGCAGCATGGACATTTCCTGCGTCAAAAAAAGCCACATCCAGCAGATGGACGCTGCCCTGGAGCGTATCCATACTGCCGGTGCCGGTCTGGCCGCGTTGATCGGCGCCACGGAAGAACGCCTTGCAGATGCGCAGCAACGTACGGGAGGAGACCCTGCGCTGAATGCCAGGCTGGCGGAACTGGAGGCGCAGCGTACGGAAGCTGTCCTTGACGGCAAGGACTGTCATGCACTGGACAAGGAACTGCTGGCGCTGGCAGAGGCACGCGCGGCGGATGACCTGCAGAAAAGACTGGCTGCCGGAGACGTTGCCGCGCTGGATGCACGCTGCGCTGCCCTGCGCGCCTCCCGTGAAAGGGTGGAAAAGCTGTACGAGAAGGTGACGGCCCGGCGCCATGTTTTTGAGGCCTGCATCATCGCGGCGGAATACAACGCTTTGGCAGCAAAACTGGCAAAGCATGTCCGGCGGTTCCTTGAACTGAAAGATCAGTCCGAACGCCTGGAGCCCGGGATCATCCTTCCCCGCACTTGCGGCCTTGGCGTGCACCGTATCCGTATCCCTGCCTTGGGGCTGCGCTGGAGCAAAGTTTCGCCTGATGGTGCCTTGAGCCCGAGCGATCCTTATGGCGAAGCGTACTTCTGCAAGGAAAACATCTAACCGGGATGGGCCCGCACTTGGGTGGCGGGCCCCAGGAGAAGGCTTGGTATGATCAGGGTACAGACCTACGATTCCGTCCCCCGGCGCATCCAGGCGGGCCCTATCGACCCCGGGGCGCCGCGTGGGGCCATCCAGGACGTACGCGGTACGGCGCAGGACAGCCTTTTGGCGGACGTGCTGGCGGCGGGGAAGCAGCTCACCGGTATCGGCATCCAGGAATACGTCAAAGACGAGACCACGCGCGTCAGTCAGTCCTTGCTGGGGATGCAGCAGGAGCTCAATGCGGAGCGCGACCGCTACATGGCCGAAAACAAGGGACAGGACGCCATCGGGGCCGGGCAGCATTTCGAGCAGTTCGCCAAGAAGGCAGCCCAGAAATACTTGCAAGAGGGTAAATTCTCCGGCCGCTTTGCGGAAATGTTCATGAAACAGGCGTCCGGGACTGCCCTGCATTTCACCGAACAGGGACAGGCCTACGGCCGGCAGCAGAAAAGCGCCTGGGAAGAATCCGTGCTGCAGGGCGATATGGAAGAGTTCCGGAAGCTCGTGGCGCAGAACTACGACAACCCGGAACTGATCGAGTTCAGCCGGGAGGCCCTGCGTCAGCGCATCGAAGGGATGCGGCCGGGCATGGACAACCGGGCGCTCTTTTCCCGCCTGGACAGCCAGACGGCGGGCAGCATCATCGAAGGCTACCTTGCCCACGATAACATCAGCGGTGCCCGCGGGGCGCTGGACAAATATCGTGACCTGCTGGGCGGGGAGGTGAATCGGGTCGAGGCATCCATCGCCTCCCATGCCAGGGCACTGGAGAGCCGGCGCAAAACGGACATCTCCCTCACGGCATCCGGCTTTGGGGATCAGATCGCTTATGGCATGGATACCGGTGATTTCTCCGCGGCCACCGCTACCGTCACCCGGTTGCGTGCTTTGGGAGCTGTCAGGGAAGCGGAAAAATTTTCCGCCAGCTTGCAGCTTTATCAAGCGGCGCAAGCTGCTCTTGGCGATAACGCTGAAGGCCCCCTGCTGGAGCAGGAAATGCGGGCCAGGGATGCTATGAATGCCCTGCTGACGCCGGACAATGCAAAAAACGCCATCGCCCTGCGGGACAATGTGGAAAAAACGCTCCGCAAGCGTCAGACGGCGTTTCTCAATGATCCTGCCGGCTATGTGGCGATGCTTCCCGCCATGCAGCAGGACGGGGCAGATCCGCAGCAGCCTGCCTCTTTTGCCGACCGTTCGCGCCGCCGTCTTGCCCTGCAGCTGGAGCTGGGGCAGGGCCTACCCTATACGCCACGCATCCTGACGGACAGCGAGGCCCAAAATGCCCGCAACGAGTATGACCGGCAGGAATCCCCCGCAGCGAAGGCCGCGTATCTCGGCAAGCTGCAGGCAGGAACCGGAGACTATTTTCCGCAGGTCTTGCGCGAGCTCAAGATGCCTCCGTCCGTCATGGCTGTGGCCCCTGTCTTCTCTTCCCTGCCGCAGCGGGAAGCCGGTCTGTTCCTGGAGGCCTCTGGTCTGAAACCTGGCGACATTCCCGGCGGCCATGACAGCGATCTGCGCAAAGAAGCCGAGGCCCGTGTGGACGCTTCGGACATCATGCAGGCCGTCACGGGCATGGCACAGGACCTGCCCACAAGTCCCCAGCTGCGTTCCCTGGCCACGCACATGCGCCAGGCCATGGTCAATGCCGACCTGCTGGGCCTTACACCCGACACGCTGGACGGCATGTTCACCGTGATCGACGACAGCGGCATGCGTCTGGTCATCCCCCGCTCCGCGCAGGTGGATACGGACGATCTGGAAGACGTGCTGCGGTCTGCCCGCAAGGACGTGTTCCGGGCATACATGCAGGCCAGCACGGCCGCAGCCGGCAGCTATGAGGACAGGCTCAACGCCGCAAAGGCACGGGCACTGGCGGAGAACGGTATCTTTATTTCCAGCGGGGACGGTACGGGAGCCGTCCTTGTGGACCCTGTGTCTGGTGCTCCGGTGGCCCTGCCTGACGGGAGGCTGGTGCGCGTCCCGTATGCGGAGGTTCCCGCCAGGGCCCGGAAGGCCAGGGACGCACGCATGAAGCAAGATCTGCAGGAAGCCGTGGACACGGCCATGGAGGGGTTCTGATGTTTGGATACGCCGAGCAGGAAAGGAAGCCCATGACGCCCGAACGGCTGTTCAGCCAGGATACGCCCCTGCCCGTCCCCGATGTCGGGGAGTACCTGGGAGCGCATGCGGCCCAGGGCTTCGACTTCACCATCACCGGGCGCGTGTGGGAAGAAACCACCATCCGGCAGGCCGAAAAAGCCGCCGGTGAATACAGTGAGGACTACCAGCAGCAGCAGCTCGTCATGGGGCTGACAGGGATTTCCACCCCTCTGGCGCCGCACCCTGCCGCCATGTCGGAAGCGGACTGGAAAGCGTCCTCCTGGTATCGCAAGGGCATGGCTTACCGCCCGGACATGACGCCCACACGGGCGCGCATCATGGCGGAGAACTACGACCGGCGCCGCTACCGTGACGCGCTCATCTCCCGGGGGGACGAGGTCTTCAATCCTGCCCTGCGGGCGCTCGGCCTGGGGGCCGTCATGCTGGGCAGTCTGCCCGATCCCGTGAACTTCATTCCCTTTGCCGGGGGCGTGAAAGCGGTAGGTGCCGGTCTGCGCGGCAGCATCATGGCTGGCCTCAAAACGGGCGCCATCGAGGGCGCGGCCGGTTCCCTGGCAGCTGATGCCCTGGTTCTGCCGGATCTGGCCGCACGCGGAGAGGATGCGGGCTTTGCCGACGCCATGCTGGACACGCTGTTCGGTGCCGCACTGGGTGGGCTGCTGGGCGGTATCGGCGGCGGTGCGGGCCACTGGTGGCAGACCAGGACGCGGCAGGGCGATGCTGTCCCGGAAGGACGCCATGCCGGTACTGATTTGTTGCGCGTGGGCCTGCCCGCAAAAGACAGGCTGACCATAGCCAAGGCCTTTGAAAAAGGGCTTGCCGATCTGTCCGCCGGGCATCCTGTGAATGTGGCACCCATTTTTCGGGAATCGGACGCACTGGCTCGGGCGTATGATCTGGTACGGGCCGATCCGTTGGGCGGCCCGCCGGACGAGGTGCTGGCTACGCTCCGCCCGGAAGACATCGAGGCCGTCCTGGTCCATCGAGGCCCGGCACTGGAGCGTGACGGGCGGATCGTGGTGCAGGGCCGGGCCTTGCAGCGGGTCACGGGCTCAAAAAGCGGCTTCGGTATGGTGAAGATCATCTTCGGCCACGGGGAAGGAGGCAACAAAACGCCGGACATGCCGCCGGTCACGAGGGAAGAGGTCATTTCCCTGCCGCGGCTGGTACGGGATTTCGAAGGGTTTGTTGAGGGCGGCCATCGTGTATGGCGCATCCCGCGTGAAGACGGCAATGTGCTGCGCATCGTTACACGACACGGGGAAGACAGGCCGGGAGAACGGCTGGTCAGCATGTATGTGGGGCCGTTGAAGGAAGGGGAGGGCGTGTCACGAAAAAAGCCCCCTGCTGCGTCCTCCGTCCCAGGTTCCTCCCGAAACGAAGATACCGGCCGGGGGATTGATGTTTCACACCCGGCGGGCAAGCAAGGGGCCAGTCACATGACTGCTTCCAGTATGCCCGAAGGCCGCCCCGTGGTCAATTATGTCGTGGAGCAGCAGGATGCCTACGCACCGGCCCCGCCGCTGCGGGAAGGGATGTCCGCTGACGGGCCGGAGGGACTTTCCCCCCTGCCGGAGGAAATGCGGGTCATGGAGCTGGAACAGGCGCAGGCCCTGACGGAACGCGATCAGCTGGAGCTGGCACAGGCCAGGGAGGCAGAACTCCAGGCCGCGAGGCTGGACGAGCTGGGGCAAAGCATCGTGGAATGCGTATGGAGGGCGGAATAATGGCTATCTCACGGACCGACTGTATCCGCGCCCTGCAAGAGGCAGGGGCCCCTGCCGTGGAGGCCGCGGGCATCATCGACCGCATGATGCGGGAAAAGAGGGACTTGCAGGCCGCAGGGAAGAACAGTCCGCAGGAGCTTTCCCGTGCCTGGAGCAAGCTGCAGGCCGACAACAAACGGCTTGCCGCCATGAAGCGCCGGCAGGCCGCGCTCAATATCGTACGCCGCAACGAGGCAAGGGCTTTCCTGGCTTCGGTGCGGGCCCAGGGCTTCACCTCCCTGGACGGACTGCAAGCCATGCTGGTGGGCAGCAGCAAGCGTTTTGACGGGGCGCGGGCCTCCATCTCCTTTCAGCGCAAGGGGATCTTCGCTTCCTGGACCGTGCCCATGATCCGCGAGCTCGAGGCCGTGGGCGACGGTACGGCCCTGACCCTGCTGCGGGAGGACAAGGCCTTCCATGACGACGTATTCCGCGAGATGCGCAGCCCGCACAGCACCGGCAACGACGATGCCCGCGCCGTGGCGGACATCTTTGCCCGCTACGGGGAACAGGCCATCGACCGCCAGAACGCCAACGGCTCCGACATCCGCAAGCGCAAGGGCTGGACGCCGCAGATCCATGACGAGCACAAGATGCTCCAGGCAGGCAAGGAGGCCTGGGTGGACTTCATCCTTGCCCGGCTGGACAGGTCGCGCACCTTCGGCGCCGATGCCTTCCCTGACGAAGAGGCCCGGAAGATCCTCCGGGAGACATATTCCGAGCTGGTCACGGGGGAGGACCGCACCCGGCGCCTCCATCCTGAAGACAGTGCCGCCACGGCCCCGGACAGCAGGGAGCAGGGCAGCCGCGTCACCATCATGAGCAAGGCCCGGGTGCTGCATTTCCGGGACGCCGATGCCGCCATCGAATACCATGACACGTTCGGCCGGGGGAATCTGTTCGACGCCATGATCCACCAGCTGGACGCCGCGGCCCGGCGCGTCTCCCTTGCCGAGCGTCTGGGCCCCAACCCGCGCGCCATGGTCATGTCCCTGGTGGAGGATGAACGCACCGCCATCAGGGGGGACCTGTCCCTTTCCGAAGAAGAGAAAAACAGGCAGATCAGACAACTGGACAGCGCCTTCGGCCACGATCGTTTTTTGCCGGGCAAGGGGAACAACTGGCTTGCGGAACTGACCGGGGAGACGAACCGGGCGGCAAGCCCCACGCTGGCACGGGCCGGATACCTGCTGCGCAGCGTCCAGACGCTTTCCAAGCTGGGGAGCGCGGCCCTGGCTTCGGTCTCCGATGTGGGCACCAAGGCGGCCAGCATGCGCGTCAACGGCCTGACCTGGGGCGAGGCCATCCAGGAAAGCGTTTTGCAATATGTCCGGCGCTACAGTGCACGGCAAAAGGAGATCGCCGGGCAGACAGGCGCCTTCCTCGATTATCTTTCCGGGGAGCTCGCCGCCCGCTGGGATGCGGATGCCTCCCTGCCGGGCCTGCTGGCCGACCTGAACAATGCCATGTTCAAATACAGCGGCCTGAACTGGATCACGGAAAAAGGGCGCAGCGCCATGACGCTGTGGCTCTCCCGCCATATCGGCGCCGCAGCGGGCAAGGCTTTCGACCAGCTGGACGAGGCGCGGCGGGCCATGCTCCGTTACCACGGGGTGGACGCCCCCCGCTGGGAAGTGCTGCGCCACATGATCCAGCGCGACGAGGGCGGCACGGCCTACTTTGCCCCCGTGACGGCACGCGATCTGCCGGAAAGCCTGCTGGAACCGCTCCTGCCGGAGACTCTGCAGCAGGCGACCTTTGCCCGCCGGGTACAGGAATCCCGCACCATACGCCGCCGCATCAAAGCCGACAACCGCCGCCGCATGGGGGAAGACCCCGAAGCGGCGCGGACACCCCTTCCCGCGGCTCCGGACAAGGCCGCCTGGATGGAAGCGCGCCGGCAGGCCCAGGACAACCTGCGCGACCGTCTGGAAACGGATTCCCTTGCCATGCTGGCCGATGAAGTGGCCTTCGGGGTCATCGAAGCCGATGATGCCACCCGTGCCGTCACCAGGCAGGGGACACGACCGGGGACGCCCGCCGGGGAAATGTGGCGCCTTGTCATGCAGTTCAAGAGCTTCCCCATCGCCTATATGCAACGCATCCTCGGCGGGCGGCGCTGGATACGCGGCGAGCGTCAGCAGGGGCTGACCTACGGCTGGACGGCCCGATCCGTCGGGCAGGGGCTGGGACGGGACATCCCGGGCGTGGTCTGCTTCGCCATCATCTCCCTTGCCCTGGGCTATGCCTCGCAGACGCTCAACGATTTCGTGCGGGGCAAGACCCCGCGCGATCCCCGCAAAGGGGAGACCTGGGCAGCTGCCGCGGCCCGATCCGGCGGTCTGGGCATCTACGGGGATTTCCTGTTCGGCAAGCTCAACCGCTACGGCAACACGGCCGTGGAGACGCTGGCCGGCCCTGTAGCCACAAGCATGCTGAATGCCGCTTTTGCCATCCCGGGCCATGCGCTGCGCGGGGACGGGGAGGCAGCGGCCAAGGACGCGGCAGCCATTGCCCTGAACAATGCGCCTTTCGTCAACTTCTGGATGACGCGCGGCGTGCTGGAGTGGGCCTTCCTCTACCATGTGCGGGAATCCCTTTCCCCTGGGGTGCTGCGCCGCATGGAGCGCCAGGCCCAAAAGGAATACGGACAACGCTATTTCGTTTCTCCCACGCAAGACAGGCTGCGGCCCTGGTAAACGCATCACCTGCCGGGAATGACGGCCTTTCTGGTGGCGGCGATACGGAAGACGGGGACGCCAACGCAAGACCTGGATGCAAGGATAAAAGGGGGACAGGGGGCATCTGCTCCATGGCATGAAAATAAAGTGTTGGTATTTTTGTTGGTATCCCAATTTTTACAAAAATATAACACTTAGAATTTATTGTATAAAATGTGTGATTTTTGTTGACGCACGACCACCATGGCATATAAGCCCCTGATGCGAGAGCGTCAGGGGCTTTTTGCGTCTGTGGGGCCGGGGTGTCCGCAGATGATGAAGACGGGCCGTCCCGAAAGGGGCGGCCCGTTGGTGTTTTCGGCGCAGTACGGTGCACGGTGGAGCGGGAAGCGGCGGAAAAAGCAAGGGCCCGGGAGGACACGGAGAACATCCTTCCCGGACCCTTGGGAGCCGTCGTCTGCAGCCGACAGGCTCCATGATCTTGTCTGCATGCTAATGTTGGGGGGCGCCTTTCCCGGTCAGGGGGCGGGAATGTTCCCGCTCTTCCGTTGGCTCCGTCCCTTCCGTTTTCTTGCCCAGGGCCAGCAGGACCACACCGCCGAAAAGCAGGCCCATACCGGCCAGCTCCTGGCCGCCGACGGGCTCATGCAGCAAAAAGATGCCCCAGCAGGCAGCGCCCAGCGGTTCCACCAGGGCCAGCGTGGCGGCCATGGCCGTGGGGGTGCGGCGCAGCCCGGCCAGCGTGAGGCTGAAGGCCAGGGCCGCGGTCACGACGCCCAGATACAGGGCCATTCCCAGCCCCTGGGGCTGCAGCAGCCAGAGCGGCGGCGTGCAGAAATGGACGGGCAGCAGCAGGATCCCGCTGCCTGCACAGAGCAGGAGCATGATGTGTTCCGGCGCGTGGACCCGGCCCAGAGGCTTGCTGAAGACGAAGTAGGCGCCGTAGCAGGCTCCCGCCAGCAAGGGCAGGATCAGGGCGGCCGTGCTGGCGCCCTGGCTGCCGCCCAGATTGAGCAGCACGAGTCCCGCCAGGGCCAGGGCCGTGGCGGGGTACCAGATGCGGGCAGGCCTTTCGCCCAGGATGATGCGCGCCAGGATGGCCGCCATGACGGGAGAGAAGCCGATGGCCGTCACCGTGCCCACAGCGACGCCCGCCTGCTGGACGCCCCAGAAGAAGAACACCTGGAAGCCCAGCAGGCCCAGCGTGGCGGGGATGAGCCAGCGCAGCTGCCAGTGTCGCAGGCCTGCGGGCAGGGAATGGCGGCAGGCGCACCAGGCCCAGAGGGCCAGCGCCCCGATCTGCATGCGCAGCGCCCCGATGCCCAGGGGGTGGCTGCCATCCGGAGCCAGGGCCTGCACGGTGCCGGTGGTGCTGAAGCATAGGGCGCCGAGGATGATGCACAAAGGACCGCCAGCCAGCAGGGAGGAGCCGCAGGAAAGCCGCCCGAGGCTCGCTGTGATGCTCATGGTTCGTCAACTCCATAGATAAGGACGTTCGCCAGTCCGCATGTGCAGGCCGGTGATGGGGATCACAAAGCTGTGCCGAGTGTCACAAGCTTGTCTGTGGTCAGCAATTTCCATGCCGCATCAGGGGTATTTATGGAATATGCAATCATATTGATCGAATAGCGTTTGTTTGGTCGTCGGCGGCGGGCAGAGTGGCCTGGAACAGGGGAACCATGGTGCGTGATGGATGGCCTTGCCGGTGGGCCCCCTGACAGGCTGGGCTGCATAAGGCTGATAAATCAAGCTACTGGAGAGAGGGGCGGCTGGAGGCCTTTGAGAAAGGGAAGGTTAGACAAATAATCACAAGCATCCCTTTTTTTACATAATGTAATATAAATTTTAATATAAAAATCAAA
>ENA-UEQP01001356-UEQP01001356.1-human-gut-metagenome-genome-assembly--contig:-NODE-1356-length-22853-cov-5.722120_pt1 | contig 22853 bp, 22 predicted proteins | sample MGYA00242951_ERZ507951 | MGnify/ENA primary metagenome ERZ507951 (study PRJEB26167, sample SAMN06115539) | human gut metagenome | host: Homo sapiens | place: China:Shanxi | collected 2015-11-18...
TTGAAGGTATAGATATCAAACAACCTAACATTCAGGAACAGAATCCTGAGTTATATACTAAGTACTTGGAGAACTTATGCGAATATAAAAAGAACCAGGAACACAAGCTAGTATACGCTTGGTTTGACAATAGTGAAAAGGTTCCTTATAATCGTGGGCAACACATGAGCGACTTACCTGACAGTATTGACATTGTTATATTAACTCATCCGAAAGAGTTAGTACCTTTCGAGAGAGAAGAAATAAAGATTTTAAAAGATAAAGGGACAAAAGTAGCTTATGCGGTTAGTTATGATGATATCAAAGCTAAATATGACGAAGAGCAGATAACGGCTTCCCAAATACAAATGAAAGAAAACTCAGAAAATACATTTGACGGCTTTCTAAGAGAAGAAGTAAAAAAGCAACTGGCATATTCGGAAACTTTCGATGGAGTCATCATCAAATTCAATGGGAAAAACCCAAAATACATGACAGATGAGGATAGAGTATCCTACGAAGCAACTCAAGAAGTATTCTTTAATACAATATCTGAATGGGAAAAAGAAAACAAAAACAAATTTCTTTCTTTTCAAGGAAAGCCACAGAATATAATAAAGAAAGAGCAATTGAGTCGTTTTCTCCATATTATAATAGAATTCTATCAAGTAACCGATGTGAATAAATTCTCTCTTACTATTCAGGATTGCCTAGAGCCGGGAGTACCTACTGACCGTTTTATAATGGCAGTTTCCACACCTTCTTTAGATTCCTCTGATACAACAACCGGTTATCTGGGAAAAGAGCTAGCTACCATTGAAACGGCTTACTGGATTACATCTATTTCTTCGGAATATAATAAATCCGGTATCGCAATTGATAATGTTCAGAATGATTATTATCAAACAAACGGTACTTACCGTAATGTAAAAGAGGTTATTAATATTATGAACCCAGCCCCCATCAAATAACTCAACTATCATGAAACTACAAAAATCATACAGTATTATATTGGGACTACTGATCAGTGTATTCACAGGATGCAACGATGACACAGAGAATTTTTCCAACAATATCTTCATGAGTTCCACTACTCCCGAGAATATCTTGGTAAAATCCAATATAGAGTCCGATGAACGGACTTTTCAGGTAGAAATGGCAAAGCCGGAAGCTACGGATGTAGAATTCACTATTAAAGTGGATCCTTCATTAATCTCTACGTACAAAGCGATTTACTATACAAATGACGTAGAAGAACTACCGGAGAAACATTACTCTCTTTCTACTACAACGGGAAAGATTCAGGCCGGTAGCGTTATTTCAGCTCCAATTACCGTATCTTTTACAGAAATCAATCAACTGAATATTGATAAAGTATACATACTTCCTATCACAGTAAACAGTGCTAGTATCAATATTCTCGCATCATCACGTACATTCTATTATGTATTTAAAGGGGCTTCACTTATCAACAAGGTGGCAAATATCAAAGAGAATAACATCTATGTAGACTGGAAAAATCCAGAAGTTGTTAATAACCTCAATACATTAACAGCAGAAGCTCTGATCCGTCCTCACAGTTTCAACAATGCACTTAATACATTAATGGGTATTGAAGGAAAATTTTTATTCCGTTTTGGTGACAGTGGTGACAATGTACCCAGTAACCATTTACAGATCGCAGGAACTTCATCGCAGACCAATATTCATATCGAAAGAGATGTGCCATTAGAAGAGTGGTTACATATCGCTATTACCTATGACGCAAGTGCAAAAAATTTAAAAGCTTACTACAATGGAGAATTAGTAACCGATAGCCGAATGGATATTGGTGCTATTGATTGGGGCATTCCTCACTCCGACGAATCTAACGGTAAACCACGCTGTTTCTGGATAGGCTATTCATATAATAATGAACGATGGTTAGACGCAGATATTGCTGAAGTACGAATTTGGAACCGCGTATTAAGTGAAGAGGAAATTAATGCACAGGATCATGCATATGATGTAGATCCTAATTCTCAAGGATTAGTGGCCTACTGGAAACTAAATGATGGTATTGACGAGATAAAAGATTATTCCGTAAATGGTAATAATGCAACTCCCTCTTCAAAATTAACCTGGGTAGACGTTTCTCTTCCCGCTAAAGAGGATTAATTATCAACAATTTTAATTAGAATTAAGTTATGAAATATACGAGATTTATCAAATCATCTTTTTGGATTGCGATATTAGCCTGTACGAGTAATCTATTTATTGCCTGCGAAGATGATATTACTATATCATCTGAAAACAAATCATTTGGCAATATAGAAGGTAACTTTGGCTATGTCAAATCTGCAGCCGGAGCAAAAGCCCTAACCTCCATAACTATTAATGGAGATAAACACGGTACTGGACACTTATATTTTGAACTGAATAAAGCTGCCAATAAAGATATTACGGTTACATTCAAAATCGACGAATCAGTGCTAAAAGCTTACAATCAAGCCAATGGAACCAACTATCCAATGTATCCGACGGATAAGCTTTCATTAGAAAATGAAGGAGTCACAACAATCTCGGCAGGGAAGCAAAAATCTTCATCTATTGAGTTAGATATTCAGTCCGGAGGAACAATAGGTACTACGTATGCAGTTGCAGTATCTGCAACTGCTTCAGACGGAATTGAGACTTCAAGCAATAATCAGTCCTATATCTATCTTGTAACTCCACAAGCTACCCTGCCCAATACGGAGAAAGGAACAGTCAAAACAATTTGTTACATAGAGGTGAATAACGAGAATATATTGAATACAGGCGAATATACTATGGAAAACAGCGGGAAGCCCTTTTTCGATATTGTCAATGTTTTTGCAGCTAATATCCGTTTAAATGAAGAAGGAAAACCATATGTATATTGCAACCCACAAGTAACCTTTGTTTTGGAGAATGCCGATAAGCTCATCCGCCCATTGCAACAAAAAGGAATAAAAGTACATTTAACCATTTTAGGTGATCATACACCGGCTGGGATGAGAAGTTTGGGAGATGAAGCCGCTAAAGATTTTGCCAAAGAACTAAAATCCTATGTGGATATCTATGGATTTGACGGCATCAGTTTTGATGATGAATGGTCAAACTACGACTTGGTAGCAGGATATCCCGGTTTAGTGACACCTTCACAAGAACAATATAGCCGCCTAATTTATGAGTGTCGGCAAATAATGCCTGATAAACAATTTGGAGTATACTGGTGTAAGCAAGAAAATGGTGGTGCTTCTATCAATTATCCCTTAGGAGAGGTCGAAGGTAAAGACGTAAATGATTTATTAGACTACACTGTTTATGGAAACTATAATTTATGGGATAAACTAGGTCATATTGACGAGGGAAAACAATGTCCTTATGCTATAAATCTAACAGAAGGAGGAAATCCCAACTCTATATATCTAAATCAAATAAAAGACAGCTGGGGATATTTTGCCCTTTATAATTTACAGATATCTAAGAATTCTGAAACAATCATTAATCAAGTTGGAGAAACATTATACGGAGAGAAAGTTAATTGGACTGGACAAATATACGGAAGAACAGATTTTACATCTTCAGAAACAACAACCCGTATTAATTACAAATACTATCTTGGAGAATGGAATGTCACAGCAAGTTGTATTTCATGGGTAAATAATTCTTGGAATCAATGGGCAGGAAACATGAAATTCACAATAAAAATAGAAGAGAAAGTCGAAAATGAATCCTATTATGTATATGGAATACAACCTTATGATCAAATTCTTAAAAAGTATCCACTAATTATGAACTATAATCAAGAAACTACTCAAATAAGTATTCCAATTCCGCAAACGATTCATGAACCTGATGAAGAAAATCCTCTTTTATGGCAAATGAGTTATGCTACAATTGGTTATCCCAAAACTGCTAATACGTTGAAAAAGGTTGAAACAACTGGTAATATTATTGGAGCATTTTATAATGGCACGCTATATTTAGAAGCCAATGGAACAGCAAGAATGCAGACATTAATACCATTCTGCTCCAACGATAAAGGAAGCACTTGGTTATATTTGCATACAAACTTTACAGATAAACATCCTAAAGCAAGTTTCACATTAACTAGAAATTAAAAAATACAAGGCAACTACTTCATTGCAAGTCAGTTGCCTTTTTAATGCTTTAGATTTTCTTTGGTCTCCAACCACTTACTTATACACATACTTCAACCAGTACTCGAATGCAGGACCCTGAATTTCAATCACGTTTCCGGGCAATACATCAATCAAATCTTTTTTCAAAGTCGCTTTCCGCAGTTTTTTTATATTAGCGGAAGTTCCCAATTTATATTTAGTCAAAACTTCCTTAGAAGAAAAATTAGGAACTCCATCAGCAACAGCAAGCAGGAAATTTATCTGTTTAGGTGTCAATGTATCAATAATATTGGCAAACAATAGGTTTAATTGATCAATCAGACTATTGAAAGCTTTTTCAACATTTTTCTGCGTACAGCCACTGTCCGGTGTACGAAACCACACTTGCTGGCTAAGTTACTGGGTATAGTAAGGATGATTTTTCATCTTATCAGCGATAAGTCTGGACTATTCGTCCGTATAAAAAAAGGTGTATCCATAACAAACTATTTTGTGATAAATATAGAAAGCATGAAATCAGTTGATTTGAAATCAATCGATTTCAAATCAACTGATTTCATGCCAATAATCAAGAAGAATGGCTTCATCCAAAAGCCACAGAAAGTCCGGCACCAGGTAAGACACCGTTCCTCGTTGCCGGACTTTATAAGACCTGAAAGTCCGAATCACTCCACTTGTTCTTTCGGATAATTCACCAGATACAACGTTTTCGTTGCCCGAGTAAAAGCTGTGTACAACCATCGGAAATAATCGGGTGTCAGATACTCGTCCGTCATATATCCCTGATCCAGGAAAACATTCTGCCACTGCCCGCCTTGCGCTTTATGACAAGTCACGGCGTATGCATACTTCACCTGTAAGGCATTATAGTGCGGATCGGCTTTCATCTTTTTCATCCGGTCGCGCTTATTGGGAATATCGGCATAGTCCTCAAGCACGGCATAGAACAAACGGTCATTATCCGCTTTCGGCAGCGCGGGCGAATCCGAATGCAGAGTATCCAACAATAAGTTCGCATCGAGTTCAAAATCATTCTGGTCGGGAAATCTCAAGGTGACCTCCGCAAAACGGAATCCATACATCTCACGGGTGCGACGGACACGACGGACAACGGCTATTTCACCATTGGCTATGAAATCCATTTCCTTATACTTCTCTGTCCAATAATAGTTATTCTTGGCCACCATCAGCATATCGCCTGTATTCAATTCGTCTTCACGCCATAGGATTTGCGCACGTATCCCATTATTATATAGGTTCGCACGTTTATTGGAACGGCAAATCACGATTGTCTCATCCATCCCGTCGTGGTCATAGCAGCTTGTCAATTCTTCTATCAGTTCCGTGCCCGGCACTTGCTTAATATCAGGAAAGCCCGTTATCTTTATCTTAGGCAAAGAGTAACATTCGTCTTCCGCTATCAATTGCCTCAACTGCGTGGCATTCCACAAGATACCGGACTCTTGCACCTGGCGGACTACCTGAGTCAGGCTAATCTCACGGACTTCAAGCCCGTATCCTTTCAATGCATCGGCAAAAAGCGCCGGACTCAATTCCTCCCCCACCGGAGGAAGCTGCGCCGTATCCCCCATCAACAAAAGACGACACCCCTGCCCCGAATAGACAAATTGTATCAAGTCATCCAGCAAACGTCCCGTACCGAACACGCTGCCGGACAGACCTTCGTTGGAAATCATAGAGGCTTCGTCCACAATAAACAAGGTGTTTGTAGTAAGATTGTCATTTATGGAGAAATTAGTAAGCTCGTTGGAATAGGACTGTTGCCGGTATATCTTCTTATGAATGGTGAAAGCGGGATGACCTGCATACGCCGAAAAAACTTTTGCGGCACGTCCCGTAGGAGCCAACAATACAGACTTCTGCTGCAACTGATCCATCGTTTTCACCAATGCTCCGACCAGAGACGTCTTACCGGTACCGGCGTAACCTCTCAAGATAAAAACTTCATCCGCCAGAGTAGACAACAGGAACTCTGAAAGAGATTTTACAGCAATTTCTTGCTCTAAAGTTGGTTGGTAAGGAAAATTTTCCTTAATTTGCCTTTCTAAATAGTTATTTATCATTTTTGTACGAGAAAAAAGTTCGAGGAACTATCGTATTTAAATATATTTATTCTATTTTTGCGATGCGAATATAACAACTAAAAACATAATTTATCATGAAAACAGTATTTAATATTGTATTGGTGCTCTGTGCTGCCGCATTGGTTTACATCTGCTACGCCAGTATCATGGGTCCTATCAATTTTGAAAACGCAAAAAAAGACAGAGAAAAAGCAGTCATTGCCCGTTTGATTGACATCCGTAAAGCACAGCAGGAATACCGCACGCTTAATCACGGAATGTATACAGACAAATTTGATACGCTGATTGACTTCGTTAAAAATCAAAAGCTACCGTTCGTAATGAAAATGGGTATGTTGACAGACAAGCAGTTGGAAGACGGACTGACTGAAAAGAAGGCAATGGCTATCATCAACAAAGCCAAGAAGACAGGCAAATATGACGAAGTCAAGAAATGGGGACTCGAAGGTTTCAAACGTGATACTATGTGGGTAGCCGTTATGGATACTATCTTCCCTAAAGGATTCAATCCGGACTCTATGAGATATATTCCTTACGGAAACGGTGCTCAGTTCGAAATGAATGTTAAGAATGATACCGCTAAATCCGGTGCTCCTGTATTCTTGTTCGAAGTGAAAGCTCCGTACGAAACTTATCTGGGTGGTCTTGACAAACAGGAAATCATTAACTTAAAAGATGTTCAGAGCAAATTGGGTAGATACTGCGGTTTGATGGTAGGTTCTATCGATACTCCGAACAATGGTGCCGGTAACTGGGAATAATGATTGATTTTACTAAATCACAACAATATACTTTATCCATCCGTCTTAGTACGGATGGATTTTCTTTTTCTATCTATAACCCGATTCACGACAATTCGCTGTCGACGATAGAGAAAGAGACGGATGCTTCTCTGTCTCTTACCGCTAATTTGAAAACTACTTTCCGCGAATCGGACTTTCTAAACCACTCCTACAAACGAGTTAACATCATGATGGCTGACAAGCGTTTTACTATCGTGCCACTGGACTTGTTTGAAGAAGAACAGGCGGAACTTCTATTTTACCATAATCATCAGAAACGGGAAAACGAGACGGTGATCTGCAATATTCTCAAAAAGAATAATGTAGCTATCATTTTCGGTATGGACAAGAGTGCACATACCTTTCTGAGCGAACAATACCCCGAAGCTCATTTCTATTCTCAATCTACCCCGCTCATCGATTATTTCTCCGTCAAGAGCAGGCTGGGAAACAGTAAAAAGATGTACGTTTCCATACGTCGGGAAGCAATTGACATTTATTGTTTTGAACGGGGACATCTGCTTTTAGCCAATTCTTTTGAATGCACGCATACGGAGGACCGCATTTATTATCTGTTGTATGTCTGGAAACAAATGGAGTTCAATCAGGAAAGGGACGAACTGCATCTGACCGGGACGCTTCCGGATAAAGAAACTCTGATGAGTGAACTGAAAAAGTTTATATTACAGGTATTTATCATGAATCCTGCCACTAATATTGATATGCAGGCCTTATTGACATGCGAATAACCAGTGGTTAACGGAGAGACGATAAGGCAGTCTGTTTTTTTTATTTCTTCTTAGGGGTAATGAAACCAATAGGATTACGCGGCTTGTCTGCCAATGCTTTTTGCGCCTGCAATTCGGCTAACGTCTGATTTATCAACTCCAATTGCATACGAGTGTCGTCATTGATGTCGTTGTAGTCTGCGAACACTTCTTCGATATACTCTTTCAGTTCCTTGACTTCACGCTGTAGTTCATGTACCGGATTTGATGGTGGCAATGTCAACAACCGGCGCACGGCAACAAAAGCACGCATTATATTTATATTAACTTCTATCGCCAAATCGGAGTTAAGAACACTACTAAGCATTGCAACTCCCAACTCAGTGAAAGCGTAGGGCATATAACGAATACCACCTCTTTTTGAGGTGCAGTTTTTGCACCTCAAAGATTCCCATTCAGAATCAGTAAGTTCAAACATGAAGCCACTTGGAAAGCGTTTAAGGTTACTTTTCACCGAACGTTTTAAATACTTCGTCTCCGTCCCATACATTTCTGCCAAATCAAAATCCAGCATAACCTTTTGCCCACGTATGTCATAAATCTTACTCTGTATTACTTCGAGTTGTTCCATCTTATTCTACTTTGGTATTATTCTTTTAGCACAATTGAGGCAGGCGATTGATATACTGTCAGACTTGGGCTGTATTCTATTGGGGAATATCTTTTCTGCAAAAGTAAGCAAAAGTAAGCAAATGTGTTCAATGTAACAAGTAAGCGCCAATCAATATATATTGCTATATCAAAAAGAATCTGTATCTTTGACCATGAAAAGTCTACCAAAACAGTCTGATTCATCAATGTCGTTACTATACTGTTACTTCCAAGCAGGGGAGGCAGGCTTTTCATCAGTGATATTCAATACATTATAAAAGGTTATGATCTTATGCGAGTAATCAGCGGTATTTACAAACGAAGAAGATTCGATGTGCCACGAACATTCAAAGCACGTCCTACAACAGATTTTGCCAAAGAGAATCTGTTTAATGTACTCAATAATTATATCGACTTCGAAGAGGGAGTCAGCGCATTGGACTTGTTTGCCGGAACCGGAAGCATAAGTATCGAACTTGTATCAAGAGGCTGCGACCGTGTAATCAGCATTGAGAAAGAACCTGCTCATCATGCGTTCATCTCCAAAATAATGAAAGAGGTGAAGACAGACAAATGCCTGCCGATACGCGGGGATGTATTCAAATTCATCAAGGGCAGCCGCGAGCAGTTCGATTTCATCTTTGCCGATCCCCCTTACGCTTTAAAGGAACTGGAGACAATCCCCGAACTTATCTTCCAAAACAATTTACTCAAAGAGGGAGGCTTATTAGTATTGGAGCACGGAAAGGACAATAACTTTGAGGAAAATCCGTATTTTGTAGAAAGGAGAGTATATGGAAGCGTGAACTTCTCTATCTTTCGTTTTACAGCAATGGAGCCAACAAACGGACAATAGACTCTACCGCTTTTTGTCTCCACGAACGCTTCACCCAATTCTTTAAGAATATCTGTGTGCTTTCCCGTTGGTCTTGCAGGAATATCTCCTTCATCTCAAGTGCAGTGTTCACATCGTATATAAAGGCGTTCACCTCAAAATTATGCTCAAAGCTACGGAAGTCCACATTGGTGGAGCCTACTGTAGAAAGCATATCATCCGAAACCATAAGTTTGGAATGCAGGAAGCCTTTTTTATAGAAATAAACCTTCACACCTGCTTGCATCACATCAGCCAGGTAGGAGCAAGAACCAAGATGGGTGATTCTATTATCGGCATGTTCCGGCAACATCAAACGTACGTCTACTCCGGATAATGCCGCCGTCTGCATAGCAGCCAATATTTGTTCGGTCGGCAAGAAATAAGGTGTTTGCATATAGAAATATTTCCTTGCACCGGTTATGGCTACGGTCAGTCCCTGCATGATTTCTTTCCAAGGACCGATAGGTTCGCTGGTAACGATCTGTACCAGTGAATTTCCATAAGAGTCTATTTTCGGGAAATAACGGGAAGCGGTTATCAGAGTACGGTCTACGAAATACCAATCGAGCAGAAAAGCCGTCTGCAAACCGTGTACCGCCTTACCTTCTATCATGATGTGCGTGTCTCGCCAGATTCCCCAAGAGAAACCGCGCATATAACGTTCCGCCAGATTCATTCCTCCTACAAAGCCTACCTGCCCGTCGATAACAACAATTTTCCTATGATTCCGATAATTCACCCTACTTGTGAATAAGGGGAAGCGGACTTTCAAGAAGCTCCTCACCTCAATACCCGCATTACGCATTTCCTCAAAAAAGCGGTTAGGAACATGCCAGCAACCTACGTCATCATAAATCACCCGTACCTCAACTCCCTGCATGGCTTTCTCTATCAATACATCTCTGACCATACGCCCGATAGCGTCATCCTCAAAGATATAATATTCCATGTGGATATGCTGCTTCGCTTTTTGCAATTCACGCAGTAAAGACTGAAGTTTAGTATAACCTTCCGTATAGACGGCTACCCGGTTTCCTTCGAACGGAAAGGCTTGGTTGGTATGCTGGAATAGTTGGATAAGACGGGAATATTCGTATTGGACTTCCGAGCAATCTTGCGCCAAGTATTCCGCCATCGGCTTCTTGAGGAGACGGTCATAACTCTTCCTCCCGATAATCCGTTCGCGACGCTGGCTGCGCCCAAAGAAAAAATAAAAGACAAGACCTACAATGGGCAGAAAAAGCAAGATCAGTATCCAAGCCATAGTCTTAACCGGATTCCGGTTGTCAAGGATAATGATAACAATCGTACCGATGATGGCCCCGAAATAGAGAATATCAAAAGCCACCGTTGCAATCTGAGCAAGTATGTAATTCCAGTCTATCATAGGAATCTCTTCTTAAAGCGGATACTAAGCAACAAATATAGAGTAATTTATCGGATAAACAAAAAAGTCCCGGCAACAACTCTCGTTCGTTACACCGGGACTTCCTTTTTATCTATATTCACTTATCCTCAAAAACGCATCATCCGACCCGGACCACCGCCGTGTGGTCCACGTGGTCCACGATGACCACCTCCGTCAAATCCGCCTTGGCGCATATTGCCACGAGCTTCTTTATTTCCAAAAACATTCAGACGATAAGAAAAACGAAGCATACAGTAACTGTTTATTCCATTATACTCAGAAACGGAACGCATATCGGCCGTCAACGAACGACTGATATTGGACTGCTGTCTCAGAATATCGTATATCTCTAAACTGATTGTCGCAGCATTACCTTTCAGGAAGTTCTGAGCAATCTGCGCATTCCAGATAAGCTCATTCTTATTCATGCTGGCGTCACGATAACCACGACGTGCATTGTTGGTTATGTTTGTCGACAATGTCATACTCCAAGGCAAAGAAATATTGGTGCTTGCTCCATATCCGAACGTATATGGTTCCTGATTGTTCTCTGGACGCAGCTCATTACGCTCGAAATTATAGTTGATCGAGCCATTAATAGTAAACTCAAACCAATCATTACGGAAAGTTCCATTCAGATTCTCACCCAAAGTCAACGTTGTACTCGTGTTCTTATCATTCACCTGTGTACTTTCGTTATAAAGATAAGCCACTGCATTGGTATAGTTAACACGAGAGAACGAATTGATAGTAAAACGTTTATCCTTCAGAGCCGTATTAAATCCGAACATACCCATTGCATTCCAGTTACCATTAATATTCTCTGGTTTTACTGTCACCCCACCGGTTGCCTGATTATAAGTAGTAGAATTGGTAATGCTGTTTTGAGTCATATTGAGGAAGGCGTGCGCCATCATTCCACGTTGTTTGTCTCCATTATAAGTATTATAGAACAACCGCATAGAGTGAGAAAAAGAAGGTTTCAGTCCCGGATTACCTCTACGAACATTTAACGGATTTGAGTTATCTTCAATATCCAAGAGGTTTTCCATACTTGGCTGACTAGCGCGCCCTCGATAAGTAAACCGCAATTGGCTCACCTTAGAGAAACGATAACGGAAATCGATATTAGGCGCAAAATTGAACACCTTTCTTTTGACAATCGTATCCACATCATCCTTTCTATAAGTCAACGTTGTGTTTTGTGGCTGCAAAGATACTCCAAAGTTCAACCGATATTTCTCACGGATTATGTTCAACCCCGCATTAATATCATGATTATAATATTTATACTGAGCATATTTACTCAGACTCATATCCTTATTGCTTTCGTAACCTTCAGGTAGTCCGTCACCATAGTTCCAAATCCAGTCTTGTCCTTTATCAGCATCGGGAAGCAGACTATACGTACTTCTGTCACTTTCACTATATTTGTATTGAAACTTATACCGGAACTGCAAAAAAGTAGCCTTTGCAACCGGTTCGTTATAAGTCAGCTCTGCCGTATAATCATAATTTTGGGTCGGAGATGTTATATACTGCTTACGTTCATCATCCGATTTTCCCGCTGCCGTATCAAAATAGCGTGTTAACGACTCGCTAAACTGTTCACTATCATTATCTCCATAACTAAATGTGCCACGAAAAGTTATATTCCTTCCCCGATTATTCAATCTTCTGTTCACTTGTAAAGAAGCATTAGCTGACAGACTGTTACTTTCAGTTGAAGACTCGCTATTGCTGGCATTCACACGGATATCATCCAAAGGATCATCCGTCGTATTCCAAATACTTTTATCCAGAAAGTCATTAGGATTGGGTACCAAATTAAATGGATCACTCTTAAAAGTTCCCGACTCGGATTTAGAGTGACTGTCAGACTTTCCATACGAGAAATTCGGACGAAAGATTATATTGGTCAGTGTATCAGGCTTCCATTCCAAACGAAAGTCAGCCTTAAAGTTCGTATTTTTACTTCGATTCTTGCTATTTGAGTTCGAGTAAGAATTTCCATTCTGCAAGAAACGTTCCGAATAGTTGGTAGAAAGCGCATCACGGTCGCTAAAGTTATAACGGGCACTACCTCCTAGTTCCAATTTCTCCGACTGGGTAGCAAAGTTGACTCCTAACATTTTGGTTGCAGTCAGTCCATTACTGTTTCGGAAACGGGGTCCGCCACCTCCGGAAAATCCCTGATCGTTTACATTATTAGCTGAACCAATCAATGAGAACTGACTGTTATCAACAAAACGATTCAACATCAAGTTACTCCCATAACGGTCTTCCGTACCGACAGCCGCACTCGCATTTCCAAACCAGCCTTGGTTCATTCCCTTCTTCACCTTCAAGTCGAGAACCGTTTCTTCTTCTCCATCATCAATTCCCGTAACACGGGCCAAGTCAGATTTCTTATCATATGTCTTCAGTTTATCAATCATGTTAACCGGCAAGTTTTTCAGTCCGGTTTTCACATCACCGCCAAAGAATTCCTTACCATCCACCATGATCTTCTTCACTTCCTTACCATTGATCTTGACATTCCCCTCATCATCAATTTCCGCACCGGGAAGTTTTTTCACCAATTCTTCGAGCATAGCTCCTTCAGGAGTACGGTAAGCGGAGGAATTATATTCCAATGTATCTTCTTTCACAGTCACTTGGGGAGCTTCGGCAGTAATCACAGCCTCCTTCAACATAACAGCGTCAGACTCCAGCGCTATCGTCCCCACACGCTTTTCCGTCATGTTCGCATAAAGATGAAGAGGTACATACTTTGTGAGGAAACCGATATAGGATACCTTCAAAAGATATTTCCCGGCCTTCACTTTGGGAAGAGTAAACCAACCTTGATTATTACTGGCAATACCGGCAGCATAAGCGCTATCGGGCAATGACAACAATTGAACTGTAGCCTGTGCCGCCGGCTCTTTCGAGTCGGACTCTACAACACGTCCCGAAACAGTAATCACCTTATTTTGTGCAAAAATAGAGAAGGTGCTCAGCAATAGCAACACCAACCCGACTGAAAATCTTTTCATTTACCTTATTTACGATTATATTAGTAGCAATAGCAATGTTCTTTTGACAAATAAGATCGTAAAAGGTTTAATCGGGAAGATAATTATCTTTTAAAGAATCGATCAACGAGCGCTTTTTTCAGACCAAACTCCAGACAAAGCACATTAAAGACTAGGAAAGTAAGAAAAGAAGAAGTATCAACATTGATGACATCTCCTTGCATAACGCGCCATAACATCCCTCCAAAAACAAACAGGAACGTCAGAAAGATTGCATTCCGAACAGCCGCATTACGAATCTGCTCCGTTTCACGACTTTCATGCTTGCTAAAAGCAAAGATTATCAACAAACATCCTGCCATCATCAGCAACTTTGTACATTCTTTATAAAACAACAGATTGCTGTCGGTCACCATCCCTTGCATCACCAGAATAAAAGGAATGAACAGAGCTACCAACAAGACAACATATCCCAAAGGACGACAATAGACAGGTAATAATGCTTTCATAATTGAATGATTGAACGTTTTAACGAGACAAAAGTAAGCAAAAAAGATAATTTTATATACATTTGCAGACAGAAAAGCAAAAGAATCATGAGTAAACAAGAAGTTATTCTCTGTGAAAGCTTGGAAACAAGCCTGCGCCGTGCCATCGAACAGTGTCCGCACGACAAATTATTCATTCTTACAGACGAGCATACCCGCTCTCTCTGTCTTCCTTCCCTAAAGGAAACCTCATTGCTGAAAAAGGCTGTTGAAATATGTATCGGAGCCGAAGACGTACATAAGACGTTGGATACACTCGCCTCCGTCTGGATGGCATTAAGCACGCAAGGAGCTACCCGCCACTCTCTGCTTATCAATCTCGGAGGGGGGATGGTTACGGATTTGGGTGGTTTTGCCGCAGCCACTTTCAAACGTGGTATTGCTTATATCAATATACCCACTACCCTATTGGCTATGGTAGACGCGTCTGTCGGCGGTAAAACAGGAATCAACTTCAACGGACTGAAGAACGAGATCGGCTCATTCTTTCCGGCCAACAGCGTGCTACTCGAAACAGAATTCCTGCGCACACTGGATGCGCATAACTTCTTTTCCGGATATGCAGAAATGCTGAAGCACGGTTTGATCAGCAACGTAGAACATTGGGCAGAGTTACTCAGTTTCGATACCGTCAATATCGACTATACCGCTCTCAAAAGGCTGGTTGGCAAGTCGGTACAAGTGAAAGAAGAAATAGTGGAGCAGGATCCCTTCGAACGTAACATTCGTAAAGCATTAAACTTGGGGCATACAGTGGGACACGCATTCGAAAGCATGGCGTTGGCGGAAAACCGCCCGGTGCTGCATGGTTATGCAGTCGCCTGGGGAATTGTATGTGAATTGTACCTGTCCCATACTAAAGTCGATTTTCCGAAAGAAAAAATGAGACAGACAATCCGGTTTATCAAAGACAATTATGGAGTATTCACTTTCGACTGCAAGAAATATGAACAACTATACGCATTCATGACACATGACAAAAAAAATACTTCAGGAACAATTAATTTCACATTATTGAAAGACATTGGAGACATCTGTATCAACCAGACTGCCGATAAGGATACCATCTTTGATATGTTGGACTTTTACCGTGAATGTATGGGAATTTAATTCCCTTAGCCCAAGTGAGACATTCGATACTGAGAAAGCGACATTCCCGTATGTTTTCTGAAGAAACGTCCTAGCGAAGACTGGTTGGCAAAATTTGTCCTAATGGCTATCTCCTGAATATTCATATTTGTATTCTTCAACAGTGTTTTTATTTCCAGTATGACGTATTCAACGATCCAGTCTTTCGCTGACTTTCCGCTTGTCTCCTTGATAACCATAGTCAGATATTTGGAGGTGATACAGAGCTTATCCGCATAAAAAGCCACATCCTTATTCTCTTTAAAATGCTTCATGATGAGCCCGAAGAATTTATTTGCCAGCTCTTCCTTACGTATATCTTTCCTATCAGTCATCAAAGTAGCTTCTTTCTGATAAGCGTTGAACAATTCGAGATACAGATATCGCAGCAGATGAATTATCAGTTCCCGTCTATATATATCCTGAGATGTAACTTTCCCTTTTATCATCCCCAGAAAATTATAGATCCGAAGAACATCAGATTCCGTCTGCGGATACCAATAATGGTTTCGCATATAAAAGAAAAAATGTGGAGAAAATCGGGGAGCTCCACTTAATGCATCGCTGAACAAGGAAGATGATATGACCATTGTTACAGTCAAGAAATCTTCGCTAGGATCACTAAATGAGACAAACTGTCCGGGCAACAGTATTATCAGTTCCTTCGGCTGTATCCAATGTACGTCCTCATGTACAGTAAGTTTCGCTTTTCCCTTCAAACTATATACAATCAAAGCAGATTGGATATTGGAAGGATAGGAAGTCAGAGGAAGGTATTTTAGATTCTGGTAAAATTTAAAGTCATCACCCAAAACATATATCTCTAATGTCTCTGTATTATTAATGTCTAACATTTAACGCCTTTCTAATCTAAACTAGTCTTTTCTACAAATGTATAACATCCCCTTATACCAAAGCACCATCAGTGGAATTATGGTATTATTCTACGGAAATAATACACCTGTTATTTGCATTAATTCATAAACAAAACTACTGGTGAATTGTTTATCCGCACCTCGTCACTTTAAACCTGCCATACCTCATTTATCTTCTACCAAACATAAGAAAAGATTTAAAACCGCACAAAAAAAATCACCGCACAATAAAATTCAAAGAATTTATTTGCTAATTAAAAATAAAGCACTACTTTTGCATCCGCAATTCGGGGTGTAGCTCAGCCCGGTTAGAGTACGCGTCTGGGGGCATTGAAATGAGTAAAAGATTTTCATTATACAATCATATATAAAACAAGGAGTTAGATAGTTATCTAGCTCCTTTATTTTTATACCGATTAAAATTCGATTAAAGTTTTCGGGATATTTAGTCCAAACTAAAGCAAATTGCAGTATAAACTCTCTTTTGCGTTCTTCGTGTTTTTATCACATTAAATACTTTACCACAGAGTCCCAATTGGGAAACCGTTCAGAACCGAACAGTATAAGCTCACCTTTAAAATCGGCAGCACCATTCTTTTTCCTGTCATCTATTAAATAGTCCCCTGCATTCAAGTTTTTATGGTGCGACAAAATCAAACGTTTATAGCATACTTCACCCAAATAACGCTTCACCCATTCTAACTTATCAGACCATGCACTTGGGTTATCCCATGGAGCTGTTGATAAAATGTAAATGTCGTATTTGTCTTTCAAACGGTTCATGGCATCTATTGCCCCCTCATTGGGCTGCATTTTTGCAAATATATTAGGTACTTCATCATAGCACCCCACATATCGGCTTTTTAACTCCTCATTTAAGGCGTCTATGCCCGATTGGAAGTTTACCAATACATTATCCATATCTACATATAAAACTTTCTTATTTGAGCACCGTTCGAGGTACTCCAACGCTTCTTTATATGTTTCCAACTTCCAATGTGCCTTACCATTCAAACGGGTTACATCCATATTATCTTTTAAGTCTTGTATTTTAACCTTTGTAGCCAAACGATTAGTAGAGACACGTTCAATAAACGCTTTATAATCTTCACCCTCTTCTTTAGTCAGACATTTTAAAGCCTCCAGTAACCTGTCATCAACCCCTTCCGCTTTTAAATCCTCAAATGTTATGGAAGTATCTTCTACAACATCATGCAACAATGCTACTATCTTTTCATCCTCTATTTGACAGTGTAAAGCAACTCTGACTGGATGCAATATATACGGACTGCCACCTTTGTCTAACTGTCCAATATGAGCCTTATAGGCAATCTCCAATGCTTTATTTTGATTCATAAGACAATTTAATCTACGGGTTGTCCATCACGCAACCATTCGTTTGCCATTTCTGTAAGCCTAATATCTTCCATATCAGCGTGATGTGGGACATCATACCCCATTTTCGCCTGTTCTTCGGGGGAAGCCGCTTGATACATGCGTTTGAACTCCTTGTCGCTTTCGTAAATATTAAGCGTATAGGACTTTTCAATGTTGTTGTCTTTCTTTGCCATAGTGTAATTTCTTTAGATTAATCTACGGGTTGTCCATCACGTAACCATTCGTTCTTTGCACGGGTAATTTCCAAGTCACGGTCAGTAGCATCGTTTGGTACATCGTAACCCATCGTTTTCCGCTTTTCCGGTGATGCGGCTTGATACATGCGCTTAAACTCCTTATCGCTTTCGAAAATTGTAAGCGTGTAGGACTTTTCAATGTTGTTATCATTCGTTGCCATAATAATATAATTGCATTGATTATACATAAACTTACTAAACTAAATACCCCATTATCCTTCATATCTACACAGATGAAGCATCAACACAAACTTATTACGACAAATATAATTAAAAATATCCCATTTATATCGTTTTTTAAGATAATATTTGATATATTCGTCGGAAATAAAAGCTAAATATCAATATTTACTCTTAACACCGACAAATATGAAAACTACAGATTACAAACTGTACAGTTATAAAATGAAGCATGACAACCGTTTTGCTCCAAACCCTTTATTGGGAGTACTGACACTTGCAACATGTAAGCCTGCAATGCGTCGCAACACCAAAATAGGAAACTGGATTGCGGGATGGACTTCAAAACAACTAAAGGACAGTCCGACCGAAGTTGGAAAAGAAAAACTTGTCTATTTAGCAAAAGTGACACAAAAACTTTCTTTTGCTGAATACTGGGAAAAGTACGAACAAAAACGACCTATAAAAACAGAAGATACTAAAGTTATACAACGTTATGGAGACAACATATATAAACCAACCCCGACTAACCCTAAAGAATTTATACAGATAGAAAATAATTTCCATGGAAAAGACAAAATGGACAAGGATTTGAGAGGGGAATATGTTCTTATCTGTGAAGAATTTTATTATTTCAGTCGTTTGTCCCCGTTGGATATCCCTGTTGAGTTACGTCCCAACATTCCTAAAGTGCAAACAAGCTATGGAGTAATAACAAAGGATGCCGCAGAATTTATAAACTACGTCAAACAACATGTTGAACTATGCAAATACACTGACGCCAAATGAGAGTTATATTAAGTAGAAAGGGATTTGATTCCCAATATGGTGGAATGCCTAGTCCAATATTGCCGGACGGGACATTACTGTCATTGCCGATACCCTCAAAAACAGATATGGAAACAAAGTATAGAGATTTATACTATGGCAATAGTTCATATTACGATATCATCCATACTTTAAGCCCCAACAACAAAATAAAAGAAGAATATAACTGCCATTTAGACCCCGATATCAGAGGGGCAATAAAGGATAGACCAACAGGGTGGAAGCCTACATTCGGACAGGAAAAGACCGCATTACGACACCTGCAAAAACAGGGGGTGGGAATCGGAGACTTGTTTTTATTCTTTGGTTGGTTCAAACAAACGGAGTATATTGCCGGACAATTACGTTATAAAAAAGACGCTCCGGATTGGCATGTTATATACGGCTATCTTCAAATAGGAGAAATCATTGACACTCCTACCAATATCCCCGCATGGTTAAACGGACACCCACATGCAAAAATGGAAAGGTGGAACAGTCCAAATGTCATTTATACGGCTTCTTCCAAACTTTCATTTTTACCTCAACTACCCGGAGCCGGATGTTTGCAATTTTCAAACAGGCTTGTACTTACTAAGGAAAAATACAGCAGGAGAGTATGGAATTTACCCGATTTTTTCCGGCAAATTCCAATAAGTTATAACGCAAATTCCTGGAAAGAGGACTGTTTTATTTCCGCAGCCAAAGGGCAAGAATTTGTTTTTGAAGCAAACGAAAGAACCATAGAATGGATAAAAAAACTAATAAATAATTGATATCATGGCTTGGTGTTATAGAAAAAGAATTAAAATTATACCTGGAGTACATTTAAACTTAAGTAAAAACGGAGTAAGCACCTCCTTTGGAGTACGAGGAATGAATATAACTTATGGAAATAAAGGAACATATGCTAATATTGGGATTCCCGGCACTGGTATTTATAACAGATTCAAAATTTCATCAAACGAAGAATCAGAGAATGATTTTTCAATAAACATACAAAATCAATCCTTTACCCCAATCATCAGTACTGACATATTAACAGTTACAAGTTCTAATATGGAAGGAGTAAAAGAGTTAATATTAAAAACAAGAACACAAAGATTAGATATAACAAATGACATCAAAACCATAAAAAAGAAAATCAGACATAATCATTGGTGCAAATTCTTTTTGTATTTTATTTATCCAATAGTAAAAAAGAGAATAAAATCAATTAAGAGAGATTTATGCAATCAATGCAAAACTGTAACAGAATTAACAAAACAACTCGAAGATTGTTATGTTAATTTAGATTTAGAATTTGATTCTGAAATTTTAGCTAAATACCAATCTTTTATTGATTCATTCAAAAAATTATCCCAATCTCACAAAATTTGGCACATCACGAGTTACAGAAAAATAGATGACATAGAAAGAATACAAACAAGAACATCTGCCGGACATGAAATTAACAGATATGAAGTTAAGTTTGGTATTCAATCACTTCCTGAAATAAAATCAACTTATGACGTTTTATGGCTACAAAATAAAAATGGACACGATTTATATTTTTATCCCAATTTTCTTATTATTTATTCTTCAATAGAAAAATACGCTATCATTGATTACTCTGATTTACAGATTAATTATTACTACAGAACGTTTATTGAAAAAGAGTTTGTACCTAATGACTGTAAAATCGTAGGATATACATGGAATAAAACTAATAAAAATGGAACTCCCGACAAACGTTTCAAAGATAATTATCAAATTCCCATTACTGCTTATGGACAAATTATTATTACCACATCAAGTGGCGTAAAAGAAGAATATTATTGTAGCAATAATGAAACAACAAAAGATTTTTCAAAATCATACAATGAATACAAAAATATATTGAGAACATATACTACATAACCATTTTTAGCAACTTATTATGTTAAACATTCACAGAAGCAAGTAAACTAACAAGTGCATCAAAAAGTCTGTAAGCAACAATTATGGACAAGAATGTAGAAGCAATAGTCAGAAAGTTCCTTGACCTTAAAGACAGTGACGAATTTGAACTTATACCGTTAGACAATTGGAAAGACAATACCGTCTTTTGGGCTTTTCCAAAAGGAATTGACGAATATGCAAATGTCGGACTTCCTATTTATATTAGGAAACGTCCGTTATGCAGATAGCAACGAACAACATGAATTGCTGATACGCAGTCAATCAGAAGAATTGGAAAGTAGCAGTAATACGCCACTAGACAACATTTAGAAGGAGGCTTCGATGAGGCTTCCTATGTCCTTTTTATCACTTTTGCTATTGAGACCTCACAATTAGCTTCAGCACAGACTCAAACACAAAAGTTCGTATTAAAGCATTTTAGCCATTTTATTCCCTTACCGAGTAAATTATCCCTTTGAAGAATGAAAATGGCAATACGCTTCCAATAGAGATGTTATATATAAGATTTGACCTGAACAATAAATGTAAAAAGCAGATTACAAACTAGGATGTCAACTTACATAGGTGGTAATTCTACTAGTCCTCTTCCCCATCCAGAAGTGTATTTCGTCCATTACACAAGCCGGGTAATTCTATATACTCCACGTCCTCGTCCTCTTCCTCTTCGTCATTACGATGCCATATTTCATCCCTTTCCTCAGACGTGGCGTATCGGGCTTTACCCAATTCATCAATCAGTATGTAAATAGGAAGTCCGTTGTATGAATTTCCGCTAGCCAGCTTATAAGCTGCAAAATAGACTACATAGTTTTTGTAGTTTTCCTCTTTAATTAATTCAAAATCCTTGTCTCCGTCTAGGAACTTCGTGGCTATCGCCCGAGTTACCTCTTCTGTCATTTTACTCATAATGCATTGCGTATTTAGTGATAATATCTAATCTATTTAAGAGTGGATTGTAAATTGGGGCGTCCAGTCTACATTAGCAGGTCTAATATTAGCTTACTAACATCTTCGTTCATTTCCCCATCCCTCCTTGCAAAACTACCATCTTTTGACAATGCAAATATAACAAATCCATGGACAAAAGCAAAGATTTCTAGCCATTACAGAGCTACATTACTACAAGATATCTTCACATAGAGTAGATTTTCCCCAATCTATAAAACGAATTAAGAACGAACCCTATATAGTCCATCGATACCCCAACAACAACCTCATCACATACTTAATCACAGAGGCTCGTTTTAAGGCGGTTTTAGCCATTTTATTCCCATACTGAGTAAATTATACCTTTTAAAGACAAAAGTGGCAACACGCTTCCAATAGAGATGTTATATATAAGATTTGACCTGAACAATAAACAAAAGGGGGAAAGACAAAGCATCCTAACAGCAATTTTACAACTATACAAAAGCAAACGGAGAGGTCGAATAACCTCAACCCCTCCGCTAAAACTTTAATCAGCTGTTCTTAAAACGGTAAATCACTTAACGCCTTATCAGCAGCGACACAACCCAGTTCCGCAGATTTTCGATACCATCCATGCGCAGCGTCTTCATCCTTAGTTTTTCCCCACAATCCTTTTGCATAGGTTTCCCCCAGTAAAAACATAGCATAGGGTACTCCTCTTTCACACATAATTTCCAAGAGTTCAACGCCTCTTTTTTCATCTAACGGAGTTTCCCCCTCTCCGCCATAGAACCATAGGTTAACAGCTTCCCATAATAAAGTTTCATCCGTTTCGACAGCATTATTTGCAATATAAAGTCCTGCAAACTCAAAGCATTCAGCAGCTTTCAACGGATTTTGCTCAAAATTAGGAGCACCACATTTATACAGGTAAGCATATATAGCTTCAACACCCGAATGCCCTAATTTACTTGCCTGTTGAAAATAGAAGATTGCCCTTTGCGTATTTTGGCAAACTTTATTTCCGTTCAAATATAGCATTCCCAACTCAAAAGCTGCATCCTTATCCGAATCAGCTTTTCTTACCAAATTAAATAACATTTCTGAATTAAAATTAGTTTCCATCTTTTTTTTAA
>ENA-UEQP01001357-UEQP01001357.1-human-gut-metagenome-genome-assembly--contig:-NODE-1357-length-22835-cov-3.950215_pt1 | contig 22835 bp, 22 predicted proteins | sample MGYA00242951_ERZ507951 | MGnify/ENA primary metagenome ERZ507951 (study PRJEB26167, sample SAMN06115539) | human gut metagenome | host: Homo sapiens | place: China:Shanxi | collected 2015-11-18...
AAGATACCGGTGAGAAACACGCCCACCCCTTTTACATCCTCCAGCCGGATCAGCCGCAAGTTCAGGGCCAGCAGCAGCAGCACAAGCCCGTACACACTGGCCGGAACCGGCAGCGGCAGTACGGCATGACATACTTCCCCCAGAAAGCAAAACGCGAGGATACGCGCAAATTGAAACAGATAATTCGTAAAAAATCCCCCTTGTCTAACAGCTAAGTCAAAATTATAGTCCAAAACCTCCGGGGGCGCAACAGCAATATCTGACAAGGATTGTTATATTTTGCCGGAAAAACTGTGGAAAAGAAAAGGGCCCGGCAGAAAGCGCACACCCACGTGCCGCGATCTGCCGGGCCGATGCACCGCAAAGCGGTGTTTTTCTGTGTTCCCCGCGCGCTTCCTCAGTTCCGCAAAACAGCTTCGATCCGTTCCTTGTCCAGCCCTTCGCCGATGACGATGAGCACCTCCTGCCCTGCCGGAATGGGGGCTGCGGTCAGGCCGTCGGCGGTGGCATTCAGCTCCACCCAGCCGGCGGCATCCTGCACAAAACCCTTGACCCGCAGCACCCGGCCGCAGGCGGCATCCGTGAACAGGCTGGGAATGCGTGCTTCCAGCTGCTGCCGGGGCAGGCCCAGCTCAAGGAAATACGCCGAACTGAATGCATCATGCGCATCAAAGCAGAGCTTTTCGCAGTCGGTATGCTGATAGCCGCAGGCATCCAGCGCCGCAAGATCTGCATCCTCCAGGTCGGCCCAGTCCTTGATCAGAAAATCTTCTTCCGTCAGGGTGCGGCTGCACTTGCAGGCCGCAAGGGCACGTTTCAGGTGGTCGATGGCGCTTTCCCGCTGGGCCTGGGTGGCCAGCTGACTGCGGGAGAGCAGGATGCGTCCGGCGCTGAAACCGATGCGCTGCCAGAACTCGGCCTGCGGCAGCAGCTCCACCAGCGTACCGATGGCCTGCACCGGCGAGACAAGAAAGACTTCCTGTCCGATGGCCGCAGCTGCAGCCTGCCAGACGCCCAGCCAGAACACCGACGCCGCTAAGATTTGAATGCGGCGTTTTTTTGTTTTATCCATGTATTTCTTTGCTCCTGTTCGTTTTCTCGCTTTCAGAATATCACATCATGTATGAGAATACAATCCTTCATCTTTTCTTCTCTTGACATGAAGGTCATAAAACACTACACTGGAATAAAGTAATCCTTATTCTACGTGCCTCCGCGCACAGCTGGGAGAGATGACCATGCACGATTCCGCTCAGGCCCTCCGGGGCAAAAAGCTCCTTCTGGTGGGGTTCACCCTGTTCTCGATGTTCTTCGGGGCAGGCAACCTCATCTTCCCGCCCTTCCTCGGCGCACAGGCCGGGACGGCGCTCTGGCTCGCTTTTGCGGGCTTTGCCGTCAGCGCCATCGGTCTGCCCATCGCGGGCGTGGCAGCGGTGGCCCGGGCGGGCGGTCTGCCTGCGCTGGCCGGGCGGGTCCATCCCCGCTTCGCACAGGTGTTCGCTGTGCTGGTCTATCTGTCCATCGGTCCCTGTCTCGCGATCCCCCGCACGGCCAGCACCTCGTTTGAGATGCTGACGCCGCTGGTGGGGCGGAGCACACCGGGACAGTTCATCTACTCCCTCGTGTTCTTTGCTGCGGCGTACTTCGTGGCCCTCAAGCCCGAAAAGCTGACCCAGCGGCTGGGCCGCATCCTCTGCCCTGCCCTGCTGGTGCTCATCGTGGTGCTGTTCGCAGGCTGCATCCTCCGCCCGGCCGCGCCCGGCTACGGCACGCCTGCCGAGGCTTACGCCGCCCTCCCCGCCGCACAGGGCGTGCTGGACGGCTATCAGACCATGGACGCGCTGGCAGCGCTCAACTTCGGCGCGGTCATCGCGCTGAACCTTCAGGCGGTGGGCATCACGGAAGAAGCTGCCGTCCGGCGCGGCACCATCCGGGCCGGGTTCATCGCGGGCGGGATGCTGCTGATGGTCTACGCCATGCTGACCCATATCGGCGGCATCTCGGGGGCTGCCTTCCCCGGCAGCGGCACCGGTGCCGCCGTCCTGACTGCACTGGCCGACGGCCTGTTTGGCCGGGTGGGACAGGTGCTTCTGGCCGCCATCTTCGTCATCGCCTGCTTCAACACCTGTGTCGGCCTCATCGCCAGCGTAGGCGAATACTTCCACGAGCTTCTGCCCCGGCTGCCCTACCCCGCCATTGCAGCCTTCTTCGCGCTGATGAGCATGCTGCTGGCGAACATCGGCCTTGCGGGCATCCTGAGCCTTTCCGTCCCGGTGCTGAACGCCATCTACCCCATCGCCATCATCCTCATCGTGGTGGAGTTCCTGCCCGGACGGTTCCAGCGGACATCGGTCTGGCGGCTGAGCATCCTCTTCACGGCCATCCAGAGCATCCCTGCCGCCCTGCCCTTCGGCCCCCTCTCCACCTTGATGAACGCTCTGCCCCTGAGCAGCCTCGGCTTTGGCTGGCTGCTGCCGGCCCTCATCGGCATCGGCGCGGGCCTTCTGATGTAAGAAAAACTGCCGCACGGCTGTGCGGCAGTTTTTCTTGTTTCAAAGCTTACTTTGCGGAATTGCGGATCGCCGCCATGACCTTGCGCAGGACGGACGGCTCGGTGTAGTAGAAGTTGTCGTCCGGCAGCTTGCCGCCCACGGCGGCGGGAGAGGCATCGTAGAGCACCTGCAGGTAGGCAGAGATGTCTTTCTTCATCTCCTGACCGTTGCGGTAAACGATGTTGCACTTGGGCAGGGCCTTCTTGGCGATGGCAGCCTTGGCCACCACGCCGACTTCCTCACAGAGGGCGGCGGTGCCGTCGATGTCCTCGTTGGCCGCCTTGACGCTCTTCTGGTAGTCGGTCAGGAAAGCTGCGATGACATCGGGGTTCTGCTTTGCGTACTCGGTGCGCACCACGGTGACGCCGGTGATGAGCTGGGTGTCACAGACCTTGTTCCATTCTTTGGTCAGGTCGAGAACGACGCGGAGGCCGCTGTCCTTCATCTGGGCAGCGGTGACGTAGGGCTGAGGCAGGACGGCGATGGCGTCCTTTTTGGCAGCGGCCATCTGGGCCGTGACCTCGGAAGCCTCGCTGTAGTATTCGATCTTCACGTCCTTGTCGGGGTCGAGGCCGTTCTTCTTGAGCAGATAGCGCAGGACGTACTCGGGGGTCGTGCCTTTGCCGGTGGAGAGGATGGTGCGGCCCTTGAGGTCAGCAAAGCTGTGGACGGTATTGCCCTTCTCCACGACGTAGAGGACGCCCAGCGTGTTGACGGCCATGACCTGGATGCCGCCGTTCGTCTTCTGGTAGAGGGTCGCGGCGAGGTTGGCCGGGATAGCGGCCATGTCGAGTTCGCCCTTGATGAGCTTCGGCACGATCTCATCGGCAGCGCCGTAGAGCTGCAGGTCATAGTCGAGGGAAGCAGTGCCGTCCTTCTCCATGCTCAACAGGTTGACGAGGCCCATGGTGGTGGGGCCTTTCAGGCCGGCGATGCGCACTTTTTTGCTCGTTTTGGCCGATGCGCCGCAGGCCAGTACGCTGACCATCAGCACCAGCGACAGCAGCAGAGATGTCAGTTTTTTCATAGGATCTCGTTCCTCACTTTCATTGGGAGAAATTTTCCCGCAAAAAATTTGCAAAACCATTTGCTTTACGCCCTCAAGTTTACTATAATAAGAGAAAAAATACCGTTGCACACGCAACGGAATTGCAGAAGGGCGGTGAGGGCCCGGGGAAAACCTCACGGAATGGGTATGGAAAATTATCTTCCGCTGTTACAATCCACCTCTCTGTTCGCCGGGCTGGAAGCCGAAGCGCTCCGGGTCCTGCTGGGCGAAGTGGGGGCCGTATTGCGCACCTACAGCCGGGGCGAGACCCTCGTGCTGGCCGGACAGTCGAACCGCCGGGTGGGCGTGGTGCTCTCCGGTGCCATCGAGGCCTATCATTCCGCCGCCAGCGGGGCGCGTCTGCCCATCAGCCAGATGGGGCCGGGCGGTGTGTTCGGCGACGTGCTGGGCGGATCGAGCCTTTCCAGCCCGGTGACGGTGGTGGCCTCGGCCCCCTGCGAGGTGCTGCTGGTGCCTTACGAGAAGCTTCTGCTGCCCGGGGCCGACCCGGCCCGCCAGCGGGTGCTGCAGAACCTTGTGCGCACCATCAGCGACAAATACTTTCTGCTCTCCCGCCGGGTAGACCTGCTGCTGCTCAAGAGCCTGCGGGCCAAGGTATGCGCCTACCTGCTCAGTGAGGCCGAGGTGCATCACAGCCTCACCTTCACCATTCCCTACTCCCGCATCCAGCTGGCCGACTACCTCAACTGCGACCGCAGCGCCCTCTCCCGGGAGCTGAGCCTGATGCAGCGGGACGGCCTGCTCGAGACCTATAAGAGCAGCTTCAAGCTGCTGGAACCGGACGCGCTGCGGCACATGGTGCTGTAACAGCCGCTCCCTTTGGGAGAGCCTTATATAGAAGGAGAACTTCATCATGTCCAAACCGATTTTATGGATCGTCATTCCCTGCTACAACGAAGAACAGGTGCTGCCCATCACAGCCCCCATGTTCCTGAAAAAGATAAACGACCTCTCCGCAGCGGGCCTTATCAGCGAGAAGAGCCGGGTGCTCTTCGTCAACGACGGCTCCCGCGACGCCACCTGGTCCCTCATCCAGAAGTTCGCCTCTGAGGATGAGCACTTCATCGGCATCTCCCAGAGCCGGAACCGCGGCCACCAGAACGCCGTGCTGGCCGGGCTGATGGAGGCGCTCCACAGCGGCAGCTGCGACATCACCATCTCCATCGACTGCGACGGCCAGGACGACATCAACGCCATGGACGAGATGGTCAAAAAGTATCTGGACGGCGCCGAGGTAGTCTACGGCGTGCGCAGCCGCCGGGACACCGACAACTTCTTCAAGCGGTTCACCGCCGAGGGCTTCTACCATGTGATGAACGCGCTGGGCGCAGACATCGTCTTCAACCACGCCGACTACCGGCTCATCAGCACCCGGGTGCTGGAGAGCTTCGCCGACTACCGTGAGGTGAACATCTTCCTGCGGGGCATGGTGCCGCTGGTGGGCTACCCCAGCGGCACCGTCTACTACGAGCGCCACGAGCGTCTGGCCGGCGAGAGCCACTATCCCCTCAGCAAGATGCTGGCCCTCGCCTTCGACGGCATCACCAGCCTGTCGAACAAGCCCATCCGCCTCATCACCGGCGCAGGCATCGTGGTCAGCCTCATCAGCTTCATCGGTGTCATCTGGGCCATCGTGCAGGCTGTTCTGGGCAGCGCCGTGGCGGGCTGGGCCTCCACCATCTGCATCGTCTGCTTCATGGGCGGCGTCCAGCTGGTGTGTCTGGGCGTCATCGGCGAATACGTCGGCAAGATCTATATGGAGACCAAGGCCCGCCCCCGCTACATCATCAGCGAGCGCACATGGGCTCCCTACGAAAGGAAGTATCACGGATGAGCAAACAGAGCTGGAAAGGCAGCACCCTCCTGAACCCGGAGCCGCCGGTACTGGTCTCCTGCGGCGGGCTGGACAAGCCCAACCTCATCACCATCGGCTGGACCGGCACCATCTGCACCCAGCCCAGCATGGTATCCATCAGCGTCCGCCCCGAGCGGTACAGCCACCACCTCATCAGGGAGAGCGGCCAGTTTGCCATCAACCTGCCCACCGAGGCACTGGTGAAGTCGGTGGACTGGTGCGGCGTCAAGAGCGGCCGGGATTTTGACAAATTCGCAGCCTGCAAACTCCATTCTGCCCCCGGCTCGGTGCTGACAGACTGCCCCATCCTCGAAGAAAGCCCCGTCAACCTCGAGTGCAGGGTCACGCAGGTCATCCCGCTGGGCAGCCACGACCTCTTCCTCGCCGAAGTGGTGGCCTGCGACGTGGACGAGAGCCTGCTGGACGAGAACGGTAAGCTCTGCCTCGACAAGGCCAAACTCATCGTCTACAGCCACGGCGAATATCTGGCGCTGGGCAAAAAGCTGGGGACCTTCGGCTACAGCGTGCGGAAGAAAAAGCCGACGCGGAAGCCCCGCAGATAATACTATGAAAAATGGGAAGCGCAAAAGCGCTTCCCATTTTTTTATTTCTCGTCGAGCAGATCACTCAGACATCTGACCGTCCGGCCATGATAGCCCGTGACCGTCTCGGCATGGAGCAGACTGCTCAGCACACTTTCCTCCACGCACTCGGCCACCGCCCGGAACAGCGGATTGATGGCGTCGTCGTGGACCATACCCATCGGCAGGATGGCGTTTTCGGAGTAGTGCGGCACCCGGTGGGCGGTGGTGAAGGCAATGACGATCTCACCGGAGCCGTTTCCGCAGAAAGAGCCGGTGCGGGACAGGCCCACCAGCGCCCGGTGGCAGAGCCGCCGCAGCTGGCGCTCACTGAGGGGGATGTCCGTCGCCAGCACCGTGATGATGGAGCCCTTGTCCTCGTGGGGCGGGATGTGGGCGTCCAGCAGGCTCTGGATGGGGGTGCCTGCCACTACGAGGTCATCGAAGACGGCGTGGTTGGAGAGCACCAGCGCACCAATGGTGTACTGTTTTCCGTCCAGCTCCACCACACGGGAGGCCGAGCCAATGCCGCCTTTCAGTCCGTGGCAGCGCATTCCCCGGCCCGCGCCCACAGCGCCCTCGGCGAAATCGGCGCGGCAGTCGGCCAGCGCGGCCCTCACGTTTTCTTCCGTAACGTGGAGGCCCCGGATGTCGTTGAGGCCGCTGTCGTTGCACTCGCAGACCACCGGGTTGACGCTGCCGGTCGTCTCGCAGATGTCGGGGTTCTTATCCAGCATATACTTCACCAGCGCTGTCTCCACAGTACCTACGCTGAGGGTATTGGTGAAGAGGATGGGCGTTTCCAGCGTCCCCAGCTCGTCGATCTGGACAAGGCCGGTGGTCTTGCCGAAGCCGTTGATGACATGGCTGGCCGCCATCACTTTATCGTGAAAAATATCGCCCTGATGGGGCAGCAGCGCGGTCACGCCGGTCTGGACCTCGCCGTCCGCCAGTGTGCAGTGGCCCACCGTCACGCCCGGCACATCGCTTATCTTGTCCAGCGGCCCGCAGGGCAGTTTGCCCACCCGGATGCCCCGGCTCTTCCATTTTGCTTCGATTCCCATAAGTATTCTCCTTGCAAAAATGCCCCCTCCCCACCAGACGGAGAGGGCTGATTTTATTCTTCCTCGTGCTCCACCTTGCTGATCGCGCCCAGGTCGTAGGGCGTATTCTGGTAGACGTAGTAGTTCAGCCAGTTCTCATACAGCAGGTGTGCGTGAGCACGCCAGCGGAAGAGAGGCGGCTGCTCGGGGTCGTCGTTGGGGTAATAGTTCTTTGGCACCGCGATGGGCAGGCCCTTGCCGACATCCCGCTTGTACTCGGCGTCCAGCGTGTACTTGTCGTACTCCGGGTGGCCGGTGACGAAGATCTGCCGGCCATTCTCGGTACTCATCAGGAAGGGGCCGGCCTCGTCGCTCTCGGCGAGGATGCGCAGAGCCTTGCAGTTCAGCACGTCCTCCCGGCTGATGCCGGTGTGGCGGCTGTGAGGGGCGTAGAACACCTCATCGAAGCCGCGCACCAGCGGGTTCGAGGGACGGGTGACTTTATGCTCAAAGACGCCGAACATCTTCTGGTCGAGAAGCTGCTTGCGGATGCCATAGTGGTAATAAAGCCCCGCCTGTGCGCCCCAGCAGACATGAAGGGTGGAGTAGACGTTCGTCTCGCTGAAGTCCATGATCTCGCACAGCTCCTGCCAGTAGTCCACCTGTTCAAAGTCTATTTTCTCCACAGGCGCACCGGTGATGATCATGCCGTCGTAGCGGTTGTTCTTCACCTCGTCGAAGGTCTTATAAAACGCCTCGAGGTGGGCCGCAGAGACGTGGGTCGCCGCATGGCTGGCCGTCTGCAGCAGGGTCATGTGGACCTGAATGGGCGTATTGGCCAGCAGGCGGGCGATCTGGGTCTCAGTGGCGATCTTGGTCGGCATGAGGTTCAGGATGAGGATCTCCAGTGGGCGGATATGCTGGGAGAGCGCCCGTTCCCGGTGCATGACGAAGACGTTTTCCTCGTAGAGGGCATCGTAGGCGGGAAGAGTCTTGGGGATGATCAGCGGCATAGCATCGTTGCTCCTTTTGACGGTTTTAGCGGGAAGTTTTTATCTGCATCCGGAGACGCTTTTTTCACGGGAAGGGGCCGAAACCGGCAGATGGCGCTGACCGTGTTTCTTAGATCTTATCCAGCGCCTGTGCAATATCGGCGATGAGGTCTTCGCTGCTCTCGAGGCCGCAGCTCATCCGCACCAGCTCAGCAGGCACACCAGCAGCGGCCAGCTGCTCGTCGTTCATCTGGCGATGGGTGCTGGAAGCCGGGTTCAGGCAGCAGGTGCGGGCATCGGCAACGTGGGTCTCAATGGCGGCAAGCTTCAGCTCCTTCATAAAGGTGCTGGCGGCTTCGCGGCCGCCGGCCAGGCCGAAGGAAACGACGCCGCAGCTGCCGTTGGGCAGATACTTCTCCGCCAGCGCATGGTAGGGGCTGGACTCGAGGCCGCAGTAGTTGACGTAAGCCACTTTCGGGTGAGCCTCAAGGAACTTTGCAACGGCCATGCCGTTGGCGCAGTGGCGCTGCATCCGGACGTGGAGGCTCTCAAGGCCGAGGTTCAGCATATAGGCGTTCATGGGGGACTGCATCGAGCCGAAGTCGCGCATGAGCTGTGCGGTGGCCTTGGTGATGAAAGCGCCCTCTTTGCCGAAGCGCTCCGCGTAGGTGATGCCATGATAGCTCTCATCAGGGGTACACAGGCCGGGGAACTTCTCGGCGTGGGCCATCCAGTCGAACTTGCCGCCGTCCACGATGGCACCGCCCAGCACTGCGCCGTGGCCGTCCATGTACTTGGTGGTGGAGTGGGTCACGATGTCCGCGCCCCACTCAAAGGGGCGGCAGTTGACCGGCGTGGGGAACGTGTTGTCCACGATGAGCGGTACGCCGTGGGCGTGTGCGGCCTTGGCGAACTTTTCGATGTCCAGCACGGTGAGGGCAGGGTTGGCGATGGTCTCGCCAAACACGACCTTGGTGTTGGGCTGGAAGGCGGCATCCAGCTCTTCCTCGCTGCACAGCGGGTCCACGAAGGTGGCGGTAATGCCCATCTTCTTCATGGTGACGGAGATCAGGTTGAAGGTGCCGCCGTAGATGGTGCTGGATGCCACGATGTGGTCGCCTGCCTCGCAGAGATTGAACAGCGCAAAGAAGTTGGCGGCCTGACCGCTGGACGTCAGCATGGCGGCGGTGCCGCCTTCCAGCTCGCAGATCTTTTTCGCCACCATATCGCAGGTGGGGTTCTGCAGGCGGGAGTAGAAGTAGCCGTCGGCCTCGAGGTCGAACAGCTTGCCCATGTCCTCGCTGGTAGCGTACTTGAACGTAGTGGACTGGATGATGGGGATCTGGCGGGGTTCGCCGTTGCCGGGGGTGTAGCCGCCCTGCACGCAGATGGTATCACGGTTCATTGCAACATACTCCTTTACTGGGTTTGTCTGTATAGCACAATTCCCCGCAGGAGCATGAGCCTCCTGCGGGGAATCGATTCGTTAAATTTTATTCCCTGCAGGAAGCAGAAACTTACTTTCTCAGCCGCTTATCGCTCCTGGTCGCCCAGAAGGTACCGACGGTCTGGAACACCTGCACCATGAGCACCAGCAGCACGACGCAGACGATCATGATGTTGGTCTGGTAGCGGTAGTAGCCGTAGGACAGAGCGATCTTGCCCAGACCGCCGCCGCCGATGACGCCGGACATGGCCGAGTAGCCGAGGATGGTCGTCAGGGCAGTGGTCATGCTGGAAATGAGGCCGGGCAGACACTCGGGGATCATGACCTTGGTGATGATCTGGAAGGGAGTCGCGCCCATGCTCTGGGCAGCTTCCACGACGCCCTCGTCCAGCTCACGCAGACTGGTCTCCACCAGACGGGCCACGAAGGGGAAGGCCGCGACCACCAGCGGAACGATGGTGGCCTTGGTGCCGACGGTGGTGCCCACAATGGCACGGGTCAGCGGGAAGACGCAGATCATCAAAATCAGGAACGGCACGCTGCGCAGAATGTTGATGACGATGTTCAGGATGTGCATCAGCCAGCCCGGCAGGGGCAGGACGCCGTCCTTATCGCCAGCCACCAGCAGAACGCCCAGCGGCAGGCCCAGAACCAGAGAAAATGCCGTGGAGAGGACGGTCACATAGAACGTCTCCCAAATGGCAAAGCCATAATCTGCAAAGCTCATTCTCCGGTCACCTCCTCAACGGTCACACCATTCTGGCTGCGCATATAGGCCGCAGCCTGCTTTGCCTGTTCGGTATCGCGGGGAAGTTTGAGCAGCATGGAGCCGTAGCACTGGCCGCTCAGATCGCGGGTGTCGGCGCTGAGCACAGACACGAGGATGCCCTTCTCCGCAGCGAGGCTCGCCACCAGCGGCTTTGCGGCGGACGAACCATTGAACGTAACACGGACCACGTGATCGTCGGGCGCAAAGCTCGAGAGGTCGCGGGCCGCGCTGCCGCCGTTGGGGGCGACAAGACGCCTGGCCGCAGCCGTCTTGGGATTTGCAAAGATCTCGCGCACCTCACCCTGCTCCACGACCACGCCGCCGTCCAGAATGGCGACGGAGTCGCAGATCTCTTCCACGACGCTCATCTGGTGGGTGATGACCACCACGGTGATGCCCAGCTTCTTGTTGATGTCCTTGATGAGGGTCAGGATGGCGTGGGTCGTGTTGGGGTCCAGCGCACTGGTGGCCTCATCGCAGAGCAGGACTTTGGGGTTGGTGGCCAGCGCACGGGCAATGGCGATGCGCTGCTTCTGGCCGCCGGAGAGCTGGGCCGGGTAGGCGTTGGCCTTATCGGGCAGGCCCACCATTTCCAGCAGCTCCCTGGCGCGCTTTTCGGCATCGGCCTTCTTCACGCCCGCAAGCTCCATCGGGAAGCAGATGTTCTTCAGGCAGCTGCGCTGCATCAGCAGATTGAACTGCTGGAAGATCATGGTGATGTCGCGGCGGCGCTCACGCAGAGCTGCGGGGGACAGGGTCTCCATCGCGGTGCCGTCGATGACGACACTGCCCTCGGTGGGGCGCTCCAGCAGATTGATGCAGCGCACCAGCGTGGATTTGCCCGCGCCCGACATACCGATGATGCCGTAGATGGAGCCATCGGGGATGGTCAGGTCGATGTTCTTCAGCGCATTCACCGCGCCGTCCTTCATCTGGAAGGTCTTGGAAAGGTGTTTGATCTCGATCACAGAAATTACTCCTTGCTGTTGAATAAACTCCTTCAGTCAAACCCTTGCGGGTTTGCCAGCTCCCTCATGGAGGGAGCCTGAAACAGAACGGTCAGGCAAAGGCCCCCTCCCCGAGGGGGCTGTCACCGCAAGGTGACTGGGGGAGTTTGCTTAGCCCTGAATCGGTGCCAGGCTGTCCTGCTTGCCGCCGTAGATGCCCATGGGCTCGACGTGGATGCCGGCGACGGTCACCAGATGGGTACCCTTCTCCTCATTGAAGTTGTCCAGATACGGCTGATGCTGGAAGTAGTTGGTGTCGCACTGGCCGTCCTCGACGATGGTGTTGGGGATCACATAGTCGTCGTACTCCTGAATGTCCAGAGTGATGCCCTTAGCGGCCAGAATGTCCTTGCAGACCTCCAGGACCTCGCAGTGGGGAGCGGGAGTAGCAGCGCAGCTGACGGTCTCGCCGTTCAGTGCATCGTAGTCGATGGAAGAGTCATAGCCATCGGTCGGGGTCTCGACGACGGAGACGACAGCGCCCTTGTAGTTCTCATCCATGAAGTCCTTGACCTGCTGGCTCTGCAGAGCGGCGACGAGGGCCTTGATCTTGGGCTCGTTCTCGTTGCCCTCCTTGCAGACCAGAACATTGACGTAAGCAGAAGAGCCGTCCTCCATTGCCAGAGCGTCGGTCATGGGGTCCAGACCAGCGGAGATGGCGTAGTTGGAGTTGATGACGGCGTAGTCCTCGTCCTGCAGGACGTTGGGCACCTGAGCAGCCTCGACCTCATCGACGGAAACATTCAGAGGGTTCTCCTCGATGTCCTTTGCGGTTGCGGTCAGGCCTGCATCAGCCTTCAGCTTAAAGAAGCCGTTCTTCTCCAGCAGGGTCAGGGCGCGTGCCTCGTTGGTGGTGTCGTTGGGCACAGCCACCTTCACCTTGTCCAGCTTAGCCACAGCAGAAGAAGCTGCGGAAGAAGCAGTGCCGGAAGCAGCAGACGATGCGGTGGAAGAAGAACCGCCGCATGCGGTCAGGGCAGCTGCAGCAGCTGCAGCTCCGGTAACTTTCAGAAAATCACGACGAGTAATCATAGTTTTGTTCCCTCTCTATTTGCTTATTATAATGTACAGCGGCCCGCACGGCACAGTTCCGTGCTAAGGGCCTTTGACGGATGCATGAAAAAAACTCCCGTCCTTGACCTTGAGCCAACGCTCAGACAAGGACGGGAGCATAACATACTTCCGTGGTACCACCTTGGTTTACCGCACCCTTGCGGGCACAGCCTCAATGCTGCGGCAGCTTTGCTGCTTACAGCCGGACGCTGTAACGGGCGCATCCCGTTGCAAACTTAGCGCTCATGCACCTCGCCTGCACAGCTCCGAGACCATTTTCAGCTTCCTGTTTCCTGCCCTTTTCCATCGCCCGGGCTTTCTGGTAAGGATCAATGCGAAGGCCTACTCTTCTCTTCACAGCCATTTTTGTGATATTGCATTTATAATAATCCAATCGACCGGATTTGTCAACACCTACAACGAAGTTTTTTAGTAGGAAATTGCGTTTTTTTATCTTGTGCGCCAGCCGCGGACATGGTAGAATAAGACAGCATTATTTATAAAGGAGGTGCGGCAATGAACAGCCGCGAGGTTTTCCCGGATGAAGAACTGCGCCGCCGCATCATGGATTTTATCATGGCGGCGGGCCAGACATTGCTGGAAAACGGTGCCGAGGTGTTCCGGGTGGAGCAGACCATGGAGATCATGGCCCGGTCATTCCACCTGCGGGAGTTCCATGTTTACGTGCTGACCAACGGCATCTTTGCCAGTGCGGGCACCGCCGAGATCAGCGAGGTGCGCAATGTGCCTACCCGCACCACTCATCTGGGCCGGGTGGCGGCAGTGAACGCCCTCTCCCGCGAGATTGCAGAGGGCAGCATGTCGCTGGACGAAGCCGAGAGCCGTCTGGTGCTGGCGCGGCGCATCCCTTTTCCCAAGAACTGGGTGCAGCTGGTCAGCGGCATGTGCGGTGCATTCTGCTTTGCGCTGATTTTCGGCGGCACACTGCGCAGTGCACTGGCGGCGGCACTGGCAGGCTTTCTTGCCAGCGGCTATTTGCTGCTGTGTGAGCAGCACGAGCTGCCCGGCGGCTTTTGCAAGATCAGCTGTGCTGCGCTTATCACGCTGGTGTGCATTCTGGCCTGCCGAGTGCTGGGCACACCGGCCAGTCATTCTATTATTGGTTCGCTGATGATCCTGACCCCCGGCATCGCCTTTACCATGGGCATCCGCGACTTTGTGCACGGAGATTACCTCTCCGGCACCATCCGCATGATCGATGCGCTGCTCATTGCAGCCAGCATTGCCATTGGCACCGGCCTTGTGCTGAGCCTTTATACATTCTTTACGGGGGTGGTCGTGGCATGATGTTGACCAGTACACAAATTGGGGAGCTGGCCGCGCAGTTCTTTATTGCCGGCGCAGGCACCCTGAGTTTTGCCGTTCTGTTCGGCTGTCCGCGCAAAAGCCTGCCCTTCTGCGGGCTGGTGGGTGCCGTGGGCTGGTTCGTCTACGAGCTGGCCGTGATGCTGGGGGCAGACAGTGCCGCAGCCTCCCTGCTGGCGGTGGTTCCCCTCACCCTGCTCACCCGGGTGTTTGCTATCACCCTTAAAATGCCGGTGACGGTGTTCCTGCTGTCCGGCATCTTCCCGCTGGTGCCCGGCGCGGGCATCTACTACACCGCCTACTATTTCATTCAGGGCAACAATGCGCTGGCTCTCTCCAACGGCATCAGCACCTTTAAAGTAGCCGTTGCGCTGGCCATCGGCATCACGCTGGTGCTCAGCGTGCCCATCCCAAAGCGGCACCGGAAACATTAAAAATCATAATTTAAGGGCCGCTGCACATTATTCCCTGCAGCGGCCCCTTCTGTTCTGTGCTATTTTTATTCATCCTCCGCATGTCCCGTTTTCATCTTTCGTCTGCTCCTGTTCCTCTCCCGTCTGCTTCTGTTCCTCTCTTGCCGCCCGCATCAGCCCGGCAAACAAAAAACCCACATTGACCCCCAGAATAAAACCCACGATGCCTGCCGCCAATACCATTGCGCCACCTCCTTTCTTCTACCATATTTTACCATGTATCATTTGTCGGATGCAATCGCAGCCTGTCGCAAAAGGCAAGATCACTGCCCAACGTGCAAGCTTTTTTGCGCCGGAGCGTTGCAAGACTCTGCCGCATCTGCTATACTTTTGACAGTACTTATACAAAAGAGGTGCTCTTTATGTCTGTTATGGATACTCTTGTCAGCCGCCGCACCTACCGCCGCTTTGCACAGAAAGCTGTTCCGCAGGATGTGGTGGATGATATCGTCGAGGCCGTCCGCCTGTCCTCCTGCGGAGCCAACCGTCAGGCTGTGCGTCTGGTGGTGGTGAACAAGCCCGAGGCGGTGGCAAAGGTGCAGCCGCTGGTCAAGTGGGCTGCCTATCTGCCGCCGGAGCAGGGCACGCCCAAAGCCGACGAGCTGCCCACCCTGTATGTGGCCGTAGTGCAGGATACCTCCATCCCCGGCGACCTTGCCACCGATACCGGCATTGCCCTTGCCAACATGACCCTTGCCGCATGGGACAAAGGCGTGGGCAGCTGCATCATGGGCGCGATCAACAAGCCCGCCCTCACCGAACTGCTGGGCATTGAAGAACCGCAGAAGCTGGCATTCATGGTGGCGTTCGGCTACCCGGCCCACAAGGCTCACATTGTGCCGCTGACGGCTGAGACCGGCGTAAAATATTATCTGGACGAGAACCGGGATTACTGCGTGCCAAAGCGGAGCAAAGAAGAGATCGCAAAATATCTATAATTTGTATATATACATTTCTTCAACGCATTTTTTGTATAATTGTTTTCAATTCGGTTTCAATTGATGAGATTTTTTGCACAAGTATTGACTTTTCAATTTGTACAATCTATACTAAATTCGTTCGCCAGATGTTCGATGAATCGCATCGTTCCGGCGTACCGCAAAAACATACAGTACATTTGAGGAGTGTTTGAATATGAAAAAGATCTCTCGTCGCAGCTTTCTGGCAGCTGCCGGTCTGTCCGTTGCCGCTCTGGCTCTGACCGCCTGCGGTGGTTCTTCCGCAAGCACCGCTTCCTCCGTGGCAAGCTCTGCTGCTTCTTCTGAAGCTGCTTCCACCAGCGCTGCCGCTGGCGAGCTGACCACCGTTGAGGCCGGCAAGCTGACCATGGCCACCAACGCAACCTTCCCTCCGTATGAGATGACCACCGATGCAGGCGAGTTCGAGGGCATCGACATCGAGGCTGCTCAGGCCATCGCTGACAAGCTGGGTCTGGAGCTGCAGATCGATGACATGGACTTTGATGCCGCTCTGCTGAGCGTGCAGCAGGGCAAGGCCGACATCGTTATGGCCGGCGTTACCGTTACCGACGAGCGCAAGGCCGTGATGGACTTCTCCGACAGCTACGCTACCGGCATCCAGTCCGTCATCGTTCCCGAGGGCTCCGACATTGCTTCTCCCGACGATCTGGCAGGCAAGAAGATCGGCACCCAGCGCGGCACCACCGGCTACATCTACTGCTCCGATGATCTCGGCGATGAAAATGTTGTGGCTTACGACAGCGGTCTGACCGCTGTGCAGGCCCTGAACAATGGTCAGGTGGATGCCGTGGTCATCGACAACGCTCCCGCCAAGGAGTATGTGGCTGCCAACCCCGGCCTGAAGGTGCTGGAGACCAGCTACGCCGAGGAGGATTACGCCATCGGCATGGCAAAGAACTCTCCGCTGGAGGACGCCATCAACTCCGCTCTGGAAGAGCTGAAGGCCGACGGCACCCTGCAGTCCATCGTGGACAAGTACATCACCGCTGAATAATCAGCTGGCTGATAACGGAACCACGGGGAGGCAGCCCCAACTGGGGCACCTCCCCTTTTTTGGAAAAATAAGGTTACAAAATTCTAACAAAACAGGAAAGTGAGGATGCGAATGGCTGCACAGTACGAACTGCTCAAAGAGCTGCTCAACAGCGGCACTACGCTCAGCTTCGGGCAGAATTTCTTCTTCAAGTTTTATCAGGCGTTCATCCTGAAAGACCGCTGGCTCCAGTACATCAACGGCGTAGGCACCACCCTGCTGGTCACTGCCATTGCTCTGGCCATGGGCGTCCTGCTGGGCAGCGTGGTGGCGCTGGTGCGTGTGGCCCACGACCAGCAGCGCCCCGGCCGCTCGAACCCCGTGCTGGGGGTCTTTAACGCCGTGTGCCAGGTGTACACCACCGTGATCCGGGGCACCCCCATGATGGTGCAGCTGCTGATCATGAGCATGGTCATCTTCAACAACAGCCGCAACTTTACCATGGTAGGCGCTCTGGCGCTGGGCATCAACTCCGGCGCTTACGTCTCCGAGATCATCCGGGGCGGCCTGATGGCCGTTGACCCGGGCCAGATGGAGGCCGGCCGCAGCCTGGGCCTCAACTACATCACCACCATGGTGGTCATCATCATCCCCCAGGCCATCCGCGCCGTGCTGCCCGCCCTGGGCAACGAGTTCATCATGCTGCTGAAGGATACCTCCCTTATCACCGTCATCGGCGGCAAGGAGCTGCTGTATGCGGCCCAGGGCATCATGAACCGCACCTACGAGGCCATGTTCCCCCTGTTTGGCGTGGCACTGATCTATCTGGTGCTGGTGATGATCTTTACCTGGCTGCTTGCAAAATTTGAGAGGAGGCTGGCACAAAGTGACCGATAAGATCCTGGAAGTCCGGGGCCTGACCAAGACCTACGGCGGCGAAAAGCGGAAGGGCGCAAAGCAGGCTGCCCCCACTCTGGACGTGCTGCGGGGCATCGACATCGACATCTACCGGGGAGACGTGGTCTGCCTCATCGGCCCCTCGGGCTGCGGCAAATCCACCTTCCTGCGCTGCCTGAACCGGCTGGAGGTCCCCACCGGCGGCAGCATCAAATTTGAGGGCGTGGAGGTGGACGACGACCACATCGACTCCGTCCGCCAGAAGATGGGCATGGTGTTCCAGCACTTCAACCTCTTCCCCCACCTGACCGTCAAGAAAAACCTTGAGCTGGCCCCCAGCCTGCTCAAGCTCAAGGACAAAGAGGCCATCTCCAAGCGCGCCGACGAGCTTCTGGCCCGCGTAGGTCTGGCCGACAAAGCCAACGTCTACCCCAAGAGCCTTTCGGGCGGCCAGCAGCAGCGCATCGCCATCGCACGCGCACTGGCAATGGACCCGGACGTCATCCTCTTCGATGAGCCTACCAGCGCCCTGGACCCCGAGATGGTGGGCGAAGTGCTGGAACTGATGAAAGAGCTGGCTCACACCGGCATCACCATGCTGGTGGTCACCCATGAGATGGGCTTTGCCCGCGAAGTCTCCAACCGCGTCATTTTCATTGACGAGGGCCGCATTCAGGAGGATGAGCCGCCGCAGGAGCTGTTCACCAACCCCAAGCACCCGCGTCTGAAGGCATTCCTCTCCAAGATGCTGTAAGATAGAAAGAAACAACACAAAACCCGGAACTCTTTTCAAGCCGTCCTGGCTCTGAAGGAGTTCCGGGTTTTGTTCATTGTTTTTTCAGAGAGCTGTTTTGCAGCAGTCTTTCTGCTTATTCTCAGTTGTTGGCTTCCACCTTGCTCAGGAGGATGCGGTCATTGTCGAGAGCCTTGCCGGCGTTCTCGCGGAACTTCTCGAGCAGGTCGTCCACGGTCATCTTACTGCGGGCCTCACCCTTGACGTCAAAGACGATGCGGCCCGCGTCCATCATGAGGGTGCGGTTGCCCAGCTCCAATGCCTGATGCATATTGTGGGTGACCATCAGGCAGGTGATCTTCTTTTCGGCCACGATGCTCTTGGTGAGGTCCAGCACCTTTTCGGCGGTGGCGGGGTCGAGAGCGGCGGTGTGCTCGTCCAGAAGCAGGAGCTTCGGGGTGACGAGGGTGGCCATCAGCAGGGTCAGCGCCTGACGCTGACCGCCCGACAGCAGACCCACCGGCTGCTTCATCCGGTCTTCGAGGCCCATATCCAGCAGGGCCAGCTTCTCACGGAAGATCTCCTTATCCTTGCGGGAGATGCGGGAGAAGATGGCGTTGGGAGCCGTCCCTGCGCGAAGGTAGGCCAGCGCCAGATTCTCCTCGATGGTCATGTTGGGGGCCGTACCCTTGAGCGGGTCCTGGAACAGGTGGCCGATGACCCGGCTGCGCTGATATTCCGGCGTAAAGGTGATGTCCTCGCCGCCCAGCGTGATGCTGCCCTCGTCGGCGATGAAGCCGCCGGTGATGGCGTTGAAGAGGGTGGATTTGCCCGCGCCGTTGGAGCCGACGATGGTGGCGAAGTCTCCCGCTTCCATGGTCAGGCTGACGCCGTTCAGGGCCACTTTCTCGTTGACGGTGCCGGGGTTGAAGGTCTTGTGCAGGTCACGAAGTTCGAGCATCTCCATTTTACACACGCTCCTTCCGCGCCTGACGGGCCGCACTGCGGCGCTTCTCAAAGGCGATCTTCTCCTGGATAGCAGGCATCGAGATGGCCACCGCCACGATGATGGCGCTGACCAGTTTCATGGCAGCAGCCGGGACGTTGAAGCGGAGGGCCACCGCCACGATAAAACGGTAGAGGCAGCTGCCGAACACGACGCCCAGCACACGGCGCACCATCGTCCGCTTGCCCACCAGCGTTTCGCCGATGATGAGGGAAGCCAGTGCGATGGTCACCATGCCGGTGCCTACGTTGATGTCGCAGCTCTTCTGGTACTGAGCCAGCAGGCCGCCGGAAAGGGCGGTCAGTGCGCCCGAGATGCAGAGGCCCACCGTGATGGTGAAGGCGGGGTTGATGCTGGAAGCACGCACCATGGCAGCGTTATCGCCGGTGGCACGAATCGAGAGGCCGAGGCGGGTGCCGAGGAAGCCCACCATGGCGGCACCGGCCAGCGCGATGACTACCGCCGCCAGCACCAGCTTATACCCGCCGCCCGTGAAGCGCAGGGCGCTCTTGGCGATGGAGAAGACGGTATCGGTCTTGACCAGCGACATGGTGGACGAGAAGCCCATCACGGCCAGGTTGATGGTGTAGAGGCCGGTGTTGACGATGATGCCGGCCATGATGCTCTCGACGCCGAGGCGGGTCTGCAAAAAGGCTGTTACAAAACCGGAGCACACACCGGCCGCCATCGCCGCCAGCAGGGCGAGGAAGGGGTGGCCGGTCAGTGCCACCTGACAGGCGACAGCGCAGCCAAGGGTGAAGCAGCCGTCCGTGGACAGGTCCGCGATATTCAGGATGGAATAGCTCAGAAACAGAGCCAGCGCAACGAGGGCGTAGATGCAGCCCAGCTCGAGCGCGGTCTGGATGACGTTGAGCGAAAAGATACTCGCCAGCATGGTGTGCTCCTTTTATTTTAATGTGTAACCTCTCAGTCTCGCTACCGCTCGACAGCTCCCCTACCGAGGGGAGCCTCTGGCGAAGAGAGAAAGCTTTACGAAATGCCAAAGCCTCCCCTCAATAGGGGAGGTGGCATTGCGAAGCAATGACGGAGAGGTTTAACCAAAGTTTTCCGCCGTGGTCACTTCCACGACCTCGGTGCAGTAGGGTGCAAAGGCCTTCTTCACGGTATCGAGGTCGAGGCCCAGAGCCTCGCAGGTCTCGGTGTTGATGGTGGCAATACCGTTGTCGAAGGTCTGGAACGGCAGGTCTGCAGGGGTCTTGCCGTCGCAGAGCAGTTCCGCCACCATATCGGCGGTAGCCTCGCCCAGCTGGACGTAATCGACGCCGTAGCCCACGAAGGCACCGTTCAGGGCGAAGCTGTCAGCGCCGGTGTAGTGCTGGACGCCTGCCTCGGTGAAGGTCTCGTAGATGGAAAGCTCGGCGGTCATGACGGTGTTGTCGGTGGGGGTGAAGACGGCCTTGACACCGGCGGCGATGAGGGCCTCAGCGGCCATCTGGACTTCGGCGGTGGTGGTGCCGTTCTTCTCGATGTACTTGATGCCCTTGCTGTCGCAGAAAGCCTTGGCGTCTGCAATGGCCTGTGTAGAAGCATCCTGGCTCAGATTATACAGCAGACCGATGGTGTCGATGTCGGGGTTGACGGCCAGGATGAGGTTCATGATGGCGTCGGTGTTCAGGGCGTCGGAAGTGCCGGTGATGTTCGGCTCGGTGTCAAAGCCTGCGGCAGCCGGGTCGGTGACGGCGGAGTAGACGACGGGGATGTCGGTGTCCTCCACAGCGGCCAGCATGGTAGCGGCGGTGGGGGTGGCCACAGCCACGATGACGTCCACGCCGTCGGCCACGAGGTCGGCGCCGATCTGGTTCAGGTTGGTCTGGTCGGCCTGTGCGTTGGCGTAATAGTCGGCGTAGTCGAAGGTGACGCCCTTCTCCTTGCCCACCTCGTCCAGACGCTCTTCCACCGACGCAACGATCTGGTTCAGAGAAGCGTGGTCAACGTAGTTGACAATGCCCACCTTGAAGGTCTGGCCTGCCTCGCTGGCGGCGGCAGAAGATGCTGCTGCACCGGAAGCGGTGCCGGATGCAGTGCTCGAAGCGGACGAACCGCAGCCGGTCAGACCCAGAGCGGAAACAGCAGCGGCGGCCATAGCGGCTTTCAGAAAGCTGCGGCGGGAGATCCTGTTCATGGTTTTCATAGCGGTTGCTCCTTCCCTGGAGCGGGCGGCATACAAAATAAAAACCCGCTCCACTTGCGGGACGGGCTTTTGTTCTCATATAACAAAACGACCCTGTCCCTGTGTGTTCATCCACAAGGACAGAGTCGAGAAATTCGAATCTGCGGTGCCACCTTGCTTGCCTTGCTCGCTTTCCTCTTGAAAGCCGCAAAGCCCCTCACGGAGAGCCAACACTCCCCTGCCCTGTAACGGAGGCTTCCGTCCCAAGCTACTGGAGGCTCTGCCTCGTTTGCCCGGCCCTCGGCGGCCCACGAAGCTCTGCCCCGCTCTCGCCCGTTTTCACTGTCCGGGCTCACTGAAGATGCGCTGTGCAGGTTCTCTTCCGCCTCATTGGTTTGATTGCATTATACACTTTATCCGTGTAAAGTCAAGAGGGAATTTCAAAATTTTCCGTCAGATTTTTTCACGTTTCATCACTCGAGGTTGAGTTTGTTTCGCATCAGCCAGACCGTCAGCCCGAACCAGAAGACGCCGAACGCCGCCGCGATGCCCAGCGTGACCATCGCGCTCCCCATGTAGCCCAGAGCCGAGACGGCAGTCTCGATGCTGCCCACATCGCCTACGGCGCTATAGATGGCCGTCTCGTAGACGCCGGTGCCGATCTGGAGCAGCTTTTCGAGCCAGCCCTGCAGATACTGCATGACAAAGAAGCTCAGGATGCCCGCCAGCGCGGGGTGGTTCTTGAACTGATGTCCCACCATGCAGGCAGCATAGATGCAGGCGATGGCGCTGACCATCCGCACGAAGCCGACGACGCCGCTGAAAGCCAGCGCCTCCCAGAACTCCATGTTACAGCGGGCGAATGCCTCCCGGATGCCCGACCACATCAGCGGCAGCTGCTCAAGCAGGTCCATATCCGCCATCATCAGGACAGCCAGAATGCCGAAGGAAAGGCAGGCTGCGAGGATGCTGCACAGGCTCCACACGGTGCTGGAGATGAGCTTCGAGGTCACAAGCTGTGTTTCCGTCACCGGCAGGGTGTGCATCAGATAGCCCTCCCGGCCCAGCAGGTTGCGGTAGAAGCGCTGCACGATGGTCATGATGGTGACGACCACGGTGCCGATGATGACGGCGGTGTAGACAAGGCTCAGCAGGCCCACGAAAGCCGAATAGGCGTCACTATTGGTGCTGTTCCATCTCCAGAGGGAGCCGCCAAAGAGCACCGACACCGCCAGCAGGGCCAGATACATTCCGCCGTAGGTGCGGGCGGTGGCCCGGAACTCATATTTCAGTAACTTTTTCAGCATTTGAATACCTCCCGGAAATATGCATCCACACTCATGCCCTCGGTCTCGCGGAGCTCATCCACCGAGCGGTGGGCGAAAATTCTGCCGTTCTTCAGGAACACGGCTTCGTCCAGCACCGGCTCCACATCCTCGATGAGGTGGGTGGAGATGATGACCGAGGCGTCCCGGCTGTAGTTGGTGAGGATGGTGTTCAGGATGTAGTCCCGCGCCGCCGGGTCCACGCCGCCGATGGGTTCATCCAGCAGGTAGAGCCGGGCGTTCCGGCTCATGGCAAGGATGAGCTGGACTTTCTCCTTGTTGCCCTTGGAAAGGCTCTTGAGGGGTGCTTTGGGCGAAAGCTCCAGCTTTTCCAGCATCTCATTCGCCTTGGCGGGGTCGAAGTCGGCGTAGAAATCCCGGAACATCTCCACCAGCTGCTCCACCCGCATCCAGTCGGGCAGCCATGCAGCGTCCGGCAGGTAGGAGACGATGGCTTTTGTATCCGGGCCGGGGTCCATGCCCGCGATTCGGATGCTGCCCGCCGTGGGCTGCAAAAGGCCGTTCGCCAGTTTGATGAGGGTGGTCTTGCCGCTGCCGGTGGGGCCGAGCAGGCCCACGGTGCGGCCAAAGCCGATGTGCGGCTCGATGGTATCGAGGGCATT
>ENA-UEQP01001373-UEQP01001373.1-human-gut-metagenome-genome-assembly--contig:-NODE-1373-length-22506-cov-6.619510_pt1 | contig 22506 bp, 20 predicted proteins | sample MGYA00242951_ERZ507951 | MGnify/ENA primary metagenome ERZ507951 (study PRJEB26167, sample SAMN06115539) | human gut metagenome | host: Homo sapiens | place: China:Shanxi | collected 2015-11-18...
GGGCCGGGACCAAAGCCGGGGCCGCCGAAACCGGGGCCGCGCGGCGGGGGAGGGGGCGGCGGGCGGCGCGGGCGCCGGGACGCACGGCCCATGCTGTACCAGAACATATTGTTGCCGAAGCTGCTGCCGCCGCCACCGCCGCGCGGAGGGCGCGGGCCGCGGGGGCGCATCAGGTAGGTGATGAGCCAGATGACCAGCAGCACCGCCACAACCAGCAGAACAAAGCCCATAACATTGGGCCCTCCTCTATCGGGGGCGCTGGTATCGGTATAGCTGCTGTTCAGCGTTACGCCGTAGATGCTGCACAACCGGTTGGCCAGCGCCTGCACGGTCTTTTGGGTGCCGGTGTCGTAATCACCGTTGACCCAATAGGGTTCCATGTACTCGTCCAGCAGCGACCCCAGCGTGCTGAACGACAGCTGGCTTTCCAGCCCGTCGCCGCGCATGATGTAGTAGTCGCCGCCGTCGGCCTCGTTGGGGGCCAGCAGCAGCAGCACGCCGTTGTCCAGGTCGTCTGAGCCCAGCCCCCAGGCGTTAAAAACGTCGTAGGCAAAGCCCTCCATCGTCGTGCTGCCCAGCAGTTCATCCAGCGTGTAGACGCCGATCTGCGCACCGCAGGCATCGGACAGCTTGATTGAAACGTCATTGACATACTGTTCTGTCTCGTCGGACAGGATGTCCGCATGGTCGGCCACGGCGTTTGTCGTGCTGACCTGCACCTTGGGCGCGGCCAGCGCGGGAAGCGCCGCCAGCATCAGTGCGGCCAGCACCGCACCGGCAGCCGCCGCGCGTCTGGTAAATGTTTTCAGTTTCATAATTTCCCCTTGTTATCGTGGTTTATTTGGTAGCAAAGCGTTCCGGTGCCTGCGCACCCCACAAACCGGAGATCAGATTGGCCGGGAACTGCGAGACAGTTTTCTCGTAGTCCTCCACCGAGAGATTGTATTCATTGGCGGCGCGTTCTATCGTCGCCTGCGCCGAAACAAACGCATTGTACTGGTCATCCAGCGCCCGCTGGGTGCTGTCATCGACCTTGTTGTTCAGCGACGCATACAGCGTATCCACCGCATTGTACAGCCGACGGTTGGCCGCGTACTGCACCGCAGGGGAATCGTCGGTATCATTCCACGTGGCCAGCGCGTCCTCGGCTTCCTGTAAAGCAGCCGCCGGGGTGCTGTCCACATAGCCCGCCTGTTTGATGAGGTTCGCCGCCGCGTCAGCCTGCGCCTCAAAATCCCCCTGAATGCTGTGGCCGTACTCGTCCTGCGCGGAGGTGTAAATTTCCGCCGTTTCCCTGTACACGCCCTTCAGCTTTGCCCCGCCGATGCCCAGCACCGACACCAGCGCCAGTGCGACGAGTACAATCGACGCTGTGCCGCGCTTTTTGGCAGGTGCGGGCAGCTTTGTCTCGACCTCGCCGAGGATTTCCAGCTGCGGGCCATGAATGGTAAAGTTTTCCTGTTGTTCAAGCTGCATAGCAAATACCTATATTGTGCTGCAGGGGCGGATGCAAGCATCGACCCCTACAGCGGCAATCAGTTGTTGATCTCCAGCATCTTCTGGCGGAGCTCGCCCTCGATGCGGCCCAGCTCCTGCTCGGCGTTGGCGCGCTTGGCCTTGCCGTCGGCGCGGATCTTATTCAGCTCATCCAGCGTCTCGATCAGCTGCTTGTTCGTCTGCTGCAGCGTCTCGATGTCCACAATGCCGCGCTCGGACTCCTTTGCAATTTCAATCGTGCCCTGCTTGAGCGTAGCAGCGTTCTTTTTCAGCAGCTCGTTCGTGGCGTCGGTCACGGCGCGTTCGGCCTGCATAGCCTGCTGGCTGTGGGCGATGCCCAGCGCCAGCACCATCTGGTTCTTCCACAGCGGGATCGTGTTCACGATGGTCGTCTGGATCTTCTCAGCCATCATCGTGTCGTTGGACTGGATCAGGCGGATCTGCGGGCCCATCTGGATGGACACATTGCGGGTCAGCTCCAGATCGTAGAGCTTCTTTTCAAAGCGGTCACACAGGTCGGCCAGGTCGCGGGCGGCCTGGGCATCCTCGGGCAGCTGGGTGCGCTGGGCCTTCTCCTGCGCGGCCTTCAGGTCGTTGGCGCGGACCTCGGCCAGTTTCTTCTTGCCGGCCAGGATGTACATCGTCAGCTCCTTGAAGTAGACAAGGTTCAGCTCATACATCTTATCCAGCATCGTGATGTCCTTCATCAGGGTGACCTGGTGGTCCTCCAGCTGGGCCTTGATGCGCTCGACGTTTTTGTCGGCGCTGTCATAGCGGGTCTTGAGCTGCTCAATGCTGTTGGCCGTCTTTTTGAAGAAGCCGAAGATGCCCTTTGGCTGCTCGGTGGTGGCGTCAAAGCCCTGCAATTCAGAAATCAGGTTCGTGATGAGTTCGCCGGTCTCGCCCATGTCCTTGGTCTTGACGCGGGAGAGCGCGGTCTCGGAGAAGTCGCTCAGCTTCTTCTGGCTGGCAGCGCCGTACTGCAAGACCATCTGGGAGTTCGTGATGTCGATTTTCTCGGCAAAGTCGTTGACCATCTTCTGCTCCTCGGGGGAGAGGGGCGTGTCCTCGACCTGCACGGGGGTCGCTTTTTTGCTTTCCGCGATGACTTTCTCATCGGCGGCGGGGTCCAGGGTCAGCGTCGGGGCCGCGGGGGCGGCATCCAGCGTCAGAGAGGGTGCGGCGGGTACGTTCAGGTCCAGTTCGTTGCTCAGGTCAGCCATAGTGATCTTCCTTTCTTGTATCCTTTATTTACTTGGCAAGGTTCTGGCTTTTCAGGATACTGTCCAGCACCTCAATATCGGTAGAAATATCCATTGCCTCGGCGCTGTAGAGCGCATCCAGCTGGTTTTCAAAGGCTGTCGCCGTCGTCTCGGCGTTGCGGCGCAGCTCGGCCTCGATCTGGGCGGCGTTCTCGCCCCTGACGCTGTTCTGCTCCAGCGCCGCGTAGGTGCCCATCAGCTTGACGACCTCGGGCAGGTAGTAGCGGGCAAAGCGGTCAACGCTGCGTGCCTTGTCGGGGTTTTTCTCCACAACGGCGGCAATGCTGCGGCCTGCCTTCTCCATGCGGTCCATGGCCCGGGAAAGCTGCGGGTCGGGGATGGCCTCGTTCAGTTTATGCAGTGCATCGAGGTTTGCGGCAATGCCGTTCAGCATGGCATCCACGTCCTCACTGCCTGTGGCATAGGGCACGTAGGTGCGCACAACGCGGGTAGGGCAGAGCTTTGTGCCCGCAAAGTAGGTGCCTGCGCTGACCGCGGCGGTCAGCACCAGCCCGCCCAGCGTGTAGATGGGCACCAGCAGGGCCATAATAGGCCACACCAGCGCCGCCATATAGACCGGCAGCACCGGGCGTTTGGTTTTTTCCTGCCATTTACTCATGCAGGCACCTCCCGTATCATCATTCCGTAGGGGCGGATTCCATATCCGCCCGTTCCGTGCCGGGCTGCCTGCGGGCGGATATAGAATCCGCCCCTACGGGAGCCTGGCACAAATTCATTATAGAACAAAATCCGTTCACTTGCAACCATCCGCGCGCAAAAACGGTGCCAAAGCAGCGCCCCATGCCGCCTGCAGCCGCGCGGGGGACCAGGCGGCGTTGGCGGGGCTGGTGCTGGGCAGCACGGCGGCGGGCAGGTGGGTCAAGGGTTCTGCATATTTCGCGTAGATACGCCCCGACGCCGCGCCGTTGCAGAACACGGCCCGCACGCCCAGCTTTTGTATCAGCGCGGCCACATCGTTCGGCACGGCGTTGCGGATCGACGCATCCGACGCGCCTTTGATGTCGCACGCGCCGATCGTGTCCCACACGGCCAGCCCGTGCTTTAAAATTATGGCCTTTTTCGCCTCGATGTCGGCCCAATCGGGTACCGGCTCACCGGTCACGGCGGCGATCATCGGCCAGAAGCGGTTCTGCTTGTGGCCGTAGAAAAAGCCCTGCTCCCGGCTCTTGGGGCTGGGAAAGCTGCCTAAGATCAGCGCGTTGGCCCGCGCACCGTGCAGCGGCGGCAGACCGGGGCCGACATGGGTGTACTCGGCCATTTAAAACGCCTCCGGCCAGAGCGCACGGCAGAGCTCGGCAATGCCGTGGGGCTCGGCGTCGGGGCCGATGCGGTCCGCGGCAGCCTTGGCGGCAGCGCTGCCGCTGCCCATGGCAATGCCGAGGCCCGCCGCTTTCAGCATCGCAACGTCGTTATCGCCGTCGCCCACGGCCACGCAGTCCGCCGGGTCGATGCCCGCCAGCTTCGCCAGCTCCCGCAGACCTGCGCCCTTGTCAACGCCCCGCTGCAAAATATCGCAGCCGTCGCTGCCGGGGTAGGAGAACAGGAAATTCAGCCCCAGATAGCCGTATTTTTCCTGAAATCTGTCGGCCATCTCCTGCGAGAGAAAGCCGAACGCGCCGAAGGGCATCTCCTCCAGATGCTTGTCCTGATCCTCGCCGTCCACGATGTTCAGCGCCAGATTCTTCTCCCGCTCGCGGCGGGCGAACTCCTCATAGCCGAGGTAGGCGTAGTTCGCGTCGTGGTAAGTAAAGCGCAGCGGCAGGTCGTAATCCTCAAAAAAATCCACCAGTGCGTACATTTCCTCGGTGGTCAGGCGGTGCAGGGCCAGGTCTGTGCCCTTGTAGTCCACCAGCTGCGCACCGCCCGCGCAGACCCAGTAGTCGGGCCGGATGCTGCGCAGCAGGCCCTTGCCCACGCCGATGCGCCCGCGGCCCGTGGCAATCGCGATCTTGACGCCGGCCTTCTGCACGGCGCAGACGGCCTCGGCGTTTTCCTTCGGCACACGCTCACAGCTGCCGGGCCGCAGCGTGCCGTCTATATCGAGTAACAGGAGCTTGTATTTCATAAAAGTTGACCTTTCTTAATTTGTAGGGGCGAACATGGTTCGCACGCGGTCGTGTGCGGCAGCGGAAAATGTCCGGGCGGATGGGAATCCGCCCCTACGCTGTAGGGGTCGATGCTCGTCATCGACCCGGAAACTTTGCGGCTGCCACTGCGTTCCGCGGGCGAGCAATGCCCGCCCCTACATGCGCTGTATTCTTTCTGTATTATACCAAAGTCTAACCCCATCCCGCAAGGCATATTCTGCCTTGGGGTGATGTTTGTGCAGCTGGATCTTTCATGCCGCCGCAGGCGGCGTTGGCGCTGGGCCGTGCCACTGGTGCTGGCCGCGCTTTTGCTGGCCCTGCCGCAGCTGGCGGCACTCCGGCACGCCGCGCTGGCTCGGGTAGACCGCATTGTCGGCGGGCACTACATGACCCGGCTGGACGCTCTGCAGCAGGAAAATTTCACGCTGCATCAACAGCTGGCGCAGTCTGCCGACGCGCTGGCCGAGAACGCCGCCCTGCGGCAGCTTGTCGGCTGCGGGCGGGGCATCACCGGCGTCACCCCGGCGCGGGTCGTGGCCCGGGGCGTCGGCGGCTTCACGCTGGCCTGCCCGGACACTGCGCCGGGAAATGCCGTCCTCGACGCGGGCGGGCGGTACACGGGGGTCGTTACCCGCACGGACGGCGACACCTGCACTGTGGAATTTTCCGCCGCTGCCGGGCTTTGCGGCAGCTATGCCGGGTTGGTCACGCCAGGGCAGTGGGTCCTGACCGGTCTGCCTGCCGACTGCGCACTGACGGCAGGGGACATCGTGACCACCGCGGGCGGGGACTGGCTGGGCACACTGGCCGCCGCGCCCGCCCCCGACGCCGACGGCCTGACCGCGCAGGTCCCGCTGACCGACACCGCCGATTTGTGGGGCACGGTCTATTTCGTGAAAAAGTAATTGCTTTTTCGTCGAATTTTGGGTACAATAAATAGGCAGCGCGGTTTGTAGGGGCCCGCGCAGTGAATAGCTGCCGCAACCCCCTACATGTCCCTTTTCCTAACAAACAAATCCATTTTATTTTTTACCGAGGTGATCCCATGGCCAACCGCAAAAACTCCCACCGCCGCCGCGTCCGCGTGGCGGTGCTGATGGTGCTGTGCGGCGCGGTGTTTGCGGCGTTCTTCGCGCGGCTGGCCTGGATGCAGTTCGTCCGCGCCGACTACTACGCCGACAAGGCCGCCGAGGCCAGCTCCGCCAGCTACACCGTGACCCAGCACGCCGCGCGCGGGGCCATCGTGGACAGCGCCGGGGTCGTTCTGGCCCGCGACACCACCGTGTATGACGTCTACCTGCGCATCCCGGCGCCGCCGGGCACCGACCTGCGCGAGACTGTAAAAGCCATAGAGAGCCTGACAGGCAGCAAGGATGTGGAAACACAGCTTGCTGCCTTTTTTGCTGCCGCGTCGGCGGGGGAGCTGCCCGTGATGCAGGGCGTCGGCAGTGACGTTCTGACGTCGTTTTACAAGGCCGATCTTGTGCAGAGCGGCGCAGTGCGGGCCGCCGCCCGTGGCGTGCGCACCTGGCCGAACGGCACGCTGCTGCCCCATGCGCTGGGCTTCACCGGGCCGATCACGGCAGAGCAGTGGCCCACTGCCCGGCGGCGCGGCCTTGCGATGGATGCTGTCATCGGGCAGAGCGGGTTGGAGGCCGCCTATGACGACCTGCTCCGCGGGCAGGACGGGCGGGTGCTCGTGAACACCGGCTTTGACGGCGCTGTGCGCCGCACCGTGCCCCTGCGGGAGGCTGCACCCGGGGCCACGCTGGTGCTGACCGTGGACAGCGCTCTGCAAAAAGAACTGCAAAACGCGCTTTTATCCCAAATCGAGGTTCTGCGCACCACCAAGGCTGCCGGGGCCGGGCGGGAGTGCCGTGCCGGGGCGGCGGTGGTCGTGGATGTGCAGACCGGCGGCATCCTGGCCGCCGCCAGCGTGCCGGGCTTCGATCTGAACCGCTACCGTTCAGACTACGCGGCGCTCTCCGCCGATGCTGCCGCGCCGCTGCTGGACCGCGTCTGCCAGGGGCTGTACGCGCCGGGGTCGGCCTTCAAGCCCGCCGTGGCCGCGGCGGCGCTGACCGCGGGCATCGACCCCGCCGCCACGGTCAACTGCACCGGGCGGTACGGGTTTTACAGCGGCTACCAGCCGGGCTGCCTGCAATACGGCCACGGCGGGCCGGTAGACCTGCGCACGGCGCTGGAGTACAGCTGCAACATCTTCTTTTACGATGTCGGGCGGCGGCTGGGCGTGGATGTGTTTTCCGCGATGGCACGCCAGTTAGGACTGGCCACGCCCACCGGCGTTGAAATCACCGAGGCACAGGGCCGCCTGACGTGGAGCAGCGACGAAAACTACCAGGCCGGGCTGACTCTGATGGCCGCCATCGGGCAGGGCAACACCGCCGTGACGCCGCTGCAGCTGGCGGCCTACGCGGCCACGCTGGCCAACTGCGGGCAGCGGCCCGCCCTGCATTTTGCGGACCGCGCCGTGAACGCCGCCACCGGCGAGACCGTCTGGCAGTACGCCCCGACGTTCACCACGGTTCCGGGCGGCGAGGGCGTGTTCGGCCCCATCCGCGACGGCATGAAGCGGATGGCCCGGACGACCCGCGTCCTGCGCGAGGCCCCCGTGGCCTGCGCGGCCAAGACCGGCAGTCCCCAGCTGGCGGACACCCTGCCCGGCGGCGGGCACTATGTCAACTCGGTGCTGATCGGCTATGCGCCCGCGGACGACCCGCAAATCGCCATGGCCGTCGTGCTGGAATACGGCGGTGGCGGGTCCAATGCCGCGCCCATCCTGCGCGCTGTGCTGGATGCCGTCTTTGGCGGATGATTGCGGAGCGCCGCTCAACCCCCATCGGGTGCGCTTGGGCATTCTGCCGATTTAGTGCATCAAAAAGTTTCCCTTATCGTGATTTTCTTCAAAAAGAACATGTCACATTTTGACAAAAAGCCAGTTGCAGTCCAGGCGGAAGTGTGATAGAATATATGCGAGATAGTGTTAATGCAACTGTGGAGAGGAGCCGACATGAACGCACAGTGTATCATGGTCTGCTCCGGCAAGGGCGGTACCGGAAAAAGTACCGTCTCGGTACTGCTGGGGGCCTGTCTGGCACGGCTGGGCCGCAAGACCCTGCTGGTGGAGCTGGACTCCGGTCTGCGCAGCGTGGACATTATCGCAGGCGTCTATGGCCGCACTGTTTACGACATTGAGGATGTTTTGTGCGGCAGATGCGAGGGGGCCAAGGCCGTTGTGCCCAGCCCGCTGTACCCCGGGCTGTTCGTCATCAGCGCACCGTATGAGGGCGGCGCGGTGGAGGCGGCCCCGCTGGGACGTCTGCTGACCGCTATGCGGCCCTATTTTGATTTTATCCTGCTGGACACCGCTGCCGGCATGGGCGCGCCGTTCACAGCGGCCTCCACCGTAGCGGACAAGGCCCTGCTGGTGCTGACGCCCGACCCCGTGGCCCTGCGCGACGGCAAGATCGTGGCGGACCGGCTGCTGGCGGGTGGCCGCCCGCAGAGCGCCGTGCGCCTGGTGATGAACCGCGTCCGGCGCGAGAGCTTCGGCAAAAACGCTGCCGTGGCTGATCTGGACGAGTGCATCGACACCGTCGGCGTGCAGCTTTTGGCGGTCATCCCCGAAAGCCGCGTTCTGCAGCTGGCCGGGGCCAACGGCACGGTACCGCCCGCTGCGGATCCCGCCGTTGTGGCCGGACAGGCCATGGCAAAGCGTTTGTGCGGGCAGCGCGTCCCGCTTACCTTTTAATATATTGTACTCTGCTGCGAAGGATGGTGGCATTTACCTATGACGATTGCATTGATAGCCCATGACTCCAAAAAGGAGTTGATGGTGCAGTTTTGTATGGCGTATCGCCATATTTTGGAGCAGCACCGTCTGCTGGCAACCGGCACGACCGGCCGCCTGGTGGAGGAAAACGCCGGGCTGAAGGTCACAAAGTTCCTGCCCGGCGGCCACGGCGGTGCTGAGCAGATCGTGGCGCGCATCGCCTGTGAGGAAGTGGACATGCTGCTTTTCTTCCGCGACCCCATCAGCGCCAAGCCCAGCGAGCCGAACGAGATGAACCTGCTGCGCATCTGTGACGTGCACAACGTTCCCGTTGCCACAAACATCGCCACCGCCGAGGTCCTCATCCACGGCCTGGAGCACGGCGACCTCGATTGGCGCACGATCATCAATCCGCAGCGGTGAGAATTGTACAGTTTGTATAAATTTACAGCAAATATATAACCCCCGATTTCAGGAAATCGGGGGTTGTTTTATTGCGGCCAGTCTGCGCTCCGGCTCGTGGTCTCGTCAGGGTGCATCCAGAGGACGGCATAGTGGTTTTGCGCGGCCAGGGCCTGGCCGGTCTCCTCGGGCAGGCAGAACAGCCCGGTGGAAAGCGCGTCGGCCAGACCTCCGGTGTCGGCGCGGGCCAGCACGGCCACGCTGCTGACGTAGCGGGCAGGGTAGCCCGTCGTCAGATCGATCAGGTGGGCGTACCTCACGCCGTCGTACTCAAAGCAGCGCTGGTAGTCGCCGCTGATGACCAGGCTGTCGCCGTCGGCCAGCTCGACGGCCTGTATGTACGCGGGGTCATCGCCCCAGGGGTTCTCAACACCCGCGGTCCAGGGCTTGCCGCCGGGCTTTGTGCCGATGGCGCGCACATTGCCGCCGATGTTCAGCAGGGCGCTGGTCAGCCCGCGGGCCTGTGCGGCCCGGGCGGTCTGCTCCACGGCGTAGCCCTTGCCCACCGCACCGACGTCGAGCGCCATCTCCGGGTCAGCAAAATAGACGGTTTGTGCTGCATCGTCCAGAACCAGATCTTCTATGTCGATATGCGCCAGCGCCGCCGCGATGGCGTCCGCGTCGGGCGGGGCAGGGGAGTCGCTTTCCCGCGCATCGTGCCACAGGCGCAGCACCGCACCTGCGGCGATGTTCGTCGCGCCGTTGGCGGCAGGGTAAGCGGTGTCTTTACACCAGCGCAAAAATGCGTACAGCTCGTCGCTGACCTGCACCGGCGCAGCGGCAGCCCGGGCGTTGACATCATACAGGTTGATGACGCCATCATAGTGGTGGTAGATGTCAAACAATTCGTTATAGCGCTGTAAATCGCTGTACATGGCCTGTGTCTGGGCGTTCCAGCTGTCCTGGCTGTCGGCATAGCCCTGCACGATGGCGACAGTGTCAAACAGGTCGAACCAGGTGGCACTGTACAAATTTTGCTGCTTTTGGCAGGCGGTCAGCGGCAGACAAAGCAGTACCAGCAGCAGTGCGGTCAGGCGGCGCTTCATGCGTTGCCGCCCTGCACGGTCTCGTGCTCAGTGTTTAATTCCAGCAGCAGGTTTGCCAGCGTCCAGCCCTTGCTGGTGGGCGTGACCATGCTGCGCACCGAAATGGACGCGCCGCCCATTTTGATAAGGTCAAGGAACGCGCCCAACTCGCCGTTGTCATGGCGCAGTCCGCTGACGATGATGGCCGGGCGGTCCGGCACCGCGATAAGCGGCGCAAACACCGGGGCCGGCCTGCCCGCGCAGAGGTCCCCGACGATGCCGCCGAGGTCGCCGTCCGCGACGGGGCGGAGCTTGACGTCATAGCGCCTGGCCGCGCGGGCGATGGCGGCATAGTTGGGGTAGCTTTCGTCAATGCGCCAGAGTAGGGCGCAGCGGGGTTCGCGGATGATTCGGGCTTTCATGATGTTACCTCGTTAAAAAGGAAAGTGGTGAACGGGCGGGCGAACCATGTTCGCTCCTACAGAGACGCTGCCACCGTAGGGGCCGGGCATGCCCGGCCCGCGGCATAAAAATAAGCGGTCGCTTTGCGGGAAAGCTGCAGGCCGCACATGTGCGGCCCCTACAACTCTACCCATTCAAAAAAGCATTGTAGGGGAGGGGTCTTGACCCCTCCGCGGGCGGATATGGAATCCGCCCCTACGGAGAGAGCGGCCATGCTGCGGGGCGTCTAAGACGCCCCCTACAACAAAGGCGCCGCCTTATCCCGGGCAGCGCCTTTTGTATTGCTTACAGGTCGGGGTGGTACTCTTTGCAGGTGCACTTTTTCCACTTCAGGCCGCTGCCGCAGGGGCAGGGATCGTTGCGGCCGATCTTCGTCACGCGGACGGGGGCCGGGGCCTTGGCACCGGTATCACCGGGCGCATTATCGCCGGTGGGCTTGGCGATCTGCTCACGCTTCGGCTCGGCGTTCTGCTGGCGGATCTCAATCGTCAGCAGCATATGGACGGCATCCTCGCGGATCGACGCGATCATCTCATCGAACATCGCGAAGCCCTCGATGCGGTACTCGACCACGGGGTCATGCTGGCCGTAGCCGCGCAGGCCCATGCCCTGCTTGAGCTGGTCCATGTTGTCGATGTGCTCCATCCACTTGCTGTCAACATTGCGCAGCAGGCAGATGCGCTCAAGCTCGCGCATCGTCTTGGCACCGTAGCGCTTTTCCTTGGCGGTCAGGATGTCCATGCCGCGCTTGTACAGCTCGTCGGCAATGCCCTCCTTCGTCAGGTCGCCCAGTTGCTCGGTGGTGTAGTTGAAGTCGGTGGGCAGACACAGCCAGTTCATGAAGTGGCGGCGCAGCCCGGCAAAATCCCAGTCGTCGGCGGTCTCACCGTTCAGGTAGTTCGTGCAGGCATCGTCGATGGCCTGGCGCATCATCTCGTGCAGCTTGCCGGAGATGTCCTCGCCGTCCAGCACCATCTGGCGCTGCTTGTAGATGATCTCGCGCTGCTGGTTCATGACGTCGTCATACTGCAGCACCTGCTTACGGATTGCAAAGTTCGACGCTTCGAGCTTCTTCTGGGCGCTCTCGATGGTGTTGGTGATGAGCTTGTTCTCGATGGGCACATCCTCGTCGAGGCCCAGGGAATCCATGAGGCTCTGGACGCGGTCACCGCCGAAAATGCGCATCAGATCGTCCTCCAGGCTCAGGAAGAAGCGGGATGCACCCGGGTCGCCCTGACGGCCTGCACGGCCGCGCAGCTGGTTGTCGATACGGCGGCTCTCGTGGCGCTCGGTGCCGATGATGAACAGGCCGCCCGCATTGCGGACAACCTCCGCCTCGCGCTTGACCTCGGGGGCAAATTCCTCGCACAGTTCCTCAAAACGCTTGCGGGCATGGAGAATTTCGGCGTCCTCGGTCTCGGCGTGGCCGTCGCACTCGGTCATCAGCATCTCAAGTTTGGCATCAATACCGGCCTCCGGCGGGGTAGGCAGCTCGGTGCCGCTGGCCTTGGCGCGGGCCTTCTCATGCTCGTAGGCATCCTTCAGCTCGGCCAGGTTGGCGGTCAGCTCCTTGGACAGCTCCTTTTTAAGGGCCGCCTTGGCCATGTAGGTCACATTGCCGCCCAGCATAATATCGGTACCGCGGCCCGCCATGTTGGTGGCGATGGTGACCGCGCCCTGCTTGCCGGCCTGCGCGACGATCTCAGCCTCTCGCTCATGCTGCTTCGCGTTCAGGACGTTGTGCTCGATGCCTTTCTTTTTCAGCAGCTTGGACAGCGCCTCGCTCTTTTCGACGCTGACGGTGCCGACCAGGACAGGCTGACCCTTGGCGTGGCACTCGGCGACCTGCTCAATGACGGCGTTGTACTTGCCGTTGACGGTCTTGTAGACGCTGTCTGGCAGGTCCTTGCGGGCGCGGGGCTTGTTGGTGGGGATGCTGACGATGTTCAGGCCGTAAATTTCGCTGAACTCGTCGGCCTCGGTGGAGGCTGTACCGGTCATGCCGGACAGCTTTTTGTACATGCGGAAGTAGTTCTGGAAGGTGACGGTGGCCAGCGTCTTGCTCTCGGCGGCAACAGTCACGCCTTCTTTGGCCTCGATGGCCTGATGCAGGCCGTCGTTGAAGCGGCGGCCATACATCAGACGGCCCGTGAACTCGTCGACGATGATGACCTCACCGTCTTTGACGATATAGTCGGTATCGCGGTGCATAACGCCGCGGGCCTTGATCGCACCGTCAATGTAATGGCGCAGCGACATATTGTCGGCGTCGGCCAGGTTCTCGACGTGGAAGAACGCCTCGGCCTTTTTGACGCCGGACTCAGTCAGGGTAGCGGTCTTGCGCTTTTCGTCCACGACGTAATCGCCGTCCACCTGCTCCTCGGCCTCGACCTTGTCGTCCAGCTCGACGATAACACTCTTTTTCAGCGTCTTGGCAAAGTCGTCCGCGCGCTTGTACATCACGCTGGAATCCTCGCCCTTGCCGCTGATGATCAGCGGGGTACGGGCCTCGTCGATCAGGATGGAGTCGACCTCGTCCACGATGGCAAACGCATGGCCGCGCTGCACCATGTTGGCCTTGTAGACGACCATGTTGTCGCGCAGGTAGTCAAAGCCGAACTCGTTGTTCGTGCCGTAGGTGACGTCGGCCTCGTAGGCCTTCTTGCGGTCCCCGGCCTCGACGCCGTGGACGACCAGACCGACGGTCAGACCCAGGAAGCGGTAGACCTTGCCCATCCACTCGGAGTCGCGGCGGGCCAGGTAATCGTTGACGGTGACAACATGCACGCCCTCGCCGGTCAGGGCGTTCAGGTAGGTGGGCATGGTAGCGACCAGCGTCTTGCCTTCACCGGTCTGCATCTCGGCGATGCAGGCGCGGTGCAGCACGATGCCGCCGATGATCTGCACGGGGTAGGGCTTCATGCCAAGCACGCGCCAGTCAGCCTCACGGCATACGGCGAACGCCTCGGGCAGCAGGTCGTCGAGGGTCTCGCCTTTGGCGAGGCGCTCTTTAAACTCGGTGGTTTTGGCCTTCAGCTCGTCGTCGGTCAGCTTGGCCATCTCCGGCTCAAGGGCAAGGACCTTGTCCTTGAGCGGGTTGATGCGCTTGAGTTCCTTGTCCGAGAAAGAGCCGAACAGTTTTTCAAAAAAAGACATAACAGTTCCCCTGTATTTTCCGCCGCGTGTAGAGGTGCGGCTAATAGTGGTTTTATATAGTTTTACACATGATACTATAATACACCCGCACAGGGGTTCATGTCAAACCTGCGCGGGTGTATTTCGTAATATATTTAATTTTTCTGTTTTGCGGGCAGGCTCAGCAGCACCAGCATCAAAAAAATACAGCCGAAGCCCAGCGCATCCCACAGCGTAAAGGGCGAGCCCAGCACCAGCGTGCTGATGATGGCCGCCGTGACCGGCTCGGCAAAGCTGTAGAGGCTCGCCTTCTGCGGGCCGATGAGCGGCACACCCGACATGTACAGACTGAACGCCAGCACATTGCCCAGTACAACCACCGTGAAGATGCCGAACGCGCCCATCGCCGTCGGCACATAGTCGATCTGCCACGGGCGGAAGATGAGCGAAAACATGATGCCGCCCATCAAAAACGCCCAGCCCTGCAGCATCGGGGTAGGGTACTGCTCCTGCAATTTTTTCGGCCACATCGTGTAGATGGCGACGCAGCAGGCGCTGACGATGCCGGAGACCAGCGCCGCCGGGCTGACGGCCAGCCCGGTCAGGCTGCCGTGGGTCGTGATGAGGAACACGCCGACCAGCGCCAGCACAATCGAGAATATCTCAAACACGCGGGGGCCGCGCTTTTGCTGGATGCAGACGACCAGCAGGATGATGACGGGGGAGACGTCCTGTAAAATCGTGCCCATGCCCGCGCTGGACAGCTGGATCGTCAGAAAGTAGGTGAACTGGCAGCAGCTGACGCCCGCCAGACCGTAAACCAGCAGGTCAATGGCGTTGCGCGGATTTTTTCTGACGTTCCACGGGTCAAAAAGCGTTTTGCGGTCCTTTATAAAAAAGAATCCGCACAGGATCAGCCCCGCCAGAAACAGCCGGATGGGCACGAGCCAGGTCGAATCCATCCCCTCGCGGGTGAACAGGTACTGCCCCATGCAGCCCGAAACGCCCCAGCACGCCGCGCCGCCCATCGTCAAGGCGGAGCCTTTTATGCGGTCAGACATTGTGTTGCTCCTCTGTTGTAGGGGTCGTTGCTCGCATCGACCCGCATCATAGCGGCGGGCAGTTGCTTGCAGGGGGCGGTGTCCTCGACGCCCCTACAGCCTCCCGTAAGCTCTTAGGCAACACCGCATAATTCCCGCCTTACGGCTTAAGCACCGCTCCGGCGGATCTCCGCGCCAAGAGCCGCCGCAAGCGGCGGTTGCGCTCCGAAGCGCCTCGCTGCGGCTCGGTGTGCGGCACGGCATCTGCGTTGCCAAAATGCTCGATAATACACAAAGTATTATCTGCGCTTTTGGCTTAGCAGCTGCCGCACCTCGCTCGCCGTATCGGCACTTAGAATTATGCGGTATTGCCCTTATTCCAAAATCAGCGCCGCGGCTTCGCGCAATCCCTTTACAACCGGTGCGCCCGTTTCCCTCAATTTTTCCGGCGGCTGGTGGCCGCCGGACTGCAAAACGCAGCGCACGCCCAGCGCCTGTGCAACCTCATAGTCGTGGACGGAATCGCCGATCATGACGGCGCGTGCCGGGTCAAAGCCGTTTTCCTTTAAATAGGCCAGCCCGACCTCGACCTTACTCTTGGCGTAGATATCGCCCAGACCCAGCAGACGGTCAAAATAGCCCGTCACGCCGCGCTCGTCGGTCTGACGCCGCAGCGTGTCCAGATTGCTGGCCGACAGAATGACCTGCCGCAGTCCCGCGGCCTTAAACGCCTCCAGCGCGTCAATGGCGCCGTCTGCCAGCGGGCAGGCCGCGCTGGCGGGGACGTAGTCCTCCATGTATTTTTCGGCCAGCTCTGCAAAGCTGTGCTTTGTAAAGTCAAACCCCGCGCGGACGTAATATTCCTCGATGGGAAAGCCAAAAATGGCCCGGTACCGCTCGTGGTCATACCGCTGCGGGTAGCCGAATCCTGCCAGCAGACGGTTGAGCGCGTCCACGCAGAGATCGACATCATCGAGCAGGGTACCGTTCCAATCCCACAAAATCAGTTCCGGGCACATAGATGTTACCTCTCACGGCAGCACCGCACAATTCCCGCCCCACGGGCTTAAGCACCGCTCCGGCGGCTGCGGCACGTCACCTGCGTCGCAAAAATGCTCGGTAATACACAAAGTATTGCCTGCGCTTTTGGCTTAGCATCTGCCGTGCCTCGCTCGCCGTATCGGCACTTAGAATTGTGCGGTGTTGCCTTATTCTTCTGTAAAAATTTTGTTCAGACCCGCGTTGCTTTCGATCAGCTTGACGAGCGCCACACCCAGAATCGTGCAGCTGATGAGCTCGCCAATGCCGACAGTAACGGCATTGAACACCGCCAGCATCGCCGTGGGTGCGCCGTCCGAGAAGAAGAAGGTGATCTCGAACGCGCCGACAATGATCATATTAAAGACAACGGGCGGCAGGGATGCCGGAATGGCCAGCCCTTTCACGCGGATGTCGCGCAGCTTGTAGGTCACAAGGCAGGCCAGCAGGGTCGCCAGCGTGCCGAACACCACGTCAACGACGGTGGAGCCGAGCAGATTTGCCAAAAAGCAACCCAGCGTGACGCCGACGATATACTCGGCGCCGAACACCGGCAGCAGGCAGAGGGCCTCGGCCACGCGGACCTGCACCGCGCCGTAGCTGAACGGGGCCAGCACAAGGCAGACGACCACATAGACAGCCGCAATGACAGCGCAGCGCACAAGGCGACGGACGGACAGATTTTTCATATTCATACAATACTCCGGCGGATAGATTTTGACCACGCGCAAGACCGCCAGCCTTGCGGGGTTTGCGCTGCCGACCAGCAGCCGGCAGCGGAGCCTAAAATCCTAAGTTGCTCAACAAACCTAAATTATAACAAAACCCGCAGGCCGTTGCAAGACCTGCGGGGAAAATTTGTGGTAGATTCTGCGCATATTGTGCTGATATGGTATAATGCATCGGAGTGTATTATCGATTATCTGAAAATCATAGTTCCCTAATAGCTCTTGGTATGGTATAATAGGCTATGCAAAAAGCGCATCGGATTGCGGTCCGATGCGCTTTTTGTTTTAGAAAAAACTCAACTGTTCACATACAAGCGGTAGGACACAATTCACCTCCGTTGGGCAGGGAAGGTTTGCCGTTTTTCTTTTTTCACAGGGGTATAATTGCCAAGGACATCGACCTGATATTTCTGAACTTTTTGTACTATGCCAAACGTCAAACTTTTAAGGAAGTATGCCCCTTCATGGGTTTCTATCCTAATTCCTCCGTTTGATATATCTCCGCCTTTGTAATAAACCAGTTCCTTCTTCGTTTCACACTTTTTCGGAAGTGTGCTATCTTCATGCATAAATGCATATACTTCATGGTGTCGTCCTCCCTCCTTGCTGTTTTTGGGTAAAAAAATAAGCGCGAAAGAAGTTTTTCAACTTCTTTCGCACTTATTCTAATATCTCGGCTGCTGCCGAAAAATATTACGGCAGCCCCGGCGCATAAGCCTCGAGATTGCGGGGCTTGCCCTCGTAGACGATAGCGATGCCGTCGGGGCCGGTGTTGGCGCTGACAACGCCGCCGAGCTGGAACACGATCAGCGGTGCATGGCCAAACGCCTTTTTGCACAGCTTGACCAACTCGTCACGCTTGGCGGTGCTGGACGTGTAGGCCACCATGTAGGGCGTGTCCTTCATCGAATCGACGCGGCTCTCCACCCATTTGATCATGGCTGCGGGCACGGCGGCGTCGCCGCGGACCTTGCTCTCGACCTTGGAGACGCCCGCATTCAGGCTGATGATGGGGCGGATGCCCAGCAGGTCGCCGACCACAGCGGCGGCGGCGCTGACGCGGCCAGACTTCTTCATCTGCTTCAGGCTGTAGGCGGCCAGACAGATCTCAACGCAGTCCAGCTTCTGCTTCAGCTCGGCCACGCAGGAGGCCAGCTCACCGCCGTTGCGCACCTTGCGGGCGCACTCACAGAAATACCAGCCGTAGGGCATCGAGTAGGTGTGGCTGTCGATGACCTGAATCTTCATCGTGTAGCCGGGGCGCTCCTCCTCCAACAGCTCCATGGCCTTGACGGCGTTGTTGTAGGTGCTGGAGCCGCCCGCGTTGATGCTCAGGTACACCAGGTCGGTGTAGCCCTCGTCCGCATAGCGGGCGTAAATATCGCAGAACTGCAGCTGGGTGATGGCGGCGGTGGTGGGCACGCCCTGGGCGTCGCGCATCATCTGGTAAAACTGGTCGTTGGTAAAGTCCTTGCGCTCCATGTACTCCACACCGTCAAGGTTGATGGGGAAGCCCACGACCTCGATGCCGTACTTATCCGCAAGCTCCTGCGGAATGTCGGAACAGGAATCTGTCAGAAAACCTATCTTGCTCATTTTACATCCTCACTCCATTCGTATCGGGTCAACTGCCCGTGGGTCTCCAAACCGGCAAAATCCCATTGACGCAATGCTTCATACACGCCCACTGCCACCGCGTTGGACAGGTTCAGGCAGCGCTCGCCCCTGCGCATCGGCATACGCACGCAGTCGGCCTCATGCGCGGCCAGCAGCTCCTCGGGCAAGCCGGCATCCTCGCGCCCAAAGACGAGATACGCGCCGTCGGGGTAGGTCACATCCACATGGCGGCGCGGGCCCTTGGACGTGAAGTAGAAAAACGGACCACTGTTTTTGGCAAAAAAGTCCGCCTGATCTTGATAATATGTTATATCAAGCTGGTGCCAATAGTCAAGCCCGGCGCGCTTTAATTTTTTGTCGTCGATGGTAAAGCCCATCGGGCCGACTATATGCAGCCGCGCTCCCGTCACCGCGCAGGTCCGCGCGATATTGCCGGAGTTCTGCGGGATCTGCGGCTCGACCAGTACAATGTTTAAGGTTGGCATAAATTTACAAGTCCTCGTTCTATAACTTTAGCCCTCCCTTGGGGGAGGGGCGGGCGGATGGGGAATCCGCCCCTGCGGTGTAGGGCGGCCAGTCCTCCGGCTGCCGCACCGCCGCTGCCGCGTTGTAGGGGGCGGCGTCCCCGACGCCCCGTGCCCGTTCGCGGCTGCGGAGCGCTCTGCTTTTTACTCCTGCCGCAGTTTCGGCAGGGCGTTCTCCAACCAGACGCCCAGCCGCTCGTCGGCTCCCTCGGGCGTCTGCCTGATGCACTCGGCTACGAAGGCGGCAGCTGCCTGTACGGCAGCCTGGGGGACGTTGCCCCGCAAAATGCGCCCGACGAGCACGGCAGCAAAAATATCGCCTGTGCCGTGGAACATCCGCGGCTGCAGCGGCGTTTTTACGGCATAGCCCTCGCCGCCGCGGGCCGCGCCCACACAGCCTATGTAGCGTCCGCCGCCGATGCCCGTCACGCCGGTCACAACGACCTGCGGCGCTACGCGCGTCAGCCGGGCCGCCTGTGCGGCGGCCTGCTCGGCACTGCCCACACCGGGCAGCGGGTCGCCCAGCAACAGCGCGGCCTCGGTCACATTGGGGACGATCAGATCCGCCTTGCTGCACAGACTATACATAGCGGGCACCATGTCGGCCCCCAGGCCGCTGTACAGCCGCCCTCCGTCACCCAGCACCGGGTCCACGACCTTGAACGCGCGGGGCCACAGCTCAAACGCCTGCTCGACGAGCTTTGCCTGCGCGGCGTCCGCCAGATAGCCCGAGTAGATGCAGTCAAATTTCACGCCCAGTCGATGATAATGTTCCAGTGCCGCGGGACCGTAGCCGGGGTTGGCCAGCTTAGCCGGGGTGCCTAAGCCCCCCGTGTGGGTGGACAGCACCGCCGTAGGCAGTGCCACGGTCTGCACGCCCAGCGTCGAGAGCACCGGCACGATGACCGACAGCGCCGCCCGGCCAAAGCCCGGCAGGTCATGGATGGCTAATACGGTTTTCGGCGCGTTGGTCATGCTGCGGCCTCCCTCTTCATTTTTTGAGTTCTCATTGATTCTACCATAAAACCCACCGCAAAAAAAGCCGTATTCGGGCGATTGTTCCGTTTTGTTTGGTTTTTGGGCAAAGAGAACAAAAACCGCCCGCGTCTCCGCGAGCGATTCATTCTATTTCATGGTTATCATCCACAAAAAAGCCCCTGCTGATTGGTTCAGCAGGGGAGATTTCGCAAAGTTGATGCTTTTACAGCACGCGCACGCGGATGGCGGGCTCAATCGCACCCAGCTTGACGGCGAGGTCGTCGGTGACATTGCCCGTCACGTCCAGCAGGGTATAGGCGACATCCTTTTTGCCTTTGTTCACCATGTTTTCAATGTTCAGGTGCGCTTCGGTCAAAATGCTCGTGATGGCCGAGATCGCGCCCGGAGCATTCTTGTGGATGATGCAGATGCGGCGGCCTCCCACACGCGGCTGGCTGACATCCGGCAGGTTGACGCTGTGGGTGATGTTGCCGTTTTTCAGGTAGTCGCTCAGCTCGGCGGCGGCCATCACGGCGCAGTTCGTCTCGCTTTCCGGCGTGCTGGCACCCAGATGCGGCGTGCAGCAGACGCCCTTGACGCCCAGCAGCTCCTCGGTGGGGAAGTCGCAGAAATACTGCGCGACCTTGCCGCTGTTCAGTGCGTCGAGCAGTGCGGCGTTGTCCACCAGCTCACCGCGGGCAAAGTTTAGCACGCGCACGCCGTCCTTGCACATCGCCAGCGTCTGGGCGTTGATGGTGTGGCGGGTCGTAGGCAGGTAGGGGACATGGATGGTCAGGTAGTCGCAGCGGGGCAGCATATCGCCCAGCGTGACACAGTGCTGCACGCTGCGGGACAGGCTCCACGCAGCATCGATGGAAATATACGGGTCATAGCCCAAAACCTCCATGCCCAGCGCGACGGCGGCGTTGGCCACGCGCGCACCGATGGCGCCCAACCCGATGACGCCCAGCGTCTTACCGCGCAGCTCGGGACCGACGAAGGCCTTTTTTCCCTTCTCCACGTCCTTGGCAATCGTGTCGCGGCCCTTGAGGGTCTGCGCCCAGTTCACGGCATCCACCAGATTGCGGCTGCCCGCGACCAGCGCACCGACGACGAGCTCGGCCACGGCGTTGGCGTTGGCGCCCGGTGTGTTGAACACAACGATGCCCTTGTTCGTGCAGTCCTCCACGGGAATGTTGTTCGTACCGGCACCTGCACGGGCAATGGCCAGCAGGCTGTCGGGCAGCGGGGTATCGTGTATATCGGCGCTGCGCACCAGAATGCCCTGCGGTGCAGCGGCCTCGTTGTCGATCTCAAACTGGTTGGCGGGCAGCTTAGCCAGACCCACCGGCGAAATGGCGTTCAATGTTTTGATGGTATACATATATCGTTACTCCCTGTTCCCCTTATTTTGCGCCGTAGGGGCCGGGCATGCCCGGCCCTCAGCCTTACGCAGTGACCCTCTCACGGGTGGCTGCCACAGTGCCGCGGGCCGGACACACCCGACCCCTACTGTGCAGCAGCTCAATGCTCCCTGCGGAACTTCTCCATAAAGTCGACCAGCTTGTCGATGCCCTCGGCAGGCATGGCGTTGTAGATGGACGCACGCATACCGCCCACCAGACGGTGACCCTTCAGGTTGACGAAGCCTGCCTCGGTGGCCGCGGCACAGAACGCCTTGTCGGTGTCGGCGTCGGGGCTGGTGAAGGTCACATTCATCATGCTGCGGTACTTTTTCTCAACGGGATTCTTGTAGAAGTCCTGCCCGTCGAGGTAATCGTACAGCACCTTGGCCTTGGCGGCGTTGCGCTTCTGCATGTTCTCCAGGCCGCCGATCTCGTTCTCAAGGTAGTTCATGACGAGGCCGGTCATGTAGATGCACCAGCACGGCGGGGTGTTGTACATGCTGTCGGCGTTCAGCAGGGTCGTGTAGTTCATCATCGTGGGGATCTTGTCGGGGGTCAGGCCCTTGGCGGCCTTGCCCAGCAGGTCGTCACGCACGATGGCCACAGCCATACCGGCAGGGGCAATGTTCTTCTGCACGCCGAAGTAGATGACGCCGTACTTGCTGACGTCCACCGGCTCGGAGCAGATCATCGAGCTCATATCTGCCACCAGCGGGATGCCGTCCACCTGCGGCACATCGACATATTTTGTGCCGAAAATCGTGTTGTTCTGGCAGATGTGGATATAGCTGGCGTTCGGGTCATAGTCGATGGCCGCGACGTCGGGGATGTAGGTAAAGTTCTTGTCCTTGCTGCTGGCGGCAATGCGGGCCGTGCCGAACTTGGCGGCCTCCTCGGCTGCCTTCTTGCTGAAGTTGCCGGTCACAAGATAATCTGCCGTGCCGGTGGTCATAAAGTTCAGCGGCACCATCGCAAACTGCTGGGTCGCGCCGCCCTGGAAAAAACCCACCTTATAATTGTCGGGAATGTTCAGTACCCGGCGCATGGCGGCCTCGGTGTTGGTGATGATCTCGTCAAACCATTTACTGCGGTGGCTCATCTCCATCACGCTCATGCCGGAGCCGTGGTAGTCCAGCAGCTCTGCCTGTGCAGTTTTCAGAACAGCCTCCGGCAGCATCGAAGGGCCGGCGCTGAAATTGTAAACTCTAGCCATCTTTATTTCCTCCTACAGTAAATCAAATGCGACCCGTCGGCGGCGGATCGCATCTGCCGCGCCGTTGCGGTATGCCAATATTATAGGAGCTTTGCCCCCCTGCGGGCAAGCGGACAAAATACCGAAAAAAGCCGAAAATCGGGGTATCGCGAGCCGTCGGCCAGCACGAGACGGATGTCCGACAGCAGCCCTTCGTTGTCGTAGATCGAAGTCCGGTC
>ENA-UEQP01001375-UEQP01001375.1-human-gut-metagenome-genome-assembly--contig:-NODE-1375-length-22481-cov-6.295751_pt1 | contig 22481 bp, 16 predicted proteins | sample MGYA00242951_ERZ507951 | MGnify/ENA primary metagenome ERZ507951 (study PRJEB26167, sample SAMN06115539) | human gut metagenome | host: Homo sapiens | place: China:Shanxi | collected 2015-11-18...
TTGCGATCGATATCAAGAGAAATGACATGGGTCACAGGTGCTACAGTGAGAAGGATGTAAAGATACTTCAGAGGGTTAAGACTTTGAAGGATAAGGGGATACAGCTCAAGGCGATAAAGGATATGGTTCACAGAATGTATGAACTTCTTGACGAGGGAGAGAGCACAGAGGAAAAAAATGCGGATGATGCGGTGACGGAGCTTATCGCAGAGAGTGAAAATACATCTAATTCATTTCCTGTTGGTGGCTGTGCTGTCTATATGCAGTGCTGCGGCATTTGCCCAGACTACAGTGAAAGGTCAAGTCGTGGATGCAGAAACCGGTGAGCCATTGGTTGGTGCGGCCATTATGGTGGAAGGTACTTCACAAGGAACTGTCACCGATCTTGACGGTCATTTTGTGCAAAGTGTCGCTCCCAATGCAACGTTACTATTTAAGTATGTAGGTTTCAAGGACCTGAAAAAGAAAGTAACGCAGAAAGGCGCTTCTGTGGATTTAGGTATTGTGAAACTGGAACAGGATGCAGTGATGTTGAATGACGTGACGATTACTTCGTCCATTGCCATTTCACGTAAAACTCCGGTGGCGGTATCTACGGTCGACCCGGTATTTATCTCGGAAAAGTTGGGAACACAAGAATTTCCGGAGATATTGAAATCCACTCCGGGCGTATATGCTTCCAAAGACAACGGTGGTTTTGGTGAATCCCGTGTAACCGTCCGCGGTTTCGGTACTTCCAATGTAGGAGTGATGATTAACGGTGTCCCTATGAATGATATGGAATGGGGAGGTATCTACTGGTCCAACTGGGCAGGCTTGTCTGATGTAACCCGTTCTATGCAAGTGCAAAGAGGATTGGGTGCTTCTAAGCTTTCTTCCCCGTCGGTGGGTGGTTCTATCAATGTTATAACAAACTCTACCGATGCGCAAAAAGGCGGTACATTATCCTATGGTATGGGTAATGACGGATATAATAAAGTATTGTTCAGCCTTTCTTCCGGATTGACAAAGGATGGTTGGGCCTTTTCTGTTTTAGGTTCTAAGACATGGGGTGACGGATATATCCAAGGATGTGAGTTTGACGCATATTCCTGGTTTATTAATATATCCAAGCGTATCGGTGACAGTCATTCTCTGTCTCTGACAGCAACGGGTGCTCCCCAAACTCACAATAAGCGTTATGACGAGCTGACCATCGAAGAGTGGGACAAGCAGAAGAAGGTAAATCAAGGTTTGGGCTATCGCTATAATGCTGCTTACGGATATGACATTAATGGTAAAGGCATGACCGGTACCAGCTATAACTCTTACCATAAGCCACAGATTTCTTTGAATCACGTTTGGGATATCGATCGCAAGTCGAGCCTTTCTTCTTCCGTGTATATGTCTATTGGCGACGGCTTCGGATATCGGGGTGTAGGTAATACCAGCAGCCTTTACGGGGCAACAGCCGGTATCCCGAATACCACTTATCGCAGGATAGACGGAACGATGAATTATGCTGCTATTATGGAAGAAAACGCGGCTTCCGACAATGGAAGTAAAGTCGCTTTGGCCAAAAACATGAATACTCACTTGTGGTACGGACTTCTTTCAACTTATACCAACCAGGTGAATGATTACCTGAACCTGCAGGGTGGTATAGACCTCCGTTACTATAACGGCGGACACAAAGCTGAAATTGTAGATCTGTTGGGAGGAGACTTTATTGTCGATCCGGATAGAAAAAATGTAGGATATAAAAAGGATGATATCGCCTGGCAGAACGAGCGCTTAGGGGTAGGTGACGTTGTTTACCGTAACTTTGACAGCTATATAGCACAATACGGTGCTTTCGGACAGGCTGAATATTCTCAGGATAAGTTATCCGTTATCGTATCCGGAAACGTGAATGCCGCTTCGAACTGGCGTAAGGGCTATTTCTATACAGACAATGAAAAGTCTGCAAAGAAAACGAAAGTCGGTTATGGAGTAAAAGGTGGTGTAAACTATAATATCGACAGCCATCATAACGTATTTGCCAACATCGGCTACTACTCCCGTACTCCTTATTTCTCAGGTGGTATTTTCCTTAATTCCCAGACAAGCAATGCGCTCAATCCTAATTGTAAGAACGAAGGTGTTTTCTCTTTTGAACTGGGTTACGGATTCGTTTCTTCTATTTTCTCCGCCAATTTGAATCTGTACCGTACCACTTGGGACGACCGTACAATTCAAAAGCGCCTGTCGGTATCGCAGGAAAGTTCTTACGTATACTTGAACGGTGTGGGTGAATTGCACCAGGGTATCGAGTTGGACTTCACTCTGCGTCCGGTCCGTTCGCTGACAATCAACGGTATGTTCTCTTTCGGTGATTGGACTATGACGAAAGACAATGTATTGGGTTATATGTATGACGGACAAGGCCAGGCCGTTGATAAAAGTATGAAACCGGTAACTCCCGGCTCGGACGAGCATGCACGGTTGCTGATGAATACAAAAGGGGTGAAGATTGGTAATGCTGCCCAGACAACGGCATCTCTGGATGTGAATTATGAGGTGCTGAAAGGTCTTCGTGTCTTTGTAGGCGGATTATTCAATGGACGTAACTATTCTGAATACGATATTGCAGGTCTGATTACTACCAGCACTTTGAATGGAGATCCGGTAGATGTGGCACAACCTTGGCGTATCCCTTCTTTCTTTACTTTTGATGCGGGTATCAGCTACAAGTTCAATCTTGGCGGTATCGATGCAACCTGGACAGCCAATTGCAACAATCTGTTGAATGAGCAGTATATTACCGATGCTACGGACAATGGTGCAAAGACCGGTGGTCACGGATGGAAAGACGCAACTGTGTTCTATGGTTTCGGTCGTACTTGGTCTATGGGTATGAAGATCAGATTCTAATTTTATGATAATAAAGAATATAACAAGTATGAAAAAAATAATATTGGCAACTGCAGCGTTGGCGCTTGTATTCGTTTCATGTAACCATGAACCCGAATTTGACGGAATGAAAGAATATAGTCCGGGAAACGTATTGAAATTAGAATTGACTTACGCCGGTGATTACACATCGACAGGTGGATTTCTTGATGGTGAAGACAATTCCGATGATCCTACGGCTCCTGCTAAGATAAATCTGGAGAAATGGATGAATTCTACCTATTATACGGCAGAAAAGGGTTCGGAAGCGACCATTAAATATAATCTGCTTAAGACATCTTATTCTGATGAAGTAGGCTTTAATGAAGATTTTCAAAGAAACTTTGTAAATGGGGCCAATACGGAGATTGACGGCTGGATGAATTATTTTACCGGTGAGAAGACTTGGATAAACAAGATATACAGTGGAAATGCATATACCCAGATGGCGAACGGTGATGCCGAAACTACCGAAGCCTGGCTTATCACTCCCAAGTATACGGTGGTAAAAGGGGATAAATTGAGCTTTGACGTCTGTGTGGGATATTACAAAGGAGATTGTCTACAAGTATTCATCTCCGAAGACTTTTCCGGTTCAAGCTCGGATGTGACTTCCAAATACACTACGTGGGAGGATGTTACCGAAAGTTTTGACATCCCTAAAGAACCGGACAATGCCTATGGCAAGTTAGGGCCTGCCGGTGAGATGGACTTATCTTCATATGAAGGAAAGGCTATCAATATTGCATTCAAATATTCGGGTGCTGCCGATACAAAAACGACCACTATCCAGTTGGACAACATCCATATTGCCCGTGAAGTTTCAGAGACTTCGACTGTCGTGAAAGAGGCACGTGCGGTGGTAGACAATGATAAGAGTGCGTGGACTGTAACCCTTCCGAGCGACATTCCGGATATCTTGGTGAATGAAGACTTTGAGAAAGGGAAAGATTATGACAATGTTGTTTTGGAGGGCTGGTGCAACAGCAAGGTGAAAGGTGAAAAATCTTGGGAGTACAGATCGTATCAGAATAACAGATATGCTAATATCACAGCCTATAACAACGGCGAGTTGGAGACATGGTTGATTACTCCGGCACTGGTCATGCAGAAGGAGATGGTATTGAACTTTGATTTTGAGTACAGATATCTGGCAGGAGATGTGTTTACGCTGATGATTTCTACCGACTTCAACGGTGATCCGTCAAGCATATCTTCGGCTACCTGGGTCGATGTCACTCCGGACAACTTAGACAAAACAAATGACAAGTCATTTACTTCGTATAGTGTGGATTTAGCATCGTATATCGGTCAGACGATTTACGTCGGTTTCCGTTATATCGGCGACAATGCTACCGGACTCACGACTACTTGTCAGATTGATAATGTATATGTAGGCATTCCTAAGTAAGGATTTCACATAGAGTCATAGAATGAAATCGCCCACGTTACAGATAGTTGTAACGTGGGCTTTTCATTTATAAGGGGTCGGGATACCCTTTCCGTTTACTTGATCTTCATCCGCATTACCACCGGATTGTGATCGCTGTAATCCAGCTCCGGAGAGAAGTAATCCAGTCCTTCCAGCTCCTCGCTGTGGAAGATATAGTCGATTCTGAGCAGTCTCTTGAAATAGCGGAAGGTGTACATGTAACCGTGGCCGCAGGTTTGGAAACCATCTTTCAGACGGTTGCCTTTCATGGTGTGGTAGGTATATGACGAGGGCAGGGAGTTGAAGTCGCCACACACCAGTGTGGGGTGGGGGGAGGCGGTTATCAGTTTGTGCATATGCTCTGCTTGGGCGGCACGTTTCACGAAGTTCTCTTCCAGTCCGTCGGTGAGTTTGAGGATGGCATGTTCGGTTCCGGTGGTATTGTCTTTTTTAAGTTCCTTTTCCAGCGTCCGTTTGTTGCTGCTTACTTCGGTTGTCTGGAGGTGATTGTTGAATATCCGGATACGTTTTCCGTTGATGTCGATGTCGCACCACATGCTACAGTTTTTACTGTCGGGGTATGTGATGAGTTGCTGGCTGAGTATGGGATACTTGCTGAATACGGCGAGTTGCAGGATCGGTGTTCCGGCGGGAGCTTGGGGAATAGAGTAATAAGGCCATGTGGAAAAGGCTTTTTTCACACTATCTACATTGAATTCGCGATTGCTGCCGAACTCCTGCATGCAGAGGATATCTGCGTGCTGTTCTTCCATATACCGGGCTATTTCTTTGCAGGAATATCCGGTCTGATCTCCATTAAAGGCATCTACGTTGTAAGTGGCGATGGTGAATGCCGCGAGGGAGGGGGGCGGAGAAGAGAACCGGATGACCCGGCTCAGATATCCCCAATTGCATAAGATGGCGATGAGGGGGATAAGCAGCCAGACACGTAGCCGTATAGCCCAATAGATGAGTGCTGCGAAGTTGATCAGCAGCAATACGGGCAATGCCAAGCCGATAAAGGCAAAGCGGATGTGTCCGGCAGGAGACAGTTGGCCGGAGAAAGCTCCGGCAAGGGTGATACCTGCCAATAGGAAGGTTGATAAAATGGATAGGTGATAAAATAGTTTTGATACGGCTTTTTTTCCCATGGGCCTCTCCCCCTGCCCCCTCCCCGAAGGGAGGGGAAGTTTTATGTTCGTTACTTAATTCTTAATTTTTAACTAAATAATACTGTCATATTGCATGGCAGCTTTCAACTCCTAATTTTCAACTGAATAAATACTGCCACGCTGCATAGTAACTTTCAACTCTCAACTTTCAACTGAACAAGGCTTTCGACTGAATAAAGCAGCCTTTTCACTATCATCTTCAGCTTGTCCTGCGCTATCGGCTTCGTTATGAATTCATTGCAACCGGCATCCTTGGCGGCATTCCGGTCGTATTCGTAGGCGAATGCACTCTGCATGATGATAGGCACTTCCGGAGAAAGTTCGCGGATGATTTTCGTAGCTTCCAGGCCGTTCAGATTCGGCATTTTGATATCCATCAGAATCAGATCCGGTTTGATTTCATCGAATAAGGTAACGGCTTCCATGCCATCCCGGGCACGTACCAAGTTATACATCTTTCCGAGAATGGCATGCAGCAGTTCGTAATTGCTGTCTGTATCCTCGGCGATGAGGAGGGTAGGCTTGGCACCTCCCGAATTGGCACCTCCCGGATTGCCGTTTTCCGGGTTTGCGGGCGGGGCATCGGCAAATAGCTCCGGACAGGTATCTTCCGGATTCTCTACCTCCTTTGCCGGTAGCCAAAAGCTGAATGTGCTTCCCTTGCCCGGCTCCGAGGTTACGGAGATCCCGCCACCCAGCCGTTCGATGATCGTTTTGCAGATGGAAAGCCCCAACCCCGTGCCTTGTGCGGTGCTGTTCAGCTTCATGAAACGTTCGAAGACCTTTCCCACCTTGTCGGGGGCAATGCCCGTGCCGGTGTCCGTCACATGGAAAACGATCCGTTCGCCCTCCCGCCGGTATCCGTAGCTGATGCTCCCTTCTTTGGTGAATTTAAAGGCGTTTCCTATCAGGTTGGAAATCACCTGGAAGATGCGGTTCTTGTCCGAATCGATAACAAGTATCTCGTCCGATGGTTCATAGATCAGTTCCACTCCGTCCGGTGTACGGAATATGTGTGCATCGTATATCTCTTTGCAGAGCTTGTGCAGCTTCACGGGGCCGGAGGAGAACTCCACGATGCCCGATTCGATTTTCGACAGGTCGAGTATCTCGTTGATGAGTTGCAGTAACCGTTCGTTGTTGGCGTCTACGATTTCGTAGTATGCTTTCCTCTCGTCGGCATCTTCGCTTTCGGCGATGATGCGGGAGAAACCTACGATGGCATTCAACGGAGTACGTATCTCATGGCTCATGTTGGCAAGGAAAGCCGATTTCTGCTTGTCCGATGTTTCTGCTTTCTCTTTGGAGGCCTGCAGTTCGCGTTTCATCAGTTCCAGTTGGGTGATGTCCCATTCGATGCTGATGATGACCGGTGAGAAGTCTTTGCTGTCTACCTTTATCTTCTGTTTGTCCAGAATGAGGAGGTTGCCGTTTTCGTCTTTGCCTTCCAATATCCAGTGTTTGCCTGTTCCGGTGGCTGCAATTTCCATGTCCTCTTTCCGTTTCTGTTCGGCCAGTTCCGGCGGATAATAATCGAAATCGTTTTTACCGATGGCATTTTCCGTGCTGACTTCCTGATTGGATATTTTCCGGCTGGATGATCCTTGACTGTATGATCCATGATCGGATGCTTCCTGATCAGATATTTTCCGGTCAGATGCTTCCTGATCAGATGCTTTCCGGTTATATGCTTCCTGATTATATGCTTCCCGGTTGCGGTATACGTAGCGGAAGTCGTTATTGATATCTTTCACAACGATGCCTGCCGGGAGATTCTTCATCGTGGTGTCCATGATCCGGTTCAGCCGTTTGATCTGCGACTCGTAGCGCAGGCGTTCCGTAATGTCATGCGTGAACGACCAATAACTGACCTCGCCCTCATCACTGGTGACATGATACATTGTCCCTTCAAAAGCTTGTATTTCCGTATTGTCCGGCACCGGATGATAGGCGATGAAGTCGGTGTAGTTTTTCTCTTTCGTCTGTTCACATCTGCGTTGCCAGGCATTCGAGCCGGACATGTCTCCTGCCAACTCGTAAATCTTATAAGAGCTGAGTTCCCGGTCGCCCTGTATCCTGTGGTTCTGCCGGAACAGCCTGTTGGTAAATATCAGCGTACCGTCTTCGCGGGCGGCAAATATGCTCTCTTTGGCATTGTCGATGGCATGTGTGAGGGTGTTGATGTCATTCCGGTGGCGTTGTATGTCCGTCACGTTCTGTATATAGCCTTCTATATAGTACGTGCCGTCGGGCTGTTCCTCCCGGACGCAGGTCTGGATTTGCAGGTAATAGATGCTGCCTTTGTGGCTGATGCGGTAGCTTGCGCCATTCTCGTCGGGTTGCCGTTCGTTGTTCTCGAGCCATTGGGCAAACACGGCCTTGTCTTCTTCCACCACCAGCTCACAATAGCGGTCGATGGGGATGGACTGCAATTCTTCGGAACAGAGGATATCGGTATAGCCTTGATAGTAGAAGATGCGTTCATTGCTGGCATATTTCCACCGGCCGATCTGTGCTGCTTTCTGGATGGCTTTCAGCTCGCGGTTTGTGCGTTCCAGTTGCAGCTTGACGTTGCTCCGTGCAGTGATGTCCCGGTATTGGCATAGCACCATGTCGTCATACGGATGCATGATGCACTTGAAATAATAGGTGCCGTCCGGCAGCTCCAGCCTGTAATTCCGGCTGACGGTTTTTTGTTCGTCGACCACGCTCCGGAAAGTCGGTACCAGCTTCTCCCGTGTGTGCAGGGGCAACAGGTCGAATACGTTCTTTCCCAGGAGGAGCTCCTCCTTCAAAAACCAAAGATCGCTGTGTGTGTCGATGTCTATGCAAACGCCTTCCTGAGAGACCAATAGCATTGTATCGGCCGTTATCCGGAGAATTCTCCGGGCGTTTTGCGGATGATGCAATATTCTGTTCATGTGTGTATAGATTTATAGGATTTATGACTTATGATTTATGACTTATGAATCATGATTCGGAACTTCTTTTGGCTTTTTCCCACACGCCTGTTCCGCGTTTTTTCTTCAAGTAGCCGATTCCTTTCAGTACGTTGACGTTCATGAAGAGGAAGTAGTAGGGGATGAACAGGAGCTTGTTCTTTATCTGTTTGGTAGACAGATAGTAACCCCACAGGCCGAGGACGTAGAACAGGATTTGAAGTACCAACAGGACACCGTACAAGGTGCAGGAATCGCCTGCAAGCCCCTTCATCAGCAGGAGCAGCGCGTTGAGCGGCAGCAGCAGGAACAGCAGGAAGGGGGTGACGGACCATCTCAGCACCCGATGGGATACGTACTGGAAGCTCAGTATCCCGTAGCGGAACGGGTTCAGCAGGGGGCGTAGCCGCCAGATGGATTGCAGTCCGCCGGCGGCGATGCGTACTTTCCGTTTTTCTTCTTCGCGCATGTCTGCCGAACCGCTTTCGATGGCATATGCTTCCGTGCAGTAGGCGATGATGTATCCTTGCATGGCGATGCGCAGCGACAATACGAAATCGTCCAGCAGCGTGTCGCGTTCCATTTCTGCAAACAGCTCCCGGCGCACGGCAAACAATTCTCCCGCAGCTCCTACGGCGGAGTACAGCCGTGCATCGAGCGCTTTCAGGGTGGATTCGTATTTCCAGTAGATGCCTTCTCCTCCGGAGGCGGCGTTGTCTTTTGCCTGTACGGCAATGCGTTTTTCTCCGGCCACGCAGCCTACGCGCGGATTTTCAAAGGCGAGCACGATTTCGCGGACCGCCTGCCGGTTCACCATCGTGTTGGCGTCGGTGAACACGACGATAGGGGTATCCACCAGTTTCATCCCCCGGTTCATGGCGGCGGTTTTTCCCTGCCGTTCGGGTTGGAAGAAGACGGTGGCTTTCCCTTCCCAACGGGTGCGCAGACGCTCGTTCGTGCCGTCGTCGCTGCCATCCGTCACCCACACGATGTGCAGTTTCTCCTCGGGATAGTCCAGTTCGAGGGAGTTCGCCATCTTTTCGTCTACGATGTCCGCTTCGTTGAAGGCGGTGATGAAAAGGGTCACTTCGGGCAGATCCCGGTCTGCTGCCGGCAGCACGCGTCTCACGGGCTTCACGAAAAGCTCTTTGAGCTTGACGAGCAGGCAGAGCACGATGCCATAGCCTAAATAGGTGTAGAACACGATGAAAAGGGCTGTCCAAAAGATGATTTCGATCCAAAGGGAATTATTCATGGTATATATTTTTTGTATTCATGGCATATCTGTTTCATTATATTATTCTGCCGGGTAATTATTTTTATTGTATTCTGTTGAGTAATGCGGTTTTTCTTTCCGAGTCTTTCAGCATCCCCACGAAGTAGAGGGCATCCGCTTTGTTGGAGGCATTGCTTCGGTCTTTCTCGTATTGCTCTACAAAGTGGGTGGCATGTTCTGCCAAATGTTTCCGGCAGTCGATGTTCAGCATGATTCCTTCTTCGAAGTTATTGTAGGAAAGCCCGCTGACGGCATCATCCGATTCGACGGAGACGATATCTTCTTTTTTCAGACCGCTCAGATTGACGGTGACCGAAGGGTAATAGAAGCATTCCCCGATTGGCAAGTGTACGGTCAGCTTGATGGTATGTTCGTCAGTCTGTTCGACTTTCACATTTCCGTGCGTGCGATAATAATTGTATTCGTAATACTCTTCCTGTGAGGGGAACCAGACGGAGTCGTCACCGTCTTTCCCGTAGTTATCGTTGATCCATTCGAGCAACTTTATCCAGTCATTGTCGGTGTTGTGCACGCCTATATGGACGGCTTTGCGGTTCCTCTCGGGTGCTCTTCGTTGCTGCCGTATTTCGTCTTTTATGTTTTCCTGTACCTCTTCGAACGATCTGTTGAGCGCCACTTTGTCCAGGCTCTCTATTGCTCTGAACGGGTATAAGTCTTCTCCGTTCGATTCGGTTGCCATGGTTCGGATATCTTCATATTGCAGGGCGGCATCTATATAGGTGTCGTTTCCATTAGGGCGGGCCAGCATCTTGCATTTTCTCCCTGCCAGTTGTTCCTGTATTTTGCTTTGCGCTATGCCGTAATGCTGTTTGATTTCCTCCACGTCGTTTACGTTTTCGGCCATTACATCATGAAAGGCGATTCCGACACCGTAGTTCAGCATCTCTTTTATTTCGTCCCAGTTCAGCCCTCTTTTCATGAAAAAGCGGTAATAATCCTTCTCGTATCCGGGATTCACATCCACGTCTTGGTCCATCCACTCTTCTTCTGCGGACAGGGTGGTGGTGAATGCGAACCTGACCTCTTTCCCCGTTCCGTCAGTGCTTCCCAAAGTGCGGACGGCAGGGAGTACATTGGGTGGAAGGTCTCCTTTTCTCAGATGGGCGGAGTTGTAATATAGTTGTGCCGTTTTATCCGGTTCCTGAACGGTGGGGGTGGGATACGGGTCGGAATTGGATACCGGCTTTCCGTTGATGGCGGCCCACGTGCGGCAGTAGGCCGATTGCTTGCAGTCGTCCTGCACCAACAGCAGCAGAAGCGGCTTGTTGTATTTCAAACAAGGCATACCGGCTTTCAGTGGAACTTGTGGGGCATCCTTTACCTTTATGAAGATGCCGGCTGTGATATCTCCCTGCACTTCGTTGCCGAAAGGGTAAAGATAGGTCTGTTCCTGAGGCTTTTCCTTGTCATCATCATTATTGCCGCCTTCATGTTGTTCATCATCTCCGGTATACAAGTTGATTTGTTTTATGCAGGAGGTGAACAGCAACATACAGATACAATAAAATATCAGTTTATGGTTCATATTTGTAGCTTTATTTATTTTTCATATATTCGCTTAAAAGTATAGGTTGGTGGCGTTCAAAGAATTTGTGCCTGAATTTGGTCCACATGATATACCATAACGCAGCAAAGGTCTTGTGTAATTCCTTAAAAGGACTACGTGGCGGGTATAGTTTCCTTACCATCTCTTTGTTCCACGGCTTGGTAAAAAAGCGCAGATAGTATTCATCCGTCGGGTTTACGATGAAATCGATTTTTTCTTCCCATTCGTACCGGTTCAGCATCAGGTCTCCTTCGGTAAACCAGAGCAGCTTGTATATCAACGATTGGTAAGGCAGGTAATTCAGGAATAGCTCACCATAGTTATTTTCATAATGGTCGGGCATTTTACTTTTCTCAAAGAGTACGAGTTTGTTGTCTATATCCAGTATAATCCATCGGTGCGATTTCTTCGGAAATAGAAATTCCCCCAACAGGCTGGGAGTTTCCATATATCCCCGGGATGCTACCCGGCATTGTTCGCTGATAAATTTTTCGGGATTCTCTACATGTTCCAACACTTGGTTGCAGATGACATAATCGAACTCTTTGTCTTTGAACGGTAAGTTTTCACCATCCGCATTGGCAAATATCTGGTGTGGATAGATCTTCATATCTCCACATCGGTGATAATTCTGGTCTGTAAACTTTTCAGTTACAACGTTGGCGCGATGAGACGGGTTGTGTCCCGGACCGACTTCCAATACCCAGTCTCTCTTTTTTATGTGCAAATTATCTCTGTCGTATGGTGTTCTTCTTTTCATACTTTATGAGTTTTACCGGTTATTTTATCAAGTTGGAATCCTCATCCTCATATTTTTCTTTTTGAGTAAACAATCCGGCGATGTTTTTCATCGCTCCGGCTACGCGTACTTTAAAGCTGTTCAGCAGGGTTCCGTCAGTGCCCACCGTGCCATATCCCGTCACTGCGCGTGCCCGGCGTTTGCGTACGAAAGCGATCTTTCCATACTTTTTCAATTCCAGTGCCAATGAGCCGTCTTCGCCACGGATGATATCCGTGCGGATACCCGTTTTCTGCGCCAGATCGGTGCGATAAGCAAACACCAGTCCGCGCACGCTCAGTTCCGGACGCTTGAATGCCTGCAGCCACAGGTGCGTGTCACGGGCGAATTCATAGAATTTCAGTCCCAGCCATGAGTGCTCCTTGTCGGGGATGTAGCTCCACAGTGAGCTGACGGCCACGATACCGGGACGTTCGAGGGCTTCCACCATCGTTTCTACGTAGCGGGGCGGATACAGGGTATCCGAATCTATGTTGATGTGGTATTTTCCCCTTGCATGGTTCAACCCGCACAGGCGTGCGAAACCGCAGCTGTGCCGCGTTTCCGTGTAATAAGGCACTCCGGTGGCCCGGTATATCTCGGCCGTGCGGTCTTTCGATTCGTTGTCTACCCCGATGATTTCTACCGGATAGCGGCACTGCATCTCGCTCAGCGACCACAGGCAGGCCAGCAGATGCCGTTCTTCATTGTATCCGATCAGGGAGACGGTGACCAGTGGCTGTTCGGACTGCAATCCGGCCAGTTTGCCGCGCACTTCTTCGACGACTGCTGCCGGTGCATAGGAGAAGGGTTTCCCGTAGACTTGCAGGTATTTACTGTACCATTTCTTCATATTCTGCTTTTTGAGGTTATCTTTTTAGAATCAGTTTCTCGATGCGCCGGATACAATTGTATCCGAATAGCTTTATAAAGAAGGTTCTCGTGCGGTAGTAAATGAACGCCTGGTGTGAGAACCAGGAATTCTGATAGTGATGGATGGCATAGGTGTTGCCGGTGACGATCACCTCTCTGGAGTCGAATATCTTCGGAGAGAAAAAATCGTTGGGCAGCACATATACGGCTTTTTCCATATCCAGGCCCTTCAGTGCGTCGATGTTGCTGTCCGTCAGATTGACCACCGGCTTGAAGCGCTGGATGGTTTCGTTCATGATTTCCGGCAGCATGCGGATATCCATCTGTCCGTTTTCCTGTATGAAATTTCTTCCTTTATAGTAGTCCAGACAGGCCTTTATCCAGTCGCATCCTTTTTCGGCCCCGATTATGGCGGCTTCGATCGTGCCTGCGTTTTCCGCACCGACGAAGTAGGGGAGATCCAGCAACGGATCGAAGCTCTTCAAGACTTCCACGTCCGAGTCCAGATAAATGCCGCCGTAGTTGTAGAGGGCGTACAGGCGGATGTAGTCTGCGGCAAAAGCATACTTCTTGACCCGAAAAGCCTGCTCTACCCAGGGCACTTGCGCGATGTCGAACCGTTTCAAGTCCCATAGCATGATTTCATAGTCCGGCAGATGGATTTTCCAACTGTCGATACATTTTTGTATCTTCTGAGGATAAGGGTCGCCGCTCAGCCAGCAGAGGTGTATTCGTTTGGGTATCATATTTTTCTGATGTTTTGAGGTGGAACAGGCAGTGCCGGCGTCTTCGTGTACGGCACTACTTCGCACAATACTTTCTGCATCTGGCACTTCCACGACAGATTTCCGATGCTGTCGCGTATCTCCCGGCCGGTCATCGGCAGCGACCGGCAGAAGGCCACTATGCCGTCGATGTCCACTGCTGTCTCGTCCGCCGGAATTTTCATCACGTATGCCTTGTCGTCAAAGTCCTCATCGGTTTCCGAATAGGCGAACGCAAGCCCGCGTGCGGCATATTCACGGTTTTTCAATGTTTTGATGTGGGTGATGCCGCTCCGGTGGCGGCCCAGGCTGCCTATCCCGAAATCGGCATGTTCGAAGAGCTCGTCCAATTCGAGGCCATGCCGGGCTCCGTGCAGAATGACGTAGGGTTCCAGCCCGTGTTCACGGATGAGGGGCAGTATTTCTTTCCGTTCGCGTTCGCCCGTCAGTTCGCCTACGATGTGGAAATACACTTTGTAGGATCGTCCGCGGTCGTAGTAGGCGGCCAGTCCGCGCACCAGGCGGTCGAATCCGTGCCAATAATGCACTTCGGCCACCCCTATCAGATGTAGTTCGTCCGAAGTGTCGTTCATGTGCTGCTTGAGTGGCACGGCATCGAAGTCGATGCCGTTGGAAATGCGTATGGCCGGAATGCCGAAAATGGTTTTTGCTGCTGAAAAGGTGACGATTGCGTCCAGTTGCTTCGCCAGTTTTTTGCGGAACAGGCGGTCAATGTAGAGTTTCAGCTTCATTCCGGTGCTGGCGTACTCCTGGTCATAAGGATACGTGGGGATTTCCATGACCACATGCCTCACTTGCCGTTTAAGTTCTTTTATCAGGTTGATTGTGAAAGGATTGGCGTTGTGAAAAGACCGGATGTATACCAGCTCGATGCCTTCGCGTTGCGCATACTCGCAGATGGGACGAAAGAAAAACCTTTTTTTGGCCTTTGCCATCTTTCCCGATCCGAGATCGGCTATCACTTCATCGTTTACCATCCAACGCCGGTTGCCGTCGTCTGTGATCTGGTAATAACACATCCGTACGTCCGCCCCGCATTCGCGCAGTGCTTTTGTCTGGTATCGGATTTTTTTGCTGATACCGTTTGCTTCGTCAAATCCGTGAAAGATAAGAAATAATAATTTCATTGTTTGCTTTAAGGATTTCTTTAGTTATTTTACTTTTTTCGTTTGTGCGCTATTTTTTGTATCTTTCCCATCAGGTCATACTCGCGCGTGATTTGTATATAAATCCCAAAGATAGTGAAACTTACGATACTTTTCAATATAAACGTGAGAAAAATATTCCCGTTGTTTGTCAAGTAATGTAGCGGGATGAGGGCGGCCGCTATGAGCATGCCTGCAATGATGGGCGATGTGAACTGGCGCAGCAGTGTCCACATGCTTCGCCGGAGCGTCACGCGGTACATCTGCCAGTAGCACTGGATGAAGTTGACGCAGAACGTGGTGACGATGCACCATGCCACGGCTTCCAGCGTGCCGAACCAGAAGATGCCGAGCAGCATCCCCGTCACATTGAGCACGGACGAGAATACCCCGCAGACGAACAGGCTGCGCGTGTCTCCGGCAGCCTGGAAGATGCTTCCGGAGGAGGAGAGGATGATCTGTACGCCGACCGAGAGCGTGAGTATGCGGAACACCGGCACGGACGGCAGCCATTGCTGACCGAAGATGATCAGCGTCACCTCTTCGGCCGTGAAAAACAGCAGCACGCTGAGCGGTATCCCGATGAAGGCGAGCAGGCGCAGGATGCGTTCGTAGGCCGAGGCAAGCCGGTTCAGGTCGTTCTGGTAATCGCTGAATATGGGGTGCATCACCGGGGTGACGACTTGGGTGATGTTCTGCAACGGCAGCATCATCAGGCGGTATGACTTCTCGTAATATCCCAATTCCGACATGCCCATGTACTTGCCTATCAGCAGCTTGTCGAGGTTGCGGCTGAAGTAGTTGATGACATTGAAAAGGAACTGGTAGGCGGAGTAGGAGAATATCTTGCGGAGGGCGCCCCATCCGAGCGTCATCGCGGGGTGTTGCGGGTAGCGTTTCAGCGAGATGATGAAAAGGAGGATGCTGGAGAGGATCGGGCTGATGATCAGCGCATACAGTCCCGCGCCGTTCAAGGCGGCTATGACGGCGGCCGTGCCGCTGGCCACCTGCACGGCGAAGCTGCGGAGGGCGATGAACTTGAACTCCTTGTTCTTGAAAAACAGGGCGTTGGGCACGATGGTGGCCGAAGCGAAAAAGAGGTTCACGCAGAGCAGTTGGCACAGGGTGCGCAGGATGGGGCTTTCGTAATAGGCGGCAATGGGCCACGAGGCGGCGAAGAAAAGCACCGAAAGGCCGGCGCCCATCCAGAGGGTGAAGGAGAAGATGTCCGACAGGTCTTTCTCCGTCAATGCCTTGTTCTGCACGATGGCGGGCGAGATGCCCATGTCGGTGAAGATGCTGAAAAAGGCGATGATGACCGTGGCGATGGCTACGATGCCGAAGTCGTCGGGCGTGAGCAGGCGGGCCAGTACTCCGGCCACGACGAGGGAGATGACGATGCCGCTATACTTGGCGAGCGCGGTGTAGAAGACACCGGAAAAGAGCTGTTGCTTGAGATTACTTGCCATAAGCGTCGATATATGCGTTTGCCACCACCTCGAGATTCATATGCTGCCGGGCGTAGCGGTAATTCTCTTCTCCCTTGCCCTGTTCCGCCAGCCGTCCGGCCTGTTCCAGCGCACGTACGATGCCGGCGTTGTCGTCGGGAGAGAAAACCGGGTTTCCGGTCTCGCGCAGCAGTTCGCCCACATTCCCGTTGTCCGGGCCTGCCACCACTTTCCGGAACAGGAAAGCTAAAGGGACGTTGCCCGAGTTCAGTATCCGTTTCCTCTGCACGAATATCACGTCCGACGCGGCGATGTAGTAGGGGAGCTCGTCGTTGTCGATCAGTTCGCCGTTGGCGCCTGCCCGGATGTTTTTCAGGCGGAGCAGAGCCGGTACGAGGTAGTAGCCGGCCAGCGAAAGGAGCCTTTTCAGCGGATTGCGCTGCCCGGGATGTTTGGCAAACGGGAACATCCGGGGGGCCAGCAGGAACTTTCTTTTATTCCGCAAGGCGGAGAAGGCGTCCAGCACCATGCGGATCTCTTCGCGGTTGCGGAATTTTCCGAAGGCGGTGATGATCATTTTATCGGCCGGAAGCCCTAAGTGCCTGCGGGCTTCTTCGCGTGAGATGTTTTCGTTGTAGGTGTTTTCGTAGATATGGTGGGGGATGATGACATTCCGGCTGCCGGGATGCGCCTTTCCAAATTCCTCCTTGCTGTATCGCCCCATATGCACCACTACGTCGCTGCACGATTCGATGAGCCCGTATGCCTGCCGGATGACCGGATTGGCATTGTAGTGCGGACAGGCGTTGTGCCTTGTATAGACGATCTTGCTCCCGCCGTCTTTGAAGTGGCGTATGCGCTGCCGCAGACGGTCTATCACGGAGATGTCCGTACAGTTCCATCCCACCGCCTCTTCGGGCCATTGAAAATGGATGATGTCATAAGGTTCATCCTTTTCCCAGAAATCCCGGCCGGAACAATGCACGTCGATGCCCTGCTTGCGGATGGCTTCGCAGAGTACAGGGACGAAGAGATTGTCTGTGTCGTCTTCTCTGAATACAATTAACACTTTCATATAGATGGGTTTCTCTTGAAATTCGTTTTTAATGGAATAAAAAATCGGAGTTTGTCTTTTTTCTTAATCCATAACCTCCCTCATTCCGGAATTAAGAAGCAAAACAGCCTTTTATAATAAAGGCAAATTTAAGCATAATAATCGATAAATTCAAAGAAACCGGTACGGATTAGCGATAAATAATAAAAGCCTCTCCCCAGCCCTCTCCGTAGGAGAGGGAGTAGGGAGATACTCCTGTTTATCAATTAATCGGTCACTAATATTAAATTAATATCGGTCACTAATATTAATTAATCGATCACTAAACTAACTCAGCCCCCTCTCCTACGGAGAGGGTTGGGGAGAGGCTTTTCTCACGGAGAGGGCTGGGGAGAGGCTTTTCCTACGGAGAGGGTTGGGGAGAGGCTTTTCCTACGGAGAGGGTTGGGGAGAGGCCTCAAAACAGTATCTCCAGCAACTTGTTCGAAATTTGTACGATCCCTTCCGGATCGCCTATCTCGAGATACCTGCACGTATCCCGATAAAAAGTGATCAGGAACGAGTAGACGCACATGTTTTTTATCTCTTTTTCATAATTGGATATCAAAGGGTAATTGATTCCGGTCTGATAGTAGACTTCCCGTTGGGTGAGATGGCAGTGACACCGGTAGAGCAAAAGGTTTCTTCCAGCTATCCGGCTGATTTCCTGAACTGTCCGACGTATCATGTCGGTATCACTCTGGTAAATGATTCTTTTTTTAAGTTTTTTTTTCTTCATAATGATTTCACTTTTTAAATAACCGTGCAAAGTGACAAAATAAAAAGGAAATATTTGTTACTAAAAACCGTAACAGATATATGAAAACAACTTCCGAGCTTTGCTGCCGGATATTTGTGTCCGTCATTAAAAAATATATTTATGAAGCAGAATTTTTATTTCAAGCACGACGCCCCTTCGGCTACCAACCCGAAATTAGCAAAACTTCTCCAAAAAGAAGGGGCGAGAGGATATGGCGTCTATTGGCTTTTGATTGAACTGTTGCGGCTGCAGACAGATTTTAGCCTGCCTGTCACCGAGACCGCAGGCTTGGTGTCAAGATTGGGGTACACGCAAAAAACGGTGGTGGTTCGCGTTATCGAAAACTATGATCTTTTTTCGGAAGAAAACGGCATGTTTTTTTCTGTCGGATTGATTAAAAGAATGGAGAATTTCTTGAGCAAACGTGACGAGATGTCGAAGGAACTCGGGGGGAGCTTGGAGGATAATGCGCTGATAATCAACTCCCGTTTCCTGCATAACGCGCGTAAAGAAGAGCAGAGAAGAGAAGAACAAGAAAATAACTCTCTCACAAGAGAGCGTGTGAGGGGAGTTCTTTCGATGGATGAAGCCATCGCCCTTTTGCCCTCCGAGCAGGTGTGGTGCGAAGACATGGCACGCCTGTCGGGGCGGGGAGTGGAGTTCGCCGCCGATCTGCCGCAACTGCTCCCGTCGTTTACCGCCTTTCTCCGTCTGCGGGGCGAAGAGCACACGGTGACCGGACTGAGCGATGCCAAACGGCGGTTCATGTACTGGATGAAATCCGATGAAGGGCGGCAGGCGGTGAAGCAACTGCAAATTACGGCCGATGCCGGAGAAGAAAACGATCCCTACCGCTACGAGACGCTGGCCGGAGAGCAGCGCACTTACATGGGACGCCCCATTCCGGCCGATGCACCGCCACGCCCTAACTCATGGGCGGTGTGGGACGACCAGACGGAGGCATGGACACGCTGAGCACCGTCCTTGCAAGTGCCGGAAACGGTGATTAGGGGCGGTAAGAACCGTGGGAGGCCTCTCCCCAGCCCTCTCCGTGGGAGAGGGGGCTAAGTTAGTTTAGCAAACAATTATTTAATTAATTAATAAACAGGAGTATCTCCCTGCTCCCTCTCCCACGGAGAGGGCCGGGGAGAGGCCTTTTTCCAAATATGAGAAATTTTCATTCTTTCAACATCGAAACCTCCGGACGTACCGGCGGCAAAATAAAGACTCACTGTCCGCAGTGCCACGACCTGCGGCGCAACAAACGCGACAAATCCCTTTCCGTGAACCTCGACACCGGATTGTGCCACTGCCATCATTGCGGATGGAGCGCCCATGTGCCCGATGAAACCGAGCTGCGCGAACGCGAAGAACGGCAGGCCCGCAAGCGGAAAACCGCTTTTTCCTCCTCTTCCGTGCCGGCACATTTCCGCCGCCCGACGTTCAATCCCGCCGCGCTGCTGCTCTCCGAACGGATGGAGCGCTGGCTGGTGGAAGAGCGTTGCATCCCCCAGTCCGTCATCGCCGCGCTGCGGTTCACGGAACAGACGGAAACGATGCCGCAGACCGGACAGCAGGAGAACTGCCTTTGTTTCAACTACTTCGAAGAGGGTGCACTGGTCAATGTCAAGTATCGTAGCGGCGCCAAGCATTTCAAGATGGTCGCCGGTGCCGAGCTTATCCCGTATAATATCGACGCCATCGCGGATACCCCCGAATGCATCGTCACCGAGGGCGAGCTCGATGCCGCCTCCTTCCTCGCCACCGGCCGTGCGGATGCGATATCCGTGCCCTCCGGCGCCAATGGAAACCTCACCTGGCTCGACCGTTTCGTGGAGAGCCATTTCGAGAACAAACGGCTCATCTACATCGCCGTGGATACCGATGCCGCAGGCTTGAAGCTGCGTGCCGAACTTCTCCGCCGTTTCGGCCCCGAACGCTGCCGCATCGTCACCTACGGGCCGGAGTGCAAGGATGCCAACGAGCATCTGGTGAAGTATGGCGTAGAGAGTCTCCGCATCGCCCTGTCGCAAGCCGAAGAGGTGCCGCTCGAGGGCGCTTTCACGGCCGACGATCTTGCCGTGGAGCTGCGTGCCCTTTACGAAAACGGCTTCGGTCCGGGCGCCGAGACCGGATGGGAGAATTTCGACAGTCTCTGCACCCTCGAATTGCAGCGCCTGCTGATCGTGACCGGAACTCCCGGCTCCGGAAAGTCCGAATGGGTGGACGAGCTCGTCCTCCGCCTTTGCCTGCGCCACGACTGGCCGGCCGGCTTCTTCAGTCCGGAGAACATCCCGATCGTCTACCACCTCCGCAAGTTGGCGGAGAAGCTCACCGCCCGGCGTTTCCAGCCCGGTCTCGGAATGACGGAGGGGCTTTACGAGCGTATCACCCGTTACTTGGCAAAGCACGTATGCCATATCCTGCCCAAAGAGGACTTCACGGTGGATGCCATCCTGTCGAAGGGTAGGGAACTGGTGGCAAGGCGGGGGATTCGCATCTTTGTCATCGACCCCTTGAACCGGATCGAACACGACATGCGGCCCGGACAGACCGAAACGCAATATCTCTCGACCCTGCTCAACCGGCTCTCCGGCTTTGCCACCCGAAACCACTGCCTGGTAGTGCTCGTGGCCCATCCGCGCAAGATGAACCGCAATGCGATAACAGGGCAGACGCCCCGACCGGAAATGTATGACATAAACGGTTCGGCCGATTTTTACAACAAGGCCGATTTCGGAGTGGTGGTGGAGCGGGATGATGCGACGGGCGTCGTGCGCATCCATGTGGAGAAAGTGAAGTTCAAGCACTTGGGGCATCCGGGAGAAGCGCAATTCGTCTACGATCCCGTATCCGGCCGCTATCTGCCCTGCGAGGAGGACAAGTCTCCCCAGACCCCACCCGAACGGAGGGTGCGGGAAACCCGGTTCGACAATGCCTGCTGGCTGCCGGAAAACACGGAAGAAGGGGTTCTTGAATTATGATTTATGAATTATGACTTATTTTTGTGGACGTAATTCACACCCCACACCTCATAAATCATAACTCATAAATCATCATTCATAAATCATCATTCATTTTTATTGTGTATATTTGCAGAAAACGGAGGATATGAATATGGAACAGAAAGACAGATACATACGCTTTGATTGGGCGGCGAAGCGCCTGTTGAGGAATAAGGCTAATTTTGGGGTGCTCGAGGGATTCCTTACCGTATTGTTGGGAGAGAATATCCGTATATTGGAGATTCTTGAGAGCGAAAGCAACCAGCTGAGTCCGGAAGACAAGTTCAGCCGGGTAGACATCAAAGCCCGCAACAGTAAGGATGAAATCATCATTGTAGAAATACAGAATACCCGCGAGATTTATTATCTGGAACGTATCCTCTACGGAGTGGCCAAAACCATCACCGAGCATATCGGACTGGGACGCATTTACTCGGATGTCAAAAAGGTATATTCCATCAGTATCCTTTACTTTGACATAGGGCAGGGCAACGACTACCTGTATCACGGTCAGAACACTTTCGTGGGAGTGCATACCGGAGATTTCCTCCAAGTGACCACCAAGGAGAAAGGAGTCATCGTCAGGAAGCTGCCGGCCGAGATCTTTCCCGAATATTTCCTCATTCGCGTCAATGAGTTCAATAAATCGGCAGTCACCCCGTTGGAAGAGTGGATCGAGTATCTCAAAACCGGTATCATACGCCCCGATACCAAAGCACCGGGACTGGAGGAAGCGAGAAGAAAGCTGATCTACTATAATCTGGAACCTGCAGAGCGGCAGGCCTATGACCGACACATAGATGCAATCATGATACAAAACGATGTGTTGGGAACAGCCCGTGAGGAGGGGCTTCAGGAAGGACGTAAAGAAAGTAAAATTACCATTGCCCGTAATATGAAAAACGTACTAAATCTTCCTGACGAAACCATTGCCCAAATTTCGGGTCTGCCTATTGACGAGATAAAAAAACTATATGAGAGGGAGATAAGAGATGGGAGAATGGAGAGGGGAGAGGAGGAAAAGGGAAAACATGAGGGATAAAAGTTTATACCGGCCCCGGGGTAAATACGAAAAAGTTTTGTAACTTTGTAATTGTTGGAAGCCTCTCCCCGGCTCTCTCTGTGGGAAAAGCCTTTCCCCGGCTCTCTCCGTGGGAAGAGCCTCTCCCCAACCCTCTCCGTGGGAGAGGGAGCTGAGTTAGTTTAGTAGTTAATATAGGCAGGAGTATCTCCCTGCTCCCTCTCCTGGGGAGGGGGCTGGGGAGAGGCTTTTTATAAATTGTGACTGATATGAAAAT
>ENA-UEQP01001382-UEQP01001382.1-human-gut-metagenome-genome-assembly--contig:-NODE-1382-length-22405-cov-3.825018_pt1 | contig 22405 bp, 17 predicted proteins | sample MGYA00242951_ERZ507951 | MGnify/ENA primary metagenome ERZ507951 (study PRJEB26167, sample SAMN06115539) | human gut metagenome | host: Homo sapiens | place: China:Shanxi | collected 2015-11-18...
GAAATCGAGCATGAAGCTGTCCTCCGCTATGATTGTCTGGAGCAAAGCATCGTCGTCGAGTCCTTGGTAGCGGAACGGCTATCGGCAGGTTATCCGGATGGACGAGCATCTCACCGCGTGAAACATCAATCTCGTCTTCCAACGTGATGGTGACGCACTGGGGAGGGAATGCATAATCCAGCTCTCCGTCGTATGTCACGATACTCTTCACTTTGGATGTTTTCCCGGAAGGTAAAGCCATCACCGTATCGCCTTTACGAACGATACCGCTGGCCACTTTCCCACAGAAACCGCGGAAGTCCAGATTCGGACGCAATACATATTGCACCGGATAGCGGAAATCCTCAAAGTTGCGGTCCTGGTCGATAGGAACCGTTTCGAGGAAGTCCAGCAATGACGGCCCTTCGTACCAAGGCGTACGGTCGCTCTTCTCCACCACATTGTCGCCATCCAGAGCGGACAGCGGGATGCAGGTGATATCCGGGATATTCAACGGAGCGACAAACTCCTTATAGTCGGAAACGATCTTGTCGAAAATATTCTTGTCAAAATCAACCAGGTCCATCTTGTTGACCGCCAGCACCACATGCTTGATACCTAAGAGCGAAACCAGATAGGTATGGCGGCGCGTCTGCGTAATCACTCCCGTGCGGGCATCCACCAGGATGATGGCAAGGTTGGCAGTCGAACCGCCGGTGATCATATTGCGGGTGTACTGTTCGTGTCCCGGAGTGTCGGCAATGATGAACTTACGGTTATTCGTACTGAAATAGCGGTAAGCCACATCGATGGTGATCCCTTGTTCGCGTTCGGCTTTCAGGCCGTCCAGCAACAGAGCGTAGTCGATATGGTCGCCGGCATTCCCCATGCGCTTGCTGTCGCGTTCGAGGGCATCCAGCTGGTCTTCGTATAACTTTTTGCTGTCAAACAACAAACGACCGATCAGCGTCGATTTGCCATCATCCACCGATCCGGCAGTCAGAAAGCGAAGCAAATCCTTTTGTTCATCTCTGTCGAGGTATTCTTTTATATTTAATGTTGCCATATATTTTAAGTTGAAAGGTGAAAGATGAAAGATGAAAGGTGAAAGTTGAAAATAGTGACGCGAAGCCACTTTCAACTTTCAACTCTCCACTTTCAACTAATTAAAAATATCCTTCTCTCTTTTTCTGTTCCATACTTGCATCCTGGTCGAAGTCGATCACGCGTGTCGTGCGTTCGCTCTTGGTCGTCGTCATCATCTCTTCGACGATCTTTTCAATCGTGTCGGCATTGCTTTCCACAGCCCCGGTCAACGGCCAGCAGCCTAAGGTACGGAAGCGTACCATGCGCATCTTGATTTGATCGCGGTACTGCTCCGGCAGACGGTCGTCGTCTGCCATGATCAGGTTGCCGTCGATCTCTACGCACGGGCGTTCCTTGGCAAAGTACAACGGTACGATCGGAATATTCTCCAGACGGATATACTGCCAGATATCCAGCTCCGTCCAGTTGGACAGCGGGAACACACGGATGCTCTCCCCTTTATGGACACGGGCGTTGTAGATGTCCCACAACTCCGGACGTTGGTTCTTCGGGTCCCACTGGTGGAACTTGTCGCGGAACGAATAGATACGTTCTTTCGCCCGGCTCTTCTCTTCATCGCGACGGGCGCCTCCGAAAGCGGCATCGAACTTATATTTATCGAGCGCATGCAACAACGCCTGCGTCTTCATCAGGTCCGTATGCACCTTGCTTCCGTGCGTGAAAGGCCCTACACCGGCATTGAATGCCTCCATATTGGATTCCACGATCAGGTTCCATCCGAATTTCTTCGCATAGTCGTCGCGGAACTGAATCATCTCCTTGAACTTCCATTTCGAATCGATGTGCATCAACGGGAAAGGAACTTTTCCCGGAGAAAAAGCCTTTTCTGCCAGGCGAACCATGACGGAAGAGTCTTTTCCGATAGAATAAAGCATCACAGGATTCTCAAACTCGGCAGCTACCTCCTGGATGATATGGATAGACTCTGCTTCCAACTCCTGTAAATGGCTTAATTTATAATCTGACATTGTATGTTATTTAATGTTGTTATTATTCTTACCTTTCTATTCTAATATAGTTCCATGCCATGAAACTATGTTTTCATGCTGCAGGAACAAAAATTCCATGCCGGGGAAACTATTGTTTCCCGCCAAGGGAAACCTTCGGCAATATCAGTTCGAGCAAACGGGTTACGGATTCCTCCAGGCTCAACACGGAAGTGTCTAACGTCAGGTCAGGATGTTCGGGTGCTTCGAAAGGAGCGGAAACACCCGTGAAATCCTTGATCTCGCCCCGGCGTGCCTTCGCATACAACCCTTTGACATCGCGCCGCTCGCACTCTTCGATCGGAGTGCTGACATATATTTCCAGGAAATTCTCTTTCCCGATAATGGAAGCCGCCATTTCCCTCAAATCGTTATTCGGGCTGATAAAAGCCGCTATCGTGATAACTCCCGTATCGATAAAAAGTTTGCTTACTTCGGCGATACGGCGGATATTCTCTACCCGGTCTTCAGCCGAAAAGCCGAGATTGTTGTTGATCCCGCTGCGGATATTGTCGCCGTCCAGGATGCGGCACAGCAAACCGCACTTGTGCAACTCGCGCTCAAGCGCTATCGCCACCGTGCTCTTCCCGGAACCGCTCAACCCGGTAAACCACACCATCACACTGCGCTGCTTCAACAAACGCTCCTTATCCTCCCTCGTCATCATCCTATCGAAAATAGGATAGATGTTATTTTGTTTATCTTCCATTGTCAGTAATCTTATTAATTGCCAATTGCCAACTATCGTTTGTCACCTGTTTAGAATTTCCAGATCATCGGTATCACGAACACCGAGATCAAAAAAGTGATCAGGTTAAGGGGTAAACCGATTTTCACGAAGTCCGTGAACTTATAACTACCGATACCTTGCACGATCAGATTGGTCTGATAACCGATCGGCGTACTGAAACTGGCAGATGCCGCCATACAGATCACCACGAAGAACGGCGTCGGGTCCACACCGAGCTGCGTAGCGACCGACAAGGCAATCGGGAAACTGAGCGCCGCAGCCGCATTGTTCGTAATCAGTTCCGTAAAGATATTGGTGATGATAAAGACTATCGCCAGTAAAGCATACGGTCCCATGCTGCTGGACATACCGATAATATGACGGGCTATCAAAGCGGCGAAACCGGAATTCTCCATCGCCTTGCTGATGGCAAAGGCACAGGCAATCGTAATCAGAATATCCCAGGATATATATTTGGTATACTTTTTCGGAGGGAAAATCTTGGTCCACGCCATGATGATGGTCGTAATGCAGACAAAGAAAAACATATCCAGCCGTATTTCAGGGAACGCCTCTTTCACCACAGGCAACTCCCCTATCGTGGCGCCTACGATCATAAAGATCAGCAAGCCCAATGCCAGCCAGCGTTTCTTGCGGGAAACAGGTTCCGTACCGTCCTTGCCGTTGGCAAGCAAAAGGAAGACGCTGGATTCACCCCATGTCGGCACGAACGTATCGTCCGCCCAAAGAACCAGCGTATCGCCCTCGTGCAACGTCACCTTATCGAGATCGCGGGTAAACCGCTGTCCCCCGCTCTTCACCTCTTTCACGATCGCACCGTAATGACGGGTAAAATTGAACTCGCCCAATGTCTTGTTGATACCCGGAAAACGGGAGCCTAACACCGCTTCCACCCGGTGCAGGTTACCGGGGTTGCCGTCTTCCTCCTCTTCCTCGTAGCGATCGGTGCGGGAATCGGGCAGCAGCTTGTTGGAGAACACGAAGAGGTAAATGATGCCGGCCAGCGCGATAAAGATCCCCACCCTTCCCAGCTCGAACATCGTAAACCCTTCATATCCGGCATCGAGGATCATGCCATGTACGACCAGGTTGGTCGATGTCCCGATCAGAGTACAGATGCCGCCTAAAATGGTCACATACGAAAGAGGAATCAGGAATTTCGTCGCCGGCAGCTTGACCGACTCCGCCCAACGCTTGATGATAGGAGCGAAAATAACGACAACAGGCGTGTTGTTGAGAAAAGCGGATACAAAAGCGACAGGCGGAAGCATACGCAACTGCGCCTTGAAAACGGTTGTCTTCCCCTCCGGCAACAACTTCTTTATAAGTTGTCCCAATGCTCCGCTCTGGCGAATACCCTCGCTTACCAGAAAAAGCATTCCGACGGTTATCATCCCTTTATTGCTAAAACCTTCGAGCATTTCTTTCGGCGTCAATATTCCAACACAGAGGAACAGCACCACAACCGTGAGTAACACCATTCCGGGCCTCAGCCCATCCCATATCAACGCCCCGATCATGCCGACCAATGCCAGCAATACAAATATTATTTCAAAGTTCATCCTTTCAATTGACAATTGACAATTGACAATCGACAATTAAGAACAGAGACCATTAATTATCAATTGTCAATTATCTGTTAGGGTTGCAAATGTAATAAGAATATTAAATCTAATCTTACTACGATAACCAATTTTAGGGATAATCTTGCTTACAGACCAAAAGTTTCAGCAAACGGAACAAACCGCCCGTCAGAGCGGTTTGACGATGAACCACGGATTATGAAGGTCTTCCTTATTGTACTTTAAAGGTGTTTTGCCATCGATATGATAAACTTCGCATCCGGCCGCCCGTGCAATCGCATGTCCGGCGGCGGTATCCCACTCCATCGTCGGTGCGAAACGGGGATAAACATCGGCCGTTCCTTCCGCCACCAGGCAGATCTTCAAGCTGCTGCCGCTACTGATCAGGGTGACCGGCTGTCCCTGCTTGCGCAGGTTCTCGATAAAGGCCGTCGTTTCTTCCGTCTGGTGCGAACGCGAGGCGACCACCACGACTCCCTGGTGTCCCATCGGCATAGGCAGGCGTATGGCTTTCGTTTTTATCTCGTCCATCGAAGGCTGATATCCGTAGTCTATCTCCGCCAGCTTGAACGCTCCCAACGAGTCAGCCGCGAAATACAGCTCTTTCCGCACGGGCACGTAGATCACGCCCAATACCGGAACCCCTTCCTTCACAAGGGCGATATTAACCGTAAATTCGCCGTTTTTCTTGATAAACTCCTTCGTCCCGTCCAACGGGTCGACGATCCAGAGCATGTCCCAGCCTGAACGTTCGGCAAAAGGCGTCTCCTTTCCTTCTTCGCTCAACACGGGGAAAGGCGTCACGGACAGGGCCATCGAGATAATCGCATGGGCCTTCTTGTCGGCTTTTGTCAACGGGGAGTTATCGGCTTTACGTTCGATGCCGAAATCGGATTCCGGATCGGTATAAATATCCATGATCGCTTTGCCTGCATCGAGGGCGGCGCGAATAGCTATATACAGGTAATTTGCATAATTATTCATCATCACTTATTCTTTTAGTTGTGTTAATATACAAATATAGTCAATTTCCTCGAATAATCCGAATTTTAAGCCCTCATTTTCACTCGATGTCCAAAACATATATGTTTTGAATTCAAATCACCGGTGTTTTGAAATCGAACCGGTTGTTTTCGACGATGGATCGGCCGACGGCATAGCCTTCGTCATACAAGGCGGACAGCTTCTTGCGGTCGTTGGTGGTGCGGCCGACTTCCATTTTCTTTTGCGGACGGATGACGATCGCGTCTCCTTTCGCTTCCAGTTCATCGATATAGTCCAACACTTCGTTATAGTTGCGATAGCGCAGTTTCAATTGCTTCCGGATAGCGGGATATTGGCGGTAGATGAAGCCGGGCAGCCAGAAGTCCTTCTCTTCCTTACGGTAGCCTTTGTTGCGGGTCAGGACAATCACGTTCTTGCGGAAACCGTCGTCGATGGCGTGCCGGATCGGGATGGCATCGCAGACACCGCCGTCGACCATCGGGACACCGTCGACATACGCCACCGGACAAAGCACCGGAAGCGTACAGGAGGCACAACAGATATCGACCAGGCGGTCTGCATCCTGCTTCTCCTCGAAATATTCGGCTTTACCCGTCAGGCAATTGCTGGTGACCATGACGAAGCGGTTCGGCGACTTGAAATACGTCTCGTAGTCGAGCGGATAATATTTTTCCGGATAAATATAAAAAAGGTATTTCATGTCGATATATCCCCGCCCCCGGAGGAAATGCCTGAAACCGATATAATCATATTTTTCCAGCAGGTCGATATTGCTGAAACGGGAACGCCCGCGCTGCCGGGAGGCATACGAAATACCGTTGCTCGCCCCGGCGGACACACCGATCGTATAAGGGAACCAAATGTCATGGTCCATAAAGCAGTCCAGCACTCCGACGGTGAAGATGGCACGCATCCCTCCTCCTTCAAGCACCAGACCTGTGCGACTGTCTATATCCATATCTGTTTACCATAAAAATAATAGCCATTGCCTGGCTCACACCGGACAATGGCTACAAAAATATAATAAATCAGCGATATAAACATCGTCTTTTTACAGAATAACTTCGTTCACCAAAGGACGGTGGCAGCGGAAGTCTTCGATATTCTGAAGGGTGGTCTCTGCAATGTTATGCAGGGCCTCTTTCGTGAAAAAAGCCTGATGCGAAGTAACGATCACATTATTAAAAGAAAGCAGACGGGCCAATACATCATCGTCGATAATTTTATCAGACTTGTCTTCATAGAAGTATTCGCCCTCCTCCTCGTACACGTCCAGACCGGCCGCCGCGATCTTCTTTTCCTTCAGGCCTTCGATCAGGTCGTTGGTGTTGATCAGTTGGCCCCGGCCTGTATTGATGATCATTACGCCTTCCTTCATCTTGTCGATGGAGTCTTTGTCGATCATATATTTTGTCTGGTCGGTCAGCGGACAATGTAAGGAGATGATGTCCGACTCGCGATACAGTTCGTCTAACGAAACATAAGAAATACCTTCTTCTCCGGCAAACTTCATGTCCGGGTAAAGGTCATAAGCCAGAATGCGCATTCCGAACCCTTTCAACAGGCGGATCAGGATCTTGGCGATCTTTCCCGTGCCGATAATACCGATCGTCTTGCCGTGCATATCGAACCCCATCAGGCCGTTCAGCGAGAAATTACCGTCTCGCGTACGCCAGTAGGCACGGTGTATCTTACGGTTCAGCGACAGCATCAGGGCAAGCGAATATTCGGCTACGGCGTAAGGCGAATAGGCCGGTACGCGAACGACCGGCAGCTTTCCTTTGGCCGCTTTCAGATCCACATTATTAAAACCGGCACAACGAAGGGCCAGCAGTTTGACACCATTGTCCACCATCGCATCGATCACAGCGGCATCGGCGGTGTCGTTGACAAAGATACAGACCACGTCCGTATCTTGCGTCAGGACTACATTGTTCGGATTCAAATGTCCTTTATAGTAGCGAATGTCGTAATTGTACTTTTCATTTACTTTGTCGAATGAAGCTATATCGTACGGTTTAGCTCCAAAGAATGCGATTTTGTATGCCATATTATCTGTTTTTATATCTAACAATCAAAACGGATTAAATGTTGAAAGAACGTCGACAGCAGAAAAAGAAAGGTCCGGCTAAGGAGTGCTCAACCGGACCTGCCCATATATAGTTTTTATAATGAAGTATATCGTTCAGCCTTCCTTTGAAGACTGTCCTTTTTTATTCGCAGCTGCATTACGCTTATTATCCCGATGAATAAAAAAGCCACCTATAATAACTGTCGATAATAAGCACATCCCCATAAACCACATCATATTCATAATATTCATACAGTCTCTCCTTTCTGTTTTGTGTTTGTGTTATCTAATAAAACAAAGATAGCCATTCTTTCCATCCGTCCAAGCGTAACAATCTAAAATTTACGGGAATTCGATTTCCACCGTCGTTCCCTTCCCGACCTCGGACGTAATCGTGATTTCCGCCCCGTAGCTTCTTAGGATACGCATGGAAAGACTGAGTCCGATACCATGCCCGGCGAACTCCCGTGTGTTGGAGGCACGATAGAAAGGCTGGTACACACGGGCGATCTCCTCCTCCGGAATACCGATTCCCATGTCCGTAATGGTCAGGACAGAACCTTTCAGCTGCATCTCGACAGGCGCTTCTCCCGAATATTTACATGCATTATTCAAGATGTTGCCGATAGCGATCTTCAGCAGATGCGGATTCGCCTCGATAGCGAAAGCGAAATGGTCGGTTGTAAAACGAACGCGGTTACCCACGAACTGCATCAGGAAGTCGGCCAGCAAAACCGTCTCACGTGCATTCTTCAGGATCTCCTTATCCCCATGAGAAAGGAAAAGCAGGTTCTTCATCAATAGGATGATGCGTTTCGTTTCGGAAGCGATACGCCCCAATGCTGCCTGGTATTCGGCCGACGTACGTTCCTTCAGCAAGCTGATCTCGCATTCTCCCTGGATGGCCGTAAGCGGATTATTCAGTTCATGAGATGCATTGCTGATAAAAGACTTCTCACTCTGGTAAGCCGCATCGATACGGTCGACCATGCGGGTCGCATACAAACGGCCGACGAAATAGACCAGGACGGCACTGATCACCAGCATCCCCAACAACAGCCAGCCGATCCGGTGCTGGATATCCCCGCCGTACTGGTTGCTCGACACAACCAGTACGATAAAATTGCCCTCATTATCCGGATAGTAGACAGCCGCTCCTAATTCTTTCCCTTCATGGAAACGAACCACATTGCCTGCATACAGGGAAGCGATCTTCTCATCGGTCAGGTAACGGGACAAGACGCTATGCGCCTCCGTTATGCTGTCGGCGTTCAGCAAGATTTCCGCTGCAACAGGCAACGTCTCCTCATAATGCTGCTGGATACGGGCATAATCTTCCTCGTCCAACTCATCCTTCTCCCAATGCTTCTGTGCCGTCGCGTATGCCTTCTCCGTCAGATAGGAATAGTAGAGGCGGCTGATATAGTCGGTCGCCACAAAATAGAAAACGACTGTCACCACCGAAATAATACCGATCGTGATAGCCGTATAAAAAAGAGCAATCTTATTCCCGGTCTTCATGCTTCCATCATATAGCCCACTCCCACTACGGTGCGGATCAGTTTGCGGTCGAAATCCTTGTCGATCTTGCTACGCAGGTAATTGACATAGACATCCACCACATTCGTATTCGTATCGAAGTTCTTGTCCCAGACATTTTTCAGCAAGGTCAGCCGGCTCTGTGCCGTCCCCCGGTTCCGGATCAGATATTCGAGCAGGCGGTACTCCTTTACGGTCAGGTCGATCACTACCTTGCCACGGATCGCCCGGTGGCTGGACGGATCGAGTGTCAGGTCTCCACAACTCAGAAGCGGTACGGCAGGTTCCGCCCCCGTACGCCGTAAAAGGGCTTTGATACGGGCTTCCAGTTCCTGGAAACTGAAAGGTTTCACCAGATAGTCGTCGGCACCGGCATCCAGTCCGTTCACGATATCGTCCGTCGTCCCTAAGGCGGTCAGCATGATAACGGGCGACTGGTAGCCATACGTCTGGCGATACTGTTTACAGAGTTGCAGACCGTTCATCTTCGGCATGATGATGTCGAGTATCAACAATTGGAAATCCTCCTGCTGAACCAACTCCCAGCCGGCCTGCCCGTCATTGGCCACGCGGACTTCATGACCAAACTCCTGCAAGCCCCGCTCGATGAAAGAGGCGATGTTTATTTCATCTTCTACTAATAATATCTTTGCCATTACATGTTTTTGTGTATCGGACTACAAATATAGGATAAAAATCATCAGATCATTTGTTCTTTCCGATCCTGTAAGGCGGCCTCACCCGAAGATGATCCACTTCCAAAAAAGGAATCTTGGGATAGAGAAGGTCGAGGAGGCTAAGATCTATCTTGCCCGGAACAACCTCGATACGGACACGGGCAAGACCTTTCTTCTTAAAATCCAGAAGTTCGGCCGCACCGGCAGAGACATCGATGATACGTCCTTTGCGGAAAGGACCGCGATCGGTGACACAGACGATCACCCGCTTCATATTGGACAGGTTGGTGACACGCAGGAAAGTGCCGAAAGGATATGTGCGGTGGGCAGCAACCAGCTCATCCGCATCATGGACCCGCCCGCTGGCGGCCTTACGGCCGTGGAAACGGTTGTGGTAATAAGAAGCAAGCCCTTCCTCCTGGCCCCACACATCCCCCGTGCCCGCGAAAGCGACCAACAGAAGGATGATATGTACCAGGCGGAAGGGCATACACGTTATCGTTTTACTTTACAATAACGCAAAGCTCTTGATTTTATTGTAGCAGCTCGATTTTATTGTAACAACTCACCCTTATATTCTCCGGTGAGCGTGTTCAGGAACGCCACGAGGCTCTTGGTATCCGCGTCCGAGATGTTCTTACCGATCTGGAACTGGTGCATGATGCGGATGGCATCTTCGATCGTCGCGATCGAACCGTCGTGCATATACGGCGGGGTAAGCATCACGTTACGCAGAGTCGGCGTCTTGAAACGATGGCGATCCTGTTCGTTCTTCGTGACGGAATAACGTCCGTTGTCACCATCCGTCAGCCCCGTGCCGCGATAATCGAAATAATTATCCTTGATACCCATGTATTCGAAAGACTGTCCACCCAGGTTCACCCCCGTATGGCAAGTAGCGCATTTATTCTCCTTAAACAATTCGTAGCCTGCGACCTCCTCGGCAGTCAGAGCCGTCTTATCACCCATCAGATACTTGTCGAAGCGGCTCGGCGTGAGCAACGTCTTTTCAAACTCGGCGATAGCATCGGTAATCGTAGACTGGTTGAAACCTTCCGGATACACTTCGAGGAAACGTTTGCTCAACTCCTTGTCTTCCGCCAGCTTGGCCGAAATCTCGTCAAACGAGTGGCTGCCCATTTCAACCGGGTTCAAAGGAGGCCCGGCAGCCTGTTCCTTCAGGTCGGCAGCACGTCCGTCCCAAAACTGCAGGATATTCAAAGCCGAGTTATACACAGTCGGAGCATTCACGCCGCCGAACTGTCCGTCTATCCCCTCGGAATATTGTTTGCGGTCCACACCGGCAGTCGCCAACCCGTGGCAGGTAGCACACGAGATCGTGTTATCGCCGGAAAGACGGGTGTCATGATAAAGATCGAACCCCAACGCTACCTTGGCCGAATCGGTCGGGATGGAAGCCATCAACGGTTGCACAGGCTCATTGGCAAATTCTTCGGCGACGGTAGGTGTCGAATAGTTCTTCTTACGGACATCCTTCGCCCAGGAAAGCAAGACCGCCTTTTCGTCGCTATCGAGGTTTGTCCCCCAGTGCATCGGCATGTGCGAATACTTGGCGGGAGGCATGGAACCTGAGAGAGCGGCATCTTCCACCTTGGCCAGGTCGGCTTCGGAAACGAGTTTGCCATTGTCGAGCGCCTCCAGCATCGCCGTCAGATCCAGATAACGCGTACCTTCCCGCATATCCGCCTTGACAGTCGGACCGATCAGAGGAAGATTACCGTAGAAAGGAGTCGCCGCCGTAGCCGAGTGACACTGCATGCATCCGTTCTCACGAAGGATGGAAGCAACCTGTTTTGCCTGATTGTCCGCATACTTCTTGTATTCGGAGGAACCACACGAAGGCAGAACCAGAGCCAATGAAAGCAGCCCTAAAGGTAATGCCGTCCTCTTACAAAGAATAGTGTTAAGCATAATTATTGGTTTATTTAGATTTGTTAAATGCAAAGGTATGCAGAATTATCAAGAGGCATGTAGAAAGCTCATCAGTTTTATCTATGGCATGATAAATAAAAACTATAGTCCCTTGTTATTCTCCAGCACCTCTCTGAGACCGTCGAGCATTTTGCCCGAAAGTTTCAGGCGAGCAAGGTTTCTCTTGTAATCGTCGGGATGATGCAGGTCGGAACCGGCATAATCGTAGAAGCCTTCCTTCATCAGGTATGCGGCATATTTGGCAGGACGGGCGCCATACACGCCGGCAAGTGAGAACAGGTTCAGCTGGAACTTGTACCCCTTGTCCTTCAGCCGGAAATAATCCTCCTTCGTCATATACATATACCGTTCCGGGTGAGCCAAGACAGGCGTGTAGCCCTCCAAGCTCAGTTCGTAAAGCAAGTTCAGATAGTCGGGAGGAGGCGAGAGATAGGAAGTCTCGACCAGGACTTGCCTGTCCGCATACGTCAAGAGGCCGTCCGCCATCTGCAAACGGAAACCGGCATCCAGCATATACTCCGCCGCCAGCCTCAACTCGATCCCTTCCGGGGCAAACTGTTTCATACAAGCAAAACGATCCTGCAAGTAACTGCGCCGGTTGTCAGGCAGGTCCGCCATTACATGAGGAGTCAGGAAAACACGTTCCACACCAGCCTCCTGCATCGCATTCAGAGCCGCCTGCATATCATCGGCGCTCTGCACACCGTCATCCACACCGGGCAGCAGATGTGAATGCACATCTGCCGTCCCCCTCAACAAATCGGTGTGAACCGCGTTCTTCTTTGGAAAAAGTAGGGAAAACATCTTTTCTATTTATTTTTTATGTTGTCCGTAACCATACCCATAGCCGTAGGAATAACCGTAGCCATACCCGTAACGGTAGCCGTACGCGCCATGCTTGTAAACCGTCCCGTTCAGGATCAGGCTCATGTTACGCAGCTTGCCTTCCTGGTAGAGTTTCTCCACTTCGGGAAGGGCACGGCGGTCCATTCTGCCCGCACGGACGACATAGATCGTCAGGTCGGCCACCCGGTTGACGATCACTGCATCGGCAACCACACCGGCCGGTACGTTGTCCAGGATGATATAATCATACCGCTTACGCAGCTCGGCGATCAAAGTCTCCAACCTGTCCCCCAGCAAGAGTTCAGCCGGGTTAGGCGGAACAGGACCGGCATGGATGATATCCAGCTTGTCGCACAACTCGTTCTGCCGGATGATCTCATCGACATTGTCGATACGACCGGACAGATAATTGGTGACACCCTTGTCCGATACATGGACATGCGAACTGAGCGTTCCCTTGCGGATATCGAGGTCGACCAAAACGACCTTCTTGTGCGTAAGGGCGAAACTCATCGCCAGGTTCATGGAGACGAACGTCTTGCCGGCTCCCGGATTGAACGAGGTGAACATCACCACCTGCATCTTCTTATCCTTCACCCGCATGAAGTCCATATTGGTACGCACGATACGGAACGCCTCCGAAACCGAGTCGCGGCCGTTCTCATGCACCACCACCTCGCTCTTGTCCTTCTTGTCGCGCATCGGGATCTCGCCCAGGAACGGCACGGAGAGTACCCCCTCCACATCCTTCCGCGAGCGCACCTTCGTGTCGCTGACCGCCAACAGCCACAAGACACCTGCCGGTATCGCACATCCCAGCACGATGGAAGCCAACAGGATCATCATCGACTTCGGAGCCACCGGAGCATTGCTTCCCGCCGCTGGGTCGATGATACGTGCGTTGCTTTCCGTCATCCGCTGCGTCAACTCGTTCTCCTCACGCTTGTTCAACAGGTAGAGATACAGTTCCTCTTTGATCTTCTGGCGGCGTTCCACCGAAAGGACCTCCTTCTGCTGGGTCGGCACAGCCGAGATGCGGCGGCTCGTCTGTTCCTCCTGCGCCCGGATATTCTTGATCTTGATGTTCAGCCCGACGATCAGGTTATCCACCGAACGGATGATGGTCTGCTTCATCGCGATCAGCGAATTGTTCAGGTCCTGCACCACCGGGTTCTTGCTACTGCTGTTGCTGATCAGCTTGTCGCGTTTCAGCAACATCTCGTTGAACTCCCCGATCTGCGACTCGATGTTCACATCCGATATGCCCGTGTTCGCCGGGATCAGGTCCGAACTCTTGCCGGGGTCCGTCAGGTAGTTCTTGATGTATTTCGCCAGGCTCAACTGGTTCTCCAGACTCAATCCCTCCTGGCGGTATTGGCTGGAAGTCTGCAGGTACATGCCCGTTTCAGACGAGATATCCGTCAGTTGGTGTTCCCGCTTGTACGACTCGATATCCGAATCCACATCCCCCAGTTCTTTCTCGATCACGATCAGACGGTCGTTGATGAAGTTGGAAGTGTTCATCACGATCTGGTTCTTGTCGTTGATCGCATCCGTGTTGTAGACGGAGATCAGCGTGTTGATCACATCCTCCGCACGCGGGATGGAGACATCCTGAAGCGTCAGGTTGATGATCGTCGACGCCTTGTTCGCCAAAGTAGCCTGCAAGCCTCCCTGGAAGCGAAGCGCCACATCCTGCAACGGCAATTTCGTCACCTGCACGACCGTATTGAAATACTTGTCGCCGTAATAAAGCGACGGGACCACCACCACCCGGCCGACAGGCGTCGTGACCGTGTCGTTCAGTGCCACCTTCACCGGCTTGCCGTCCGCCACCTCCTGTCCGCCGAGGGTGAATCCGGACAATACCACCTCCTTTCCGGAGACAGGAACCGCCTTCAACGAAAAAGCCTGTGCCTCTTCCGCATCCGGGAAAGAGAGCTGTACGGGTGACTGAGTGTACAGTTCCACCGTCCGCAGCCCGTCTTTTACCGTGTAGCTCACATCCAGATGCAGGTTGCGCGCCACTTCGGTCATCAACCGTCTGGACTTGAATACCAGCACCTCGTTATCCACATTCCGCTTCGTACCGAAAAGCCCCAAATCCTCGAAAGCGGCCGACTCGCTCATCGCACCACCCTTCGCATCGTCCTTGATCAGTACCGAAGCCGTCCGGGTATATACCTTGGGCGCCCACTTCAGATAGAGGAACGCCGCTCCGGCACATACCACGACAGACAGAACAAACCAATACCAGTTAGCCAACACCGTTTGCAGGATGTCCCCCAGGTTCAATTCGCTCTCTTCCACGCGGGTGTTCGTTTCTTGTTCTGTGTTCATAGGTTCTCTTTTTTTACTTTGTTAATGTCACAATCAGAGACGCGATGGAAACCAGGATCGAAGCGGCGGACAACCACACTCCCACCGACTTGTTCTGGTTGATCTCGCTCTGCCCCGCTTTCGCCTTGTTCGGTTCGACATACACGATATCGTTCTGCTGCAAATAATAGCAAGGAGAATTGAAGATATCGGACGAACGGAGATCATGCATCAGGATCATCCGCTTCCCGTCCTTCTCGCGGATCACGGCCACCCGGTCGCGTCGTCCATAGATCGTCAGGTCGCCCGCCATACTCAAGGCCTCCAACAGGGTGATACGGTCGCCGGAGATATTGAACGATCCCGGACGGTTCACTTCACCCATCACCGACACCTTGTAGTTCAGGAACTGCACCGTCACGATCGGGTCCTTGATCAGGTCCTCGTCTATCAGGCGTTGCTTGATCATATCGGTCAACTGCAAACGAGTCAGCCCCGCCACATGCAACTTGCCGAGAATCGGGAAATCGATGTCCCCGTTGGTATCCACCAGATAGCCCAGCACACGCTGCTGTCCTCCGCTTTCGCTTCCCAACTGGTACGATACCATCGGCATATTGAACGGCAACGCCAGTTCCGGGTTCTTGCTGTTCACCATGATCGCCAGCAAATCGTCATTATGGACATACACCTCGTACTTCTGCTCGATATCCTGCTGCTTCAGCGGGACGACATCCTGCAAGTAAACCACTTTCTTCGAAGATGCGCAGGAGGTACAGAGTACCACCACGCACATCAACATATAATTCCAGATTTTCACTCTTCTTTCCTGATTAAAATAAGTAATTACGGTTTATTGGATAACACCGCCGGAATGTCCCGGATGGCTTGCGCCGCCTTCCTTGGTGATCGTCGTGCTTACACCGGCATAAGTTGCCACCTTCACACTAAACGGAACGACGCGGCCCTGGTAGTTGAAGTTGACAGAGAAGGAAGAGAGGTTCTTCTTGGCCTTCATGTCGATCGTCACTTTCTGGTCGCCATCAGCCTTGGCCGTACCTAAAGAGAAAGGAATTTCTTCTACACCGGCAGTCGAACCTTTGGTAGACGTAATCGCCGCGTTCAGCTGGTTGGCCAGACTTTCGAGATCAGAACTGCTCAAAGCGGAGAACGCGCTGCCCAACAACTGTTTCAAGTCGCCCTGGATCTCCCAGCCGATTTTTTGCTTACCTGTAACTTCCTGTTCTGCGGCAGCCATCTTGCCTAAGTTGTCGATTGTGACGGTAGACAAGTTTTCCGTCGAGCTTCCAGCATCGGATACCGAATAAACCGGACCGAAAGAGTGGTTGGAGAAACCGTCCAAAGTGCAGGCATAAACATTACGGTCCGCATCAAAATCGGCCGTGCCCACTTCCTTCCAGGCATTACCATCTTCCACGAAATGCTTTACATCGGCAAAGCTAATCGCGTTGCTGGTCGCGTTCTTGACCGTCACTTCCACGTTCTTCTCAAATTTCAGTCCGTCAGGCGTACAGTTGATTGTCGAAAGACTGGCATGGTCGGCTCCGGCTTTCGCACCTTTCAAATATTCGGTCATCGTGATCTCGGTATCTTCCTTTACGGCTCCTGCCGGAACTGCCAGTTCGGCCACATGCGTACGTTCATCATATACGACCGCGTCCTTATCAGCCGATACGGTCACCGAAGCAGCCAAAGATGTCAATGTCTGCGACAAAGCCACACTGCCATGTTTCGGCGTGCCCGAAAGGATTACCGCATCGGCTGTAACTGTCACATATCCATCCTTTGCAAACGTCACAACATAGATTCCGACCTTGTCCATCGCCAACTGGTACGTCCCGTCGGCAGCCGTCTTGACCGATTTGCCCGACGTGCTGACCTCGACACCTTCCAGCGACTTGCCTCCTTCCGTCACCTTACCTGCGATATAGTAGACCTCCTTATCCAATGGATTATCGGTCACGATTTCAGGTGTCGGTTCGTCATCATCGCTACATCCTACAAATCCCACACTCAATGTCGCAGCCAAGCCCATAGCCAGCACTGCGCTCCAGAAATTTTTCTTTTTCATACTCATTAAAAATAAAACATTATATTATTTATTATACAATATTCATCCCCCATCTCTCTTTTCAGCAATAATTCATAAATTATAAATCATCCCTCCTCCTATCATAAGGAACACTATTGCTCTCATCCGGCCGAGTCTCGTAGTCCTGTCCGAATTTCCGGCGGAAATATTCAAGGCCGCTCTGTCCCGAATATTCCATCTGGTAATATTCCGGCAGGCGCACCCTCACCTTGCGCGACTTGCCCCATTGCGGCAACGGAACGGCAAAATGGAAACCGCCGTTCGCCTCGCCCCCCGTGTACATGGCATACAAGCCGGCCGTCGTCCGTCCGAAATGGCGGATGCAGTCCACCCGCACCCCATAGTCGCCATAGATATACCGGTGCACGCCCAAGTTGAAATCCATATTGAAATGCCTTTCGCGGAAACGAACCTCCGCCGCCCCGCTCACCCGCTTCCAATTCGACACCTGCCATTTGCCCTCGTAGAAGGTGGACGATCCGGTCACACCGCCTTCCAAGCCGAACATCCAACGGTCGTCCGGCGTGACATAGCGCAGTTTCAGGTCCGCCCCCATCCGGTTGTTCGTGAAGTTGCCGACCGTCACCCGTCCGAACGCCCCTCCGGGCAATCCGAACTCTTGACTCAAGGTCAGCACCCCGGCCCGGATATAGTCCATCTGCCCGACCATATTGTTCCAAACCGGCAGGATCACCTGCCCCGTGAAAGCCGCCCCTTTCCAAAGCCGCGCCTCCACCGCCGGAGCGATATTGATCACCGCCCCGTATATCTTGTCCAGCCACGAATTGCTCAGCGAGATCTGCGGATACAGCACCAGCTCCACCCGTCCGTCCCAGGGCATACGGACCTCGTCGGGGTTGAACACACGCTGACGGGGCGTCAGCTCATACCGGATTCCACCCGCCACCGTCTTGAAATCGTAGCAATAGGCATACAAGGAAAAATGGTCGAACAGCCGTGCCGACACTCCCATGTTCACCGCCTTCGAGTCATATTCCGCCATCACCTCAAGCGGCTTCAGGAACGCCGGACGGTAGCTCACCCCGCCGAACACCCCCTTGTTCTCGCTCCTGCTGCGAAACGGCACATGCCCTCCCACCGTCACGCCGATATCATGGCCGTAGAAACCGAAATGCTTCGTCCCGACCGCATAGACGGAAGAGAAATAACGATTTCCGCCCGAATCCAGGAAAGGATTCAATTCGCCGGTCGTCAGCAAGTCATTCGAACCGATCACGACCGACGGCCACCATTTCCCCTCCTTCAACGGACGCAGACGCAGGGAGACCGAACGGTCCTGGTTCCATTTGCCGGTACTCTCGACCTTCAGCAACGTGCACCGGTAGGCCACCTCCATAAACGGCAGGAACGTCAGGTTCACGAAATAGTTTCCCGAATTATATCCCCACTCCTGAGGCAGCATCTCCTGAGGCAGGTAATTGCCTCCTGCCATGAACGTACCGTCCTCCTGCATATCGGCCGAAGGGATGTTCAGCAGACCGGAAACACCCAACGAGCGTTGGGCGATTGACAAATGAGAATTGACAATCGACAATGAAATGCCGATTGTCAATAGGATTTTCTTTATTATTTTATGTTTCATATTCTGTTTTCAAGGTTCCCCAAGGACCCGCACAATCTGTTCCACCTGCTTTGGCGTCAGCACCCGCCGCGAAGCCGTCCAGCCGTTCTCGTGCAAGAGTCCGAGCAGGACGGGATTGCCGACGATCCACTGTTTCAAGCGCCTAGAAGCCACTTCGGGCGTGACATCTGGGCTATATTGCCGTCCCAGCCTCCGGAGCGTGGTGGAACGGTTTTTCCATTTTCCTTCTTCATCATCCGACGTCCCGGTCATACCCACCTCCAGTCCATTGTCGCCGGACGGCAAGCACCGACGGACAAGCCCTTCAACTGCGTCAGGCAATCCTCCAGCACCCGTAACAAGCGTTCCCGTTTCTCCGCTTCCGCCACACCGGACAAAAGCCCGATGCCTTTCCGGATGCGTCCGAGCAACACCTGTTCTTCCGAAGGCCGGGTCTGCCGCACCGCCTCACGGACGTAAGCGGCAAACGCCTCTCTCCCCAGCCGACGAAAGAGCGAGTCCGGATCGTCCCCTTCCGGCAGCCCGATCCTCACCGCATCCATTCCTTCGCCTGCAAGCGTTGGGACAACCGCATCCGCCGCCTTGCGCCCCGCCTTGTCGGCATCCAGCATCACGCGGACAGATGTCGTATATCGTTTCAACAAAGCAATGTGCCCCGTACAAAGCGCCGTCCCGCACAACGCCACCGTATGCCTGAACCCCGCCGCATGCATCGCCAGCACATCCTTATATCCTTCCACCAGAAAGACGCTCCCCTCCCGGCGGATCGCCTCCCGTGCCTCATACAACCCGTACAACAGCTCGCTCTTCCGATACAGCCCGCCCGTTTCCGAATTGACATATTTCGGTTTATCCCGATCTTCGTCCGACAACCTCCGCGCGGCAAACCCGGCCAACCGGCCCTCCTCGTCGCGCACAGGGAACACCAGCCGGTTCCGCATCGCCTTCCAGCGTTCGGGAACCAGGCAGGGCGACTGCCCCACCCCGAAATCCAACCAGGTAGGCGTCAGTTCCGAACATCCGCTACCCGCGGGCAGCAACAAAGCCAGGAAAGCTTCGTTTTCAATTGACAATTGAGAATTGACAACGGGCAATTGCTCCGCGTCGCTATTTTCTTTTTTCTCCTTGATTACCAACCGTTCCGGCAACAACCTCGCCTCCTTATTGTCTTTCCCTTCAATAGCCAACTGTCCACTGTCAATCGACAATTTGTTCGCCGCCTCGACAAAGCCGACGTTCTCGATCTTGCTGACAAAGGCGAACACATCTCCCCTCTCTCCGCAAGCATAGCAAACAAAGCTCCCCTTCTCCTCATCGACGGAAAGGGAAGGATGCCGATCCCCGTGGAACGGGCAAAGCCCCATCCATCGGCGACCGACACGGTTCAGTTTCGTATAACGCCCGATCACCTCCCTGATCGACAGGGAGGCTTTCAGTTCTTGTATCTCTTGCTTCGTCATAACCCTAAAGAGGTTTGCGTACCGGGCTGTATATAGTCCGTGATACGGGTGAACGAAGGGTTGTACCGGAAACGGGCGATCCCCGTCGAACCGTTACGGTTCTTCGCGATATAGATCTTGCCGACCCCCACCAGGCTATGCCCCGTCTTTTCGTCGCGGGTGAAGCCATAGCGTTCGGGACGGTAGATGAACGCCACGCAATCCGCCACCTGCTCGATCGTCCCCGAATCGCGCAGGTCGCTCATCACCGGCAGATACGCTTTGTCGGCACGCGCCTCGCAGGCACGATTCATCTGCGAAACCGTCAGCACCGGACAATTGCTGTCCAACGCCAGTTGCTTCAACGCCCTTACATTCCGTCCCACCATCTGTTCCTGTGTCTCCCCCTTCCGGCGGTCGCCGCCGAGAAGGTGCAGGTAGTCCACGACCACCAGGTCGCATTTCCCCAGGCGGCATTGCAGCAGCACTTTCGCCCGTATCTGCTCGACGGTAGCCCCTACCGTATAGTCGAGATAGAAAGGCAAGTCCTTCAACCGGAGGGCAGCCTCTTCCAACTGTCCCAACTCGCGTCCGGTCGGCTTGTTGATGCGCAGGTGATCCGGGTTCACGTCCGTCATCCCTGCCAGCACACGGTTCAACATTTGCAGGCTCGACATCTCCAGGCTGAAGAAGCAGACCGATTTCCCGGCACGCGCCGCGTTCAGGGCCATCTGCAACGTCACCGCCGTCTTCCCGTCGCTCGGCCGTCCGGCGACGATCGTCAGCTCCGTATTGTGGAACCCTCCGGTCACATAGTCGAACTCGGCAAGCCCGCTCTTCACCTGTTCGGCCTCCAGCTCACCGCCAAAGCGACGATAATGCCAGGACACCGCCTCGGCAGCCAGTTCGCCGATCGTACGCACCGGAGCGCCCTCGGCCGTCTTCTGGCGGAACTGCATCAGAAGGCGCTCCGCCTCGTCGACCAGTTCCTCCGGGACGGACGATACCTTGCCAGCCTTGAACGCCATCGTCCCGAACAACGTGACGAGGCATCTCAGCTTATATTGTTTCTTGATTCCTTCCACATAGGCCGCCACGTTCCCGTCGTGGCGCACATTCAGCATGTAGGGCAACAGGAACGACAAACCGCCCAGCTTGGCAGCCAGTTCCTCGTCCGCTTCGCGCATTCCGCGTTCCACCAGCACCATGTCCGGCCGTACCCCCGTTGCATAAATTTTCATGATCACTTCATAGACGAATCCCAACGAAGCATCCGCAAACATTTCCTGAGTCAGCCCTGCAGACTCCGCCTGCACCGGCGCTTCCATCGAGGTCATCAACAGGCAGACCAACGCCTTTTCCATATCGCCCAAAGAGATTCCTCCGTCCGTTTCTTCACCGTTCATCATTGCAAGCCTCCTTCCCCGTCTGCGGTACAACAATCGAACTGCATGCTTCGTCCGCCCATACGGCGTTCGGCCTCTTCCAGGGCGAGGAAAGCGGATTGCTCCGGCGCATCCTTCCCTGCTTCCTTACGACGGATCCCCATGATCGAATCGTATCCGCAGACACAAACACGAATCCCGCCGTTAAGTCGCTTCAGTCCGATCAAATCCTTTTCTTGCAACCAAACAAGACTTCGGTTCAGAGTTTTCGTACACATCCCGCATCTTTTCGCCAGTTCTTCACATTGTCCGACAAACTCGCCGCGCTTACAGACATAATAACGCTTGTTCAAAAAAACCTTCCCGTCCTTGAAAAACACTTCCGAGAACAAAGCCAAGTACACCATGCCGACCGATCTTTCCCGGCCTTCGCCACGAAATAACATCTCCAACACTTTTCGCGGAATGAGGACATATGACTGTCCCAGGAATCCCACAATCCTTTCGTTGTTTAAATTCTGATCCATAATAGATGGATTTAATAATGAATAAATTTGTTATGGCTTGTCGTTTTGCAAATCGGTCCGAACGGATTAATAAACAAATATTTACGACAGCAAATAGACAGCAGGTGTCCATTTGCCCTGTCCGTTCCCTAATATATAATAACTAAAACATACTTCTTATAACTAATTATAAAAAGCGATTTTCGCATTTTTTTCAGAAGAGCGAGCTTCAACTTTCAGCCATCACAAAGGTAGAGTCAAATCCATTATTAAAAAAAACTATTTTATGCCTTTCACCCTTTAAAAAGAAGCCATATAATACCGCCGATCGGTTTATTTTTTATTCCGTGATTTGAAATTCTTAAATTCCGCTTTCATTCCGTCCACGATCGAATCGGCCTCCGGAAGTTGCTCCTTCAACTTGTTCAAAACGGTGTTTTCCGTATTTCCCGTGTCGAAGATGCGGTCCACATGACCGGCCATCCGGGCGAACGAGCAGTCCTCGATAATGCCGGCCCTCATCATCGCCCCCATATAGACCAT
>ENA-UEQP01001400-UEQP01001400.1-human-gut-metagenome-genome-assembly--contig:-NODE-1400-length-22206-cov-4.625424_pt1 | contig 22206 bp, 15 predicted proteins | sample MGYA00242951_ERZ507951 | MGnify/ENA primary metagenome ERZ507951 (study PRJEB26167, sample SAMN06115539) | human gut metagenome | host: Homo sapiens | place: China:Shanxi | collected 2015-11-18...
GTGTCATTGAGGGCAAGGCGCTTCCGGTTATTGAGATCGCTCCGATTCAGGGATTCTATGATTATAAGAACAAATATAAGGCAGGCAGTGCAGTCGAGACCTGTCCGGCAGAACTTCCGGAGGAGGTATCTGCGCAGATGCGTCATTATGCAGAAGAAGTTGCCAAGGTGATCGGACTTGATACTTATTCCCGTTCCGACTTCCTTCTCGACAAGGATAACAAGATGTACTGTCTCGAGGCAAACACGCTTCCGGGCATGACCCCAACCAGCTTACTTCCACAGGAAGCTGCTGTGGTTGGCGTGAACTTTAACGAACTGTGTGAGAAACTGATCGAGATCTCGATGAAGAAATATGAGGATTAAGCATGTTTGGATGTTATTATAAGAACGAACTTGAGAATGGTATGCCAAATATGACTCTGGAAAATATTGCAAAGGCATGTAAAGGCACTTATGTCGGTGAGTCTGCGGATCTGCAGAAAGTGATTGCAGGCGCAGTCGCAGACAGCCGCAAGGTGGAGAAAGATTATCTGTTCATCCCGATCAGGGGAGAGCGCGTGGATGGTCATTGTTTTATCCCGGATGTATTTGAAAAAGGCGCGCTTGCCGTACTCTCGGAAGCTGCGCTGGATCATCCGGCAGGACCGTATATTCTTGTGGATTCCACAACGGATGCGATGAAGAAGATCGCTGCTTTCTATCGGACACAGCTGGATATCAAAGTAGTCGGAATCACCGGAAGCGTCGGCAAGACGAGCACGAAGGAGATGATCGCTTCCGTGTTGTCTCAGAAATATTCGGTGCTGAAGACCGCGGGTAATTTCAACAATGAGATCGGACTTCCGCTCACGATTTTCAATATCCGTGCGAAGCATCAGGTTGCGGTACTGGAGATGGGAATCTCGGATTTTGGTGAGATGCACCGCTTGTCTACAATGTCGCAGCCGGATATCTGTGTGATTACGAATATCGGTTTATGTCATCTGGAGAATCTTGGAACAAGAGACGGTATCTTAAAGGCAAAGACGGAGTGCTTCGAGCATATGCAGCCGGATGGAACAGTCATTTTAAACGGAGACGATGATAAGCTTTGTACGAAGAAGGTTGTTAACGGAAAGCCGGCAATCTTCTATGGTATGGGCAAGGAACCGCTGCTCTCCGCAGACAGAGAGCCGATGGCGGAGAAAAGCATTTATGCAACGGATGTGAAGAACCTCGGGCTGGATGGAATGCAGGCGCACATCTATACACCGGAAGGCGATTTTATGGCGCATATTCCGATCCCGGGCGAGCATAATGTATATAACGCTTTGGCCGGTACGGCAGTCGGACTGCAGCTTGGCTTAACCATTCAGGAGATTCAGCAGGGAATTGCCTGCGCGCAGACAATCTCCGGTAGAACGAATGTGATCCATACAGCAGGCATGACGGTGATCGATGATTGCTACAATGCGAATCCGGTTTCCATGAAAGCATCCATCGAGGTGCTGGCAAATACGGCGGGACGCAGGATCGCTGTGCTTGGCGACATGGGAGAACTCGGAGAGAATGAAGTGGCACTTCATTACAGCGTCGGTGAGGCAGTCGGAAGATCCGGTATCGATGTACTTTTCTGCGCAGGCAAGCTTGCGTCCGAGTACGCGCGTGCGGCAGCAACTGCCAATGTGAATTGTCAGATCTATTATTACGAGACTGTGGAGCAGCTGCTTCCGGAACTTCTCGCCTTCGTTAAGGAGGGAGATACGATTCTTGTGAAAGCGTCGCATTTCATGCAGTTCCCACAGATTGTGGAAGCACTTAGTGAGAAAAATAAGTAATCAAAGGAGAAAGATATTATGGCAAACCCAATTGTTACATTTACGATGGCTGACGGAAAAGTGATGAAAGCAGAACTTTATCCGGAAGTCGCACCAAACACAGTCAACAACTTTATCAGCCTTGTAAACAAAGGCTTTTACAACGGACTGATTTTCCACCGTGTCATCAACGGCTTTATGATTCAGGGTGGAGACCCGGAAGGAACCGGAATGGGTGGTCCTGGATATGGAATCAAAGGTGAGTTTGCACAGAATGGTGTGCAGAACGACTTAAAGCATACCGCGGGCGTTCTCTCTATGGCACGTTCCATGATGCCGAACTCCGCAGGAAGCCAGTTCTTTATCATGCACAAGGATGCTCCGCATCTTGATGGCGCATATGCTGCATTCGGTAAGATCATCGAGGGACAGGATGTGGTCAATGCAATCGCAGAGGTTGCAACCGATTACAGTGACCGTCCACTTGAGGATCAGGTGATGGAGACGGTTGTGGTTGAGACATTCGGCGAGGAATATCCGGAGCCGGAGACCGTATAGTAGAATTAGATTAAGAGGCAGATTCTTCGGGATCTGCCTTTTTAGGATTTTACTGCGATCATGAAATTCTTGTGGTGGCGACTCTGGCTGGTACCCCTGCAATGGACTCCTAAGAGGACACTAGTTATCCAAAATTACGAATTTGCAGAAAATTCCCGCTGGGCTCTTTCGATGATTTGTTGTCCGCTCAAGCTTAGACAGTGGAGCTTTGTGTGTTCGTCTGCCACTATCGTGTCTGTCGGACACACAAATCCCCACAGTCGAAGCGTTGCTCGGACACAAAAATTGAGCCCAGCAATGATTTTCGCAAATTCAGCAATTTTGTCTAAAATCGTGTTCCTCTTAGGAGCCCGTTGCAGAGAAAATCCGTCAGAGCGCGCCACCACAGGAGTTGCACAATCGCCTAAAGGATTCACATAAAAGAAGCTTGGCAAAGCGGAATTATTTAATGGGCAAAAAAATGCAAAATGTAAAATAATACACCGTTAACTTGTAAAAACGAATCTTGTTTGTTTAATCGGAGCCATTCGTATTACGCTGCGCTTCATGCTTGTAGAGTTACAAAAATTTAGAAGCTTTTCAATCAGAATTTGCAAATGGAGAGTGTATGAGTCGAAAAGAGGAGAATGGATTCTCGACAAATTTAAGATTGACCACGATCGTGTACAGGAAAGGTGAGTGGTCGCCGGAATTGTTGCAGGAGGATGTTCGGAAACGATATATGTATTGTGAAATACCCCAAAAGCAATTCATATCGCATGGACAGGCGGAATTATCTGGGAAAAAGAATATCCAAGCGGTAATTTCAGAATATGCAGATCAACTTGAGGATACAATGACACAAAACAATATTGATCTGCGAATGGTGCTATATATTGCAGCGACCGATGCAAGTCTGTGTGCAGCGCAGGCGGCAGGACTTGCCGTGTTAGGGTATGCCAATTCGTTATCGGGGGCGCGAATGGTGGTCGAAGGCTTCGAGGAAGTGGATGCACTTTTTCTGGAGCGGGTGTATGAGCGGGAACATCACCTTCCGTGGGAGATCGCAAGGACCGACCGGTGGATCCTGCGGGAATTTACAATGGATGATATGGATGGTCTGGTGGAACTCTATGACCAGCCGGGCGTTGCCTATCGGATCGTGAATGGATATCAGGTTCCGGGATATATTGAGCCGCTGCTGCCGCGCGAGGAGGAAGAGGAATACCAGAGATGCTATATTGAGAATATGTACGGCTTCCATGGATACGGAATGTGGATCGTGACAGAAATTCGCTCGCCCCGTATCATCGGTCGTGCGGGTCTTGAAAATAGGGAGTATGAAGATGGCGTGGAGCTTGAGATGGGATATGTTATTGATCCGAGGTGGCAGCGAAGGGGAATTGCATATGAGGTATGTTCCGCTATCATGGAGTATGCGAGAGAGAGCACGGATTTTCCGAGGCTGAATGCCTTGACGGAGGCGGACAATGTGGCATCGATCGCTTTGCTTGAGAAACTGGGATATCCCTATCTGGAGGATACCGATGTGTCGGGAAGCAGAACCAGAAGGTATGTATATGATTTCGACCGGACATAAAATGGAATATCGGTAACGAAAATAGTCAAGAACCTTGCACAAAATCTTGCAATACGTAAAAAAATAAGATATAATTTAGTATTATACATTAAGGATTCATAAGTAAGCGGGTGAGCAGATGGCAGACATTTCTACAGAAGAACTGGAACGAATCGAACAGGAATTTCATTCGGGTCCCGGAAATATTAAGACAACAAAAGAATTTGCAAAACCGGAGGATCTCTACAAGGATCTGATTGCGAGTATCAAGAAGTATCATCCTTCTACGGATATCTCGCTGATCGAGAAGGCGTATAAGGTTGCTTATAAGGCACATGAGGGACAAGTGCGTAAGTCGGGAGAGGCTTATATCATCCATCCGCTTTGCGTGGCAATCATCCTGGCGGAACTCGAGCTGGATAAAGAGACGATCGCTGCCGGACTTCTTCACGATGTATTGGAAGATACTGTGATGACGAATGAGCAGATGAAGGAAGAATTCGGCGAGGAAGTTCTTTTGCTTGTTGACGGCGTGACCAAGCTGCAACATCTGCATCTGACGGACAATATTAAGAATCCGAAGGATAAGAATGCGGATCGTCTGGAGATGCAGGCGGAGAACCTTCGTAAGATGTTCCTTGCGATGGCGAAGGATATCCGCGTTATCATGATCAAGCTTGCAGATCGTTTGCACAACATGCGTACGCTCAAGTACCAGTCCCGCGAGGCACAGACGCGTATCGCAAGAGAGACGCAGGAGATTTATTGTCCGATCGCGCAGCGTCTTGGTATCAGCAAGATCAAGGTAGAACTTGAGGATCTGTCGTTGAAATACCTTGAGCCGGAAGCTTACTATGATCTGGTGGAGAAAGTCGCTTTGCGCAAGAATGTGCGTGATGAATATGTACAAAGCCTCGTGGAGGAAGTGCGCAAGCAGATTGAGGAGGCCGGTATCAAGGCAGAGATTTCCGGTCGTGCCAAGCATTTTTTCTCCATCTATAAGAAGATGAAGAATCAGGATAAGACGATCGATCAGATCTATGATCTGTTTGCAATTCGTATTATCGTAGATTCAATTAAGGATTGTTATGCGGCGCTTGGAATCATGCATGAGAAATATAAGCCGATTCCTGGCCGTTTCAAGGATTATATCGCGATGCCGAAGCCGAACATGTACCAGTCGCTTCATACGACACTGATCGGACCGAGCGGACAGCCGTTTGAGATTCAGATCCGTACATTCGAGATGCACCGTACCGCGGAATATGGTATCGCAGCTCATTGGAAATACAAGGAAGCCAACAACGGTGGTGCGACCTCTACGACAGTTACCGAGGAGGAGAAGTTAAGCTGGCTCAGACAGATTCTTGAGTGGCAGCAGGATATGTCGGATAATAAGGAATTCATGACACTGCTGAAAAGTGATCTGGATCTCTTCTCTGATACGGTATTCTGCTTCACACCATCCGGTGATGTCAAGAATCTTCCGAACGGATCGACACCGATCGATTTTGCGTACAGCATCCATTCGGCGGTCGGCAACAAGATGGTCGGTGCAAAGGTCAATGGTAAACTGGTGCCGATTGATTATGTGATCCAGAACGGAGATCGTATTGAAGTTATTACCTCGCAGAATTCCAGAGGTCCGAGCCGCGACTGGCTGAATATCGTCAAAAGTACACAGGCGAAGAACAAGATCAACCAGTGGTTTAGAAGTGAGTTAAAAGAAGAGAATATCCTGCATGGCAAAGATATGATCGCAGCTTATGCGAAGTCCAAGGGCATTAACTTCGGAGAGATTAACAAGCCGGAATATCAGGAGAAGATCATCCGCAAGTACGGCTTCCATGACTGGAATTCTTGTCTTGCTACGGTCGGACACGGTGGTCTTAAGGAAAGCCAGATTGTCAACCGTATGTATGACGAGTATCAGAAGGATCATCCGGTTCTTGTCACGGATCAGGATGTCCTTGACAGCGTAGCAGGGAATAAGCCTGCGGAAGCACCGCAGCATTCGAAGAGTGGTATTGTCGTCAAAGGTCTTTATGACGTTGCGGTACATTTCAGCAAGTGTTGTTCACCGGTGCCGGGGGATGAGATCGTTGGTTTCGTAACACGAGGCAGAGGTGTATCCATCCACCGTACGGATTGTGTAAATATATTGCATTTGTCAGATATGGAGCGTGCGCGTCTGATCGAGGCCGAGTGGCAGGCAGGTGCGGAGCGCGAGGAATTTGGTGAGTATCATGCGGAGATCAAGATTTTCGCACACGATCGTTCCGGACTTCTTGTGGATATTACCCGTGTATTTACCGAGGCGGATATCAATATCTCCGGTATTCACTCGAAGACGAGCAAGCAGGGGATCGCAACCATTGAGGTCGCTTTCCAGACAAAGGGACGCGACCAGATTACAAAAATCGTAGAGAAGATTCGTCAGATCGAAAGTGTAATGGATATTGAGAGAACCACGGGTTAAGTGGAACTTATGGAATCGAGTAGGGTAACCTACTCGATTTGCTGATAGAGAGTAAAGGAGTTATTATGTCAAAACTGAAAGTAAATCATTATGTGGTCGGTCCGGTGCAGACCAACTGTTATTTTGCAATCAATGAGGAGACGAAGGAACTTTTAGTGATCGATCCGGGCGCAAGTGCAAAGCAGCTTGCGGAGCGCATCAGACAGGAAGGATGTAAGCCGGTGGCAATTCTTCTGACACATGGGCATTTTGACCATGCGACCGGTGCGGAGGAACTGGCACAGGAATTTGATATCCCAATTTATATTTATGAGGACGACAAGGCAACGCTTGAGGACCCGGAAATGAATGTGAGTTACATGATGGGCAGGGAGCTGGTATTTCACGCGGATAAATTCTTGAAGGATGAGCAGGAAATCGATCTGGCGGGATTTCATATCCGGGTACTCCACACACCGGGGCATACCCCGGGGGGCTGCTGCTACTATTTTCCATATGAGGATGTGGTGTTTACCGGAGATTCTCTGTTCTGCGGTTCTATCGGTCGCACGGATTTCAAGGGGGGAAGTTCTTCGCAGCTTGTGCGTGCTGTCAAGGACAAGCTGATGAAACTGCCGGATCGCACAACCGTTTATCCGGGACACAATGATATTACAAGTATTGAACATGAGAGGATGTACAACCCATACCTATGATTACAGTAAATTTAAACCGAACGGAATTTGAATATGATATTCACTCGCTGCTGAAAGCATTTTTCCCGAAGGAGGATGTAGAGATCTACTATACGGCAGAGGCACATGCGGATGAGAAAAATGTTGCGTGCACGAATCACTCTGTTGCAGCGGGAAATGAGGATGAGACAAACAGGAAATCTGGTCATCGGTCGCACCGGGCAGATGACGATGCGGATAGGAAACAGATTTCACATTTTACGATAGATTATGCGGATGATAAGATTTCCATTGCATGGGATGGAGAACCACTTCGACTGTTGGGTACAACCCCGAACCCGACGGATGAGTATTCCACGCTTGAGGATGTGGATGAAGAAGCGGTAGAAGGACCGGGACTTCGCACGTTTAAGGTAAACTTTGCAGATCGCGCTGAAACGAAAAATGCGTTAAAAGAGCATCTGTACCGACTGCTTGAGGAAGAGACCGGGCGCAGTCTTCCATGGGGAACTTTAACCGGAATCCGCCCGACGAAGATCCCGATGCAGCTTCTGGATGAGGGAAAGTCTGAACGTGAAGTGGCAGATTACATGAAGAAGACGTATCTTGCTTCGGATGAGAAGATTGACCTTTCCATTGCAATTGCGGAGCGTGAGCGTGCACTGCTCTCCAAGCTGGATTATAAGAAGGGATACAGCCTTTATATTGGTATTCCGTTCTGCCCGAGCACCTGTCTGTATTGTTCATTTACGTCGTATCCACTGGCTTCATGGAGAAATCAGGTGGATGCGTATCTGGATGCTTTGGAGAAGGAACTCGATTATGTGGCAGCGAAGAATTATCACAAGAAGCTGAACTCCATCTATATCGGCGGAGGTACACCGACGACGCTGGAACCGTATCAGCTTGACCGTCTGATCCGCAAGATCCGCTGCAGCTTTGATCTTAGCCATTGTATCGAATTTACCGTAGAGGCAGGACGACCGGATTCCATCACGAAGGAGAAGCTTCAGGTGCTGCGTAATAACGGAATCAGCCGTATCTCCATCAATCCGCAGACGATGAAGCAGGAGACACTAGATATTATCGGACGTCATCATACCGTTGACCAGACGATCGAAAGCTTTAAATTGGCCAGAAGTCTTGGCTTTGACAACATCAATATGGATCTTATCATGGGACTTCCGGAAGAGGATATCGATGATGTGCGTCACACGATGGAAGTGTTAAAAGAACTGGATCCGGACAATATCACGATCCATTCGCTTGCCATCAAGCGTGCGGCGCGCCTGAATATCTTCAAGGATCGTTACGAGAGTATGCAGATGGTCAACACACAGGAGCATATGGATCTGTGTGCGGATTATTGTGCGCAGATGGGGCTTTCCCCGTATTATCTGTATCGCCAGAAAGGTATGGCGGGCAATATGGAGAATGTCGGATATGCAAAGCCGGGCAAGGCGGGCGTATACAACGTGCTCATCATGGAGGAACGCCAGACGATCATTGCCTGCGGAGCGGGAAGCAGTACGAAGCGTGTCTGGCAGGAGGCAAATCCGGATGGTACGCACCGGATCGAGCGGTGTGAGAACGTCAAGGATGTTGCACAGTATATCGCAAGAATTGATGAGATGATCGGACGAAAGCAGAAGCTTTTTGCAGAAAAATAATTGAATTTCAATCGTTCTTTATGAAAAATTATGGAATGTTACGAAAAGTCTGAAATGACACAATAAGTGTCTGTTTCAGACTTTTTTTCGTTTATAAAGAAATCCGTTGACTTTTCGTTCTACTCATTGTAGTATAAAACCATACTACAATGAGTAGAACGAAAGGGAAAACATATGGCTGAGATGAGAATGGGTACGGCGGAAGCAAAATTTGCAGATATCATATGGGAGAATGAACCGATTTCATCGGGAGATCTGGCAAAGCTGGGAAATAAGGAATTTGAATGGAAGAAGACAACATCATTTACGGTTCTCAAAAGGTTGTGTGAGCGGGGACTTTTTCAGAATCAGAATGGAACGGTTACGTCGTTGGTTTCAAGGGAAGAATTTTATGCCAGACACAGTGATCAGTACGTGGAAGAGACATTTGGCGGTTCGTTGCCGGCGTTTTTGACTGCGTTTGGGAGAAAAAATAAACTTTCTGACAAAGAGATTGACGAGATACAGATGATCATTGATTCGATGAGGGAGTGATATTATGTTGGAACAGATATTTCTGAAAGTGATGGATATGAGCTTTACAGCAGCGATTATTATCGGGATTGTATTGATCGTGCGTATTTTCTTGGAGCGTTTTCCAAAGTATATTTCATATGCGTTGTGGAGCGTGGTATTGTTCCGGCTGCTCTGCCCATATTCCTTTGAATCTGCCTATAGTCTGGTTCCGGATGTGAAACCGGTCTCTTATCAGTATGAGATGGCAACCGATACCGTTTCTGTGTCGCAGGAGTCTGGCGGGGAGAATTTTTCCGGTATTGCTTCTGATTTGAGAAAATCGGATATACAAGCAGTGTCAGGTAGTGGCAGAACAGACACGGATGCGAAACTTTCATGGCAGACGCGATGTGTTACATTCGGAAAATATGTGTGGGTGCTTGGAGTGTGCGTCATGCTTTTCTATAGTATCGTTTCCATGATAAAAATACGCCAGAAAGTATCGGTTTCAGTGCGGGTGAGAGACAATATTTATATCACAGAAGGACACATATCGCCGTTTGTAATGGGTGTGTTTCGACCAAGAATTTATCTGCCGGATTGCCTGAGTGAGAAGGAGCAGGAATATATCATTTTCCATGAACGTTGCCATATCAGGAGGCTGGATCCGGTGATCAGAGTTCTGGCATTTTTGGCATTGAGCATTCACTGGTTCAATCCACTTGTGTGGGTAGCGTTTATTATTTCTGGTAAGGATATGGAGATGAGCTGCGATGAGGCGGTAATCCGGAAAATGGGTGAGAACATCCGGGCGGATTATGCGCAGTCTTTATTGGCGCTGGCTACGGGGCATCGCGTGGTTCGAGGAATTCCGTTGGCGTTTGGAGAGGGAGACACGAAGAGCCGTGTGCAAAATCTGGCAAAGTTCAGGAAAACCAGACGTTGGGTACTATTTGTGATTATTCTGGCGGTTGCGATTCTTATATTATGCCTGGTATCGAATCCGAAGAATCAGAATACAAAGAAAACGCAGAGCAATCAATTGGCAACTGAGGAAGCGAGTGAGATGGATAAGGTTGACGATACTTATAAGAAGCTGACCATTTCTACGGTAGATCTCTCTTATTCGTTGCGTAAAGTGGCGATGTGCAGTACAAACGAGGGCTGGGCGCTGAGCACCGAAGACGAAATCCTGTTTACCGATTCCGGAATAGAGAATTTCTCTGTAGCCCGACAGCTTGAGAGTGTGAGCAGCCTGAATGATGGCCAGGCGGATCTCTGTGCCGTGGATCATCAGAGTGCGTACGTGGCATATATTTCGGAGGATGGCAGATTGCTCGTAGACTATACCACGGATGGAAGGGATAATTGGAAGCAGACGGAGGTTACATCGCCGGGAGACGCTTTCGATGGCAGCGGAAGCGCTTACATCAGCTTCTCGGATAAGGATCATGGTTATTTATTGTACTGTTCTTCGCCGGCAGCGGGACAGATGACGAAGCGTTTGTTTTACACCGAGAATGCAGGGGAAAGTTTTTTACCAGCTGACGATCTTTCCAGGCTTAGCGGTTATCCGCAGGGGATTTCCTTTTCTGCGGGAACATGCTATATTGCAGTCGCTTCCCATGGTGAGGATGCCTATCTGTATGAGAAAGAGAGCGGCACAGATCAATGGAAAAAGGCAGAGGTTATGGAACTGCCGGAAGGAGTTCGTTATATGGATGGTTTTGTGCCTGCGTTTGATTCGCAAAATAAGAGCGAAGGAATGCTGGTGTTGAAAGCGGTTGGAGATGATGTGAGATTCCTGCTTCTGACCACGGAGGATGCGGGGGCGAACTGGAGCGTTCAAGGGGAAATTCCGTCGGAGAATGTTTCCGGCTGCTTTGATGCAGGGGAGCAGCAGTTCTATGTTATTGATGAATTGGGAAGCTTGTATAAGTTATTTTAAACATTGCTTACTTTTGGTGTTTGCATTATAATTAGATGCAAATAAAGGAGAGAAGCAGATGCAGAAAGTAGCGGCAACCAGTGGGAAATATCTGAATATAGGAAATGCAGGGTTTCGTTCGATCCGGAATGGTGAATACATCGACAAGTCCGGTTTGGTTGGATTTATGAATCGTTGTCTTAATACACCACAGAAACTGATCTGTGTCAGCAGACCGAGACGGTTTGGAAAGTCGTTTGCAACCAAGATGCTTTGTGCATACTACAGCAAGGATTGTGACTCGCGGGATTTGTTCGAGAATTTAAAGATCGCACAGAATTCGACCTCTGAAACAGTATCATGTAATCTATTTGGATATCACGCTTTTCTTATCAACGCTAAAACAGGACGACCAATTAGTAAAACGAATGGAAAAAGAAATTATTCGGGATTTAGAGCGTGTATATCCACAGGTGCAGAATCAGGAGAATCTGATCGATGCGTTATGTATCATGCATGAGATTACGAATGAGAAAATTATTCTTATTATCGATGAATGGGATGCTATGTTTCGTGAATGCAAGGGACAGGACAAGATTTTGGATACTTATATTTTGTTGTTACGTTCTTTGTTTAAGAGTAGTCTGACGGATCAACTTTTTGCAGGAGTGTATATGACGGGTATTCTACCAATTAAGAAGTATGGACATGAATCTGCGGTCAGCGATTTTTATGAATATACAATGGTGGATCCGAACCCATTACAGGAATATATCGGCTTTACAGAGGAAGAAGTAGAAAGACTTTGCAGAAAGCATCAGAAAGATTATGCTTCTATGCAGCAGTGGTATGATGGTTACTTTGTTGGTGGAATTCATGTGTATAATCCTAAGTCGGTTATGGAGTCTATCCTGCGTGATAAATTCAGCAGCTATTGGACGAAAACGGAGACTTATGAGGCGCTTCGCGATTATATCGATATGAACTTTGATGGACTGAAAGATGCAGTTGTCAATATGTTAGGTGGTGCTGCGTGTGAAGTGGATACTGGTTCCTTTCAGAATGATATGACTTCGATGAAAAGTAAAGATGATGTACTTACTTTGCTGATTCATCTTGGCTATCTTGCGTATGATGAGGATAAGCAGTCGGTCAGAATTCCTAATGTTGAGGTGCGACAGGAATTTGTGCGTGCGATTAAGAATGGAAATCGTACAGAACTCATGAAGGCAATCCAACGGTCGGACGAGATTCTGCAGGCGACGTGGCAGAAGGACGGAGATTCGGTAGCAGAATTAATCAATGAAATTCATGATGAGGACACGGCTTCTCTTTTTTATAATAATGAGCAGGCATTGCGAAGTGTTGTCAAGATGGCGTATCTGAGCAGTCTGGATTATTATACAAGAGTGGAAGAGATGCCAGCCGGCAAAGGCATTGCGGATATGATATTTTATCCGAAGAGGGAAACACAGGCACCTGCGCTCATTGTAGAGTTGAAATGGGATAAGACAAAGGACGCTGCAGTGGAACAGATGAAAGAAAAGAAATATGTGAGAGCATTAAAGGATTTTCGGGGAGAAGTGCTTCTGGTTGGAATCAATTATGATAAGACAACACGGGAACATAGTTGCCTGATTGAAAAGGCTATGTGAGTGTTATAATGAAAGCGGTCAATCAAATGGTGATTGGCCGCTTTACTATTATGCATATAGACTAGATCACTAGCAGGCTTCGATAATGACAAAATCCCATGCGTTCATCTGGATCGTATCTCCATCTGAAACGTTATCTCCAGACCGCAGTTCTGTGCCGGACAATCCCTTGCATACAACGGTCTGCTTCTCGCCAGAGTAGTTGAAGTAGAAGCGGACACACTTGCCGAAATCATTGATTCCTTCCTTGATGATCACAGGAAAGTGACAATCGCTGTGTGCAAGGATTTCGGAACAGAAACTTGTAAAGTAATCGCGTAAAACTTTCTCCAAAGAATTCTGATCGAACATGGTGGCAAGATATAATGCAGAACCCTTACCGTATTCATTTACAGTCACTGCCGCGTAGGGATTCCATGCCGGATGCTCATAGAAGCACAGAGGCTTCGCAGTATCACAGCTGACCATGTCCATCCAGTATTTGCAGGTGCTCATCGTACCATCTGCGAGTGTAATCTTCACATCTTCCGGATATGTGTACTGGTCATAGTGGATGCCGAGACATTCATGCAGAATGTGCGGCTGCATATCGCTGTAGATCTTGATCTGCTCATCGGCAAAAGCGCTGCGGAACGTAGAGATCAGATGTCCGCCATCCTGTACATAATCATTTAATGCAGTAAGCAGTTCCTCCGAAGCGCTGTAGAGTGCCGGCGTAATTAAGCAGCTGTATGCCGAAAAGTCGCGTTCCGCAGAAGAAATCATATCGTACTCGATGTTCATGCGGTAAAGCGTATCGCCGATCCAGCGGGCAACCGCATTGTAGCTGTGTCCGCCAAGCTCACCAATCGGGAAAAGACGCAGTCCGGTCAGCGAGTTATTGTCAAGCATGATTGCCACACGGTTCGTCTTTTTTAAATTCATAATATGTGTACCGATGCGTTTCCAGTCCGCACCGATCGTGCAAGCCTCGCGGTAAGTCTCGTTCTCGGAGAAATCGTGGGAAAGCACACCTTTCCAATAGCTCTCAATCGCATTGTGGATGGAATGCCAGTGCCAGTACATAATACTGTTTGATCCGTTCGCAATGTGGCTGTATGCCTGTAAACGGAGCTGTCCCGGATATGGCAGCCAGGCAATATTGCCCTGTGCCTGTGTCTCAAGAATGAGATAATTGTCTTTCTTAAGGCTGCGGGAAATATTACCGCAGAAAGTAATTTCTTCACCGGTGAGCAGCGACTGGGAAGGATGGTAGATATCACATCCTGCAACTGTTGTTGCATCCGATGCTTCATATTGATTCACTTCCGGCTGATAACCGATCGAGTGATCCGTCCATTCATAATCGAAATTCTGTGTGATGAACTGATCGTCACGCTTGTATTCTGATACAATGACAGCCTGCCACTTTAAGAAATCTGTGACAAGAAGGCGCTGGAACTTGGCATACTCTGCGGCAAAACTCTGATTGATCGTGCCACGCACATCCGGGAAATCCTCCCATGTATTGATGCGGTTGCTCCAGTAGTCAAAGCCAAATTCATGGTTGAATTCATTGATGTCCGGATATTTATCCTTCAGATAATCGATAAACATTGCCTGCGCACGAGGACCGGCAGTGCCGTAACTTTTCGTCTCGTTGTCAAGCTGGAATCCGATAATATGAGGAACATCTTTGATATGTTCCATTATCGCGCGGATGACACGCTCGCAGTGGAAACGGTATCCGGCATGTGTGATATCCATATTCTGTCTTGCACCGTAAATGTTTTGTCCGTTGTTCGTGAGTGCAAGAATATCCGGATACTTCTTTGCCAGCCAGGTCGGGATCGCATAGGTCGGTGTGCCGATAATGACAGAGATTCCGTGTTTTGCTGCGGCATCCAGCATCTTGTCAAGATGCGTGAAATCAAATACGCCGTCTCTTGGTTCGATGGTGCTCCATGTGGACTCCGCAATACGGATCGTGTTCATTCCGGCTTTTGCCATCATCTCCATGTCCTTCTCTACACGGTCATACGGAAGATATTCCGAGTAGTAGGCAGCACCGAATAATAGATGATCTGTTTTCATAATATTTGTTTCTCCCCTAAAAATATTTCTTTCTTAATTGCGAATCGGTAGTTGATAAAAAAGTGCACAAAAATGCGTTGCATGGATTGACAGACGCAATCACATTTTATATATTAAGAATACAACGCAACCGTTTGCGCAAAAATATTATATCATTCAGGCGAAAAAAAGTAAATAATTACACTTGCTTTTTAAGGAAAACGATACGATAATGAAGTTGCGCAATAAAAGTGCGCATGAGTAAGATTTACAAGGAGAAGAACACTTGCATCAGCAAAATTGGTTTCGCTCGATTCTGGTCTGGGGAGGAAGTTTGTAATCGAGATGCAAGGAATGGGTGGTAATTATGGGGAACGAGGATAACAGAAATTTGACGATCGCTGATGTCGCGGAGGCACTTGGCGTATCGAAGACGACGGTGTCACGTGCAATATCCGGTAAAGGAAGAATCGGAGTTGCAACAAGAGATCGTGTTTTGAAATATATAGAGGAACATGACTATAAGCCGAATGTTATTGCCAAAGGACTGGCGCAGTCGAAGACCTATAATCTGTGTGTTGTTATGCCGGCAGATTATGCGGTCGTGGATCTCACTTTCTTTCAGGAATGTCTGCTCGGCATCCAGGAGATTGCCGGAATTATGGAGTATGATATCCTGCTGTCTATCTGCAAGAATGATGACATCGCATCGTTAGAGCGCATCGTGATGAATCACAAGGTTGACGGAGTGATTCTTATGCGTACCTTCGTGGAGGATAAGCAGATTGCGTATCTGCAGTCGAGAAATGTGCCGTTTGTGACGATCGGATCGACGAACTACAAGGATGTGATCCAGGTGGATCATAATCATAAGAGTGCCTGCAAGGAACTGACATCGATCATTCTTATGAAAGGCATGAAGAAGATCGCTTTGATCGGCGGCGATGAGAATCACGTTGTTACCCAAAGCCGTCTTCGTGGATTCCGAGAGGCTTATGATAAGATGAATGAGCAGCTCGATCCGACGCTTTTGTATCTGAATCTGGATAACAATGTCGTAATCGACCGAACGGTGGAGGAAGTATTGGATCGTAAAGCGGACTGTATCCTGTGTATGGATGATGCAATCTGTAGCCGTGTGTTAAAGAGGCTTCGTGAGAAGCAAGTCAGTGTTCCGAAGGATATCCGTGTGGCATCTTTCTATAACAGTATGGTATTGGACAACAATGTTCCATCCATCACTTCACTGGACTTTGATTCGAAGGAGCTTGGCATGGTGGCGTGCAAGACACTTCTTGATCTGATTGAGGGCGTGAATGTTGAGACAAGAACACTGCTTCCATACGAAGTTGTACTGAAGGAATCAACCAAATAGATTATGCTTAAAATACTGAGGCGTACTTTATGTGAACTCATATAAGGTACGCCTTTTCGTATTTTCCTAGACTTGAAAAGACAATTGGAGAACCGATTGCGCAATTATTTGCGCAGGAGGGTGATAGGGGGGAGAAAATAATGAAGAAAACAAGGATGAAGCTGATGGCGTTATGCCTGAGTGTTGCAATGTGCGTTCCGGTTCTTGGGGGATGCGGCAGCAAAGAGGCTGACACACAAAGCGTGGGAACAGAAACAGTTCAGGAAACACAATCAGTTGCCGATGCAGAGTGGTCCATGGATCCAGCGGATGTGTTTGTACAGCCGGTAGAGGGAATTTCGGATGATTTTATCCGTGGAATGGATGCTTCCGCAGTATTGTCAATCGAGAAGAGCGGCGCAAAGTATTACGGATATGACGGTAAGGAACAGGACGTATTTAAGACCCTTGCTGAGTCCGGTATTAATTATATTCGTCTTCGTGTATGGAATGATCCATACGATGCGGATGGAAATGGTTACGGCGGCGGAAACAATGATGTTGCAACCGCGGTAGAACTTGGTAAGCGTGCAACGGAGTATGGCATGAAAGTAAGCATTGATTTTCACTACTCGGATTTCTGGGCAGATCCAAAGAGGCAGCATGCGCCGAAGGCATGGCAGGGCATGACTGCTGATGAGAAAGCAGATGCATTATATACCTTTACCAGGGATAGCTTAAAGGAAATACTTGATGCAGGCGTTGATGTCGGAATGGTTCAGGTTGGTAATGAGATCAACAACGGAATGTCAGATGAAACCGATGTGCCGTCTGTTATGAAACTGCTGACAGCAGGAAGCAAGGCGGTCCGTGAGAGTGCAGCGGATTACAACAAAGACATTCTGGTAGCACTTCATTATACCAACATTACAGACAATGAGCAGGTTGATACGATGGCAGCAAATCTGAAAAAGTACAATGTGGATTATGATGTCTTTGGTCTTTCCTACTATCCGTTCTGGGATGGAACGAATGAGAATATGCAGAATGTTGCCAAGAATATCATGGATAAATATGGCAAGCAGGTGATGATCGCCGAGACATCCTATGCATATACAACAGAGGATGGAGACGGATTTGCGAACAGTTTTGACGGTGTTGAAGGTGCGGTAGACGGATATGCAGCAACCGTACAAAGTCAGGCAACCATGATCCGCGACATCTGTGCCGATGCAAACGAAGTTGGTGTGATCGGCGTATTTTACTGGGAAGGAACATGGATTCCGGTCGGAAGCAAAGACGCGGATAATTCCGGACTTTGGGAGAAGTACGGAAGTGGCTGGGCAAGCAGCTATTCTGCAGATTATGACCCGGATGATGCCGGACTCTATTATGGCGGCAGTTCATGGGATAATCAGGCAATGTTTGATTTTACAGGACATCCGCTTGCATCGTTGAATGTATTCAAGTATTTAAAAGACGGCAATTCCATTCCGCTTGCAGTTGATTTTGTGCCGGATGTAAACCTTACATTTGGTGTTGGTGAAGAAATAAAGCTTCCGGAAAAGGTGCAGGTTGTATACAATGACCGTTCTGCAAACACTGAGGTCGCAGTCAGCTGGGATCAGGATGCAGTTGCAGCAATTGATAATACTACAGGTGGTAAATACACCGTAGAGGGAACATTGGATGATGGAACCAAGGTTCAGGCAAACATTGAAGTGATCATGATCAATTATGTGACCAATCCAAGCTTCGAGGATGCAGATACATCCATGTGGAAAGTTACCTATGCCGGAGATACCAATCCGACAGATTTCCAGGTAAAGGCAGATGATGCACACAGCGGAGAGGTTGCATTCCATTTCTGGTCCGGTGATACAGATATGGATTTCTCCATTGAGCAGACCATTACGGATCTTAAGGCGGGAACCTATCAGTTATCCGCATATGCGCAGGGTGGCGATGTGGCGGATGATGCCGATATGGAACTTTATGCAGCGGTCAACGGAAAAGAAGTGGATCCGGCATCCTTTATGCTGACAACATGGACGGACTGGAAACTTCCGACAATCAATGATATTAAGATTGCGGACGGCGATACACTGACCATCGGTGTTCGTATGAAGTGCAACGCAGGTGCATGGGGCACTGTGGATGACTTTACATTAAACCGTATTTCAGACTAGAATGCCGAAAAATAGCCAACTTAATCGTTTGCGCAACACGTTGTTACGTATGGTAAAACGCGTAATAAAGGGCAAGATTTGGCAAATATCAACAAAAAATGCAATGGGTAATTATAAAAAGTGTACATTGACACAAAAGGTAAGGTAGATTATACTAGTAGCATCGAACAACCGATTGCGCAGTTGCAAACGGAAAAATTAAAGTTCGAGAAAAGAGATAGGGAGGAAAAAATAATGAAAAAGAAAGTATTAAGCGCACTGCTTGCAGCTACAATGGTAGTATCCATGACAGCATGTGGCGGAGCAAAGAAAGATGAGGGATCTGTAGACAAGCCAGATACTCAGGCACCTGCAACAGAGGCAGACACAAGTGCTTCTGAGGACGCAATCGCAAACCTCATCGCATCAACAGAGGGAGATGTAAACATTACACTCTGGTGCTCAGAGATGGAAAATTACCAGAAGGTTATGACAGAACTTACAGATAAGTTCAAGGAGCAGTACTCCGATGTAAACTTTAATATCAAGATCGGAGGAGTATCTGAGGCAGATGCCAAGGATAAGGTACTTGAGGACATCGATGCAGCAGCTGATGTATTCGTATTCGCAGACGATCAGGTAAAGGATCTTGTGAATGCAGGAGCACTTCAGGAGGTTGCAGCAACTTATACATATAATCCTGCTGAGACAAACTCAGAGGCAACTGTTAATGCAGCTACTGTTGACGGAAAGCTTTATGCTTATCCACTTACTGCTTCAAACGGATATTTCTTATATTACGATTCAAGCAAGTTCTCAGAAGAGGATGTAGCTTCATGGGAAGCTCTTACCGCTAAGGCTGAGGAACTTGGAACAAAGGTTGGATGCGATATCGCAAACGGCTGGTATGTATATGGATTCTTCGCAGGTGCAGGATGTAACCTTTCATTGAATGATGATGGATCTAACTCATGTGATTGGAATAACGAGACTGGTTTAGCAGTAGCAGAGAGTGTTGAGAACATTACTTCTTCTAAGAGCTTTACAGCAGCTAAGAATGACGATGCTCTTGCTATGTTAGCAGATGGAGAGCTTGGCGCATATGTATCTGGTACATGGAATGCTACTACATTCGAAGAAGCTTATGGTGACGGATATGCAGCTTGCAAGCTTCCTACATTTGATGTGAATGGTACAGCTACACAGATGGGATCTTACGCTGGATATAAGTTCGTAGGTGTTAACTCTCACTCTCAGAACATTGGATGGTCAATGCTCCTTGCTGAGTACTTAACCAATGAGGACAGCCAGCTTGCGATCGGTCAGGCAACAGCGGAAGGACCAGCTAACCTGGTAGCAGCTCAGCAGATCGACAGCCCGGCACTTGCAGCACTTGCAGCACAGTCAGCATACGCAGACCAGCAGGTTGTAGGAAACAACTTCTGGACACCGGCAGAGTCTCTTGGACAGAACCTTGTAGATGGTGCTAAGGATGTACAGAAAGTACTTGATGATGCTGTAGCCGGAATTACTCAGCCGGTATCTGAATAATAGAAATCTATTAATCAAACACTGATACAAAACCTTTTCAACTCGAATATCCACATGCTCTGCGGAGTGGGGCATGTGGATATTTTTTACGAAGAGAGAATTTCTCGTACACGCATGGGAGTGATTCTATGAAAAAATTTTTAAACGCTTTTAAAAAGTACTTTGTCGATTTCGGCACAGCCGTGGCAAAGGGTGATATCTGGTGTAAGCTGTCTCTTCTTGTGATGGGTGCCGGATATTGGGGACGGAAACAGATTGTCAAAGGAATTATGATGACTCTGTTAGAAGTAGTGGTACTTTTGTTTACCGGAATGTTCTCCATTAACTATATCAAGGATCTGAATACACTCGGTACTGTACAGTACGAGTCGAAGTTTGATCCGCTGACAATGAAAAACACTGTAAATGATTATGATAATTCTTTGCTGATCCTTCTTTACGGAATTGTTGGAATTATCGTGATCATTGCATTTATACTTTTATATATAAGCAATATGAAGGCAGTATATCGTCTTCAGCTTATGAAGGAGCAGGGGGAGCATATTAATACATTCCGTGAGGATTTAAAGGAACTCGTCAATGGAAAGTTTTATGTGACATTACTTACTCTGCCAAGCATCGGTGTCATTCTGATGAATGTCATCCCGATCATATTTATGTCATGTGTGGCATTTACCAATTATGATGAAAATCATATGCCGCCAAACTACCTGTTTACATGGGTTGGACTTAACAATTTCAAGACGATGTTTACCGGTGGTGGTGCAACGATCACATTCTCCTATGCATTCGTAAGAATTATTACATGGACTATGATCTGGGCTGTGACCGCAACGTTTACAACCTTCATCGGTGGTATTCTTCTTGCAAAGCTCATCAATCATGAGAATACATATTTCAAGAAGGTGTGGCGTTCACTGTTCGTAGTTACGATTGCGATTCCACAGTTCGTAACATTACTTCTTGTCAGCAAGATGTTTAGTAATAACGGTATCGTGAATTCATGGTGCTCATCACTTGGACTGACCGGATTCCTTAAGGATGCGGGTGTGATCGCAACCAATTATATTCCATTCCTGTCAAAGCCGGGATGGTCACATGTGATGATCATTTTGATCAATATCTGGGTCGGTGTTCCTTACCAGATGCTGACTGCAACTGGTATCCTGATGAATATTCCGACGGATCAGCTGGAGAGTGCACGTATTGACGGTGCAAATAAGTGGCAGATTTTCTGGAAGATCACTATGCCATATGTACTGTTTATCTGTGGACCGTCACTGGTGCAGAGTGTGATCGCCAACATCAATAACTTTAATGTTATCTACCTGCTTACAAGCGGTACGGCTACGGCTAATATGGCATTTGCCAATTCCAAGGCAAAGGAGACAGACCTTCTTATTACATGGCTGTTTACTCTGACAAATGATAACTCGAACTACAAGATGGCATCTGTTATCGGTATTATTTCGTTCGTTATCTGCGCACTTCTTACACTGCTAAGCTACAGTCGCATGATCAGTGGAGATAAAGAGGAGGTGTATCAATAATGAAAAAGAAAACCTGGAATATTATTATAAGACATGTTGTTCTTGCGTTCCTTGCATTCATCTGGTTAGTTCCGATCGTATGGCTGTTTGTGACTTCGCTTTCAACGGTAAAAGGTGTAAGTGGAAAAAATTTCTTCCCAAAGCACTGGACGCTTGCAAACTACAACCAGTTGTTCTTCCATACGGATACAGCAGCGAACTTCCCGGCGTGGTTTAGCAATACGTTTATTGTAGCGTTTTTTTCCTGCATCGTTTCTTCTCTGTTTGTACTGATGGTATCTTATGCGTTCAGCTGTATGAGATTTAAAGGAAGAAAAAAGTTGATGAGCTTTTCCATCATCCTTGGAATGTTCCCTGGTGTACTTTCCATGATTGCTGTCTACTTTGTGTTAAAAATGTTAGGACTTACGGATTCTCTTGCCGGACTTGTGTTTATTTATTCTGCCGGTTCCGGACTTGGATTCCTGATACTAAAGGGCTTTTTTGATACCATTCCGGTATCGCTCCGCGAGGCAGCCCGTCTTGAGGGAGCATCGGAGGCAACCATCTTTACCAAGATTATTATTCCGTTATCAAAGCCGATGATTGTATATACGATCATTCAGTCTTTCCTGAATCCGTGGATGGATTTCGTCATGGCACGCATCATGATCAAATCTAAGGATTCCGCAGATTGGACGGTTGCAATCGGACTTTATAATCTGCTTCAGAGATCAT
>ENA-UEQP01001409-UEQP01001409.1-human-gut-metagenome-genome-assembly--contig:-NODE-1409-length-22034-cov-5.907638_pt1 | contig 22034 bp, 23 predicted proteins | sample MGYA00242951_ERZ507951 | MGnify/ENA primary metagenome ERZ507951 (study PRJEB26167, sample SAMN06115539) | human gut metagenome | host: Homo sapiens | place: China:Shanxi | collected 2015-11-18...
CCCATTGGCCACTCGGGAACACGCCCATATTCACTTTTTGTGTCCTTCGCCGGACGACTTGTTTATTCTATCATACAGAAAGGCTTTTGTCAACTGTTTTTTACGTTTTTCTTCAAATGCATTTTCCGTGCAGAGAAACGGCTGAGCAAAGGCGGGAAAAGCCCTGCAGCCATGCGGGCACGGCAAAGTCGGAGAAAAAGCCAACCGGAAGAAATTGATAGGAAAATTGCAAGAAAAACTCGGGACAATATGTGAAAAGTGCAAGACTTTTTTATCTCTGCATTGAAAAACACAGTAAGGCGTGATATATTAAAAACGTAACAAAGTGCAACAAAATGGATGGTGCTTTTGTCACTCTGTGGCAAATCAGGCGGGATAAGTAGAAAAAGAAAGGCATAGCGACAAACCATGACGATTCAGGAATGTTATAGACAGATGGGCGCAAATTATGAGGATGTGCTCAAGCGGCTTTACAACGAAGGCATGATCTGCAGATTTACGCTGATGTTTTTGAACGACGACAGCTATCCGAAACTGGAGCAGGCATTGAAGGAAGGAAATGTGAAGGAAGCATTCCGTGCGGCACACACGCTCAAGGGCGTGTGCCAGAACCTGGGCTTTACCAACCTGTACCAGCCCACCTACGATTTGACCGAGGTGCTGCGCACAGGCACACTGGAAGGTACCAAGGAGCTGTTTGACAGCGTGGCCTGCCAGTACAAAATCACCATCAATGCGATCCGTGCGCTCCAGTAAGCTCCGCATTTGGCTCGATCTCCAAACGGCATCCTTCCTTATAAAAGGCAGGATGCCGTTTTTTATTGCATTCTGCGCAGTTTTATGATATAATGCCGGACGAACTGAACAGAAAAACAGCAGGTGCCTTTTGCCGATGCACTGCACGGCGGAAAGGGTAAAAGGGAAGCGGGTGCAGATCCCGCACGATCTCGTCACTGTGATAAGGGAGTCCGCATCAGGGTGCTTTGCACCAGCCACTGGAGCTTTTGCTCTGGGAAGGAGATGCCGGGCGGCGATCTTTCAGTCAGGAAACCTGCCCGCTGTTGGTACGGGGGTGCAAACCCCAGATCACGAGGAATTGGTTGTACCAAAAAGCTCTGAAACAAAAGAGGTCTTTTTGTCATGCCATCCGCAGGACAAAAGGGCCTCTTTTTTACCTCACTTTCCTGTACCCTTTGTTCGGTTCGGCCGCAATTTATCCACAGGAAAGGACAAGAACAATGAGAAAGATCGAAACCAAAAAGCTGGCCGCAGCTGTTACGGCTCTGGCTCTGTGCGTCGGCGTGCTCACCGGCTGCGGCGGGGCTGCTTCCAGCACTGCATCCAGCACCGCTGTGTCTTCCGCTTCCAGCGAAGCGAGCAGCGAGGAGGCTGACGAAATGGCAGCAAAGAACGTGGCAGACCTGATCGATGCCATCTATGTGCAGGAGCGCAATGAGGATACCGATGCCCAGTGCGAAGCCGCCAAGGCTGCATGGGATGCCCTGACCGACACCCAGAAGGAACTGGTGGAAGGTGAGAACGCCGACCCCGACTACTTTGGCCGTGACACCGGCGATGCTTCCAAGGACGATGCCCGCAATCAGGACGACATTGGCGACAACGAGCTGCTGGTGGTCTCCTTCGGCACCTCCTTCAACGACAGCCGCGTGAAGGACATCAAGGGCATCGAGGATGCTCTGCAGGCCGCATACCCGGATTGGTCTGTGCGCCGCGCATTCACCGCACAGATCATCATCAACCATGTGCAGGCCCGTGACGGCGAAAAGATCGACAACATGCAGCAGGCCATGGACCGCGCTGTGGAAAACGGCGTGAAGAATCTGGTCGTCCAGCCCACCCACCTGATGCACGGTGCTGAGTACGACGAGATGATGGAAATGATCGACACCTACCGCGACAAGTTTGAATCTGTCGCTGTGGCTGAGCCCCTGCTGGGCGAGGTCGGTTCCGATGCCACCATCATCAATCAGGATAAGGAAGACGTTGCCAAGGCTGTCACCGCTGCTGCCGTGAAGGAAGCCGGCTACGACAGTCTGGATGCCGCTGCTGCGGACAAGGTCGCCTTTGTCTTTATGGGCCACGGCACCTCTCACACCGCAAAGGTGAGCTACAGCCAGATGCAGACCACTATGCAGACTCTGGGCTACGACAATGTGTTCATTGGCACCGTTGAGGGCAAGCCGGAAGAGACTTCCTGCGAGAACGTCATCGAGGCTGTTAAGGCTGCGGGCTACACCAAGGTCATTCTGCGCCCGCTGATGGTGGTTGCCGGCGATCACGCCAACAACGATATGGCCGGTGAGGATGCCGACTCCTGGCTGAGCCAGTTCAAGGCTTCCGGTGCTTTCGACAGCATCGACTGCCAGATCGCTGGTCTGGGCGGGATCGAGGATGTCCAGAAGCTGTATGTCGCCCACACCAAGGCGGCGATCGATTCTCTGAACGGTTGATCAAACGAACCCTCTCCGTTTCGCGGCCGCTTTGCGGCATCCGGTGGAGAGGGTTCTTTTTTACTCAGAATCATGCTATAATAAACCCGATTCCTGATTTTATTTTTATAATGTAGAGGTATTTCTATGAAACGCGTTTTTTCCTGTGTTGTCGCTGCTTCTCTGGCACTGAGTCTGCTGGTGGGCTGCGGCGCTTCTTCCACGGCATCTTCTGCAGCTTCCAGTGCTGCTTCTTCCGAGGCGGCATCCTCTGTGACTTCTTCTGCCGCTGAGACCGCCGCTTTGCCGGATGGTGTGTATACCGCCGAGTTTGACACCGACAGCAGCATGTTCCACGCCAACGAAGCCTGCGACGGCAAGGGCACCCTGACCGTGGAGAACGGCCAGATGACCTTCCATGTCAGCCTTGCTTCCACCCATATCGTCAACCTGTATCTGGGCAAGGCTTCCGATGCCGCCGACCACGAGGCCGACTGGCTGCAGCCCACCACAGATACCGTCACCTATTCCGACGGCACCTCGGAGGAGGTGTACGGCTTTGACATCCCGGTCACTGCTGTGGATACGGACTTTGACCTTGCCATTCTGGGCACCAAGGGCAAGTGGTACGATCATGTCGTCAGCGTGCGTGATGCCGTGGAAAAGGCTGCGGAAGCCGAGACCCCGGCAGACGGCACCTACACCTGTGAGGTGACGCTGGAAGGCGGCTCCGGCCGTGCCACCGTGGAGAGCCCCGCCGCCCTGACCGTGGCAGACGGCAAAATGACCGCTACCATCGTGTGGAGCAGCCCCAACTACGACTATATGCTCGTGGATGGCGAGAAGTATCTGCCCACCAACACTGAGGGAAATTCCACCTTTGAGATCCCCGTTGCCGCGCTGGACACTGCACTGGATGTCACCGCCGACACCGTGGCCATGAGCACTCCTCACGAGATCGAGTACACGCTGACCTTTGATTCTGCAAGTCTGAAGTGACTCCTCCAGTCACCTTCTTTGGCAAAAAGATAAACTTTACCGTACTGCCAAAGCCTCCCTCTATGAGGGAGGTGGCGCGGCGTAAGCCGTGACGGAAGGAGTTCCCTATGAAGATCACCCGCAACCAATTTCTGAAACTGATCCCCGCTGCGGCGCTGACGCTGACCGGCTGCGGCAGCAAGACTCAACCTTCCAATACGGAAAGTCTTGTTTTCTCCCATCATTACCAGCTGGACTATGCGCAGCAGTTCACAGCGGACTGCTATGAGGGCGGCTATACCATGCTGACCATCGCGGAGTCGGATGCACGGTTCCTTGTTGTGCCGGAAGATGCTGCGGAGGTGGACGGTCTGCCTGCTGATGTGACTGTGCTGCGCCAGCCGGTGGAGAATATTTATCTGGTCTCCACCTCGGTGATGGATCTGCTTTTACATCTGGACGCACTGGACAGCGTGGCCTTTTCCGGCACCAAGGCCGAGGGCTGGTATCTGCCCGCGGTGCAGCAGGCCATGGAAGAGGGAAAAATCGCGTATGCAGGCAAGTATAGCGCCCCGGATTACGAGCAGATCCTGGCGGCAGACTGCCGCCTTGCCATTGAAAATACCATGATCCTGCACACGCCGGAGGTAAAGGAACAGCTGGAGCACTTTGGCATCCCGGTGCTGGTGGAGCGTTCCAGCTACGAGAGCGACCCGCTGGCCCGCATGGAGTGGATCAAGCTTTACGGCATCCTGCTGGGCAGGGAAGAACAGGCCGAGCAGGTGTTTTCCGCGCAGGAGACAGCCGTTCAGCCCATCCTCTCGCAGAAACCCACGGGAAAAAGCTGTGCCTTCTTCTCGCTGACCACCAACAACCTTGCCACTGTGCGCAAGGGCAGTGACTATGTGGCCCGCATGATCGAAATGGCAGGCGGCAGCTATGTCTTTGCGGACCTGACGGACAATGGCAACAGCCTTGCTACCATGAACCTGCCGCTTGAGGACTTCTATGCAGGCGCAAAGGATGCCGACGTGCTCATCTACAACAGCACCATCGAGGGCATGATCGCATCGGTGAGCCAGCTGACCGAGCGTTTCCCGCTGCTGAACGAGTTCAAAGCGGTGCAGAACGGTCAGGTGTGGTGCACCACCCAGAGCCTGTTCCAGCAGAGCATGGAGCTGGCAGACCTGATCGTGGATATGAACCGGGTGTTTACCAAGGGCACACCTGCCGCCAGTACCCTGAAATTCCTCACCCATGTGGATTAAAGAAGGAAAATTTTACAGAAAGGAAAGCCTATGACCCGTACCAGACGCCTTGCAGCCGCCTATATTGCCCTTGCGGCAGCCGTGGCGGTGCTTTTTGCGCTGAACCTGTTCTGGGGCAGCGTATCCCTTGCACCGGGTGCGGTGCTGACGGCGCTGCTGGGCAAGGGCGGCGATGCGCTTGCGGGGAACATCATCCTGCAGCTGCGCCTGCCCCGCGCGGTCATGGCGGCGCTGTTGGGGGCAGCCCTCAGCGCGGCAGGCTACCTGCTGCAGACTTTTTTTGCAAACCCCATTGCCGGGCCATTTGTCATGGGCGTTTCCAGCGGCGCAAAGCTGGCGGTGGCCCTGACCATGGTGGTGTTTCTGGACCGCGGGATGCTGACCAGCTCGGCCACCATGATCGCGGCTGCCTTTGCGGGTGCCATGGCTGCCATGGCCTTTGTGCTGGCGGTGGCCCGGCGGGTGCAGCGCATGAGCATTCTGGTCATCTGCGGTGTGATGATCGGCTATATCTGCTCCGCCATCACCGATATCGTGGTGGCCTTTGCGCAGGATTCCAACATCGTCAATCTGCACAACTGGTCGCAGGGCAGCTTTTCCGGCGTGACATGGGCCAATGTGCAGGCTGCGGCACTGGTGGTGCTGCCTGCACTGGCGGCATCCTTTCTGCTTTCCAAGCCCATGGCCGCCTACCAGATGGGCGAAGCATATGCCCGCAGCGTGGGCGTGAAGGTCAAGCCTTTCTCGGCAGCGCTGGTGCTGCTATCCAGCCTGCTGGCGGCCTGCGTCACCGCCTTTGCGGGGCCGATCTCCTTTGTAGGCATCGCGGTGCCGCACCTTGTCAAGCAGCTGCTGGGCAGCGCAAAGCCGCTGCATGTGCTGCCGGGGTGCTGCTTGGGCGGTGCGGCTTTCTGCCTGTTCTGCGACCTGCTGGCCCGCAGTCTGTTCGCGCCCACGGAGCTGTCCATCAGCTCGGTCACGGCCGTGTTCGGCGCACCGGTGGTCATCTGGCTGCTGGTGCGGCGCAATTCAGAGCGGGAGGGCGCATGATGAACGAAAAAGCACTTTGCACTGCGCGGGAGCTTGCCATCGGCTACGGCAAGACACCGCTGCTCTCGGATATTTGCCTCGGGGTGCAGCCGGGCCAGATCCTGACCCTCATCGGCCCCAACGGCGCAGGCAAATCCACCTTACTGCGCACACTGGCGGGCCAGCTTGCCCCCATGGGCGGCACAGTGCTTCTGGCGGGGAAGGATCTTACTGCCTATACCGGTACCCAGCGGGCGCAGAAGCTGGCTCTCATGGCTCCCCACAGCCGCCGGATGGAGCTGACCACCTGCTTTGACTTTGTTTCGGCTGGGCGCTATCCCTACACCGGACGGCTTGGCATTTTGTCTGCCGAGGACAGGCAGCAGGTGCACAGAGCTTTGGAGCTGGTGGGTGCGGCGCAGCTGGCAGACCGGGATTTTAACCGCATCAGCGACGGCCAGCGCCAGCGCATCCTGCTGGCCCGGGCACTGTGCCAGCAGCCGGAAGTGATTCTGCTGGACGAGCCGACCTCTTTTCTGGATATCAAGGGCAAGATCGAGCTGCTCACCATTTTAAAGGAGCTGGCCCATACCGGTCAGCTGGCGGTGATCCTGAGCCTGCACGAGCTGGAATTGGCCGAAAAAATAGCGGACACGGTGGTGTGCGTTTCGCCCGCAGGTGTTTCCGGTGTGCTGACCCCGGAACAGGCGTTTCAGCCGGAGAATATCCGCGCCCTGTACGGCCTGACCGAACAGCAGTACACGGCTCTGTTTGGCACACCGGAGCCGGAAGCCGAAAAGGCACCCGCCGGAAAGCCGCAGTTTGAGCATTACGTCCGCAGCGGGCAGAAGCTGCTGCGCTGCGGCTATACCACCGGCACCTGTGCCGCGCTAGGGGCTGCCGGGGCGGCGCGTCTGCTGCTGACCGGCCGCGAACCGGAAACGGTGGCTCTGCGCACGCCCAAGGGCATTGTGGTGGAGGTGGCTCCCCTCTGGTGCCGCAGCACGGACACAGGTGCCGCATGTGCCATCCGCAAGGACGGCGGCGACGATGTGGACGTGACCACGGGCCTGCCGGTGGTCGCGTCGGTGGTGCTGGAACCGGATGCCCCCGGCGTGCGCATCCTTGGCGGCGAGGGGGTGGGCCGGGTGACGAAGCCCGGCCTTGACCAGCCCGTAGGGGAAGCCGCCATCAACCATGTGCCCCGCCAGATGATTGCCGAAGCGCTGGAACGGGAAGCTGAAAATGCTGCCTACACCGGCGGCTTTGCGGTGACCATCTCTGTGGAAGGCGGTGCCGAGACGGCAAAGCGCACCTTCAACCCGCACATCGGGGTGGAGGGCGGGCTTTCCATTCTGGGCACCAGCGGCATCGTGGAACCCATGAGCCAGCAGGCCATTCTGGATACCATCCAGCTGGAAATGAATCAGGCCGCACTGCGCGCAAAAAATGCCCCCGGCCCCCGGCGGCTGGTGCTGGCCCCCGGCAACTACGGGCTGGATTATCTGGCCAGCGCTCTGCCGCAGTTCGAGCGGTTCCCGGTGGTCAAGACCTCCAACTTCATCGGGGATACGCTGGATATGGCTGCCACGGCCAAATTTGAGGAAGTGCTTCTGGTAGGCCACGTGGGCAAGCTCTGCAAGCTGGCGGCAGGGGTCATGAACACCCACTCCCACACGGCGGATGGCCGTGCCGAGGTGTTCTGTGCCCATGCGGCGCTGTGCGGTGCCGCGCATGAGGTGTGCGCCGCCCTGATGGATGCCGCCACCACCGATGCCTGCCTTGACATTCTGGACGGCGCACAGCTACGTGCACCGGTGCTGGAAAGCATCCTTGCCGCCATCCAGATGCATCTGGAGCGACGGGCAGGCGGGGCCTTCCGGGTGGGCGCGGTGCTGTTCTCCAACCAGCACGGCCCGCTGGGCGAGACAAAAACGGCAAAGGAGCTGATGCAGGAATGGCAGAACTGAAAGGTACATTTTACGGTGTCAGCGTCGGCCCCGGCGACCCGGAGCTGATGACGCTGCAGGCTGTGCGGCTCATCCGGCAGTGCCCGGTGATGGCCGCGCCGCAGACTGCTTCCGGCCAGATGCTGGCGCTGGACATCGCCCGCAGTGCGCTGGGAGAAGCGCTGGACGGCAAGACCATCGTCCCGCTGTACTTTGCCATGAGCCGTGACCCGGCCGCGCTGGCGGCTTCACACGAAAAAGCCGCCGCCGCGGTGCGGCAGTATCTGGATGCCGGGCAGGACGTTGCCATGCTGAATATCGGTGATGTTTCCATCTATGCCACCTTTAGTTACCTGCAGGAGATCTTGCAGGCCGGGGGTTATGCCACCGCCATGGCGGCAGGCGTGCCCAGCTTTTGTGCGGCGGCGGCGCGGCTGAATGTGCCGCTGACCGGCGGCATGGATACGCCGCTTACCATTGCGCCCGGCGGCTGGACAGACCGCGTGCTGGAAATGCCCGGCACCAAGGTATTGATGAAAGCCGGCAGGCAATTGCCTGTCTTATTGGATACCCTGCAGCAGGCAGATAAGCTGAAAAAAAGCGCACTTGTGTGCAACTGCGGTCTGCCGGACGAGCGGGTCTACCCGGATCTTTCCCTTGAGCGGCCACAGGAACAGGCCGGTTATTTTGCCACCGTTTTGGTAAAGGAGTAACGTTATGGTACATTTTGTTGGTGCAGGCCCCGGCGCACCGGACCTCATCACCCGGCGGGGCGCGGCCCTGCTTCAGAAAGCCGACTGCATCATCTATGCGGGCAGTCTGGTGAACCCGGCCCTGCTGGGCCTTGCAAAGGCAGACTGCGCCATTTATAACAGCGCTGAAATGACGCTGGAGCAGGTGCTGGATGTGATGCGGCAGATGGAAGCTGCGGGTAAGATCACCGTGCGCCTGCACACCGGCGACCCCTGCCTTTACGGTGCCATCCGGGAGCAGATGGATGTGCTGGACGCCGAGGGCATTCCCTACGATGATACCCCCGGTGTGTCCAGCTTCTGCGGCGCAGCGGCGGCGCTGAATGCAGAGTACACGCTGCCCACCGTGAGCCAGACCGTCATCATCACCCGCATGGAGGGCCGCACCCCGGTGCCGGAAAAAGAAAAGCTGGCAAGCCTTGCCGCCCACGGGGCAACGATGGTCATTTTCCTATCCATCGGCCTTGTGGACAAAGTACAGCAGGCGCTTCTGGCAGGCGGTGCCTATACGCCGGATACCCCGGCAGCGGTGGTGTATAAGGCCACATGGCCGGAGGAAAAAACGGTGCGCTGCACCGTAGGTACGCTGGCGGAAAGCGTTCATGCAGCGGGCATCACCAAAACGGCGCTCATCGTGGCAGGCGGCTTTCTGGGCCGGAATTATGAGCGCAGCAAGCTCTACGACCCGGCCTTTACCACCGAGTTCCGCAAGGGGACAGACCAGTGACCCGCGCCTATCTGGCCTTTACGGCAAAGGGCCTTGCACTGGCCCAAAAACTGGCGGCGGCATATCCCGGCAGTGTGACCCGCTGCGGCCATGAAGCCGGGCAGGTGCACCTTGCCGATTGGACGGCCCGCCAGTTTGCCGGGAGCGATGCCCTTGTTTTTGTAGGTGCTGTGGGCATTGCGGTGCGGGCCATTGCGCCCCACTGCCAAAGCAAGGCACAGGACCCTGCCGTTGTGGTGCTGGACGAGTGCGGCCGCTTTGCCGTGCCCATCCTCTCAGGCCACCTGGGCGGTGCCAACGACCTTGCCCGGGCGCTTGCCGCTGTGTGCGGTGCGGTGCCGGTGATCACCACAGCCACCGACGCAAACGGTGTGTTTGCGGTGGACGAGTGGGCAAAGCACCAGAACTGCACCGTGCTGGAGCCGGAGCGCATCAAGCTTGTCAGCGGTGCACTGCTGGCGGGCAAAACGGTGCAGTTTGCATCCGACTGGCCCATTGCGGGTGCACCGCCTGATGGGATCACGGCGGGAGATGACCCGGACTTTGCCCTCACCCTCTGCCCGGCGGGGGATGCGCTGCATCTGGTGCCGCGCATCGGCGTGCTGGGCGTGGGCTGCAAACGCGGCACCAGCGCCGAAACGCTGGCCGAAGCCTTTGCAGCTTTCTGTGCCCAGAACCGCCTTGCGCCGCAATGCATCACGGCGGCGGCAAGCATCGACTTAAAACAAAACGAGACGGGCCTGCTGACCTTCTGTAAGAGCCACAGCTGGCCGGTGCAGTTTTTCACAGCGGAACAGCTGCGTGCCGCCCCCGGCAGCTTTACGCCTTCGGCCTTTGTACAGAGCGTTACCGGCGTGGATAACGTCTGCGAGCGGTCGGCAGTGCTGGCCGCAGGCGGGACACTCGTTTTTCACAAATATGCCTATACCGGCGTGACCTTTGCGCTGGCCGTGCGGCCCTATGCCCCGGACTGGAGGTGGCAGAATGTTTGACCCGATGAAATTTGAGATCGACGAACCGGAAAAGGTAGTCTACGTGGTGGGCATTGGCCCCGGAGATGTTTACTACCTGACGCAGGAAGCCCAGAACGTTCTGGAACACGCAGATGCCATCTGCGGCTATAAACTTTATCTTGATCTGATCGAGCCGGAGTTCCCATGTGAGGAATATTATTCCACCGGCATGACCAAGGAGATCGACCGCTGCCGCTGGGCGCTGGAAAAGGCGGATACCGGCAGGCGCGTGGTGATGGTGTGCAGCGGCGACGCAGGCGTTTACGGCATGGCCAGCCCTGTGCTGGAACTGGCGCAGGATTACCCGGACGTTGCCGTAGAAGTGGTGCCCGGCCTTACGGCCGCCCTCAGCGGCGGGGCTGTGCTGGGCGCGCCGCTGGCCCACGATTTCTGCGTGATCTCCCTTTCCGACCGGCTCACCCCGTGGGAGGTCATCGAAAAGCGGCTGGCCTGCGCCGCGCAGGGCGATTTCTGCGCTGCACTCTATAATCCTTCCTCCAAGGGCAGGCCGGACTACCTGCAAAAGGCGGTGCGCATCCTGCGCGCAAACGGCAAGGCGGATGATACCGTCTGCGGCCTTGTGCGCAACATTGGCCGCGAGGGCCAGAGCGCCCGAGTGCTGACGCTGGCCGAGCTGGAAAACACGCAGGTGGATATGTTCACCACCGTGTATATCGGCAACAGCAATACCCGCGCCCTTTCGGGCCGGATGGTCACGCCGCGGGGGTACCGTAAGTGAAGGCGGTCGTGTTCAGCGGCACCACCGAGGGCCGTCGCTTTTCCAAAAAGCTGGCAGAGCTTGGCGTTGCGGTAACGGTGTGCGTGGCAACGCCGCTGGGTGCCGAGGAGCAGGGCGAAATGGCGGGCATCACGGTGCACGCCGGGCGGCTGCAGCCGGATGCCATGGCGGCATTGCTGGCGGGAGCTGATCTCTGCGTGGATGCCACCCACCCTTATGCAGTGGATGCCACCAGGAACATCCGCGCTGCAGCGGTGCAGGCGGGCGTGGAATACCGCCGCCTGCTGCGTGCGCAAAGCCCCTTGCCGCCCGGCTGTGCGGTGTTTGAAACAGCAGCGCAGGCCGCAGGATATCTGGCAGGGACAGAGGGCAATATCCTGCTTGCCACCGGTGCCAAGGAGCTGGCTGTGTTTGCCGGGCTGGAACCGGCGCGGCTTTACCCGCGCGTCCTGCCCACGCCGGAGGGCATTGCCGCCTGTGAAGCGGCCAATGTCCCGCACCGGAACATCATTGCCATGCAGGGGCCGTTCAGTCTGGCGCTGAATAAGGCGTTGATAACACAGTTCCAGATCCGGTACCTCGTCACCAAGGACGGCGGCGCAGCGGGCGGCTTTGCCGAGAAGGTGCAGGCCGCTGCCGATACCGGCGCACAGCTGGTGGTGCTGCGCCGCCCGCCGGAAACTGGCGAGACGGAAACACAAATTTTAGCGTATTGCAAGGAGATTTTGCAATGGTCACACTGATCGGCATGGGCAGCGGAAAATGGGAAGCCCTTTCGGCGCAGGCGCAGCAGGCTGTGCGCAGCGCGGGCCTTGTGTTCGGTGCAAAGCGGCTGCTGGCGGGCCTGCCTGCAGACAGCATGGCCCGGCAGTTCGCGCTCTACCAGCCCGCTGACATTCTGGAAACACTGGCACAAAACCCCGGGCAGGATGCTGCCGTGCTTTACAGCGGCGATACCGGATTTTACTCCGGTGCGTCCGGTCTGCTCACGCCGCTGCGGGCGCTGGGCATCCCCGCGCGGGTGTATCCGGGCGTTTCCAGCATCCAGCTGCTTTCAGCGGCGCTGGGCCGACCGTGGCAGGACTGGAAGCTGGTTTCGGCCCATGGCTGCGCCTGCGACCCGGTGGCCGAGTGCATGATGAACCGTTCGGTGTACTTCCTCACCGGTGGCACTGAAACGCCCGCCTCTCTGTGCCAGAAGCTGACCGATGTCGGTATGGGCGAAGCCCACGGCGTGGTGGGCGAAAACCTTGGCACCGAGGCGGAAGCCATCCGCTACGGCTCTGCTGCAGAGCTGGCGGGGCAGAGCTTTGCACCGCTCAGCGTGCTTCTGGTGGAAAACTTTGATCTGCCGCAGCTGCGTGCGCCGGGCTTCCCGGACAAAAGCTTCATCCGGAGCGAGGTGCCCATGACCAAGCAGGAGGTGCGCGCTGCTGCGCTGGCAAAGCTGGCGGTAATGCCCACCGACACTCTGTGGGATGTGGGCGCAGGCACCGGCAGTGTGAGCGTGGAGCTTGCGCTGGCGGCACCCAAAGGCCGCGTTTACGCCGTGGAGTGTGAACCGGATGCCTGTGAACTGATCCGTAAAAACCGGGCAAAGTTCCATGCTTGCAACCTCATCCTCATCGAGGGCCGCGCACCGGATGTGCTGGCAGACCTGCCTGCGCCGGATGCCGTGTTCATCGGCGGCACCAAGGGCGGCATGGAAGCCGTGCTGGATGAAGTGCTCGGCAAGAATCCGAACGCACGCATCTGCATTTCGGCCATTGCGCTGGAAACGCTGGGCGCTGCCATTGCCGCCCTCACGGCCCGGGGCCTGACCGCAGAGGTAACGCAGATCGCCGTCAGCCGCACAAAACCGGCGGGCCGACTGCACCTGCTCATGGCCAATAACCCCATCTTCCTCATTACGGGTACACGCAAATGATGCAATTCCTCATCGCCGCGCCTTCTTCCGGTAGCGGCAAGACCACGGTTGCCTGCGCAGTGCTGGCGGCGCTGAAAAAGCGCGGGGCCGACCCCTGCGCCTTCAAAAGCGGGCCGGACTACATCGACCCCATGTTCCACCGCTCCGCTCTGCAGGTGGACAGCCACAATCTGGATCTGTTTCTTTCTAACAGGGATATGGTGCGGGCCGTTTTTGCCCGCTATGCCGCCGGGCATGGTGCCTCCGTGTGCGAGGGCGCTATGGGCTTTTATGATGGTCAGGGCCTGACCACCCGTGCCAGCGCTTGGGAACTGGCGGATACGCTGGGCCTGCCGGTGCTGCTGGTGGTACAGCCCAAGGGTGCCAGCGTGACGCTGGCCGCGCAAATTCAGGGCCTTGTGAACTTCCGCAAAAACAGCCATGTTTCGGGCATCCTGCTCAATGATTGTTCCGAAAAGCTGTATAAAATGCTCAAGGCCCTGCTGGAAAGGGAGACCGGCCTGCCGGTGTTGGGCTATCTGCCCCATTTGCCGCAGGCAGCGGTAGAAAGCCGACACCTCGGCCTGAAGACTGCAGATGAAATTGCCGACCTGCAGGAAAAGATCGCCCTGCTGGCCGATGCACTGGTGCTGGATTGGCAGCGCCTTGCCGTGCTGACCGAAAAGCCTGCGCCGGAAGCTTTTCCGGGAGCAGCTGCCCCCACATCCGTCCGCATTGCGGTGGCAAAGGATGAGGCGTTCTGCTTTACCTATGCCGAAACGCTGGACGCACTGCGGGATGCCGGGGCGGAGCTTGTGCTTTTCAGCCCGGTGCGGGATGCGGTTTTGCCGGAAAATATAGGCGGCTTATATCTGCCCGGCGGCTACCCGGAGCTGCACGCCAAAACTCTGAGTGAAAACAAAACCATGCTGGCTTCCATCCGGCAGGCCGTGCAGGCGGGCCTGCCCACAGCGGCCGAATGCGGCGGCTTTTTGTATCTGGGCCGGAGCCTTGAGGATGCCGACGGTAAGGCGTGGCCCATGGCAGATGTTCTGCCGGGCGATGGCATCCGGGTGGGAAGGCTGGTGCGCTTTGGCTATGCCGAAATGACCGCCAAGGCGGACAGTATGCTGTTCCGCGCCGGAGAAACGCTGCCCGTCCACGAATTCCACCACTGGGATTCCACCGCAAACGGCACTGCATTTACGGCCTGCAAAAACGAAAAAATGCAGTGGGAATGCGGCTATGCAAACGAGAATTTCTATGCGGGCTTCCCGCATTTATACTGGGCGGGCACGCCCCTGCCGGGCCGCTTTGTGCGCGCGGCAGAACGATACAGCAAAACAAAAGGATGACCAAAATGACCGAAACGGAACTGAATGCACTTTTGGCGGGTATCACCCCTGCCAACGAAGCTGCCCGCGCGGCGGCACACGCCCACTGGGCCAGCCTTGCAAAGCCTCTGGGCGGGTTGGGCCGGCTGGAGACCATGCTGGAGGATGCCGCCGCCCTTACCGGCAGTGCGGAGCTTGATCTTTCCCGCCGGGTGGTGGTGGTGCTCTGCGCGGATAACGGCGTGGTGGCGCAGGGCGTGAGCCAGACCGGGCAGGAAGTGACCCGTGCCGTGGCCGAAAACCTTGCCATGCGGCGCACCAGTGTGTGCCAGATGGCCCGCACGGCCCACTGCGATGTTCTGCCCGTGGATATGGGCATGGCAGGCGAACCGGTGCCCGGCGTGCGCAGCTGCCGCATTGCCGCAGGCACGGCGGATTTTACCCAAGGCCCTGCCATGAGCCGGGCCGAGGCCGTGCAGGCCGTTGGGGAGGGCATTGCCCTTGCCCGGGAACTGGCAGAGGATGGCTACAGGCTCATTGCCACCGGTGAAATGGGCATTGGCAATACCACCACCTCCAGCGCGGTGGCGGCAGTGCTGCTGGGCCAGCCCGTGGAGCTTATGACTGGGCGCGGTGCGGGCCTCTCGGACGAAGGGCTTGCCCGTAAGGTGGATGCCATCTGCCGCGGCATCCTTTGCAATGAGCCGGACCCGGAAGACACATTGGATGTGCTTTCCAAGCTTGGCGGCTTTGATATCGCGGGCCTGTGCGGTGTGTTTCTGGGCGGTGCACTGGCCGGCGTGCCAGTGCTGGCAGATGGCTTTATCAGCGGAGTGGCCGCGCTGTGCGCCGTGCGGCTGTGCCCGGCGGCGGCAAAGGCTGTGTTTGCAAGCCACTGCTCGGCAGAGCCTGCCGCGCGCATCGTGCTGGAAGCACTGGGCAAGGCACCCATCATTACGGCGGGGCTGCATCTGGGCGAGGGCACCGGCGCGGTGGCCAGCATCCCGCTGTGGGATATGGCGCTGGCCGTATACGGCGGGTGCTACTCCTTTGCGGAGGGCGGCATTGCGCCGTATACGCCCCAATGTTGACGCTGGTTCTGGGCGGCGCGGCCAGCGGCAAAAGTGAATACGCCGAGAGCCTTGTGCTGAAAACCACCGGCCCTCGCTACTATCTTGCCACCATGCAGGTGTGGGATGCCGAGTGTGCCGCCCGGGTGGAAAAGCACCGCAAAATGCGGGCCGCAAAGCAGTTTGAAACGGTGGAGTGTCCCTTGCATCTGGGCAATGTGCGCCTGCCTGCGCGGGGCACCGCCTTGCTGGAAGACCTTGGCAACCTTGCCGCCAACGAGCTGTACGACCCGGCGGGAGCAGGGGAAAACGCGGCCAAAGCCATCCTGCACGGGCTGGAAAGCCTTGCAGCCCAGTGCGAAAACCTGCTCGTGGTCTCCAACGAGGTGTTCAGCGGCGGGGCCGACTATGCCGGTGACACAGGCCGCTATCTGCTGGCACTGGCGCAGGTGAACAATGCCTTTGCCGCCCGGGCAGATGCGGTGGTGCGGGTGGTATGCGGCATCCCCGTGTACTATAAAGGAGTGGAAAAATGATCGTTTTGCAGACCATTGCGGTGGCCTTTGCCATGTTTTCGGCCATCCCGGTGCCGCAGTTCGAATGGAACGAAAAGAATATGCGTTATGCCATGTGCGCCTTCCCGCTCATTGGTGTCGTTATTGGTGCGGCGTGGTGTGTATGTGGCACGCTGCCCCTGCCGGACCTTGCAAAGGCGGCGGGCTTTGCGCTGATCCCGGTATGGATCACCGGCGGCATCCATCTGGACGGCTATGCCGACACCTGCGATGCCCTTTCCAGCTACGGCGACCGAGAAAAGAAGCTGGAAATATTAAAAGACCCCCATTGCGGTGCCTTTGCGGTCATCCGACTGTGCAGCTATTTTCTGGCCTATTTTGCCCTGTGCACCTGTGTGAGTTTTACACCCCGCGTGGGTGTGCTGTGGGTTCTGGCACTGGTGCTGGAACGGGCGCTTTCGGGCCTTGCGGTGGCATCGTTCCCCATGGCAAAAAACACCGGTCTTGCACACACCTTTGCCACTGCAGCAGACAAAACTGTGGTGCGCTGGGTGCTGGCGGTGCTGGCCGCAGTGCTGTGCGCGGGTATGGCGGCGCTGGGCGGCTGGGCGCTGGTGCTGGCAGCGCTGGCGGTGCTCTGGTGTTACCATGCCGTGAGCCGGAAACAGTTCGGCGGCATCACCGGCGACCTTGCCGGGTGGTTTTTGCAAAAGGCCGAGCTCTGGATGCTGGCGGCACTGTGTGCCTGCCAGTGGGGAGGGCTGCTATGATCTTTATTACCGGGCCGCTCTACAGCGGCAAGCGCACCTTTGCGCAAACACTTCCCGGCAAGCGTCTTTCGGACGTGCAGGTATTGGCTGCCGATGCCGCCGACCTGCCTGCCTTGGCAGACAAGCTTGCCCATGAATACGATATCCTCATCGCCACCGAGGTAGGCGGCGGTGTTGTGCCGATGGATGTCAAACAGCGCGCAGACCGCGAGGCGGCAGGCAGGCTTGCCTGCCTGCTGGCCGCACGGGCAGAGTGCGTGGTGCAGATGTTCTGCGGCATCCCCACGGTTTTGAAAGGAGAATTATCTCAATGCTGATCTATCTTCTGCGTCATGGCCAGACGGAATACAACGCCCAGAAGCGTTATCAGGGCCAGCGCGATATCCCGCTCTCACCCGAAGGCGCTGCCCAGCTGCGCCGGGCAGATTTTGACCCCGATGTGGTCTATGTTTCCACCTTGCAGCGCACCAGCCAGACGGCGCGCATCCTGTTCCCGGAGGCAAAGCTTGTGCCGGTGGACGGCCTGAAAGAGATGTGCTTTGGCAGCTTTGAGGGCCGCAATTTCATCGAGATGGAAAAGGACCCCGAGTATCAGGCATGGGTGAAGGCCAACTGCGAAAGCCCCTGCCCGGATGGAGAGCGCAAGACGGATTTTTCAGACCGCATCTGCCGCACCGTGGCAGAGCTGATCGATAAAGCTCTTGCCGCAGGCGAAGAACGGCTGGTCATTCTGGCCCACGGCGGCACCCAGATGGCCGCCATGGAGCGGTTTGCCGTCCCCCACAGGGACTATTACGCATGGTGCGGACCCAACGCGGGCGGCTTTGTGCTGGATGCAAAGGACTGGACGGAAAAGCATCTGCTGTATCTCGTGAAGACCGTCCAGTACACAAAGGAGAGCAGGGCATGATCCTTCAGGCAGTTGTCGGCGGTTTTGTGCTGGACGCGCTCTTCGGCGACCCGGCGTGGCTGCCGCACCCGGTGGTGCTTATGGGAAGATGTATCTCCCGGCTGGAAAAGTTCCTGCGCGCCCGCCTGCCCGGCACCCCGCAGGGCGAGCTGCTGGGCGGTGCCGTGACGGCGTTCTGCCTGCCGGTGGGCACCTTTCTGGTCACGAGCCTTGTGTGTCTGGCGGCGGTAAAGCTCAGCCCGTGGCTGGGCCTTGCGGTTCAGATGTTCTGGTGCGGGCAGGCGCTGGCGGCAAGGGGCCTTGCGCAGGAGAGCACAAATGTGTACGCTCAGCTTATTAAAAACGACCTGCCCGCCGCTCGCAAAGCCGTGAGCCGCATCGTGGGCCGCGACACCCAGAACCTGACCGCAGAGGGTGTGACCAAAGCTGCGGTGGAAACGGTGGCCGAAAATGCCAGCGACGGTGTCATTGCGCCGCTGCTGTATATGCTCATCGGCGGGGCACCGCTGGCGCTGACCTACAAGGCTATCAATACCATGGACAGCATGCTGGGCTACAAGAACGAGAAGTACCTTTATTTTGGCCGTGCAGCCGCGAAGCTGGACGATGTGGCCAACTACATCCCCAGCCGCATTGCCGCCCTTTTGTGGGTGGCCGCAGCGGCCTTTACCGGCAACGATGCCAAGGGCGCATGGCGCATCTGGCGGCGGGACCGGCGCAACCACGCCAGCCCCAACAGCGCCCAGACCGAAAGCGCCTGCGCCGGTGCACTGGGCGTGCAGCTGGCCGGCCCGGCTTACTATTTTGGCGAATATTACCCCAAGCCCACCATCGGTGATGCCCTGCGCCCCATTGAGCCGCAGGACATCCTGCGCGCCAACCGCATGATGTATGTGGCAAGCGGCTTTGCGCTGGCATGGGGTGCAGCAATACGGGGGTTCCTTGCATGAAACAATTGACCCATGGCGGCGACTGGGCGGGCTACCGCGCCGAGTTTGGCCGCGACCCGCTGGATTTTTCGGCCAATGTCAGTCCGCTGGGGCTGCCGGAAGGGGTGGCAAAGGCCATTACGGCAGCGCTTGCCACGGCCGACCGCTACCCCGACCCGCTGTGCCGGGCCCTGCGTGAAAAACTGGCGGTGGCTGAGGGAGTGCCCGCCGAATGGCTGCTGTGCGGCAACGGCGCGGCAGACCTCATCTTCCGGCTGGCGCTGGCTGCAAAGCCCCGCACTGCACTGGTAACGGCCCCCACTTTTGCCGAGTATGCCACCGCCCTTGAAACGGCAGGCTGCAGGGTGGAACGGCATTTTTTGCGGGAAGAAAACGATTTTGCGGTGACGAAAGATCTCCTGAACGCGGTGCACCCGGGTACAAATATGGTGTTCCTCTGTCAGCCCAACAACCCAACCGGCCAGCTGGCAGAGCCTGCCCTTGTGGAAGCGCTGCTGCACAAATGCGAAGCCGTGGGTGCGGTGCTGGCCGTGGACGAATGCTTTCTGGATTTTCTGCCGGAGGGCGAAGGCCTTTCGGCAAAGCATCTGCTGAAAAACAGCAAAAAACTGATTGTTTTAAAAGCCTTCACCAAGCTTTACGGCATGGCAGGCGTGCGTCTGGGCTATTGCCTGTGCTCTGATACAGAGCTGCTTGCCCGGATGCGGGCAGCGGGCCAGCCGTGGGCGGTTTCCAGTCTGGCACAGGCGGCGGGCATCGCTGCGCTGGACGAGACGGAATATGTGGCGAAGGTGCGTGCATTGATCGAAGCACAGCGGCCTGTGCTGGCAGACGGCCTGCGGGCGCTGGGCCTGCGGGTGATCGAGGGCCGGGCTAACTATCTGCTGTTCCGCGCGCCGGAAACGCTGGGCGAAGCGCTGCGCCGCAAGGGTGCGGTACTGCGCAGCTGCGGCAATTATCCGGGCCTTGATGCCAGCTGGTACCGCACCGCCGTGCGCACAGAAAACGAGAACCGGCAGCTGCTTGCACTGCTGGCCGAGACCCTGCCGGAGGTGGCACAATGAGCAAGGCAAAATGCATTATGGTGCAGGGCACCATGAGCGGTGCGGGCAAAAGCCTGCTGTGCGCGGCGCTGTGCCGCATCTTTGCGCAGGATGGCTACCGCGTGGCCCCTTTCAAAAGCCAGAACATGGCCCTGAACAGCTTCGTCACCCGTAACGGTGCAGAGATGGGCCGTGCTCAGGTGGTGCAGGCACAGGCTGCAGGCGTGGAGCCGGATGTGCGCATGAACCCCATCCTGCTCAAGCCCAGCAGCGATGTGGGCAGCCAGGTGATCGTGAACGGCAAGGCCCGGGGCCAGATGTCTGCTGCCGCCTACTTTAAAATGAAGCGCAGCCTTATCCCGGACATTCTGGAAGCCTACAACAGCCTTGCCGCCGAGAACGACATTATCGTGATCGAAGGCGCGGGCAGCCCGGCGGAGATCAACCTGAAAGCCGACGATATCGTGAACATGGGCCTTGCAAAGCTGGTGGATGCGCCGGTGCTGCTGGCGGGCGATATCGACCGGGGCGGCGTATTCGCCCAGCTGTACGGCACTGTGGAGCTGCTGGAGGCCGACGAGCGTGCCCGCATCAGGGGCCTCATCATCAACAAGTTCCGGGGCGATGTGGAGATCCTGCGGCCCGGCCTTGCCATGCTGGAAGAAAAAACGCAGCTGCCCGTAGTGGGTGTGGTGCCGTATCTGCGGGTGGAGATCGAGGACGAGGATTCTCTCTCGGATCGTCTGGAAGCAAAAAGCGCCGTCAAGCCGCTGGATATCGCCATCCTGCGCCTGCCGCATGTGTCCAACTTCACCGACTTTATCCCGCTGGAACAGCACCCGCTGCTGGGCGTGCGGTATGTGCAGCGCACCCGCCAGCTGGGTGCACCGGATCTCGTCATCCTGCCCGGCACCAAGAACACCATGGACGACCTGCGCTGGCTGCGGGAAAGCGGACTGGAAGCGGCGGTGCTCAGGCTTTCGGCAGCCGGTACGCCGGTGCTGGGCGTGTGCGGCGGCTATCAGATGCTGGGCGAACAGCTCTGCGACCCGGCAGGGGAGGAGAGCGGCACCCCCTGCACCCTGCGGGGCCTTGGCCTGCTGCCCACCACGACGGTGTTCGGCACCGAAAAGCACCTGACCCAGACCGCAGCCTGTGTGACCACAGAACCCTTTGCAGGCGCAAAGCTGACGGGCTACGAGATCCACGCAGGCCGCACCGAGGTGCGGGGCAGTGCGTTCTGCATCCTTGCAGACGGCACGCCGGAGGGCTGTGTGCAGGACGGTGTATTCGGTACCTACCTGCACGGCCTGTTCGACACCGGCGAACTGACCGAAAAACTGACCGCATTTTTGTGCAAACGGAAGGGCATCGATCCGGCCGGGGCCGAGCTTATCCCCATGGAGCAGTACCGTCAGCAGCAGTTTGATCTGCTTGCCGATGGTGTGCGTGCGGCACTGGATATGCCCGCCATCTATGCCGCCATGGGAATGCAAAAAGGAGACAACACATGACACCGCAGCATCATCTGCCCGCCGACATTGAACGGACGAGCATCTCCATTATCACAAGGGAACTGGACGAGCTGGGCCTGACCCCGCCGCCGGAGACGGCTGCGGTGGTCAAGCGGGTCATCCACACCACCGCGGATTTCGACTATGCCAAAAATCTGCGCTTTACACCCGGCGCGGTGGAAGCCGCAGTCAAGGCCCTGCACGCGGGTGCTTTCATCGTTACCGACACCAATATGGCGCTGGCGGGCATCACAAAGCCGGGCCTGAAAAAACTGAACGGTGAAGCCATCTGCTACATGGCAGACCCCGCTGTGGCCGAAGCCGCAAAGCAGGCGGGCACCACCCGTGCCGTTGCCGCCATGCACCGCGCTGCCCGGGAGCACCCGGGGGCCATTCTGGCCATTGGCAATGCGCCCACGGCCCTTTTGACCATTGCGGAGGAAATGGAAGCCGGTCTGCGGCCTGCACTGGTCATTGGCGTGCCGGTGGGGTTTGTGAATGTGGTGGAAAGCAAGGAAGTGCTGTTTGCCGCCTGCGAGCGATACGGCGTGCCTGCCATCGCCGCCATGGGCCGCAAGGGCGGCAGCAATGTGGCTGCAGCCATCTGCAACGCCCTCATTTACTCTGCCACCGAAATGCTGGACCCCTCTGCCAGAGGGTGGAACGGATAAGGCGGAAACAGCATAATATCAAAAACCCGGAACCCTTTTTGAGCCGTTTTGGCCGAGAAAAGGTTCCGGGTTTTGTTCATGATTTTTTCAGAGAGCTATTTTGCAACAGCCCCATTTTCACGGAAAAGGTCCGAACCGAGCACGGCATCCACACTGCCGGCATCAGGCTGCGGGGAACGTCTTGTTCCACACTTCGATCACCTTGAACTTCGGGGTCCAGCCTTCGGGCTCAAAGCGGTCGCCCTTGGCACCCATGGTGCCCTGCTCGGTGCACCACTGTGCGGCCTTGGCCATATCAGGGTCGGTCACATCCGCAAAGGCGGGTGCGCACACGCTCAGCACCATGCACAGCGCCACGAGGGCTGAGAGCAGCCTTTGGGTCAGGGTCGTCTGCTTCATATGGAATTCCTCCTTTTTGCTTACGGGGGGGGGGTATGTGTCCATCT
>ENA-UEQP01001410-UEQP01001410.1-human-gut-metagenome-genome-assembly--contig:-NODE-1410-length-22034-cov-5.291206_pt1 | contig 22034 bp, 15 predicted proteins | sample MGYA00242951_ERZ507951 | MGnify/ENA primary metagenome ERZ507951 (study PRJEB26167, sample SAMN06115539) | human gut metagenome | host: Homo sapiens | place: China:Shanxi | collected 2015-11-18...
TCTTTATCTAAGTGTTTAAATATTTTTTTTATATTAAAATCTTGTTCGTTATTTGCATCTAAATTGTTGATGTAAATTTCATTTCTTCTTATCTCGTTAACTAATTTTAAATCGTTGTCTACTTGAAAATCAAAAAAGAATTTCTTTTTTATGACTTCGCATTCTCTAATAGTTAAATGTTTAAAAGAAGGAAATGGTTTATTATATTCCTGTTCGTATAATTTTATTTTAAAAGAATCCATAATATGTCATTTTATAATTATTGGTATAGCACCTTCTATTCCTCCATTTCCTCTTTTTCCTTTAGTGTAATCCCAGTAATTGATATGGGGTTGGGATTCTGGGGTGCCTTCTTGGGCATTAGGATGAGCTGGATCTAAACGATACCCTTTTTTACTATCTCCTCTTTGCGGGCTACCAAATTTTCCTTCACTTTTGGGTAAACTTTCTTCTGGAGATAAACCTATTATTTCCTTTGCTTTTTTTAAAGCGGCTTTCGTTTCGCTGATACTTTTTTTCCCTCTATTATATCCTGCATCTTGATTTTGTTTTCCATTAGCCATTAAAACGACACCTGTTCCTGCAGTGGTTGCACCTGCTTTAATCAATACGGCACCAGCACTAGCTACGGGTACCCCACCAATCGCTAAACTACCACCACTACCAACAGTAGCGGTAACTCCGACTGCTACTGTCCCAGTTCCGACAGCCATACCTGTGCCACCGGCTTTTATCATTCCTTCTCCAATTAATATGGATGCATTATCTATTCCTTGTAGTGCATCATTATAGTCGGAAGGGTCATTGGGAGTATAAGTATCTCTTAAAGTACCACTACCGGGAATAATGTTTGTGACAAGGCCTATTCCGTAACCAACAACAACATCCCAACCATCTTGACCATTCGGATCAATAAATCTAATAGGATTATTATTGCAATATGCGTACGGGCTAATCGAATAATACCTTTCTGCATGAGGATCAATCGAAATAAACCGGCTGACCGTTTGAATATCCATAACGGTATCTAAAGTATCAGATTCAGCCGGTCCTACTATTTTATTTGTTTTTGTATCAAACTTGACAGAACCAATTTCTATGATCCGATCCTTATCGTGAAATTCATCAAAACGTCCATTACTTAAAGTGGCCATTTTCGGCTTGTAGCCGTAAGTGGCAAAAGGGTTTTGTGCATATCCTGTCAGTAGCGTGAGCAGGAACAGTAGTAAGGTGCTAATTCGTTTCATACACATCTATTTTTTGATTTGGATAATTGGTGAAGGTTGGTTTTCCGGCAATGTTTTGGCTTTATCAACTTGCTTTAACCAATTATGATATATCTCGGCCGGCATTTCTTCATAGCCCAGACTGTCTATTTTCTCATAGGATTGAAGCATCTTTTTAAATAAACGGTGTGCCTGTGGATATTCCGGAAGCTGTTCTTTGGGAGGTCTGCCGCAAGCATCAATTACATATTGAGCTTGTACAGTGCAGATGTTTGCGTAATGTTGATAAGCCGTTAAATCAGAAGGAGAATAACGCAAAACTAAATTGCTGTTTTCTTCTATAAAATGATCATAGCCATAACGGGAAATATAATAAGCAGACAAGTCATTGAGCATATGGGCAATGGTCTGTTTCATAGTCCGTGGATTCAGATAAATACCTGTCTGGATAGCTTTGGATTTAATGAAACCGCTATTCATATAGAAATCATCTGTGACAACAGCACCTTGAGTTAGCTCTATATTATACCAACGGTTTTGCTTGTCTTGGAATTTTATAAAAGAGTGGCTCGGTGAAAAACACCAGAAAGCTTCTGTTTCCAACTCTTCGGCAAGAATCAAAAACAATAGAGGCATGGAATGGCACTGTCCTGTATTCTTGGCTAAAAGCTTTGATACCATATAATTACTGGTGTTAATATCTGCGCGATAATCTTCAAAATCATATTTCATCGGGTGATGAATGATTGTTTTTTCACTACCGGGCTCTTTGACTTCAATAACTTCCGACAGAATACGAAAGATCATCATTAACTTTGCTAACCCGTCATTCTTATCTAATTTTTCTTCCTGCATTTTCAGCAGACAAATGTGTTTTAGATTCTGAATGGCTGCATCAAACTCTTCATATTTCATTTTATTCCCGAAAAAAGCGTTTTCCGTCACGAATACGGCTCTTTTTAGACTCATCTCCTTTTTGCCTTCAAGCATTTCAAGTATCTCTTCACGGGCACTTTGAAAACATTCTGAACCGGGAGTTGGGGAAAAATCCGGTAAAGGGATTGAGTTGGATTTCATGTATTTCTGAATAGCATATTGGCGGTTGATGGCTGCTCTTCTACGTTCGTTTTCTTTTACCTCACGCATGATGGCCTCATTTTGCCTTTGAATCAAGGCGTCACGGGAAGATGATATGCCAGATGGCTTTTGGGGAGAAGTTTGGCGGAAGTTATCGAAACGACCTATTTCTGCCGGTTGAGGAATTGATATCACTGGAACTTGGGAAAACAAAGAACTTGCTCGGAGTATTGTGATTAATATTATGCTCCAATAAATTATTTTATGTAAAACTACCTTAATCATAGCATTTGTTTTAAGGATTTTTCAAAGGTAACTTTATTTACTTAAACTCCTGATGGCCGTTAACTTTTTTTGTATTTTAAATAAAGTCTATCGGTTGATTTATAGAAAAATGAATATGCTCTATGTAGTAGAGCATTCTAAGGGTAATTGTTTTTTTGATATGAAACGACAAAAAGAATAAGATTACAATCAAAAAACAAACCGATACTTCGGTCGATTCTGCCTATTTTTGCGTCATCAATAATTCCATTAATCTTTTAAACTATCAAAAACACATGAAAAAGCAGTTTTGGTATTTTATATTTTTACTTTTCTATATCGGTACATTGCCTGTACAAGGCAAGATTACACTTCCCGCTATCTTATCGGACAATATGGTATTGCAACAAAAGGCTCAAGTTCGTTTTTGGGGAAAAGCGCGTCCGGGTGAGAAAGTTACGGTTTCTACCTCTTGGGATAAAAACATTTATACGGTGCAGACACCCACTGACGGACATTGGGAGGTGAAAATCAAGACTCCCGGTGTGATGGATAATCAGACGCTGACCGTAAAGGGAGAGAACACAATCACAATACATAATATATTAATAGGTGAAGTATGGCTTTGCACCGGACAGTCGAATATGGAATTTCCGGTAGCTCGTGATCCGAATGTAAAATGGAAGACAGGTATACTGAATGAAACGGAGGAGATGAAGGATGCCGATTATCCTTCCATCCGGCTTTTCCATGTGGAGCATCAACTGGCTCCTGAGGGAGAAAAAGAGGATTGCATCGGCCGATGGCTGGTTTGTACTCCGGAAAATGTGAAAGAATTTTCGGCTGTCGGCTTTATATTCGGTCGTAAACTTTATAAAGAATTGCAGATGCCGGTCGGACTGATTCAGTCCACTTGGGGAGGTACCCATGCCGAATCGTGGACAGAGAGGAGGGTGATGAAAGACAATCCTTTGTATGCCGATGTCATGGAAGAGTTTGCCCCGCAGAACGTGAAGCGTGAGAAAGACAAATGCAAAGTACCGGCCACGTTGTGGAACGGTATGATTGCCCCGATCAAAGGATATACCATTAAGGGAAATATCTGGTATCAGGGAGAGTCCAATTCAATCCGTCATGAAAAATATCAGAAGGTGTTCACTAATCTGATAAACAGTTGGCGGCAGGAATGGGGGCAGGCTGATATGCCCTTTTATTTCGTACAGATTGCACCGCACTACAAACAACCGGCAGGTATTCGTGAAGCACAATTGAAAACCTGGCAAAGCGGTTTGAAGAATATAGGTATGGTAGTAATAACAGATGCCGGTGATTCTACGGATATTCATCCGCGCAACAAGCGGGTGACAGGTGAACGCTTGGCTGCCTGGGCTTTGGCGAAACAATATGGTAAAAAAACAGCTTATTCGGGGCCGCTTTATAAGAGTATGAAAGTGAAAGACGGAAAAGTAACGTTGACTTTTGATTATGCGGAAGGCGGATTGCAAACTCCGGAAAATGCTCCGGTAAGAGGATTCTTTATCTCCGGAGCCGATGCCCGCTTTTATCCTGCTACGGCTGCCATTCAAGGCAGTAAACTGGAATTGTCAGCACCGGAGGTTCCCCAGCCGGTAGCAGTACGTTATGGCTATGGAAATTTCTTCCGGGTGAATCTTTATAATAAGGCGGGACTTCCGGCAGTCCCTTTCCGTACCGATCATTTTGCTCCCGATACTTATGCACGCTGGTTTGCCGATTCGGAGATGCGTCGTTTTCCGAAGGCGTATCAACTGGATCATGGGAGACGTCTGTTTTTCGGATATGCACAGGGAGTGGGCTGTTGTGCCATGCTCCGGATGTGGAGACAAACGGGTGAACGGCATTATTTTGATTATGTGGAAGCTTGGGTCGATTCATTGATCAATGAAAAAGGAGAAATCCATTTATATGATATGTCTACTTATAATCTGGACTTCATCAATTCGGGAAAAGTACTTTTCGATGTTTACCGCGAGACGGGAAACGATAAATATAAAAAGGCAATGGACGAGCTGATAAAACAATTGAAAAGACATCCGCGCACACTGGAGGGAGGATATTGGCACAAATTGATTTACCAGCACCAGATGTGGCTGGATGGTTTGTATATGGCTTCTCCTTTCATGGCACAGTATGGTGCGGAGTTCAATCGTCCGGAGTGGATCGATGAGGCGGTGAAGCAGTTCGCGCTTTGCCATAAACATACTTATGATGCCGGAACCGGCTTGTATCACCATGCTTGGGACGAGAGCAAAAGCCAGCGTTGGGCCAATCCGGAAACCGGACATTCTCCTAATTTCTGGGGGCGTAGTATCGGTTGGTGGTTTATGGCATTGGTCGATGCGTTGGATTATATTCCGGAAGAACATCCCGGACGTTCCGATATGATAAGCTGGATACAAGGCTTGGCGGATACTCTCCCTAAATATCAGGATAAGGCCGGTTTGTGGTATCAGGTGATTGACCAGCCTAAGCGTGAAGGGAACTTTCCGGAAGCATCCGTTACTTCACAATGCATGTATGCCTATGCAAAAGCTGTGAATAAAGGATATATCGATGCAAAATACAAAGCAGTTGCAGAGAAGGCCTTTAAAGGATTGAAAGATAAACTGCTGGTAGAAAATGCGGATGGTACACTGACGTTGACCCGTTGTTGCCAAGTAGGCGGCTTGGGCGGACATCCGTATCGTGACGGTAGTTTCGAATATTATATCGGAGAGAAAATGCGTGATAATGATGCAAAGGCTACCGGCCCTTTCATCATGGGATGCATTGAATTGAATAAATAGTACCGCACTTGGATGACGGATAAAAATAAAATAATGAACAGAAAGATAACGATCTTATTGGGAGGATTGCTGATGTGCGCTTCGATGGGGGCACAACAGGTGGACTGGCCGGAAATACAGACAGAAGCGAAACCTGCCGCACGCTGGTGGTGGATGGGAAGCGCCGTAGATAAAGAAAACTTAACCCGTAATCTGGACGCCTATGCGAAAGCAGGGATGGGAACGATGGAAATCACCCCTATTTATGGGGTCAAGGGGAATGAGGCAAATGAGATTCCATTTCTTTCGTCCCCTTGGATGGAGATGTTGCAATATACGGAGAGTGAAGCTGCCCGCCTGGGGATGCAGATTGATATGAACACTGGGACCGGATGGCCTTTTGGAGGCCCGGAAGTCGGGATAGAAGATGCTGCCGGTAAGCTTTTCATCACTGAATATGAATGGAAGGGCGGAGAGCCGTTTAAAGAAAAAATAGTGGTTGCCGATTCCAAACAACTGCCTTATGCAAAGTTGAGCCGGCTTATGGCTTATTCTGATAAAGGCCGGTGTATTGATGTGACGGATAAGGTGATAAAAGACGGCAGACTGCAATGGAAAGCACCGAAGGGTAATTGGAAACTGATTGCTGCTTTTTGTGGGAAAACTTTCCAGAAAGTGAAACGGGCGGCCCCCGGCGGTGAGGGATACGTGATGGATCATTTGTCCGCCCGTGCCGTGAAGAATTATCTGGAGCGTTTCGAGCGTGCTTTCGAGTCGTCGAAAACGCCCTATCCGCATAATTTCTTCAATGATTCTTATGAGGTATATAAGGCGGATTGGACGGAGAATCTTTTTGATGAGTTCGCCATTCGTCGCGGCTATAAATTGGAAGAACATCTTCCGGAATTCCTGTCAGAGAAACGGACGGATACGGTTGCCCGTATCATCTCTGATTACCGGGAAACGATGGCGGAATTGTTATTGGAGAATTTTACCCGGCAATGGACGGAGTGGGCGCATTCACATGGCTCTAAAACCCGTAATCAGGCACATGGATCGCCCGGTAATCTGATTGATCTATATGCCACGGTGGATGTTCCCGAATGTGAAGGGTTCGGGCTTTCCGATTTTAATATCCGGGGATTGCGTAAGGATTCGTTGACACGCCCCAACGATTCGGATCTGTCCATGTTGAAATATGCATCTTCGGCTGCTCATATAGCCGGCAAACCCTATACGACTTCCGAAACCTTTACTTGGCTGACGGAGCATTTCCGGACTTCACTTTCGCAGTGTAAGCCGGATATCGACCTGATGTTTATCTCGGGCGTGAATCATACGTATTTTCATGGCACCACTTATTCGCCTGTTGAGGCTGCATGGCCGGGATGGAAATTCTATGCTGCTGTCGATATGAGCCCTACGAATAGTATTTGGCGTGATGCACCGGCATTTTTTGATTACATAGCCCGTTGCCAGAGCTTTTTGCAGATGGGAAAACCGGATAATGATTTTCTGATCTATCTGCCTGTTTATGATATGTGGCAGGAGCAGGACGGACGTCTGCTGATGTTTGACATTCATAAGATGGCGAAGCGTGCTCCCCGTTTTATCGATGCGGTGCATCGGATCAATGATGCGGGATATGATTTGGATTATATTTCCGATAATTTTATACGCAGCCTTACTTGTGTCAATGGAAAGCTGGTCACTTCTGGGGGAACGGCTTATCGCGCATTGCTTATTCCCGGTGCCCGTTTAATGCCGGACGATGTACTTGCTAAACTATGGAGTCTGGCAGATGAAGGGGCAACGATTGTGTTTTTGGAGCAATTCCCGCAGGATGTGCCCGGATATGCCCGGTTGGAGACACGCCGTGCAGCTTTCCGGAAGTTGATGGAACAGAAAGATAAGGTGCGTAAAGGACGTATTATATTCGGTACGGACTATAAGCGTACATTGGCAGAAACTGGAGTTTTGCCGGAAGCGATGAAAACGGAAAACGGATTAAGCTGTATTCGGCGTGTCAATGAAGAAGGTAATCATTATTTTATTTCTGCATTGAAGGCGGAGGATACGGAAGGATGGATTCCTTTAGGGGTGCAGGCAGAGTCTGCTATGATTTATAATCCGGTGAATGGTGAAAGTGGCAAGGCGGCTGTTCGTCAGGCCGACGGGCGTACGGAGGTGTATTTGCAACTGGCTTCGGGAGAGTCTTTGCTTTTGAAGACTTTTGCCGGGAGTGATATACAAGCTTCTGCATGGAATTACTGGCATCCGGCATCCGAAGGAGAAAAAGTACCGGATCGATGGGGATTCCACTTTGTGGAAAGTATACCGGTTGTGACCGCTGCTCCCGATTCTGTAGAATTGGATTCGTGGACGGAACTGTCGGCAAATGAAGTGAAAAACACAATGGGAACTGCATGTTATTCCCTTAAATTTCATCTTGACGATTCTGCGATTTCCGAATGGATGCTCGATTTGGGGGATGTGCGTGAAAGTGCCCGTATCCGCGTCAATGGGAAAGAGGCTGCTGTTTTGTGGTCGGTTCCTTATCGTTGCCTGATTGGCAGATATTTGCATCCGGGTGAAAATATATTGGAAGTGGAAGTTACTAATTTACCGGCCAATCGTATTGCCGATATGGATAGGAGGCAGATACCTTGGCGCATTTTTAAGGATGCCAACATAGTCAGTCTTCAGTATAAGAAGTCCGGGTATGAGAATTGGCAGCCCGTGCCGAGCGGGTTGTTAGGTCCGGTAAAATTGATTCCGATGAAAGAAGTACGTTTTTAATATTTTATCATGAACAGACGAATTGCTTTTGTGCTCTGCATTTCTTTTGCAGTGGCTACTCTTTTTGCGCAAGATCCTCGCGAAAGACAATATATGTACGAGATACTGGATCCCCGGCATGAAGCCAAACCATTGGTGGAAGGGTTTGCCACAGAACGGGTTACGGAACGGTTGAACCGTGGATTGTATGCAGTGCCTTCTCAGGACGGGAAGGGTGTTTACCTAAGTTGGCGGTTGCTGAATACGGATGCGCCTGCTACTGCTTTTCATGTATATCGTGAAGCAAATGGCAAAACTTGCCGTTTGACGAATAAGCCCATACTGCGTACTTGTGATTTTGTAGACAACGCACCTGTGAAGGGAGTAGCTTCCTATTGGGTGGTGCCTGTGTTGAAAGGGCAGAACCCCGTTGCATCCGAAAAAATAGAAGTAGAGGCCGGGAAGAGTAAGAACTATACTTCCATTCGCTTGAAAGATAATGCCAAAGCAGGTAAGATTGCTTTGGCCGACTTGAATGGTGATGGCATTTACGATTATATCATCCGTACTCCCGAAACCAATGTAGATCCGGGCATGCCGGGAGATACTACCGGTAAGACATATAAAATTTCGGCTTATTTGAGCGACGGTACATGGCTTTGGACGTATGATATGGGACCGGGCATCGAGCCGGGTATTTGGTATTCGCCTTTTATCGTTTATGATTTCAATGGGGATGGTAAGGCGGAAGTTGCGGTGAAGACGGCCGGTGATGATTATGTGAAGAATGAAAAAGGCCGTGTTTGTGGTGGAAGTGAATACTTGTCCGTATTGGATGGGATGACGGGGAAAGAGATAGACCGGGTGGACTGGCCGGAACGGAATGACCGGTACGGAAATCTTATTCGCCAGAATAGGAATCAGATGGGAATGGCTTATCTGGATGGGAAAACACCTTGTATTCTTGCAGCTCGTGGCACTTATAAACTGATGGTGGTGGATGCCTGGCAGTTGAAAGAGGGGAAGCTGCAACGGATGTGGCGTTGGGATGGTGATGAAGAAAATCCCGTAGTACGTAGTATGGGGGCACATAGCATGGTGACCGGAGATGTGGACGGCGATGGTCGGGATGAGATATTGTTGGGGTCTTGTATGCTTGATGATAACGGGACTTTGTTATGGTCGTCCGGGTTGGGACATAGCGATAAGGCTTATTTGTGTAAGCTACGTCCTGATGAGGAAGACTTACAGGTGTTTATGGTGAGCGAACCCAAGAAAGAAGACGGTCGCGGAGTATCTGTGGTGAATGCTCGTACCGGACAGCTGATATGGGGAATCGGACATGCTACCTATCATGTGGGGGATGGCATGGTGGCGGATTCTGATCCGGAACATCCCGGTCTGGAATGTTTTGCCAGTGAAGACCGTAAAGGTGGAAGTACGGATAAATATCTGTTAACTTCGGATGGAAAGAAATTGAATACAACGAATGCGGAAGTGCCAGGATGCCGGAATTGGATTTGGTGGGATGCCGATCTGCTCCGTGAAACATTCCGGGGGGATAATAACCGTTGGGGAGCCGGTTCTTCTTCGAACGGCAGAAAACAAAGCATCTGGAAATGGAAAGGAGAGACGCTGACAGAAGGGATCGAAGGGGACATTTTGATGATAGCCGATATGGAGGGCGATTGGCGGGAGGAGTTGATAACTGCGCTTCCCGGAGAATTGCGTATTTATCATACTTGTATTCCGGCAAAAGACCGTCGGGTAACATTGATGCAGGACGCACTTTATCGGAGTTATATTACACATCGGAGCATGGGGTATCCGCAATCGCCGGTACCTTCTTATTATCTTGGAGAATGATTGAGAGCCCCTAAGGGCAATTTTATAAGATCAAAATTGTTTCTAAGTCACATAATATAAAAAAGTCGAATGAAGAGAATTTCAATTGTTTTGTTTCTTTGTGTGTGGGCGGTATTGTCGTCTTGGGCGCAAACTTATAAATATGAAGAAATATACACGAATCTCCCCTTTGCAATGCCAAAGGTGGAAGCACCCCGATTTCCCGATTTGAAGGTGTCGCTGCCGGATTTTGGTGCTGTCGGCAATGGAGTGGAACTCTGTACCGAAGCTTTTGAAAAGGCTATCGAAACATTATCGTCTCGCGGAGGCGGACACTTGATTGTACCGGCAGGTATCTGGCTGACCGGTCCTATTGTGCTGAAAAGTAATATCGATCTTCACATAGAGAAAGGGGCCGTAGTGCTTTTCTCGCCGGATGTGGAGCTTTATCCGTTGGTCGAAACTGTTTTTGAAGGATTGGATACCCGCAGGTGTCAATCTCCTGTTTCGGGACGTAACCTGACGAATGTAGCTATCACCGGGCAAGGAGCCATTGACGGGAATGGACACTTTTGGCGTCCTTTGAAACGGGAAAAAGTAACGGAAAGTGTTTGGAAACAGACGATAGCCCGAGGGGGAGTATACAAACGGCCCACTTATTGGTTCCCTTATCCGCAGACACTGAAAGGAGATACGATCAGCAATATGAATGTACCTCAGAACTTGACGACGGAGGAAGAATGGCAGAGCGTGCGTCATTTTCTTCGGCCGGTGATGGTGAGCTTGATAGAGTGTAAGAATGTATGGCTGCAGGGGGTTATCTTTCAGAATTCTCCGGCGTGGAATCTGCATCCGTTGATGTGTGAAAATGTACTGATTGAAGAAGTGCAGGTGCGTAATCCGAGCTATGCGCAAAATGGTGACGGCTTGGATTTGGAATCTTGTAAGAATGCCTTGATTGTAAACTCTACTTTCGATGTGGGGGATGACGGGATTTGCTTGAAGAGTGGAAAGGATGAGGATGGACGCCGTCGTGCCCGCTCTTGTGAAAATGTGGTGGTAGACGGATGCACGGTGTTTAAAGGACATGGCGGATTCGTGGTAGGCAGTGAGATGAGTGGCGGAGTACGTAATGTGTCTGTGAGTAATTGCCAGTTTTTAGGTACTGATGTAGGGCTTCGTTTCAAGAGTAAGCGTGGACGGGGTGGAATTGTTGAAAACATCTGGGTACGCAACGTTTCCATGATGGATATTCCTACGGAACCTGTTACTTTCAACTTGTATTATGGAGGTAAGTCGGCTGTTGAAGTGTTGGAAAGTGGTGAGAAAGTACTGTTGAAGGTAGATCCTCTGCCAGTGGATGAAACGACTCCTTGTTTCCGGAATATCCATATTTCGAATCTGGTATGTTCTAATGCCCGGAGGGCGCTTTTCTTCAATGGCATCCCGGAAATGCCGATCGATGGCATTACGCTCGAGAACTTGGATATTACTTCCCAAATAGGAGCCGAATTCGTATATAGCCGGAATATAACATTGAAGAATGTGACGATTCACCATGAAAAGGGAGAAAAGTTGATAACCCGCTTTTGTGAAGGAGTGAATCAAATTGTCAAATAAGACATCCTTTGTGTCAAAACGTACAGCGTGAATAGGGTACAAATCCTTTATTTTTGCGTCATTATAGAAAGAATAGGCTCAACATTATATAGGACATGATAAGAAATTGTTTTTTTGCGGTTGATTTGGGAGCTACCAGTGGCCGTACGATATTAGGCTCTTTCTCTGAGGGCGGATTAGAATTGGAAGAAGTGAATCGTTTTCCCAACCACCTCATAGAGGTTGGAGGACACTTTTATTGGGATATTTATGCACTTTATCAGTATGTTATAGATGGGTTGAAGTTGGTTGCGGGCAAGCAAGATGTGAAGATCGTTTCTATCGGTATCGATACTTGGGGAGTCGATTTTGTTTGTGTCGGAAAGGATGGGCATTTGTTGCGCCAGCCGTATGCTTATCGCGATCCCCAAACAAACGGGGCGCCGGAAGCGCTATTTTCGCGCATTCCCCGTAGTAAGGTGTATAAGTTAACGGGCATTCAGATAATGAATTTTAATTCGTTGTTCCAGTTGGATACCTTGCGACGCAATAATGACAGTGCGCTGGCTGCGGTAGATAAAATTTTGTTTATTCCGGATGCTTTGAGCTATATGCTGACAGGAGAGATGGTAACGGAATATACGATTGCCAGTACGGCACAATTGGTAAATGCACAAACCCGCAAATTGGAACCGGAATTATTGAAAGCGGTCGGTTTGACGGAAGAGCATTTCGGACGTTTTGTGTATCCGGGAGAGAAAGTCGGAACATTGACAAAAGAAATACAAAAAATAACCGGATTGGGAGCTGTTCCTGTAATTGCTGTAGCCGGACATGATACCGGATCGGCAGTGGCTGCCGTCCCGGCATTAAATCCGAATTTTGCTTATTTAAGTAGTGGGACATGGTCGTTGATGGGGATAGAAACCGATGCGCCGGCTATTACCGAAGAAACGGAGAAGTTGAATTTTACGAATGAAGGGGGAGTGGCCGGAACGATCCGTTTGCTGAAAAATATTTGTGGAATGTGGTTGCTGGAACGCTGCCGTGCCGGATGGGGAGAGACTTCGTATCCGGAATTGATCGCTGAAGCCGAAACGGCGGAGCCTTTCCGTAGCCTTATCAATCCGGATAATGCACTTTTTGCGAATCCCGATGATATGGAAAATGCCATCCGTAAATATTGTATGGATACGAATCAGCCGGTTCCGGAAACTCGTGGGCAGATTGTACGTTGTATTTTTGAAAGTCTGGCACTGCGTTATCGCCAAGTATTGGATGATCTGCGCGGATTAGCTTCTCAGCCGATAGAAACACTTCATGTGATAGGCGGGGGAAGCCGCAATGAATTGCTTAATCAGTTTACGGCGAATGCGGTAGGTATTCCGGTAGTAGCCGGACCGTCAGAAGCGACTGCTCTCGGCAACGTCATGATGCAGGCTATGGCGATAGGTGAAGCTGCCGATGTGCCGGGAATGAGAAAGCTCATTCATAATTCTATTCCTTTGAAAACTTACCAACCCCAAAATATGGAAAATTGGGGACAAGCTTATATACACTTTAAAAATATAGTATCATGAAAGAAGAACTGATTAAGAAGGCTTACGAGATAGCGGTTGAACGTTATGCGGCTGTAGGTGTCGATGCTAATAAGGCATTGGAAGATTTGCAAAAGATTTCTCTATCTTTGCATTGTTGGCAAGCAGATGATGTAACGGGATTCGAATCGAGTGGTTCGCTGACCGGAGGAATTCAGGCTACCGGTAATTATCCGGGAAAAGCTCGTAATATAGAAGAATTGAGACAGGATATATTGAAAGCTGCTTCTTATATTCCCGGAACTCACCGTTTGAACCTACATGAAATTTATGGTGATTTCGGTGGTCAGTTTGTCGATCGTGATCAGGTAGAACCGAAACATTTTGAGAGTTGGATACAATGGGGAGCGGAACATGGTATGAAGTTGGACTTTAATTCTACTTCTTTCTCTCATCCGAAAAGTGGAAACCTTTCATTGTCGAATCCGGATAAAGGTATTCGTGATTTTTGGATCGAGCATACCAAGCGTTGTCGTGCAATTGCCGAAGAGATGGGTAAGCGCCAGGGCGATCCTTGTATCATGAATTTATGGGTACACGACGGGAGCAAGGATATCACGGTGAATCGTCTGCTTTATCGCGAACTGCTGAAAGATTCTTTGGATCAGATCTTTGCTGTTGAATATAAGAATATGAAAGATTGTATCGAATCGAAAGTGTTCGGTATCGGTCTGGAAAGTTATACGGTAGGTTCAAATGATTTCTATATTGGATATGGTGCAAGCCGTAATAAAATAGTGACACTTGATACCGGCCATTTCCATCCTACCGAAAGTGTAGCTGATAAGATATCTTCGCTGTTGCTTTATACTCCGGAAATCATGTTGCACGTTAGCCGCCCGATCCGTTGGGATAGTGACCATGTGACTATCATGAATGATGAAACGCTGGATCTGGCAAAAGAAGTAGTGCGTTGTAATGCTCTCGACCGTGTACATGTCGGTTTGGATTATTTTGATGCCAGCATTAACCGTATCGGTGCTTATGTGATTGGTAGCCGTGCTACGCAGAAATGTTTCTTGCAAGGATTACTGGAACCGATTGCTAAGTTGCGTGAATATGAAGCCAATGATCAGTTGTTCGAACGTCTGGCTCTGCTCGAAGAGGCTAAATCGCTTCCGTGGAATGCTGTGTGGGATATGTTCTGTTTGAAGAATAATGTTCCGGTTGGCGAGGAATTTATTGCAGAGATAGAAAAATACGAAACAGAGGTAACTTCGAAAAGAGAATAAGAATAGTGGTTAGTGATGAAAGTAGCATTTCCAATCACTACTTTCATCACCTGTCGCTAATCATTTATCACTAATCACTTATCACTAAATACATGAATACACTGATAGGCCTTATTATTATAGCCATTGGCAGTTTTGGGCAGAGTAGCTCATATGTACCTATTAATAAAGTAAAAAACTGGTCATGGGAAAGTTTTTGGTTGGTACAAGGGATTTTTGCATGGCTCGTGTTTCCTTTGTTGGGTGCTTTGTTGGCTGTGCCGGCCGAGAGTAGCCTGATGGATTTGTGGAGCTCCGGTGGTGCTGTACCTGCTATGGTATATGGAGTACTATGGGGAGTCGGAGGGCTAACGTTCGGACTCAGTATGCGCTATCTTGGCGTAGCTTTAGGACAAAGTATTGCTTTGGGTACCTGTGCCGGTTTCGGTACGCTCTTTCCTGCTATCTTTGCCGGAAAAGATTTGTTTCATGGCGATGGTTTGATGTTGCTTATCGGTGTGTGTATCACTTTAGCTGGCATTGCGATTATCGGTTATGCCGGAAGTTTGCGTTCCAAAAATATGACTGAGGAGGAGAAGAAAGCGGCTGTTAAAGATTTTGCATTGACAAAAGGATTACTGGTTGCTTTGTTGGCAGGTGTGATGAGTGCTTGTTTTGCTCTTGGGTTGGATGCCGGTACACCTATTAAGGAAGCAGCTCTTGCTAACGGAGTAGAGGCTTTGTATGCTGGTCTTCCGGTTATATTTTTAGTAACTTTGGGGGGATTTTTCACCAATGCAGTGTATTGTATACAACAGAATATTAAGAATAAGACCGGTAAGGAATATTTTTCTGTTAAGAGTGGGCAACTGGTTAATAATCTGCTGTTTTGTGCCCTTGCCGGGGTACTTTGGTATTCACAGTTCTTCGGCTTGGAAATGGGGAAAAGTTTCCTGACGGAAAGCCCTGTTCTATTGGCGTTTTCATGGAGTATTCTGATGTCGCTGAATGTTACTTTCAGTAATGTTTGGGGTATTCTTTTGAAAGAATGGAAAGTGGTAAGCAATTCGACAATCGGTGTTTTGATTCTCGGGTTAATTGTTCTTATTTCTTCCATTATAGTAGTGGCGATGGCACAAGCATAAATAATAAATTAGACAATTGGACGATTTCTGACCGTTTATAATTGAAAATACCGGTTAGTAGTTGTTCTTTGGTCTGTATATAAAAACAATCTTTAATTGAGCAGGTAGAAACTTTAAGGAGGAAAATATTTTAAGCAGGCTCTTATTTTAATCGTAAATAGAAAATCGTTAACGTACTTATGGCATAAAGATCAAATAATGGTCATGACCACAGGGAATAAATCGTAGATAAAAAGATGAAATCAATTTTGGAAAATCGTCCGGCTCTTACTAATGAAGTAGATAAGGCTGCCGAAGTAGCCGGATATCTTTGGCAAAAAGGCTGGGCCGAACGTAATGGTGGCAATATCGTTGTGAATATTACAGAGTTTGTAGATGATGAAATACGCAATTTGGCTCCTATTAGTGAAGTAAAATCTATCGGTACCGTATTACCTTATCTGAAAGGTTGTTATTTCTATTGCAAGGGAACTAATAAACGTATGCGTGATTTGGCGCGTTGGCCGATGGAACATGGTTCCATTATTCGTATTCTCGATGATTGTGCAAATTACGTTATCATTGCCGACCACCCGGTATTGCCTACTTCCGAGTTACCGTCGCATTTGTGTATGCACAATTATCTTATTAGTAAGGGCTCTACCTATAAAGCATCTTTGCACACACATCCCATTGAATTGATCGCTATGACGCATCACAAACCTTTTTTGGAAAAAGATGTATTGACTAATCTGCTTTGGAGTATGATACCCGAAACGAAGGCCTTTTGTCCGCGTGGTTTGGGGATTATTCCTTATGCATTGCCCAGTTCTGTAGCATTGGCGGAAGCCACCATTAAAGAACTCAATGATTATGATGTGGTTATGTGGGAAAAACATGGTGCTTGTGCTGTTGGTGAAGATATCATGGATGCTTTCGACCAGATTGATGTGTTGAGCAAATCTGCACAGATTTATATCAATGCGCGTAATATGGGTTTCATTCCGGATGGTATGTCTCAAGAACAAATGCATGAAATGACAGTCGCTTTTAATCTGCCTAAATAATCATAAAAAGAATCTATTAATCCATGAAACGAATCTTTATATCTTGTGCTCTTTTCTTGTGTACTATTTCTCTTTCCGCTCAGACTAAAATGACGGCAAAAGAGGCTGCGTTGAAAATTGCCGATCGAATATTAGATAGTACTACATACGAATTCAAGAACACCAAGACGGGAGAAGTTTATAAATCGGTGAAAAAACTTCCTCTGTCAATGGATGTAAAAGTGGCTTGTAAGTATAACAACTGGCATTACACAAATGGGGTAACCAACATTGCATTGATGGAATTGGCTGATAAGGTAGGTGATAAGAAGTATGACAAGTATGTCCTGAAGAACATGAACTTCGTGTTTAATGAAGGTAACCTTGATTTCTTTCGTCGCCAATACGATCAGGCATTTAAGGATGGTGGCTGGAATGCGGTTCGTAAACTTAGCTGGCATATGATTTTTCGTGGTAAGCGTCTGGATGACAATGGACCGATGGGGGCCAGTTTGATAGAACTACAGATGCGGCATCCTAATGAAGCATTTTTGAGCTATGTAAATGAAACTGCCGACCATTTGAATTATGCCGAGCCCCGTCTTGTGGATGGAACGATTGCCCGGCTTTGGCCACATGTCAATACAATTTGGGCGGATGATGCTTTTATGGCTATCTCTTTCCTTGCTCGTATGGGGAAGATGACCGGTGATGAGAAATATTTTAATGATGCCGCCAATCAGGTATTGAATTATACCCGTTACTTGTGGTGTCCGGAAAAGAATATCTATTATCATTGCTATCACACCGATACAAAAGAACATGGGGTGGCTCACTGGAGTCGTGCGAACGGTTGGGTGTTTATGGCACAAGCCGATTTATTAAGTGTAATGCCTGAGGATCATCCGATGCGTGATGCGGTGATTGAAAATTTTCGTCGTCAGGCGAGTGGAGTAGCCCGATATCAGGGAAAAAATGGCTTGTGGCATCAACTGTTGGATAAAGAAGATTCTTATGAGGAAATTACCGGAACAGCCATGTTTGTTTTCGGTATTGCTCGTGGAGTTAAAGAAGGTTGGTTGCATCCTGATTTTATTTATGTAGCGGAACAAGGTTTGAAGGGTATGATGAAGAAGATTACCGATAATGGTGATGTTACTGCTATTTGTGTTGGTACCGGTATTATGCCTTCTGTGGCTTATTATTATAATCGTCCTACTCAAGAAAATGACCCGATGGGAGAAGGCCCTGTCCTCCGTGCATTAATAGAGATGATAGATGCGCCTAAGTATACGGAAATAAAAGCTGAAGAGCAATACGATAAGATTGTGTTGAAGAAATGATGGAATAGGAGAAACTTTACTGTTTTTTCGTTAATTTTATTTTGGATAAAGATGGGTGGTTGGAAAAATATTTCCGATTGCCCATTTTGAGTTTTAAAGATATTTTATGCGGTTGTAAAATGGAGTTAGTTATCGCATAGGTTTTTCTTATTTGTTTTTTGGGGAAAGTATTTCTCTGTTTGTCTGTTGTTTTAGTAATATGATATTGAATGATAATGGTGTTTGTTTTTTGGGGTGTAAAAATATTTTAGCCCATCGGCTTTGCTATGCGGAATTTTTTTATAAATTGCCTCCGTTTATTACTATATTATATGTTCTCATCATCTATTTGGGCCGGGAATTTGATTGATATTGATTGCAAGGTCCAATCGGTTTATGGATACAGAGCGGATGGAACACCCGGACGTGTTGTTGTGATAAATTTGAAGGGTGAGTGTCTGAAAGGTAACTGTCTGGTTGATGTTGCTGCAAAAGGTTACAGGGAAAAGAGTAATTTTGTATTGGATGCGAAAGATTCTACTCGTATCGAACTTTTATTACCTTCAGAACTTCCTGTGGGGAAAAAAGCGGAAGTTGCTTTTACATTTACTTATGCGGGTGAAAAGTACAAGAGAAAATTAACCATTGATCCTATGTGATATTGGTTATACGAATACGCATAAAAATGCAGAACGGCTTCATAAAAATAACATAATAGAAGGGATCAAGTTGGCAGAAAAAACAAAGGATTTTCTATCGGGAGCACGGTTTGTGTGGAATCCGGAAGTTAGTTGGCCACTTGAACGTTTATGGGAATCTAATCCGGAAAAGAGGGAAGGTCTTATTGATGCAATTAAAAAAGGACAACTAAGTATAGATGCCAGTTATCTGAATTTAAATACAAGTATTTGCTCAGATGAAGAATTGTTCAGAAGGGTTGGACGACCGGACGACCTTGGTTTGGACAGCGTGATCCGGAGAAGGTACCTTTGACTATTAAGACAGGAAATGCCAATGTTGATTTTACGAATAAGTTGGTTAAACTTGAAAATAGTGACTATCCTTATGACTTTACTGTACTTTCCTGGACTTTGTGGGATAATAGTCCACTGGATGCCGATGTGCCTTTTGCTGTAAAAGCTTGGAATGAAAAATATGCTTATCCTAAAGTAATTATTAGTGGTGGGCATGAAATTATGTCGATGATAGAAGAAAAATATGGGAAACAGTTACCGGTAGTGACCGGAGATTATACGGAGTATTGGACAGATGGCATCGGGACGGCTGCCGGACTAACATCAAAGAATAGGACAGCAAAAGAACGACTGGTGCAAGCAGAAACTGTTTGGTCGTTGTTGGCGGATGGCAAGAAGGCTTCTCGATTTGATTTTGACGAAGGTTGGAGATATATACTTTTAGGTTCTGAACATACATGGTGTTTTGAGAATCCTACTGAACCCTATTTTCAAGATGCGATCTGGAAAGTCAAACAATCCTATTTTCACGAAGCCGAGAACAGGTCTCAGGATATGATGGCAGAGTCATTGGCCCCCATTACTGATAAATCGGATGGTGCATTGGGGCCTAAAGAGGGTCCTTCTAATGGCGGCATTGCAGTTATTAATACGCATACTTGGATGCATGATGGAATTATCGCTTTGTCGAAGGCAGAGAACCTGAAAGGAAATAAAGTGTTGGATTCCAATGGTGAAGAGGTACTTTCCCAACGCTTGTCGACAGGTGAGTTGCTATTTCTTGCAACAGGTGTTCCGGCTCTAAGTTCTTGTCATTACCGGGTGGTTGAAGGTGATTGTTTACTTACAGGAGATTGCAAAGTAGATAGTGGGAGTTTAGAGAATGAATTTTTAAAGCTTCACATTGATTCAAAGACAGGTAAAATTGGTTTCGTTGATAAAAAAACGGTTATGATTATGTGGGCAATGATGGAGCTGATACTTTCACTTGGCTTCCTGCGAATGAAAACCAACCCTTGGCAGATATGGTAACAAATATTTCAGTAATAGAAAAAGGACCGTTAGCCGTAGAATTACGTGTGGTCTCCAAGGCTAAAGGATGCCGTAACATCTCTCGTTCTGTTCGATTATTGGCTAACCAGCCATGGGCAGAGATAACAAATGTAGTGGATAAACTACCTTTGACCGAAAAAGACGGTATACATTTTGGTTTTAACTTTAATATTCCCGGTTCTAAAACCCGTGTCGACATTCCTTGGGGAATTATGGAAGTGGAAAAAGATCAATGAGTACAAGGAAACAGAAATTGGCTTGTGCTACAACGATGGTTGGATATTTCCAATGAAACACACGGTGTTACTTGGTGTGCTTTGGATGCCCCTCTGTTTGAATATGGTGACAGGCATGCCAATATTTCGATGGGGTGGGGTGGACAAGGTAATTGGGTAACTAAGTTGGAACCCAGTTCTACGATCTATTCGTGGGTGACGAACAACCATTGGCATACGAATTTTCCATTAACTCAAGATGGTCCTGTAACGTTTAGATATCGTATTTTACCTCATGAAGAATATGATGTAGCAAAAGCAAACCGTTTTGGCTTAGAACAATCTCAACCTTTAGTTTATGTAACAGCGGATAAAGATCCATGTGTGCAACCTCTGCTTGCAATTGATAATCCGAAGGTTTATCCGACAATACTTAAATCTTTGGACAAAGATCGTATATTGATTGTTCGTCTTCATTCTTTATCTGACGGAGAAGAAAATGTGAAATTATTATTTTCACATAAGAATTCTAAGAGAATCTCTCTTTGTAGACCGGGAGAGGTTAATAGTGAAAAGATTGGTGAAGAGTTGGTAATGAAACCTTATGGACAGGTTACGTTGAAATTGGAGTTTAAAAAAATAAAGGAGGGGAGAAATTTTGAATGTTGAGTTAATTTGGGTTTCAACGTATATTGGGCAATTGAGTATTAGGGTGATGCTGTTTTACAATATCTTTCTTGATTCTTTGAAACTGTGAATTGTTAACGCGAGGTTTATGTGTTAGGGTTAGTTTGTTAGAATCTGAAGAAGGAATAATTGAATGTATATTTCTCAGTTAGAAAACCGGGATATTTGAGGTCATTTTTATTATATTTCTTTGAATTCCTATGTTTGGTTTACGTTCTAAAATGAGTTTATACACTTTGCTATGATAGAAAGATAAAAGATTTGTATGCTCCTCCTTTCCTTTAATATGAAATCATAAAAATCAATTTTTGTATCAATTCAGCCAAAATTTATATGGCCCCGTGTTCGATAACTGCGTATTTTTGCATCATAATCAATTTAACTAATAAATAACTGTTGTTAAACTAATAATTTAAAAACTATGAGAAAGAATACTTTTCTTAGTGTAGCGCTTTTAGCAGCGTCTGTGTCTGTAGTTAATGCTCAAGAAGCCCCGAAGGAGTTGTTCTGGCAGAATAGTAGTAATACTGGAATTTGGAGTATAATGGACTCTGAATGGGGAGAAGATTTAGGTGGGTTTTACTTGCCTACAGGTTGGCAAGAAGGCTGTATGGCAGTTTTCAATGGTGGTGGTGCGTTTGCTGATGCTGATGGTAATGCTAAAACGGTAGAATCAATCAAAGTGAGCGGTGAAATGCAAGTAGGCGGTATTAAATTTGATAGTGATAAGAATTATTCCATTTCATATAGTTCAGATAAAGCTCCTCCTCTGTTTCTGTTGTTCCCACTGTCTGATGGATAAATCCGTCCAGAATGGATTTTACGCATACGATAAACTCAACAGCTCCTGCTGCGCCAAGAAGATGGCCCACCATGGATTTTGTGGAATTGACCTTCATTTCACCGGCATGCGCACCAAATGCAAGTTTGATCGCGCGCGTCTCAAAGAGATCGTTATGGTGCGTGGATGTTCCATGTGCATTGATGTAACCGACCTCATCCACTGTGATCCCTGCATCCTGAACAGCATTTAACATAGCTCTTGCTGCGCCGCTGCCATCTTCTGCCGGAGATGTGATATGATACGCATCCGAAGAACAGCCATAACCCACAACCTCTGCATATATCTTTGCGCCACGGCGTTTTGCATGCTCTAATTCCTCTAACACGACCACCGCTGCGCCCTCCCCCATGACAAAGCCGCTGCGTTC
>ENA-UEQP01001449-UEQP01001449.1-human-gut-metagenome-genome-assembly--contig:-NODE-1449-length-21455-cov-4.792076_pt1 | contig 21455 bp, 19 predicted proteins | sample MGYA00242951_ERZ507951 | MGnify/ENA primary metagenome ERZ507951 (study PRJEB26167, sample SAMN06115539) | human gut metagenome | host: Homo sapiens | place: China:Shanxi | collected 2015-11-18...
GAGATGGGGGCGTACTGGACGTGCCTGTGCAGCTGCGGCTACACCTGCGAGGCCACGGCAGCGGAGCTCGTGTCCGGGCGCAAGACCCATTGCGGCTGCAAAAGTGTGAGGAGCTATGCTACTTCCAATATTACCGGGCGGCGCTTTGGCCGGCTGACCGCGATGTACCCAACGAAAAAGCGTGACGCAAAAGGCTTCGTGATCTGGCATTGCCGCTGTGATTGCGGCAACGAGCCGGATGTTTCCTACAACAACCTGATGTATTGCGGCCAGCAGAGCTGCGGCTGCCGGAAGAAGGAACAAGTGAGGTGAACCCATGCCGGCTGTACCCAACCCCCTGCTCCAGCAGTATATGAAGCTGACGGAGTTTTTAGGCCTTACTCTTGGCCCGGATTATGAAGTTGCGCTGCATGACCTGACCAACAAGGACCGTTCCATCATCGCCATCGCCAACAACCATATCAGCGGTCGGGAGATCGGCGCGCCCCTGACCAACATGGCGCTGGGGATCCTGCGGGATCGGAGTTATGAGACAAACGACTACTGTCTGCAATATCACGGGATCTCCGTCAACGGTAAGGATCTGCGCTCCAACACATTCTTCATCAAACAGGATGGCCGCCTGATCGGTATGCTCTGCATCAACTTTGACGACAGCCGCTACCAGGATGTCTGCGACCGTATTTTAGAGCTGTGCCACCCGGATTCGTTCGTCACCAACGTTCTGATGCAGCCCAGTATGTCCAGGCCGCCGGAAGATCGCCCCGCCCCGGAGAAATTCCGCAATTCCGCCGATGCAGTAGCGGTGGACGCCATCAACCGGGAGCTGGACCGCATGGGCGTTGTCCCGGAGCGGCTCACCTCCGAAGAGCGGCTGAAGGTCATCACGGCGCTGGAGGCCAGCGGCACGTTCCTGCTGAAAGGCGCGGTCAAGGATGTGGCTGACGCGCTGCACTGCTCGCAGGCCAGTGTGTACCGCTATCTTTCCCAGATTAAAAAGGACGACAGCAATTCCGCTTCGGAATAACATTTTCACAATGCAACTGACAAAAACGGCAGAATCCGAGCGGAATGCTCGCGGTTCTGCCGTTTCACTTTTTTATCTGCTAAATTGCTCACAGGAGGTATACATTATGTTTCGAGAGTACATCCACCGGTTATTCTGGCTGATTCTGGGTGTTGCGGTCAGTTCGATCGGCATTGCGATGATGCTGCAGGCAAATGTCGGACTTGAGCCGTGGAGTGTGCTGCAGCAAGGCATGTCGCTGCGAACCGGCATGACCTACGGCACGGCGTCCGCTATCGCAGGCGCGGCAGCCATCCTCACGGCCGTGCTCTTCGGTGAGAGCTTCGGCTTAGGCACGATCATCAACATTGCGGGCTGCGCGGTCATAATCGACGCGATTCAGGCGGCGCACCTCATCCCGCAGATGCACGGATTGGTGAGCGGCATTGCCATGCTCATCGGCGGTCTGGGCGAGCTCATCCGCTACCACGGCGGCATCGCCTGGCTGCTGGCCCGTGTGGACGGCCTGGCCCGTCGCCTGGCCGGGAAAAGCGGCGGCAAGGGCTCCTCGCGGGTGGGGGAATCCTGCATCGCCCTGCTGGCCAGCCTGGCCGACATCTGCACGGCCAACAATACCGTGGCCATCATCCTCACCGGCGGCCTGGCCCGCGAGATCGCCCTCAAGAACGGCATCGACCCGCGCCGCAGCGCCAGCCTGCTGGACATCTTTTCCTGTGTCTTCCAGGGCCTGATCCCCTGGGCCGCCCAGCTGCTGCTGGCCGGTTCCCTGGCCAAGATCTCGCCGCTGGAGATCACCATCAACAACTGGTACTGCATGCTGCTGGCCGTGGCCGGCATCCTGGCCATCATCCTGGGCCTGCCCCGCATCAAGGCCCGCAGTACGGAGGCGTGATATGGCAGGCAATTCCTTTGGGCGCATCCTGCGCCTCACCTCGTACGGCGAATCCCACGGGCCCGGTCTGGGCGGCGTGCTGGACGGCTGCCCCGCAGGTCTGCCCCTGAGTGAGGAAGACCTGCAGCGCGAGCTTGACCTGCGCAAGCCCGGACAGGGCGCCACGGCCACCAAGCGCAAGGAATCCGATACCGTCCGCATCCTTTCCGGCGTGTTCCAGGGCCTGACCACCGGCACGCCCATCGCCTTCCACATCGCCAACGAGGACCAGCGTTCCCGCGATTACGGCAACCTGGCCCAGGTCTTCCGGCCCGGGCACGCGGACTGGGGCTTTTTCAAAAAGTTCCACGGCATCCGCGACTATCGCGGCGGCGGCCGCTCCTCCGGGCGCGAGACCGTGGCCCGCGTGGCGGCCGGGGCCATCGCCAAAAAGCTGCTGGCCACGCGCGGCATCCGGATCGTGGCCGGGGCCGTGGAGCTGGGCGGCATCGCCGTGCCCCCTGAAGCCTGCGATCTGGATGCGGCCCTGAGCCGTCCCTTCTTCGCCGCCGCCGACAGCGTGGTCCCGCTCTGGGAAGAGCGCGTGGCCGCAGCCCGTGCCGCCGGGGACACCCTGGGTGGCGTGGTGCAGGTGGTGGCCCGCAACGTGCCCGCCGGGCTGGGCGAACCCTGCTTCGACAAGCTGGACGCCCGGCTGGCCTATGCCCTCATGGGCGTGGGCGCGGTCAAGGCCGTGGAAGTGGGCGAAGGCTTTGCCGCCGCGCGCCTCACCGGCTCGCAGAACAACGACCCCATGCTGCCCGGCGGCCGCTTTGCCAGCAACCATGCGGGCGGCATCCTGGGCGGTATCTCCAGCGGCCAGGACATCGTGCTGCGCGTGGGCGTCAAACCCATCGCCTCCATCGCGCAGGAGCAGCGGACCATCGACGTCCACGACCAGCCCGCCAGCGTGCTCATCGGCGGCCGTCACGACCTGGCGGCCATCCCGCGCATCGTTCCCGTGCTCACGGCCATGACCGCCCTGGTGCTGGCCGACGCCCTGCTGCTGCAGGAACGCATGGCCGTCCTGCCCGTGCCCGACGGCGTGGACTGGTTCTAAAAAAGTATCGACGAGAGGGAAGGGGCCCTTTTTCCTGCGGTAAAAAGGTCTCCCTTCCCCCTCGAACTCTCCCATCCCCCCAAAAACCGCTCATCTGGTCCGCCATGTCCGACGATCTTCCCCTGCTGCGCGATCCCGATGCCGTGGAACTCACCGGCACGCTGGAACGTGTGGTCTTCCACAACGAAGAGAACGGCTATACCGTGCTGCGCCTGCTGCCCGACAGGGCCCTGCCCGTGGAGGCCAAGGTCAAGGGCGCGCCCAGCCGTACGGTGAGCCGCGATCCCGTGACCTGCGTGGGCCACATGGTCAACCCGCAGGTGGGCGTCCAGTTGCAGGTCAGCGGCCGCTGGGTCAACAACGCGCGCTTCGGCCGCCAGCTGGCCTTCGACATGGCCGAGGAGATGCTGCCCGCCACCAGCGAAGGCATCCGCCTGTACCTGGCCTCGGGCCTCATCAAGGGCGTGGGCGAGGAGATGGCCGGACGCATCGTGGCCGCCTTCGGCACGGACACCATCCGCGTGCTGGACGAAGAGCCCGAACGCCTGCTCAAGATCAAGGGCGTGGGCAAGAAGAGTTTCGAGAAGATCAAGGAAAGCTGGGCCGAACACCGGGGCATCCGTGACCTGCTGCTCTTTTTGCAGCCCCACGGCATCACGCCCGCCTATGCCGTGCGCATCTACCGCGCCTACGGCGGCGAGGCCCTCAACGTGGTGCGCGAGAACCCCTACCGCCTGGCCATGGACATCCGGGGCATCGGCTTCGTGACGGCCGACGCCGCGGCCCGCAAGCTGGGCTTTGCCGAGGATCACCCCCTGCGGATCCAGGCCGGGCTGCTCTATGTGCTGCAAAAGGCCACGGACGACGGCAACGTCTTCCTGCCCGAGGAGGAACTGCTGGACCAGGCCTGCCAGCAGCTGGCCGTGGACCGCGATCTGGCCCGGCAGGCCGTGCTGGCCCTGGAACAGGAAGAACGCGTGGTGCGCGAGAGCCTGGACGAGCTGCCCGGGCGCCTGCCCGCTGTCTTCCGCGAGGACGGCGACGAGGCGGAAGCGCCGGAAGTGGCCGTCTACCTGCGCCGCTACCACCATTACGAATCCAAGACGGCCTTTTATCTGCACCGCCTGCTGCACTCGCCCAAGGCCGTGCGCTTTGCCGAGCCCGACGCCCTGGTGGAGAAGGTCACGGAGTCCCTGTCCATCAGTCTGGCCCCGGAACAGCTGGAGGCCGTGCGCACCGCGGCGCGCAGCAAGGTCATGGTGCTCACCGGCGGCCCCGGCACGGGCAAGACCACCATCATCAACTCCATCATCCGCCTGTTCGCCGAGGTCAAGGCCAAGATCCTGCTGGCCGCGCCCACGGGCCGCGCCGCCAAGCGCATGAGCGAGACCTCGGGCCGCGAGGCCCGCACCATCCACCGCCTGCTGGAATACAGCCCGCAGGAGGACGGCTTTGCCCGCAACGAGGACAACCCGCTGGCCTGCGGCCTGCTGGTGGTGGACGAGGCCTCCATGATGGACACCCTGCTCTTCTACCACCTGCTCAAGGCCGTGCCCATGGGCGCCACCGTGGTGCTGGTGGGCGACGTGCACCAGCTGCCCTCCGTGGGCCCGGGCAACGTGCTGGCCGACATCATCGCCTCCGGGGCGGTGCCCGTGGTGGAGCTGACCGAGATCTTCCGCCAGTCGGCGGAGAGCGAGATCATCTGCAACGCCCACCTCATCAACAAGGGGCAGGTGCCCTCGCTGGAATCCAGCAAGGACAGGCTCTCGGATTTCTATTTCATCCACCAGAACGATCCGGAACGCGCCGCCGACATGGTGGTGGATCTGGTGCGCAACCACATCCCGCGCCGCTTCGGCCTGGACCCGGTCAACGACATCCAGGTGCTCACGCCCATGCACAAGGGCGCCGTGGGCGCGGCGCAGCTCAACCTGCGCCTGCAGGCCAGCCTCAACCCCAACGGGCTGGAAGTGCGGCGCGGCGAGCGCAGCTTCCGCCTGCACGATAAAGTCATGCAGATCCGCAACAACTACGACAAGGACGTCTTCAACGGCGACGTGGGCCGCATCGTCTTCCTGGACGGCAAGGAGCGGACCCTGAGCGTGCGCTACGACGACCGCGTGGTGCCCTACGACTTCGAGGAGCTGGACGAGCTGACGCCCGCCTACGCCATCTCCATCCACAAATCGCAGGGCTCAGAATACCCTGCCGTGGTCATCCCGCTGATGATGCAGCATTATGTGCTGCTGCAGCGCAACCTGGTCTACACCGGCGTCACGCGCGGCAAGAAGCTGGTGGTGCTGGTGGGCGAGAGCCGCGCCCTGCACATGGCCGTCAAGAACAACAAGACCCGCACCCGCCATACCCGCCTTGCCCTGCGTCTGCAACCGTTGACATAGGCCGCCCATCCGGTTTAGGAGGCAATAATCCTTATCTGTACGATAAGGAATTTCGCCACTCCTGCGCCGGATATCCGGCCGGATCAAAGGTACTGCATGACGCAAAAGAACTATGACCTGACCTTCCACTATTTCAGGGCCTTCGCCATCGTCTCCGTCATGCTCACCCACATGTGGGTGGGCCCCGTCCTCGCGGGCAGCGAGGACGCCGCCAGGCTCCAGGACAGCCTGCGATTATGTCTTTTCCACTCCGCCACCATCTACTTCGTCTTCATCTCCGGCTATCTGTTCGATTTCGTGAACCGCCGGAAAGGCCAGTTCTCCCCCCTGCGCTTCTACAAGTCCAAGATCGTCAACGTCTTCTGTCCCTATTTCATCCTTTCGCTGCTCCTGCTGGCTGCGGGCTGGGTCTCCCACCACTGGTTCGGCTACGACATCCCCTTCATCAATGACGGCACGCCCGTGGCCTCCCTGTGGGACGTGCTGCGCTGTCTGGCCTACGGGTCGGCCAGTCTGGTGCCGTACTGGTACATCCCCTTCATCATGACCGTGTTCAGCGTCGGCCCGCTCATCTTCCACCTGCCCACCGGGCTGCTGCAAAAGATCCTGCTCCCGGCCTCCGTCCTGCCCCTGATGGTGCCGCGCCTGCTGGTCTCGCCCTTGCGCAACCTCTGTTTCTTCGTGCCCATCTTCCTCATGGGCGTCTACTGCGCCCGCAACCGTGACGCCTGCATGGCCTTCATCCGCCGCCACCTCGGCGCCATCCGCGTGACGGCCGTGCTGACCTCCCTGCTCATCGTGGCCGACCATTACTTCGGCAGTTTCATGCCCAATATCGAAGGGGCCTACTATGTGCAGAAACTCTGCATCGGCTCCTGGGTGCTGGAGCTGCTGGAAGGCATGGACAGGGAAGTGCTGGCCCTGGACTTCCTGGCCCGCTACAGCTTCCCGCTCTTCTTCCTGCACGCCATCTTCCAGGGCATCTTCCAGCAGCCCCTGTTCCAGGTGCTCGGCGCCGCGCTGCCCGGGCAGGTCTTCACCATCGCCAACCTCACCGTGACCGTGGAGATCGGCCTCTGCATCCTCAGCATCCTGGCCATCAAGAAGATCATGGGCAAACGCTCGCGCTACCTCATCGGCGGCTAGGACAAAAAACACCGGCGTTGGCCGCAGTCCTGCGGGCCAACGCCGGTGACGCATAAAAGGGAGAAAGGATGGGAGCCCCTTCCCCCACCCCCCTAGCAGGCCTGGGCCCAGCCCGCCGGGAACACGTCCAGCGGCATGGGGCGGCACAGATCGCAGGCGGGCTGCAACCAGTGCAGGACCACACGGCCCTTGCCCCGCAAACGCAGGGGCGGCAGGCATAGCAGCCCGGCCCTGTCCGCCAGGGCGTTGAGTTCGTCCGGCCCCTGTCCGGCCGGGACGTGGCCGCCGCTCTGCCGCTCGTCAGCGCACACCAGCACGCACTGGCCGCCGGGCCGCAGCAGGCGCCGGATCTCGCGCAGGCAGGCGGACAGGTCCCCTGCCCAGAACGCGGGTTCGAACGCGGTGATGACGTGGAACATGGCCGCAGGGAACGGCAGGGCGGGGAACGCGCCCCGGCAGATATGGATCCTGCCCCGGGCCACGTCATGGCGGTTGCGTACCGTGGCCGCCGATACCGCTGCCGTGCTGGCGGCCACGCCGTAGACGGTCCCCGAATACAAGGCCAGCTGTGCCAGGGCATGGCCGCCACCGCCCAGATCCAGGACAACGTCGCGCGCCCTCAGCCGCAGGGAACGCACGACTTCCCGCTGCACGGCAGCGTGCCCGCCCTGTTTCAGGTACCGGGAAAGATGCCCCCAGACGTCCCTGGGATGGATGATATGCTGCCAGATATCCATGCTTTGCTCCTTGCATGCGGCCGCCCCCAAAAAAGACTTGCCTTGCATGCCCTCCCCGTATATCGTAATTGAAAATGAAATTCAATTTATTTAAAAGGACCCCTGCATGAGACCCAGCCATGTCTGTGAGGCACTGCACCATCTGGTGCGTATCCGGCAACCCGTGTTCCTCTGGGGACCGCCCGGTGTGGGCAAGAGCCGGCTGGTGGCCGACGTGGCCCGCCGTCAGGGCCGCAAGCTCTACGACCTGCGCGCCGTGCTGCTGGACCCTGTGGACCTGCGCGGCCTGCCCCGCATCAGCGACGACGGCATCACCTCCTGGTGCGTACCGGAATTCCTGCCCCATCCGCAGGACACGGAAGAAGGCATCCTCTTCCTGGACGAGCTCAACGCCGCGCCCCCGCTGGTACAGGCCGCCTGCTACCAGCTCATCCTCGACCGGCGCGTGGGCCAGTACCGCCTGCCCAACGGCTGGGCCGTGGTGGCCGCGGGCAACCGCGAGAGCGACCGGGCCGTGACCTACCGCATGCCTTCGGCCCTGGCCAACCGCATGGTGCATCTGGATGTGGAGTGCCATATCGACGACTGGCTGGACTGGGCCCGAGACAACGGTATCCGCGAGGACATCCAGGCCTTTTTGCGCTTCCGGCCGCGTCTGCTGCATAATTTCGATCCCCGCTCGTCGGACAGGGCCTTCGCCTCGCCGCGCTCCTGGGAATTCGCCTCCCGCATCCTCGATGCCGCCCCGGAAGGCCCGCTGGAAGAAGAGCTGCTGGCCGGGACCATAGGCCAGGCGGCCGCGGCGGAACTGAGCGGCTTTTTGCGGGAATGGCGCCATCTGCCCAGCGTGGAGAGCGTCCTCAGCGCTCCCGAAGAAGCCCCCGTGCCCGTTGACCCGGCCTCCCTCTATGCCCTGTGCGAGGCCCTGGCCCTGCGTACCGCGCCCGCCACCATGGAAGCCCTGGCCGCCTATGCCGGACGCCTGCCCGCCGAGTTCGGCGTGCTGCTCATGCGCGATGCCGTCCGTCAGGATCCCGCCGTGGTGGAGAGCGAGCCCTTTGCCCGCTGGGCCCGCGACAACGCCGAGGTCCTGATGTGAACAGGGACGATCTTCCTGCCCTGCACCGAGCCCCCCTCTCCCGGGGCGTGCGTGTCCCCTCCTCCGTCAGCCGCCGGGATGCCGTCCCGACGGCCGAAGACACCCGCTCCAAACCAGACGCCGCGGTATGCCCGCCTTCCCCGGAAACGCCCGGGACAGCAGGGCAGGGACCCCGGCCGGAACGCCCGTCCGCACCACAAGGTATGCGCCACGGCCTTGCGGCGGACGTTCCGGCCACCCCCCTGCAGCAGCGAGCCCTCACGGCCATGATCCGGGCCCGGGCGGAACTGGTGCTCCGGCAGCCCTTTTTCGGCTCCCTGGCCCTGCATCTGGAGCTGAAAGCGGACAGCTCCTGCCGCCACCTCTGGACCGACGGCCGCACGCTGGGCTTCAACCCTGTCTGGGCGGCCACCCTGCCCCACGAGCGGCTGGTGGGGGCCCAGGCCCACGAGGTCATGCATCTTGCCTGCGCCCACCATGTCCGGCGCAACGGGCGCGATGCCCGGCTCTGGAACGAAGCCTGCGACGTGGTGGTGGATGCCCTGCTGCTCGGCGCCGGTTTCCGGTTGCCGCAGGGACATCTGGAGCATCCCGAATATGCGGGGCTCAGCGTGGACGAGGTCTATGGCCGCCTTGCCGCCCTGCAGGACACACCCCTGCACGGCGGTGCGCAGCAACAGGCCGCCGGGCGCAGGCCCCGGGAAAAGGAGGCCAGCCGGCAAGAACATGACGGGAAAGAGCGGCAGGACACCCCTGCGGCCGCCCCTTCCCGTGAAGGAAAAACGGATGATGCCGCCCCGGAAGCCGCAGGCAAGGCCCGCCCCGCCGGGGACAAGCCGGAAAAAGAACAGCCTGTCCCGTATTTTTCCGGTGAGGTCCGCGACCATCCCCTGCTGGAGGACGGGCAGGGAGACGCGCGCCACAAGGCGGAACAGGAGGCCGAACTGCGCCTGGAACAGGCCCTGCAACGGGCGCGGCACATGGGCCGCGAGCCTGCGGGCTTCAGTCGCCTGTTGCGCGGCGGCCGCCACGACGGCGGCACGGACTGGCGCGGCCTGTTGCGCCGCTTCCTGGAGAATTGCGCGCTCAATGACTATACCTGGAGCGCGCCCAACCGGCGTTACCTGCATCACGGCATCTACCTGCCCGGGCGGCAGGAGCAGCGCATCCCGCAGCTGGCCGTGGCCGTGGACTGCTCGGGATCGGTGGACGATGCCGCTCTCTCCCTGTTCTGCGCGGAGCTGTCGTCCATCCTGGCGGCCTACGAGACGGAGCTGGTGGTCATCTTCCACGACAGCCGCGTGCAGGCCGTGCGGACCTTTCGGCGGCAGGACCTGCCCCTGCATCTGAGCCCCGTGGGCGGCGGCGGTACGGACTTTAAGCCCGTGGGCCGCTGGCTGGACGACAACGGCCTGCGCCCGGCCTGCCTGCTCTGGTTCACGGATCTGGAATGTTCCTCCTTCCCCGACGAACCCGCCTGCCCCCTGCTCTGGGCCGTCTGGGGACAGGGAGGGGAACAGCCCCCCTTCGGCGAGCTGCTGCGTCTGCCCGCCGGAGCCTGACCATCAAGGAGCCCGTATGCGGATCACCTGGAAAATAGAGAAAAAGCGCGGCAACCTGCGCCCTGTCCTGACTTATGCCGTCACCCTGGAAGACTTCGAGCGAGAGCTGGCCACACCGCCGCTGAGCATCACCTCGCTCATCCCCGAACCGCCGGAATCCTGGCAGGAACACTGCTGGCCCGGGCAGCACGAACGGGCCGGACAGGACACTGATGACCGGCCGTGCTACCAGCTCTCCATCCCGTCCCACAAAGGGCGGCACGGCAGCCAGAGCCTGCGCCTGCCCTGGCGCGAGGACAACTGCTATCCCGAGGTGGAGGCCTCCTTCCGCCTGCTGCGCGAAGCCTTTGAAAAAGAACTGGAACGGGCCGGGGCCAGCCGCCCCATGCAAGAGGAAAACAGCCTGGAGCTTGGCGGCACGGCCCTGCGCACCGTGGCTCCGGCCATCCTCGGCCAGCGTTTCCTGGCGGCCGTGGGCAAGGCCTAGGGCCTTTTGACACTTCTCCTGCCCGGAAGGGCAAAACCGCGCCAAAAGGAAAAGGCCTTCCCCCGGGAAGGCCTTTCGTCATGCCGTCAACGTCCGGCAGATCTCGCAGGAGCGGCCACCGTGCCGTCCCCCTGGAAAAGAGGGTCGGCAAGAAGCCTGTGGGCCCGTGCCTGGTCGGCCTCAGTCCTCACAGCGCGTCCCCGGCCGCCGCGTCTTCGGTGAGCATGTCGCGCAGGCGGCGTGCGGCCAGGCTCAGGGTGTGGCCGTCGTACTCCAGCAGGCTGATGCTGCGCGACGGCAGTTCCTCCGCGAGCCGCAGGGCGAACACCTCCCCGGAGGCCAGGGCCTCTCTGGCGGCCACTTCCGGCAAAAAACCGATGCCCAGGCCGTGCCGGGCCAGATCCAGCACCAGGCCCGTGGTGTCCGGCTCCATGGCCGGGGCAAAGTCCACGCCCCGCGCCTTGCACATGCTTTCCAGGAATTCAAAGGTGAGGCTGCCCTGCTTGTGGCAGATGAAAGGATGCCGCATCACCTCATCCAAGGGCACGTCCCTGCCGCGCAGCTGGTCAAAGGCCGACGAGGCCACGAAGACATCCCGCAGCGGGCACAGGCGCGTCTCCTTCAGGGCCCGGAAACCGCCGCCGGGCACGGCGGCCACGGCAAAGTCGATGGCCCCGGACTTGAGTTCATCGATGGCCTGCCGGGACGTACCGCCGAACAGCCGGAGCCGCACCCCCGGATACAGGGCATGGAAGCGGTCCAGCCGCGGCAGTAGCCAGTGGCGCAGGGCCGTCTCGCTGGCCCCCAGGGCGATGCTGCCCGATTGCAGGCCCACGGCCTGTTCCAGCTCTTCCCGGCCCCGGCGGAACTGCTCGCAGCCCGCCTCCACATGGGCGTAGAACATGCGGCCTTCGGGCGTGAGCTCCACGCCGCGCCGGTTGCGGATGAACAGACGGCAGCCCAGCTCGCGCTCCAAGGCCGCCATGGAGCGCGATACCGCGGGCTGGCTGGTGAACAGCATGGCCGCCGCCCGGCTGAAATTGCGGCAACGCGCCACCTGATAGAATATCCGGCAAAGCTCCCAGTTCAGCTCCATGCGCTCTCCTGTCATGCATTTTTGATATATCTACGATATCAACTAAGCATTTTACCGTATCAGGGGCCCTTGCTATAGGCAAGCGCAGCACTTCTCCAGCAACAGTTTCCAACCAGGGACCTTGAACGATGAACCGCGGATACATTTTCATCTTTCTCGCCACCGTCTTCTTCAGCTCCATGGAAGTGGCCCTGAAGACCGTGGCCCATGATTTCAATCCCATGCAGCTCAACTGCACCCGCTTCCTCGTGGGCGGCCTGCTGCTCATCCCCTTTGCCCTGCGCGGCCTGCGCCAGCACGGGGCACGGGTCACCGCCGCCGCGTGGAAAGGCTTTGCCTGGCTCGGCTTCGTGGGCCTGGTGGTGAGCATGATGTTCTACCAGATGTCCATCCTCTACGCCCCGGCCTCGGTGGTCAGCGTGCTGTTCAGCTGCAACCCCGTGCTGGTGCTGGCCTTCGCCTATCTCATCCTGCGCGCCGACATCCGGCCCCAGCACATCGCCGCCCTGGTCATGGAAGTGCTGGCCGCCCTGATCATCATCGACCCGCTGCACACCACGCTCGACCCCACGGGCGTCACCCTGGTGCTGCTCTCGGCCGCCACCTTCGCCCTGTATGCCGTGCTGGGCAAAAAGCAGTGCGCCCAGTATTCCGGCGTGGCCGTCACCTGCTTCAGCTGCCTGGCCGCCAGCGCCGAGATGATCGTCCTCATGCTCATCAGCCACATCCCCGCCGTGGCCGATGCCCTCCAGGCCGCCGGTCTGCCCATGTTCGCCGCCATGCCCTTCTTCAGCGGCTACACCACGGGCAACCTCCTCAACGTGCTCTACATCTGCGTCTTCGTCACCGCGGGCGGCTATGCCTGCTACTTCATGGGCATGGAAGCCACCTCCGCCATGCAAGGCTCGCTGGTCTTCTTCTTCAAGCCCGTGCTGGCGCCCATCCTGGCCATGCTGATCCTTGGCGAAGAGATCCCCTGGAACATGTGGGCCGGTATCGGCCTCATGCTGGTGGCCTCCGTGGTCTCCATGATCCCCACCTGGGAGACGCTCCTGGCCGTGCGTCCCTTCCTCATCGAACGAATCTTGCACCGACAGCACTGATCCTGCGGGGGCGCCCCTCCTCCGTCCCCCGCCGGGATCAGGCCCGGGCATGAAAAAAGGACGCCGTACAGCGTCCTTTTTTCATGCTTGCCCGGCCGGCCGCCGGCAGCTTTCTTTCCTGGTATTCATCAACTCCAGCCGGCGACCACGGCAAGCCCTGTCCTGGGACAGGAAAAGGGGATCAGACGGCTGGGGCTCAGGCCCGGCCTTCCTGCCGTTCACGCCAGCGCACGATGTCCGCCACGGCCAGCAGGGGCAGGTCGTTGGCACGGGCAAAGTCCGCCACCTGCGGCAGACGCGCCATGGTGCCGTCATCGTTGGTCAGCTCGCACAGCACACCGCAGGGCGGCAGGCCCGCCAGGGACATCAGGTCCACGGTGGCCTCGGTATGGCCGCGCCGTTCCAGCACGCCGCCGGGACGGGCACGCAGCGGGAACACATGGCCGGGATGGCGCAGGTCCTCGGGACGCGCACCCTCGGCCACGGCGGCCTTGATGGTGGTCACCCTGTCGGCGGCGGAAACGCCGGTGGTCACGCCCTCGGCGGCCTCGATGGAGATGGTGAAAGCAGTCTGCTGGGTATTGGTGTTGTGGGCCACCATGGGCGGCAGGCCCAGGCGGGTGGCGCGCTCATCGGTGAGGCACAGGCACACGATGCCGCTGCAATGGCGGATGAGACGGGCCATCTGCGCATCGGTCAGGCTGTGGGCGGGATAGATAAGGTCGCCTTCGTTCTCGCGATCCTCGTCGTCCACCACCAGGACGCCCCTGCCCGCACGCACGGAGGCCAGGGCGCGTTCCATACGCGTTTCCCAATCACCAAAAGAAGCCAGGATATCGGGGGACTGATGCATCATCGTCTCCTTGGTCGGCCCGGACGGGCCGGAAGATGTGCATCAGGGCACGGCTGCCGTGCGCGCTGCGGGGCGGCCGCCAAGACCGTCCTTTTTTGCGCCCCACACGGCAGAAAAACGAACCGTTCTCTTTCATCCGGACTGTTACCGTCGGCTCCGGGATCTCACCGGTATCTGCTGACCCGCACCACGTTGCATGGTACGGCGCTCGCGGGCTCATGCGGAAAACCGCCATCACCGCCGGTGGGGACTTGCACCCCGCCCTGAGAATGGAGCCACCATACGCCCGCCTCCGGCATTTGGCAATCCCCGGCCATAAAAGACGGAAGCCTCCCCGGCTGCCGGGGACAGGCCGGGACGCGCGGTGGCGTCTTTCCCCATTTTTGAAAAAAGTTTTCCACAACATGTTGACAACTAGCCATCCCACCTTACCTCTATGTCAACAAGGAAAAATATCAGGAGGCATTGAAATGAGCCTTATCCGTGTATATCCCCAGCATTGGTTCTCTCCCCGCAACGCCCAGCAGCCCGAACAGAGCTTCCAGCCCCTGGATCGCCTGCATCACGATATCGACCGTCTGTTCAATGGTTTCTTCACGCCCGGCTGGCCGACCAGCCTGATGGACAAGCCGCAGGCCGACATCCGTCCCAGCCTGGACATCCACAGCGATGACAAGGCCTACACCATCCACATGGAAGTGCCCGGTGTGGATCCCGATGAAGTCAAGGTCGAAGTCCGTGACGGCATGCTGACCGTTGAAGGTGAAAAGAAGATGGAAAGCTGCGCCGCCCCTGCCGCCGAAGGCGAAAAGGCGGAAGCCAAGGAACCCGTCTGCCATGTGCAGGAACGCGTCTACGGCTCCTTCTGCCGCCAGATCGGCCTGGCTGAAGATGCTGATGTGGAAAACATCAGCGCCAGCCACAAGAACGGTGTGCTGACCATCGTCATCCCCCGCAAACAGCCTGAAGCCCCCGCCGCCCGTTCCATCACGGTGCAGAAACAGTAATCCCCCCTCTTGAAGGACCCTCCTCCGGCTCCCACTCCTCGGGGAGCCGGACCGCCCGCAACGGGCGGACTCCACGGCCTGCCGCGCCACGCGGCAGGCCGCTTTTTTTATGCACATGCCGGGCGGCCGCCAGGCATCCCCCCTTCCCTCTTCATCTCGCGGCTCCGGCAACGCTGCCGTTTCCCGGAACGAGCCCGCTGAGTTTTCCACATCCCAGGCACGAAAAAAGGCGGCACCCCGCGAGGGGCACCGCCTTATCGGATTCGCTGTTCGACCGTGGATTACTTCTTGCCCGCAGGCTCGATGACTTCCACGCCGTCCATATAGGGCACCAGGGCCTTGGGCAGTACGATGCTGCCGTCCTTCTGCTGGCCGTTCTCCAGGATGGCGGCCATGGCGCGGCCCGTGGGCAGGCCGGAGCCGTTGAGGGTATGGCAGTAGGTGCTCTTGCCGCCCTTGGGCTTGAAGCGGATGTCCGCACGGCGGGCCTGGAAATCGATGCAGTTGGAGCAGGAGGAGATCTCGCGGTAGGTGTTCTGGGCAGGCAGCCAGACTTCCAGGTCGTAGGTCTTGGCGGAACCGAAGCCCATGTCGCCCGTGCACAGGGTGATGACGCGGTAGGGCAGCTCCAGCTTTTCCAGCAGGGTACGGGCATGGCCCACCATGATCTCCAGCTGGTTGAAGCTGTCGTCAGGATGGGCAAAGCGCACCATCTCCACCTTGGTGAACTGGTGCAGGCGGATCAGGCCGCGCGTGTCCTTGCCGGCGGCACCGGCTTCGGAACGGAAGCAGGGCGTGGCGGCACAGTAGGCGCGGGGCAGGTCGGCCTCGTCCAGCACCTCACCGGCGTGGATGTTGGTCAGGGGCACCTCGGCGGTGGGGATGAGGTAGTAGTCCCAGGCGGGCATCTTGAAGAGGTCTTCCTCGAACTTGGGCAGCTGGCCCGTACCGGTCATGGTGGCGCGGTTGACCATGAAGGGAGGACAGACTTCGATGTAGTCCTCGTGCTTCACATGCTGGTCCAGGAAGAAGTTGACCAGGGCGCGGTCCAGACGGGCGGCCCAGCCCATGTACAGGGCAAAGCGGCTGCCGGCCAGACGGGTGGCGCGCTCGAAATCCAGGGCGGCGCCGCCCAGCTCCCAGTGCTGACGGATCTCGAAATCGAACTGGCGCGGCGTGCCCCAGCGGAGCACTTCCACGTTCTCGGTCTCGTCCTTGCCCACGGGCACGCTGGCGTCCGGGATGTTGGGCACCCCCATGAGCCAGTTTTCCACAGCGGCCTTGGCTTCGGCGGTCTGCACGTCCAGGGCCTTGATGCGGGCCGACAGGGCGCCCAGTTCTTCCATCATGTGGGAGGCGTCCCCGCCCTCACGCTTGATCTGGGCCACCTGACGGGAGGCGGCGTTCTGCTGCTGTTTCAGGCTTTCCACTTCGGCCAGCAACGCACGACGGCGGCCGTCCAGTTCGAGGAACTCATCTACTTTCAGCGGCGACTGCCGGTCGGCCAGGGCCTTGGCCAGCACTTCGGGCTGTTTTTGCACCAGTTTGAGGTCGATCATAAAAACTCCTGCATAGCATGCGCAATGTGGAGGCCACGCTACCACGAGCCCCCAGACCTTGCAAGACAAGGGCATTGCGTATATAAAAAGTCTCAAAAATTTTTAAAACATCTTTCCTGCGAGACCTTGCCATGAAATCCGCCCGTATCACACGCCTTCTTTTCCTTTCGCTGGCGCTCATGCTGGCCATGTTCCTGACTGCCTGCGGTCCCAGCAACACCGTGCGCCTGCTTTCGCCCGCGCCCGCGGTCAATCCCGTGCTGCCCGCTCCCAATGCCCCGCGCGTGACCGTGGTGCCCTTCACCGACAACCGTCAGGATACCACCAACCTCGGCGTGCGTCGTGACGGCAGCGCCTTCGTGGCCAGCGACGACCTGGCCCAGTGGGTGAGCCGCGGCCTGGCCGACGAGCTGCGCCGCCAGGGCGTGCAGGTCTCCTATGCCATGGACGAGAACCAGGCCCGCAGCGGTAACCCCGACTACATCGTCACCGGTACCGTGGAACAGGCCTGGCTGCGTGAAGTCTCCGCCACCGAACTGGCCACCTCCATGCGCGCCACCTACCGTCTGGCGCCCCGCAACGGCCGTGTGGTCAAGGAGACCCTCAACTCCAGCCAGAACCGCAGCGGCATCCCCTCCGGCGGTGCCGCGGAAGAGATCATGCTCAACAGCATGCGCGAACTGGTGCAGCCCATGGCCCGCAAGATCAAGGCCATCGTGGACGGCAAGTAAACAGGATATCTCAGGGGCTCCTTCGGGAGCCCTTCGTTTTCCGGGGCCCCGCCGCAAGCGGGGCCTTTCTTTTTTGGGATACTTGCCCCAAAATGATGCCTTGTCCCGGCCGCGGACGACCGCTTCCTGCCGTCCGCCCGCCCAACCCCTTTCCCCGGAGCCTGCTGTGCGCGATCCCCTGGTCAAGGCCTACGGCCATGTCTATCCTGTGACGCCCGCCCTGTACGCGGCGCTGGAATCGGCCCTGCGCGATGCCCTCAACGAAGACGAGGACGTGCCCCTGCTCTGCCAGGAAGGCGACATGGCCCGCATCTCCATGGAAGGTTCCTACTTTCCCGAAGACGAGGTGGTGGAGGCCTTCCGTGCCCATCTGACCCCGGACATGCAGGGCAAGCTGGACGTGCTCGACATGGACGGCTGGCGTCTGACCCGGCATGTGTTCGCCGGCGGGCAGGTCAAAAGCAGCAGCGCGCCCCTGAACAACGTCCTGAACTATTCCGGCCATTGATGCCGGGATCATCGCCCTTTTTCCCCACTTTTCCCCAAGGAGCCCGCATGGATATCGCCGCCTTCATCCGCAACGTCCCCGACTACCCCAAGCCCGGCATCCTGTTCTACGACATCACGCCCCTGCTGGCCTCGCCCGAAGCCTTCGGGGAGGTCATCGAACGGATGGCCGACGCGGCCCGTCCCCTGCGCCCCACCCGCATCGTGGCTGCCGAAGCGCGGGGCTTTCTGTTCGCGGCGCCGCTGGCCCGGCGTCTGGGCGTGGGCCTGGCCCCGGTACGCAAGCCCGGCAAGCTGCCCTGTGAAGCCTTCGAAGCCAGCTATGACCTCGAATACGGCTCCAATACCCTGTGCCTGCACAAGGATGCCCTGACCCCGGCGGACCGCGTCCTCATCGTGGACGACGTGCTGGCCACCGGCGGTACCCTGGACGCCATGATCCGCCTGGTGGGCCAGAGCGGCGCCACCGTGGCGGGCTGCTGCATGCTCATGGAACTGGATGCCCTGGGCGGCCGCAAGGTGCTGGGCGACATCCCCCTGTCCGTGCTGCTGCACGTGTAGCCGGGAGTTTTGTTTTTTATTTTGAGGGGCCCCCCTCCTCTCTGCTGTGATGCCCGTAGCTTCCTGCGCCGCAACGGGCACGGCCCCGCGGGCCGCCATCCGGTCGCTACTCGCGCGAGAGGGCTTTCCCCCTCAAGCTCCCCTTCCCCAGCGCGCCTTATCCCACGGCCAGGCCCTCCTACGCTCTCTTCCTCTTATGACACAAAAGGCCCCCGGCGCTTTCCAGCGCCGGGGGCCTTGGCATCAAAAACGAAAGGACAGCCTACAGATTGGCGGCGTACCAGTCGCCGGCCAGACGCAGGCCGGTGCGCACGTCGAACTGGGGTTCATAGCCCAGCAGGGTGCGGGCGCGGGTGATGTCGGCCAGGGAGTGGCGCACGTCACCGGCGCGGAAATCGCGGTGCGTGGCCGTGGCCGTGGCGGCTTCGGGCATGTGGCGCACCACTTCCTCACGGATGAGGTCGAACAGTTCGTTCAGTGTCGTGCGCTGGCCAAAAGCCACGTTGTAGACCTTGTTGCGGGCTTCGGCCGTGGCGAAGCTGGCCAGCAGGTTGGCCTGCACCACGTTGTCGATGTAGCAGAAGTCGCGGCTGGTCTCGCCGTCGCCGTTGACGAAGACGGTCTCTTTCTTCAGCAGGCTGGCGAACCACTGGGGGATGACGGCGGCGTAGGCACCGTAGGGATCCTGACGCTGGCCGAACACGTTGAAGTAACGCAGGCCCACGGTGGTGAAGCCGTAGCAGCGGGCGAAGACGTCGGCGTAGAGCTCGTCCACATATTTGGTCACGGCATAGGGCGACAGGGGATGGCCGATCTTGTCTTCCACCTTGGGCAGTTCGGGGGAATCGCCGTAGGTGGAGGAGGAGGCGGCGTACACGAAGCTCTTCACGCCCGCATCACGCGCGGCCACCAGCATGTTGAGGTAACCGGTGATGTTGCAGCTGTTGGACAGGATGGGATCGTCGATGGAACGCGGCACGGAACCCAGGGCGGCCTCATGCAGCACATGGTCCACGCCTTCGCAGGCCTTGCGGCAGGTATCCAGATCGCGGATGTCGCCTTCGATGAAGGTGAAGCGGCTCCAGGCTTCGGGGCCCACCAGGGCCTCCACCATGTCCAGGTTCTTCTGGTAACCGGTGAGGAAGTTGTCCAGGCCCACCACGGTCTGCCCCATCTTGAGCAGATGTTCCAGCAGGTTGGAGCCGATGAAACCGGCAACGCCGGTCACCAGCCAGGTGGAGGGTTCGGCACGCATCTTTTCGCACAGTTGGGTATAGGCGCTCATATTGCCTTCCTTATCAAAGGTCGTAGTTGCCCGCCGGGAGGCCGCGAAAACGGGAGATCCCGCCTTCGCGGCACAGACGGCGTGCTTTCCTTGTACGCTGTGCCGACGCCGCTGTCAAAAGACGCGCCCCCTGCCCCGGCAGGGGCTTTTTTGCGCATCCTGCCGGAATCGCGTTTTTTTGTCCGTGGCCTGCCCCCGCCCGCAGGGCCCCTTTGCCTCTTTTCAGCGGCAAGGGATGCTGGTATAGCCCGTGAAGAGCCCACCACACAGGAGACCGGCCAGACCTGGCCGGCACGTCTCCCTTTCCGGTCCGGCCAGGCGGGGATGCTCTTTGCCCCGCAGGACAGACAGCGCCCCATCACGGAGCGTACCCGCCGGACAGGTGGGCAAAGGATATGCCGTGAAAATACTCATCCTGGGCAATCAGGCCCGTTCCACTTCCAATTTCTGGACCGTCCTCATGCGCCGCATGCGTGCCGCCGGGCATGAGGTCCTTTGCGCCGTGCCCGCGGGCGACGACGCCGCCGAGGCCGCCATCCGCGCCATCGGCGAAGAAGATCCCGCCTTCCAAAAAGGCCCGGCCGTGCGCCTGTGCCACTATCCCCTGGACCGCAAGGGCCTCAATCCCCTGCGCGACATGGCCACCATGCACGCCCTGTACCGCCTGTTCAAACGGGAAAAGCCGGATCTGCTCTTCGCCACCACCATCAAGCCCGTCATCTACGGCTGCATGGCGGCGCGTCTGGCGCGGGTGCCGCACATCTACGCCACCATCACCGGCCTGGGCTACGCCTTCGAGGCGGACACCTTTTTCAAGAAATGCGTCAACCGCCTGAGCATCGGCCTGTACCACTGCGCCCTTGCCGGGGCCGAAGGCGTGTTTTTCCAGAACCGTGACGATGCGGAGCTGTTCCGCAAGGTCGGCATCCTGCGCCGCAGCGCGCGCGTGCTCATGGCGCGCGGCACCGGTGTGGACATCCGCCGCTTTGCCGAAGCGCCCCTGCCGCCCCTGCCCGCCGAGGGCTGCGCCCCCGAAGAGCGGGAGATCATCTTCCTGCTGGTGGGCCGTCTGCTGGAGGCCAAGGGCCTGCCCGAATACGCCGCCGCGGCCAGGGAACTGAAAACGCAGTACCCCGCCGCCCGTTTCCAGCTGCTGGGCCCGCCGGAACAGGGGCTGGGCAGCGTGGGCCTGGATCAGGTGCGCCGCTGGCAGGACGAAGGCAGCATCGAATACCTGGGCGAGACCCGCGACGTGCGCCCCTATGTGGCGGCCTGCCACGCGCTGGTGCTGCCCTCGTGGCGTGAAGGCACGCCCACGTCCATCATGGAAGGCATGAGCATGGGCCGTGCCGCCGTGGTCACGGACGTGCCCGGCTGCCGCGAAGTGGTGGAAGACGGCGTCAACGGCTGCATCTGCGCCGCGCACGATCCCCGCGCGCTGGCCGCCGCCATGCGCCGCCTGCTGGACGATCCCGGACTGCTGGTCCGCATGGGGGCCGCCGGCCGTGATCTGGCCTGCCGCGAGTTCGATGCCGAAGTCGTGGCCGAGAAGATCCTTGTCGACATGCGCGTGCCCCGCGCGGCCGGATAAACAAGCAACGACGCGGGCCCGGGGCGGCCCGCTCCTGTCCCGGCGCTGCCGGGACGACGGTGTCTCGCGGTCACAGGGACAGCCCGCCCGCCACCGGCGGCCCACGGGCCTGTCCCGTCCACTGTACGAAAAAATGGAGAAACTATGATCAGCCGTTACCGCATGGCATTGATGCAGGTGGTGGACCTGTGCTGCATCCTGCTGGCCCTGGCCGTTTCGGGCATGGTGACCATCGCGCCCGACCTGAGCGTCTTTGACGACTATACCGGCGCCTCCCTGTTCACCATCTTCTTCTATCTGCTGTTCTTCTACATCCTCGACGCCTACAGCGTGGGCATGGAAGACTTCAAGGACACCCTGGGCCGCATCCTGGTGGCCTGCGTGCTGGGCATCATCAGCTCGGCCACGGCGTCCTTCGCCCTGGAGAACTGGCGCTTCGACCGCGTGACCGTGCTCCTGCTCTTCGCGCTCTCCTTCGTATTCTGCTTGGGCTGGCGTTTCCTCTACTATCTCAATGCCGACAAGCTGACCCATCCCCTGCGCGTCCTGCTGGTGGGCGTGGACCGCGGCGGCAAGGTGCGCAAGCTGCTGGCCGAAGGCCTGCCCAAGGCCCGCATCCTGGGCTATGTGGGCGAAAAGGACCAGGACCCCGACGCCGGTGAATGCTTCGGCCCGCCCTTCATGGCCCTGGAAGCCGCCAAGCAGCACGGC